>Ga0222718_10003497_pt1 | contig 13452 bp, 16 predicted proteins | sample C33_27DmetaG_FD_165045 | JGI IMG/M metagenome (GOLD analysis project Ga0222718, IMG submission 165045) | Estuarine water microbial communities from San Francisco Bay, California, United States - C33_27D | ecosystem: Environmental > Aquatic > Marine > Unclassified | place: USA: California... | reverse complement strand
TTTATGTTGGCAATGGAAAAAAATGGTTTAATAGATACTGAAAATACTTATACTAGTTTTCATGCATATCCAGAACTTTTAAATCCAAGTCCTGATGATCCTATATTAAAACATAGCAAATGGGCAGACTTACTTACGCCAGAATTTAAACAACAATTACCCATACAGTTTGATTTATCAGGCGATTGGGACAAAATTTATGATAAAATATTTGAAAGTTATCCTGAAGTAGATGGATTAGATTGGAATAAAGTAGGCGACTTTAGATATCTTTATGAGGATTGTTATTTTACTGTCACTACAGAAAGTTCAGAGTCACATGACTTATGTGATTATCATTGGGACGACAAAGTAAATGACTATTTTAGAAGTTTCCATAAGGAAATGTTTTTAACAGAAAAAATTACAAGGCCTATGCTTAACCTACATCCGCAAATTATATACGGAGCATCAGGCACATTAGAACATTTACAGAGTATTGGCTTTAAAACATTTAGTGATTATTGGGACGAACATTATGATCATCTAAATGGGGAACGTAAACTAGATGCAATAATGGATTTACTTATAGACTTAGGTTCCAGATCACAACAAGACTTACACGACATGTATTGGGATATGATGCCAATACTCAAACATAATCAAGCAGTTCTGCTTGATATCACTATATAAATATTTTTTTCTCCGGTTTTTCTGTGTCTAAATTTTCTATCGTATAAGTAATAATGTATTCAAACGAATACACATTTATCCGTAAGCAAGATAGTTGCTAAGATAGGTAAATGCAAACACATAATTTCAGGATATCCTGAAGGAGGTCACAAAATGACAAATAATACTATCAAATTACAAAACGCAATACCTAAAAAAGTATTAGAAAAATATCGTGGAGCACCCTATGTGGATGGCTCTCAACCAGGAAAAAATGGTACTTATGTACCTATAACAACTCCAAATTTTCCAGATAATAGAGATCCTAAAGGTACAGATTTAGCGGATTATATTAAAAAATCAGACGGATTTCATTGGGGGCTGTATGGTTCGCCATTAGTAGCAGAGTTACCTTCAGGGGAAAGAGTTATATATGATGGTGGGCATAGAGTAGCCATGCTACAGTCTTTCTATCCAGAGATAACAGAATTTCCTTGTACAGTAATTCAGGTAAGCAGTATGGAAGAAGTAAATAGATTGTTTTATAAAATAAATGGTTTCAGTAGCAAGAATGTTACATCAGAACTTAGATTTATAAATCAAATTAAAGGGCAAGAAAACATGCCACATCATGATAAAATGATTGCTGTTTTAGAAAAAACTGGTTTAGTTGTAGCAGAAAATGAAGATAATTTTGTTCCTGTTAAAAATAAAAACTTCAGGTTTAAAATGAATGTAGGCCCTTTATATGATATGGTTTATGATGCTAGATATGTTGACAATGCCATATGGGCACTAAATCTTTACAAAAAAGCCTGGGATTATGATACAACTAAAGTAGTTACAGGACAAATTGCTAAAGCATTATGGCAATTAAAATGTACATACAGTGATTATAAGCATTGGGATTTGTTTGAAGATTGGCTAGTAGGTGCTATTTCATATAATAGTTCAAAAAGGGATTGGTTATTTTCTACAAAGTATGAACATGACAGAATGGAAAAAAGATTTTTAGGTACTGCTTTAGGTATTATGGAAATATTCATTAACAATTCTAATAAAAAATATCCTGGTAAAACACCAAAACTTGCTCTTATTGAATCTTTATATAAAGAACATGCTGACAAAAGAAAGCAAAAACTTAGTAAAGTAGCATAATGAGTAGACCTATTAAAGAAGGGAGGTGCAAGTCAAACTGCACCTCTTTCTTCACCTATTGACTCCTAAAACACTTGACAAAATATAGGTTTCCACTATAATAAGTGTATGAGTAATATAGAAAAATTAGAAGCAGTAAAAATATTTGAATGACTAACACAAGAAGTATAGCAGGTAGAAAAGCAAAAAAGGACGGGCATAATTTTGAACATTCTGTTTCTCTTTTACTGCAAGAAAAGTTTAATATTGATGTTGAAGTAGACGGAAAACCTGGTACTAAAGTTGATTTAAGAGGTGGTGATAATAGATATAGTGTTAAAAAGACACCAGACGATCTACAAGTTGGTTTGATTACACAGCAAAATTTTATAGATGCAATGGATATAAAAGACAATGAAATAATTACTTTTATAGGCGAGTTTTTTGGTGGCGACCATCTAACTAACTATAGTAGGCGAAGAAAAAACTTGGATGAAATACCAAAAAAATTGTCTCAAAAATTTTTAAATTTTTTAAATAATAATAAAGAAAATATTTTTAAAATTGCAATAACTCACGGTAGTTTAGATCAGCAAGATAGTGTAAACTATATTTTATTTCCAGAAATAAAACATAACGCATCTACACTTAAAATGATCGATGCTAACAAAATGATAAAAGACTTTGTTCAAAATGGAAATTGGATATATTCGCCAAATAAAACATCGTTGCATTTTTATTATAACAATATAAGAGTAATGGGATTACAAATGTATGGTTCAAGAAATAAAAAACATAAGGAAAATAAGACCTATCCTAATACTTACTTTGGGTTACAATTTAGAATTATTTGCGGAAAAATTAAAGCAAATTATGTTACAGATGTATAAATACGTATATGAATAATTTAACTCATACATTTGATGATTTATTAGAAACAATAAAGTTTCAAAATATTGATTATAAATCTTTTAGAAAGCAATTTAGTATTTTAGACATATCTGATACTACTGGAATGTTTACTGTGAGAAGTAACATTGATACATTTTTAGATAGAGTAGCAACTAAAGAAGATGATTGTAGAAAAGATTTAGTTGAAGTTTATTGTGAAAAGATGTATCAAATACTAGTTACAGATGCAGAAAAAAGTCTCAGAGAGTTCTATACTAGATATGGAGAACTAAAAGAACCAATAGATTTCTATTTTGATTTACCTGCAGGTAATTGTTTAACAGGTGATACTTTTATGGGTATGACTAATAGTAAGTATGGTAGAATTTGTAAAAACATAAATTTTGATGACTTTTATAATACTAAAAAGTTATATAGCAATGATAGTCAGTATGTGTTTGGATTAATAAAAGTAATGTATGAGAAGTTTCACATCAGAAACAGTCTAGTAGGCCCAGCATTTTTTGATCATATTATTAACACAGAAGATGAGTATGGACAATTTTGGTTAGATTTCTGGATAGGTGCCAATAAAGCAAGTATATTTAATCCATATACATTTAAGAGTATCCTAGATACACAATTTACTGGAGATGTATTGTTTAGTCCATGTATGGGCTGGAATGCATATCAATTAGGCTTTTATAATAGTGAATTTACACATATGGTATCTACAGATGTAATTCCTAATGTAATAGATAATGCAGAAAAACTTCATACAAAATATTTAGACTGGAAACAAAAAGATACATATCAAACATTTTTTGAGGAAGAAGATAAAACTACAGACTTTTATTGTTGTCCTAGTGAGCAACTTGATACTAGGCATAACTTTGTAGAGAAATATGATAGTAAAGTTGATGCAGTATTATTTTGCCCCCCTTATTTTGACTTAGAAATGTATCCAGGTGAAGAACAGAGTACAGAATCGTTTCCTGATTATGCAGACTGGCTAATAGGGTATTGGGAAGAAACAGTTAAGTTATGTAAAGCAGTAATGAAAACAGATGCAAAATTTGGATTTATAATTAGTAATTATAGAAACCATGATAAAATAGATACAACTATAAGCCAAGACATGAAAAACATAGTGGAGAAACATCTTTCATTTAATAAACATATGAAAGTTAGATGGAGTGGTTTATCAAGTAGTCGCCAGGCTCATAAACAAAGGGAAGGCAATTACGAAGATTTATGGATTTTTACTAAAAAATAAGCCATTGCCTTTTTTCTTTTTGTTATACATTTATAAAAGATAACTAATACTGCTTAACGGCGAATACAGGCGCCCTGGAGCAGATCTGCTCTCGCCAAACTCCGTCAGGAACGGTAGTGACCTCAAGTAGTTCGCCTTATATTAATATTCATTATATAAGGAGACAAAATGAACGATAATAAAATTATACCCTTCAATAAGAAGAAAATCCCATTAGAATTAGCCAAGAAAGGTTCTTCAACTTTTCTACACAAAGATGGCCGGCAATTTAAAATTGACATTAGTAAAGGTGGTATTAGAGTACTTAACATAAAAGCAGATAAAGAAGGAGGTGACGTATGACACAATCTATAGCAGACATACTAGGTAAGTTAGGTGCTGAAAAGGACATTGAACATATAGGTTCTGATCCAGAAGAAGTCTTAACATTCAAATGCAACCCATTGGCAATTATTATGTTATACACCGAGCTACATTCTACTTTAGAAGAAAGAGATTATCAGGGTGTATTTAACGATGAAGACGACGATTTTCTAGGATATAATTCCAGTATGTTGGAATATGATTTATGCAAAGAGGAAGAATTTTTAGAGACGTGTGCCCTTGCCACTGATATTATAGAATATTTCAGAGAAATAATCACACTAAAAAAGTTAAAAGGATCAGTCTTTTCTACATATGAAGAAAACTTATCTGAATTTATAAAACTTTGTGATAATAATCAGTGTAAAATTAAGCATCTACCAATTGCTGTAAAGTTACCACAATTTTTTGATGTAGAACAATCCTTTTTATCTTTAACATCAGGCTTAGATAGTTATAATTTCCTTCAAGATATAGATGAAATTCTATATTTACAGGAAGAACTAACTCCCTTAGCAGTATGGAGTAAAGCAACCAAGCGGGAGAAAAAGGAACATACCTTCCTTCACTTTAAAACTAGAAACAACAATCTTGTTGAGTATCGTGTTAGAAAAAGCAGTATCTTATCTGAATTATTCCAAAGTAAAGATTTTTTAAAATGTAAGTTAAATGTAAAATTATATGGCACAACTGAAACACATCCTCTTACCGGATTTACATATTTTAAATCCAGCAGGATAGAAGTAGACTCTTAATATTTACAAAAATGTTTGACAATGTGTGCTTTTGTGTTATACTATGTGTATAGGTTAAATTAAGGAGTAACTAATATGAGTCTAATAATTCCACTTTCAGTAATACTTGCAGGGATATGTTGGGGTCTGTATGGAATTATAAAAACTTTACTTTTTGGTCATGATGACTTTGAAGATTTTCTTTATAACATAGGTAGCACTTTAATTGTAATATTAATTTTAATGTGGATTTTTTAATTTAGGTATTGACTTAATTAAAAAAACTGTTATACTATACTTATAGTTTAAAAATAAAGCCGTGGGAGGCAAATATGAAAGACTTTGTTAAAATAAAAAATGGCGTACACAGAAGTAAGCCAGTCACAGACGCAGTTTTCCCTTTACTCAAAGGGGTAACATTTGGTAAACGTGGAGCATTTGTAACAGTTGATGCAACTGCTTTAATGGGAGCCGAGTTCACAAAAATCAGAGTACTAGTTGATTCTCCAAGTGAAGTTGTTCCAGCAACTGAGCAAGAGTATACAAACTTTATACCTGAGAACATGAAGCCTAAAAAGAAAAAAGAAACTAAGCAACAAGCAATGGATAGAATTGCTGAAAGATTTAGTATCCTGGATGAAATGACTGACGCAGTTGCTAATGGTGTTGTTAGAGGACTTATAGTTAGTGGCCCTCCAGGAGTTGGTAAAAGTTTTGGTGTTGAGACTATTCTTGAAGAATACGACACTATGGCTAAACTTGGTGGAAAAACTAAAACAGAAATTGTAAAGGGATCTATGACACCAATTGGATTGTATCAGACATTGTTTAACAACTCAGCAGACGGAGACATTCTAGTATTTGATGATTGTGATAGTGTATTGTTTGATGAAGTTTGTCTTAATATGCTCAAGGCTGTTTTAGACTCAGGTAAGAAAAGAACTATTAGTTGGAAGGCAGAATCCTCCGCACTAAGAAGAGAAGGAATACCTGATAGGTTTGACTTTAAAGGTGGTGTTATCTTTATTACCAATGTAAACTTTGAAAATGTCAGAAGTAAAAAGATTAAAGACCATTTGGCGGCACTTATGAGCAGATGTCATTACATTGATCTAGAAATGGATTCAGTAGACGATAAGTTTTTAAGAATTGACCAAATCATCAGAGATGGTATGCTTAAAGAGTATGGATTTAGCAAAGAGTTTGAAAAAGAAATTGTAGACTTTATGCATGAGAACGCAGGCAGGTTAAGAGAAATATCATTAAGGATGGTCCTTAAGATTGCAGACTTGGCCAAAATGAATTATGATAATTGGAAGGGATTATCCAGATCAACTTGTATGAGGAATTTTAGTAATTAAGCATACAAGTTTGAACCCTTAATAAGGGTTCCCCCTAGTGTTCAGAACCCTCCCACTTTGAACACTATTAACCCCCAAATTTATTTGGGGGTTTCTTTTATAAATCACTTGACAATATTAACATCTAATGTATAATTAAAACTATTAGATTACGAATCAATGATACAAAACAGGAGCCTATATCATGGAAGAACTTTTTCACAAGCATATAATTAAAATTACTTTTATTATTTGTTTACCCTTATTTACTGCTTGGGCAATAGCAGATGAAATAGAAGAAATTGTTGTGACAGCACAACAAGAAAAAACAATAGTAGCAAACCCAATTACTAGTAGCAGTTTAATGAGTGCTATTATGCCAGCCTTTACCTGGAACGCAGGAGGTTACGGAGGCTTTGTTGGTTACAGCGAACGCGGTGCACAAACATCACATACATCTGTTTATGTAAATGGAATACCTGCTAATGACCCAGGAGCAAGTTGGTATGATTTTGGACATGACTTTGCTAGTGGACAAACAGTTAAAGTAATATCAGGTCCTAACGGTGTTGTATATGGTTCAGGTAGCATGGCAGGAACAGTACTGATTCAAGACACTATTGAAAAAGGCATAACACTAAGGATGGAAGATGAGATTAAGTTTGCTCGTGTGGCTCCTATAGAACAATTAGAATTCAGTATGGTTAGTGATGGCATGGATAGTGTTCGTAATGATAATGAAGAAGAGGATAATTACGAAAACAAAACTATAAGGTTTAATGTAGATGCAGGAGATTTTACTCTAGTAGGTAAATTTACTGAATACGAATACGACTATGATAATTGTTATGGTTACAGTTGGAATCAAACCAATGATTGTTTACAGGACGGCCAAAGATATAATATAGCCATAAGAAATGACTACATCACTATAGGCAGAAATTATAATACAGCAGAATACTTTACAGAACTAGATCCAACATACACAAATGAAAGTTATAGAGACTATTTAAGAATAGGCAACCAAATGGATTTAAGTAATAACTTAAACATTGCATTTGGTATAGATTTAGAAAAACAAATTTACAATACCAGCAGTTGGCAGAATGTGGAAGGTACAGAAGTTGTTGAAAGATATAATACTATACCAGGGTCTTATTATGGTGATGATGATACTTTACAAGAATATCCATTATGGGACGGCACTATACAACCAGATCTAAATAATCCTTTTGAAGTACTTGATGGAAACGGTGTATATACTTTAACACAAACAGATTTAAAATACTCAGATGAGAATGGTGGTATATATTTTCAAGCCAATGCAGACTTTATATTAAGTTATAACTTTGGTATTAGACTGGGCAATGATGATCAGAATGCTCTTAGACTTGGCATATCAAAAGGAAACTGGTTTTTTAACCTAGGTAATAGTTTTAGAAAAGCCAACCTGTATGAGAAGTTTGGAGATGGATTTGTGCAAGGCAATGAGGAACTAGAACCTGAAAAAGGTGTAGGTTATGAATTAGGTTATGGTGTATTAAGTGTGTTTATGTATGAATTTGAAGAAGCAATCGAATACATACCAGGATACTATACAGACAATATCACAACAACATTTGAATTAGATGAAGACGCATCTGTAAATACGGATGGCACATTTGGTGGGTGTGTATTAGATCGCGACTTTGAAGCACCGCAAGGAAGTTCATTAGTAGGCTGTAAATACTATCAGGCAGAAGACAATAATCCTGTTTACACTATGCCAACATATTCTAATACAGGAGAGTACAAGACACAAGGCTTCAGGTATGCTAATAACTTTGGACCAATTGGTTTAATGTTAAAATATACAGATACAGATCAAACTAGAATACCAAAATATATGGCTGTTTTAAATGTAAACCAATCTATTAAGGGTGTTGATGTAAGATTAAAGTATGCAGTAAACTTAGAAAGAAAACCTGGTGCATATGATGTGTTAGCAGAAGGAGAAGAATACTTGGAAGACCTCAAGAAACTTAATTTATATATCACAAAAGGATTTACAAATGGTTTAACTTTATCTTTAAAAATTGAAAATCTCACAGACGAAGTTGTAGAAGTTGTTCCTTTTTATAATAACAAAGGTAAAGAAGTTTACTTGACATTAGGTTATAAGTGGTAGTATAATATGAGTATAGGAAAAGATCCAGGAAATATGCATTATAAAATTAGCATGGTTAAAAGTGCTATTAGAATAATAGGATGTGCTGTAGCATGGTATTCAGCAAGTGTAATAATTTTAGCAGTCAGTTTTTTGATAGCAGAATTATTGGGTATATTAGAGGAAGTAATAGAGTAAATGAAAACAGTATTAGAAATCAGAGACGAAGTAAATGTTCGTTTTAAAGGTCTTGATGTAAAAGCAAGACGAAAGATTTCTGATGCCTGTAAATATTTTTTACCTCATGCATATCACATGCCGGCATACAAGTTAGGCAGATGGGACGGTTGTGTGAGATATTGTGATATTGGTGGTAGAACATATTTCCATTTATTAGATAAGTTGGTGCCTATACTTACACAGGAAGGCTATGAGATAGAAATTGTTGATAAAAGAAAACCTTGGAATTTTGAATTTTTGCCTGTTACCCAAACAAGTTATGATCATGTTGCATGGCCTAAAAAACATCCTGCAGAAGGACAACCAGTAATATTAAGAGATTACCAAGTAGATATTATTAATAAGTTTTTAGAGAATACACAATGTTTACAAGAGATTGCCACAGGAGCAGGTAAGACACTTATTACAGCAGTACTTAGTCACAAGTGTGAGCCTTATGGTAGAACTATTGTAATTGTTCCTAACAAAGATTTAGTTGTACAAACAGAAAAGGATTATAAAAATTTAGGATTGGATGTGGGTGTTTTATATGGAGACAGAAAAGAATACGACAAAACACACACAATTTGTACATGGCAAAGTTTAAGTATAATGGAAAAGAAAAGCAAAAACTATGAAGCAGATTTTCCTATAGATGAATTTTTAGAAGACGTTGCCTGTATAATGGTTGATGAAGTACATAAAGCAAAAGCAGACGTATTAAGGAATTTGTTAAGTGGAGTATTTGCTCATGTGCCTGTTAGATGGGGACTTACAGGAACAATTCCTAAAGAAGAGTATGACGCAGTTGGTTGTACATGTAGTTTAGGACCTGTTGTAGGAAAGATGAGTAGCAAAGAGCTACAAGATGCTGGTGTACTTGCAGACTTAGATATAAATGTACTACAACTACAAGACGGTATGATTCAATTTGGTAATTATGCTCAGGAATTAAAATGGCTAGTCACAGACGAAAAAAGATTAAAAGAGATATCAGAAATAATTAAAAGTGTCGCAGTAAATGGCAATACTTTAGTTTTAATTGATAGAATAGCCACAGGAGAAAGGTTAGAGGAGTTAAACCCTGACTGGGTATTTGTTTCTGGTTCAATGAAGCAACAAGACAGGCAAGATAATTATGATGATGTTTCTGAAATGGATAACAAAGTTATAGTTGCAACATACGGTGTTGCGGCTGTGGGTATTAATATACCAAGGATATTTAACTTGGTTATGCTAGAGCCAGGTAAGAGCTTTGTGAGAGTTATACAGAGTATTGGTAGGGGTATCAGAAAAGCATCAGATAAAGACTATCTAAATGTTTTAGATGTCACTAGCAACTTAAAGTATAGTAAAAGACATCTTACTAAAAGAAAACAATTTTATAAGGAACAAGGATTTAGGTTCCAGATAACAAAGGTTGATTACAAATAAAAAGGAAAAAATATGAAAATACTGACAGTAGAAAATAATACATACGATATAGATTGTGTCCCAGATGAGATAGATGATATAAGATATTGTATACTAGACGGAGGAGATCCTGAGTATGTAGATTTTTATTTTTTACCTCTTATATTTTTAGAAAGTTTTCATGCTCCTGCAATATGTTTGCAAATAGGAGAATACAATGTACAGATGCCAATGGATTGGAGTATATTGTTATGTGATGAAGATTTAGATGGTATAGAAGTATTACCATTAGCAAGTTTAAACAATAGAGGCTTTAGAGTACTTGTGATGAATCCTTTAACAACTAGGATTCCACAAAGTCAGGAAATAGGAATTACCAATGTCTATCAGGATGTTAAATGGTATTTTCCTAAATTAAAAAATGGTCACATGTTAGCAGTTCCATTAGAAGATGGACCTAATCCCAAGTGTGCCTACTTTGTAAAAGAAGCAAGTAAAGTAAAAGGAATCCAAATAGCAGATCTAGTATAATGTTTGAGATGTTGTTTTGGAGTTTAATAGTAGTTACATGGGCGTCAGTAGGCTTACATGTAATAAAAGAGTTTGTGAGAAATCACATAAAATAGGAGAAAGAAATGGCAAAAAGAAGATTTAGAATAGAAGGCGGCAGATACGGTGGAGAACTTGTTTTAGGAGAAGTAAATCCAGCATTTGCAAGTCATTATGCAGAACTAGGCGATACTAGTGAACTTATTGACGCAGTTTTAGAAGCAGAAGATTGGGAACCAAAAGAGGACGAAGATAATGATACATTATTAGACCCTGAAGGACCACCACATCCTGCAATGCCTGGTGAAGATTTTTACATGTGGGAAAATGATAACTTTGAACATATTAATAGTGCCTATGCAGATGGTGGCTTTACAGTATATGAAGTTCCAGCAGATGGATCAGAAGATTATGATTACGACAAAGAAGTCTACGAAGGAGAAGCAATCCATGTATATGGCAGAGAAGGCGGATACTTTAGTACTGATGACGAGCCAGAGGTATTAAACGAAAAAGATGAAGATGGTAATGAGTATGTTCCTGTACTAATGTTCCATAGTTCAGAAAAAGGTTCCTTTGGTGCTTGGTTTGTGGAGACAGATGGCGAAGACTTTGATGAATTCAAACTTGGAATGGGTGTTGTAGAAACAAATTTAGGTGAATTTGTTGATGCTGTATTTTATGACAAAGTAGAGTTAGACTGCGAATACGATTATAATGATACAACAGGTAAAAGTTATGACGCACAGGTCGGCTGGTTAAATACTAAGTGGCATGATACTGAAGAACTTATACAAGAAAACATAGAAGAATATCTTGCAGAGTTTGAGGAAAATGCAGAATGGGAAAGAGAAAATAGATGAAACGAGTCTTAATTTGTGGGCTACCAGGTTCAGGTAAAACAACACTAGCAAGACGTTTACAAGAAATACTTGGCAATGCTGTTTTAACTAACGCAGACGAAGTAAGAACGAAATTTAAAGATTGGGATTTTACTTTAGAAGGCAGAGAGCGACAAATGAAACGTATGCAAGACTATGTAAGAAAGAGTGTTGCTAAAGGTAACTATGGTATTGCAGATTTTGTTTGTCCTACTAACAAGCTCAGAGAACAGTTTATGCCTGAGTATGTTATATGGATGAACACTATTGAGGAAGGTAGGTTTGAAGATACTAATAAGTTGTTTGAAGCACCAAAAGGTCTTGTTAATGTTGAAATTAAATCAGAGGAATGGTGGACAGAAGATGCAGTTGAACATTTTGCAAGACTAATAGCAGTAGATATAAAAGATTCTGAATTTCAACCTAAACTTCCTGTAACACAAATGCTAGGAAGATTCCAACCATGGCATGATGGGCATCAGAAACTGTTTGAAAGAGCATTAGCAAAACATGGACAAGTAGCAGTAATGGTAAGGGATATGCCAATTACTGAAGACAATCCATGGCAAGTAGATGATATATGTGAGCTGGTTGAATTAGCATTGGCCGAATATGCTGGTAAGTTTAGAGTATATAGTGTGCCTAATATTATGAACATTACTTATGGCAGAGGTGTAGGTTATAAAATTGAGGAAGAAGTTTTAGATGAGGAAACACAAAAAATAAGTGCAACCAAAATTAGGAAAAAAATGAGAGATGAAGGAAAATTATAATCATCCAGCATACACCAGATATCCCCAATTGAAAGAATTAGAGGAGTCCAGAAAAATGGATCTAAAAAAGTCTATCAGAACAGTACCAGACTTTCCTGTAGAAGGAATACAATTCAGGGACATCACAAGCCTATTAGAAAGCCCAGAAGCGTTCAATAGAGCATTAATAGGTATGACTAATAGTTGTATGTCATTTAAAGCAACAAAAATAGTAGCAATAGAAAGTAGGGGATTTATATTTGGTTCTCCAATAGCAAGAGATATGGAATTGCCGTTAGTGTTAGCAAGGAAACCAGGTAAGTTACCTAATCCTACATATCAACGAAGTTATAAGTTAGAGTATGGTAAAGCAACACTTCACATACAGCGAAACTCAGATTTAAATAAACATGATAGAATTGTTATAATAGATGATTTAATTGCTACAGGTGGTACTGCTAAGGCATTAGCAAGTCTGGTATCTCAATGTTTTAATGTGCCTAAAGAAAATATTTTAGTTTTGGCTGTAATAGACTTGCCCGATTTAGGTGGAAGTGCTATAATAAAGGAAACAGGGTTTAATGTTGACACGTTAATAGAATTTGAAGGAGAATAATGGCAAAAGATAATATAATACAATTTCCAGGTATACGAAAAGATTTAGAAACTACTGATATAACAAATGATGATTGGTGGGTAAATTTAGATCTTAGTGATGTGCCTAGCGATGATGCAGAAGTTATTAGATTTATGAGAACAATACATAACTTTACAACGTTAGTAACAAACTCAATGCTAGATGAAAAAGACTATGAGCTATTTTATCATGCCAAATACAGTTTAGAAGAACTTATGACAGAGATAGAACAAAGAGATTTTATAGATTATTCGAATCCAGATGGAGACTTAGAGTAGTGGCCAGAAAACCGCAAATACCATTAAAAGATATTATGTCTGCGATTGACAAAAAGGATAGAAACTTTTATAATAACCTAACGGATGAAGGCAAAAAAGCCTTTAGTGCCTGGATGATGATGAGGTATTGTAGTAGTGTGCAAGGCAAAAACGCCGCAGATTACATTTTTATGACAAACGAGTGC
>Ga0222718_10003493_pt1 | contig 13457 bp, 7 predicted proteins | sample C33_27DmetaG_FD_165045 | JGI IMG/M metagenome (GOLD analysis project Ga0222718, IMG submission 165045) | Estuarine water microbial communities from San Francisco Bay, California, United States - C33_27D | ecosystem: Environmental > Aquatic > Marine > Unclassified | place: USA: California... | reverse complement strand
GACAAAGAGCGCTTGGCGAAATGCTTGAACCAATTGGCCTCCTTGGAGGGTGGGCTTCAAACGGGATGAGGGCTTCGGTTGACCATGACGCCCCAAGATGCAGTGGACCAACTCAAACAGTGGCTCACGGAAGAACGCTTGTCGGCGAAGGCGCAAAACGACCCAAGGGCGCATGCGCATTTTCTCGTTCGTTACCCAAGCGGGAAACAAGGCCACATGTTTGCCATCGTGATTCCCAAAGAGCGGGACTTGGTGGCCGTCTCGAGCATGACGCGTGTTGATGAGGGTCAGCAAAAGGAGATGACCGACCACATGAACGACGAGGACAGCGATTGGTCCGAATGGATTCACGAGAGCCGCCTCCACCTCATTCGAACAGGGGTGGATTGGGTGATTCATATGGGGCATGTTGGTGACAAGAAACCGGGACCTCTTCAGGCCTTCAACGTCAGCCTGCCCATCTGGTTCGACGGCTTAACGAAAAACGAATTCATGAACAGTCTTCGGAAATTATGGCTCGCAAAACTGGCGCTGATCCACGAAATCAAGTATTCCTACGGCCCGGGTGTTGGCAAACCCGGCCCCGTTGACGACTGGTCGAAATCAAAGCAAGCTTCCGGTGAAACACCGCAAGAAAACTTGGGACCAACTCCGGAGATCGAGTTTGATGAGAAGATGTCCTTTGGCTCGGGATTCAACCCCTCTGAATGGGCGTAAAAACCTCTTCTATCGGTTTCAAAAGAGTTTGACGGCAAGCCAGCCGCACGCTGGTGAAACTGACCGATAGGGAGCGCGGTTAAGTAGGAGAAAAGTCTCCAAAAAACTGCGAAGTCCGGGGTATACCTATGAATCAGAAACTAAAATCCGTGAGCCTTGCCTCTTTGATGGTCCTGTCCGTCATGTCATCCTTGCTGTTGGCCTCCGTTACGGCAAGTGCGAGCACCGTTGTCATCACCGAAGCCGTCCAAATTGTCGACGGTGGAACCGCTTCCGATTCTCAGGCCGCCGTGGCCGCTGACAGCTCTGGCAACGTTCACGTCGTGTGGACTCGCAACAACCTGCACCTCTACTACTCCATGCTCTCGCCCCGAGGTGAGACCATGATCGATGCGACCCAAATCACCAACTCCGGACTTCACAAGATTTGGCATCCCGACATCGCTGTTGACGAGTACGACCGCATCCACGTCGTGTGGGCTGACAAAGCAGGCCAACACGCCATCATGTACTCCGCCCTTTCCCCGTGGGCTGCGCCAATGGACGGCATGGCCTCCGACGACGGAACCATCACCGCTATTGACGACACGATCATCGAACGCCGTTCGCAAAACCGAGACTGGCCCTCCATCGACATCGACAGCCAAAACAACGTTCACATCGTCTGGCAAGACAACTACGACGAACTCGGGCGTTTCTTCAATCAACCTCAAATCTACTACTCCATGATCCAACCCGACATCAGCTCGGGCGCCACCGTCACCTTGTTCGCCGACACCCTGCTCACGCCCATCATCGGGCACAAGGGCCACCCCGACGTGGTTGTTGACGCCAACGACTACGTCCAAATCGCTTGGGACGACACCCGCGGTGGAAAGGTCGAACTGGCGTTCGTGGTCGACACCTCCGGGTCCATGTACTCCGAGTGGGCCGATATCTGCACCGTCGTCTACGGTGGCAACTTCGCTTCAGGGCCCTACTTCCAAGGCATCAAGCCGATGCTTGAAGAAGGCAACATGACGGTCTACGAAACCATCTACGGTCTTGGAAACACCTTGCCTGGGGCAGCCAGCTCCGGTAACTGTCAAGGGTACAACAAGAACACCGGGCCCCGGACCACTCCGCTGGGACAAACCCCCGGTGACGATTCCGGTGGTATCCGCAAGTTACCCGGAACCATCTACAACGGAAACACCTACTCCGGATACTCCGGTGAAGATTGGGGTCCCGGATCCAACTGGGCTTGCCTCTCTTGGAAGGACGCGAACGGCAACGTTCCCGGCAACCCTCCAACCCAATCCGACCACCGATGGAACCCCAACGCCACGAAGATCGTCATCCCCGTGTCCGATGAAGGTCCCAAAGACGGCGACCCGTCGCAACAAGCCGATGACAAAGCCGCCATTCAGGAAGCACACGACAACTGTTTGCTCGCCGGCGTCATCCCTGTCGGCTTGTACGGCCAAGGCTACGGCGGAGCAGGAAACATCCAATCCCACTTCATGGACTTGGTTCAGTGCCCCAACGGCATCGTCTCCACCCAAACTCGAAACTGTCCCGGAAACACCCTCGGAAACACCGACGCCGGTGGACAAGCCTACGAATTCCCATCCGGATCAGGGACCAACCAAATGTCCCTCCTCGTGGAAGCCATGGTCTACATCTCCACCAACAACTCCCGTGAAATCTACATGACCGTTCTCGACCCTTACGCCAAGATGGCCAACGACCCCAGTTTCACGCCCGGCGTGCGGGGCACCACGGCCAACGGTGGAGCCTACAACGAAGACACCGGTGCGGGAGCAGACGGCCACCTCGTGGTTGTTAACGACACTCGCGTGACCATCGACGACGCCTATTCCTTCCACCCCTCCATCGGCGTGGACAACCAAGGCAACACTCACATCGCATGGATGGACGGTCGAGATTACGGCTTTGAGAAGGACGTCAACTACGAAGTCTATTACACCAAACTTCGCCTTCAGGGCGCGGGTGCTTGGGACGGAGCCGATCAGGGCCTGTCCACGTACGCCATCAAGAAGATCAACGACACCCCCATCTCCAACGTGGAAGGCAAGAACGGCTTGCCGCCCGCATCTCCCTATGCCGGCAACTCCGCGTTCCCCTCCCTCTTGACCGACGACCAGAACAACGTCCACATCGCGTGGGTTGACTCGGCAAACCTGTCTGCGGGCGAGGAAGTCCTCTACGTGCGCTTGAACCAAACCGACTTGACCGGTGACGGCGAAACAGCTCTTGACCCTTGGACGCCGGTTGCCGTGACCTCGTGGAATTCAAACAAACTTGGCCCAAACAACGGTCGTCAACCCGCCATCGGCATGCCGCCTGCCTTCTCCAACGATTTGGGAAGCGGCGCCCACGTCGCATGGTCCGATACGAACACCTGTGACGACAACGGAAACAACAACCGGTTCACCATTTGTTATTCACACATTTTGACCGGCCAAGTCGACGTTGAATTTGACGTTGGAGAAACCTTCTACCATGTGATCGAACCGGGGCAGCAGACCATCTACAACCTCACCATGAACAACTCAACTCCCGGACCGAAGGACCTCGTGGCCGACACCTACGGCTTGAACATCTCCGGTGTTCCAATGAATTGGACTGCCAACTTGTATTTCGCATCCAACCACTCGAGCATCTTCCCCGACACCCCGATTTTCCTCGAGGGTGGTGAAGACATTCGGTTCTACATGCGTGTACAAGCTCCGTCCATCTACCAGGCCAACGGCGACGAACTTGCTGAAATCCGGATTACCGCTCAGTCGTACAAGGACCCTGCCATTCAAAACGACATCATCACGTTGACCCTCATGGACGTTGTCCACGGCATCAACTTGGACACGTCGCACAGCATGGCAGACATTGAACAAGGCGATACGGCCATCTTCTCGATCACCATCACGAACACCGGGAACGTCCACGATGCCTTCGTCTTCTGGGACCCGAACAGCCTCGAGGGCCAACAGGAATGGCTGCTTCCGTTCGGCTGGCAAGTCAACTTCCCAATTCGCGTCGAACTCGACCCCGGCCAATCGGTGACCAAGAACCTCGAGGTCTTCGTTCCCACGTCTGAAGACCCCGGCGCCTTCGTGATTTACGTGAAGGGCTGGTCCGAGGGCGAACCCATCAAGTCGGTGGAGAAGGGAACCTATGACATCCTCGAACTGGGCGTGTTCGTTTCCATCCGCTCCACGGGCAACATCGTGTTTGCCGCCGATGACCGCTCTTCACAAGTGAAGCCCGGTGAGTGCGCTTCGTACACCATCAATGTCACGAAGAATTTTGATTCCGGAGACTTGGTGTTCGCTACGCCCGGTGCGCCCGAAACCAAGCCCGATGGCATCGCCATGGACGCCTGGCGAGAAGAAAACTGGCTGGTGACCGTGGACTTTGCCAACGCTACCGGACCCGGTGACGCTGGTGACGGCCTTGGCGACCCGATCGCTTGGACCATCCCCGGCGGCGCTGACAAGGTGACCAAACGAGTGACCGTTCACATTTGTGCCCCAACCAACGCCACCGCAGGCCTCGGCCCAGCGCTCACGTTGAAGGGTTACCTCGACGGCTACCCGAGAATCTCTGACTCGGTCATCCTGTCAACCAACGTGGTTCACGTTTACGACCTCGATGCCGGCATTGACCCCGATATCGGTACCGAGTTGAACGTGAACCCCGGCCAACAAATCGTGTTGCCCTTTACCGTGACGAACGACGGAAACGGACCTGACCGGTTCGACTTCCGACTGGCACGGGTGACCGATGCCTTCGGCGTGGACGTGATTTGGGACATTGACATTCCCCGGGAAACGTTGCAGGAACTCTCACCGGACACCTATCAGGCGTTCGACGTTCTCATGAACGTGCCCGACCGCGTCCAAGCAGGCGAATACACCGTCGTCTTGCAGGCCTTCTCCGAAGAAACCTACCCGGACGCCAGCGGACGCGAGACGCGTGTCCGTGACACGGTCGTGCTGCTCGTTACGGTTGACGAATTCCACGACATGCAAATCTCCATGGATCCAACGGTGGACAACGCCATCAAGACCTCTGCACCAGGGCGCATCGTCCGGTTCACGTTCAACGTGACCAACAACGGCAACGTCGCTGACATCCCCACGCTCAACAACCACACCGCACAGCGCGACGGGGATTCGCTCCTTTGGAACGAACTGCCCGGCATGAACATGCTGGACGGCTGGAGCGTTGAGTGGTTCATGCTGAAGCAACTCAGCGCGGACGTTGTGGTTGAGGAAGCCTGTCTTGAACTCGAAGCAACCGCCACCGAATTCCCCGAAGACCAGTGCGTCAAGATCATGGTCGGCGTGGTTGCTGGCAATTCCATCTACGAGTACCGGCTTCCCGAAATGGCGCCCTACGAGACCGCTCAAGTCGTCGCTGCCGTGTCCATCGGCACCAACGCTAAATTGGACACCCGCCCTCTCGGCCTGAAGGTTGTCTCCATGTTTGGTGACATGGAGAACGACGGTGACCACGACGACTCTCCTGCATGGAGCGGTGACGACTTTGACAGCAACGAGTTCATCGTTACGCTGCGCCTGCGTGCACCGAACTTGGAGATCAAGGAAATCATCCTGCCTCCCTCCCTCAATGGAGAAGTTGACTCGACCATCCCCATCGGCATCATCTTGCAAAACACCGGAAACGTCCATGCAACGGACATTGAAATCGTCCTTTGTGAATACGACAAGGTGAACGACGCTGACCTCATGAAGGAAATCCGTCAAGACGGTTGTGAGGAAGACCGCATCGTCATGCGACAGGTCGTCGGTGCCTTGCTTGCCCCCGATGCAACCGAAGAGGCCAAGGAGATCGAGCTTTACCTGCTCTACCCCGTCACGGCTGGAAGCAAGGGCGTTTACGTCGTTGTTGACCCGATGAACGAGATCGTTGAGTCCGATGAGCGAGACAACGTCAAAGCCATCGGCGAGGCACTTGAATCAGAGAGTCCGGTCTTTGACATGGCGAAGGAAGTCGTGAGCAAGACGGCTCTACCGTTTGCGGTTATCGTCCTCACCATTGCGCTCTTGGGCGTGGTCTACTTGGTGGGCAAAGGCCGCCGCGACGAAGTGAACAAGCGTCTTGCTGAGCAATCCTCGCTCGTATCGGTTCTCGAAGACGAAGCGAACTGAGGTTTGTCCTCAGGAACCGTTGCCCGGGCCAAGGTACCAGCGGAGCTCCGTGTCAAGCGGCGCTGCGATGACTTGCCCCGAGCGTCGCGCAATCTGCTTCTCCAGCTGAGCCCTCAAGGTCTGCAAGACCTCTCCCGGGTTCTGGCCAGTTATCAATTCCTTCTGGACCAAGGCCGTCAAGTCGATGCGATCGCCCGAGGCTTCGACCATGTTCTGAATGAGGCTCCGCTCTTCGTATGTGTCGAAATCGGATTCAACCGCCGCAGAGACCCGTTGACGAACGTGTTGGTGCAGGGAGATGAGGGCGTCTCGTTGGGCGTCCAAGGTCTCCATGATGTTGGCGAGCGAGCGCATGTGGGCGAGGCCTTCAGCCACAGCGATCTTCTTTCGTCCGCTCAACGCTTCGGCGATGGCCACGGAAGCCTCCGGCAGGTTGCTTGACAAGCGCATGGGTCCACCTTTTGGAAGACGGCGAGACTCGCAACGGAAGAGGTCCGGGCCGATGTCCATTTGAATCGAAAATGCACGTTCAACGGCGTAAATGGTCTTCGGGGGGCCGCCTTTTTCGGAAGGCACTTTGGCCTTGGAAACCATTCCCCCTTCCTCCAATTCCTTCAGATGCTTGACGATGGCGGGCTGGGATACACCGATCAGCTCGGAGAGTTGCATGGCGTAGTGGGGTTCCCTTGCCAAGCGCTCCAAAATCTGTCTGCGTGTGCTGTTGTGAAGGAGGTACAGGGCCTTGTCGATGTCGCTCATGCTTCTCAACTCGAGGTTGGGTAGTGACCCGTCCTCTAAGAACTCACCGTCGCTTCAGCGCTCGTCCCAATCCTTCCAAGCACCGGCGGTTTGTTCGGACGATTTCACGGGTTGTTGGCGTGGCTTCGGAGCGGTGTTCGAGGGTTGGTCGGCCGGCGCTGCGAGCGGAACGCCGTCGTCCCACGAGGCGATGATGGCAGCGCTTGCGGCTTCTTGGACGAGGTCTTCAGCCGTTTTCGTGCTGGTTGTGCGCTCCGTTTTGGCGCGCTCTTGTGCGCCTTCCACGTCACCTCGCATCAAGGCGTAGACCTGTTCGGTGGTGAGCATCGTTCCCGCCGCAACCTCGGGCAATCCGTCAACGTAGGTTTCGGACTGCGTTTGTTCAGCCGTGTCGGCAAACGGCGGGGCCACGGTCTGCGAGGGAGGCGGTTGAACGGTTTGCTCGGCCTGTTCGAAGAACGTGGGGTGGTCGGGGGTGAGGTCGGTGATCGGGATGAGGTTCCCGTCGCTGCCCACCATCATGACGCGGGGGGCTTTGCTGGGCTTTGAGGCGAAGTAGATGATGAGCGCAACGGGCGTGGTCAACACGCCGAGGCAGCAGAACGAGATGCCGATCATCAGCCATGTTGATCCAAACAATTCAGACTGCATTGCATTGATGCTCATCAAATACCCCGTCGATTCGGAACAGTCGTTTTCACACGTAACGACCAGAGCGTATTCGTGCGACCCGTTGAGGGTCCATGAGGCGACCTCTCGCATCGTCACAGCATCGGCGGTCATCGGTTGAAAGTCCAACAAGCACTTCTTCTCTTCAAGGGCTTCTCCGACGACGGAGAACCCTTCAACGCGGTAGAGTTCAACCGACATGACCTCATCATCGGGCACTTGGTAGAAGCGGTAACAGGTGTCGTTGAGCGCACCGGTCTCAAAGGTTCCTTGACCGGTGTAGGCCCCGTGGTTTTGCTCTCTAGGGTCCATGGAGGACGAGATGGCGCCCGATTGACTCGACATGACGACGACGCCGAGCAGCACCAAGAGGCCGCCGGCAATCCCCAAACGAAGCGCCCACGGCGAACGCTTCTCAGCCTCCGGTGCTTGCATCAAAGAGTTCCAAACCCTCTTCCTCAATAAGGCTCGCTGATGGGCTCAAGCCAGGCCCAAATCAGCGAGTTTCTCCGGCAAGTAGGTGTCGGTCACGAAATCCAGACCGTATTTCGCGAGCGATTGTTGCTCAGCCTTCTTGCCCAATTCCAGCATCATGTTGATCTGTTCCTGCCACCATGCATCGGCAAACCTCGGGTCGGATAGTTCCGCCTTCAAAGCGTCCACGTCACGGGACGAGAGATCGTCGCTGGGCAGGTCGTAAGCCTCGATGTCGTCGGCGGTGATGCCCAAGTACGTGGCCGTCGGGGTGGCCAAGTACTCCGAAATGTGGGCCGTTTTGATAGCGCCGTACGCGATGGAAGCAAAGATGCGGAACGACCAGGGGTCACCGTCGAGGAACACCACCACCGGGAGGTCCCACTCTTCGCTCATACGCTTGAGAATTCGCCGTGTGGAACGGGCGGGTTGCCCTTTCAGATGGAGCAGTCCGCATTTGTACGCTTCATCAAATCCGTTTTCGATCAAACGGTCGAACATACCACCGGTCTCAATGGCCATGATGAAATTGATGTCGTGCTCAACCAATTCGATCTTCTCTTCTTCGACGTTGTACGGGACACCGTACCCGGAATCTCCGACGTCATCACGGGCGTTGATGCGCATCCATTCACCCCTGCGGTTGAGTTCGCGCAACGTCAGGTTGCCGATCATACGGGCGCCGTCCTCCTCGGGGCGGAGTTTGAAATCTTCACGAAGGCACTTGGTGACCACCTCGAGGTCTTCTGCCAGATTGTTGGATTCGTTTTGAGACGAAAACTTCCCCAATCCCCAACTTTCGGAGATGTAGTACATTTCCCTCAAGGTTGACGATTTACCGGCGTCGATCATCTCTTCGATGAACTCCACGACGTGTAGGGCCCGCAGCAACTGCTTGGCTGAACCCAAGCTCGTAGCGTCTCGAACGGACCTTTTCTTGCCGTATTTGTAGACGCCCAAGGCGTTGTCAAACCCGATGTTGTTCTTGGTACGAACGGGCAGCGTCATCGTGGGCGCTTCGCCTTTGACGATTTTATCGTACATTTCTGTCACGACTTCGTGAAGGGCAGCCTTCGTTTCTTCAGGCGTGTGGCTCGCTGACATCATGCATCACTCCCGTAGCCCATCAGGGTTTGTTGACCGGTTGTGCGAGGCGGCTCTTCCTCAACGGGAGCGTCGCTTTCGTCCCCATCGCTCTTGTCGTCCGTTTTGATGTCGCCGCCGTCTTCTTCGCTTTCTTCGTCGGCCAAGACCTCCTCTCGGCGACGAATTTCATCGAGCAACTTCTCGTCCATCTTGGTGGCCCCGATGACGTCTTGACTTCCTCGGAAGAAAACGTCCGTATCGGTCCAATCGCCTCGCTCAAGTCCGTTCAAACTGTAGGCAAGGGTGAAGGTTTGACCGGGGTCGAGGGTGTCCAACTTCCAAGCCCACACGCCGGTGGCTTCCTTTCGCCCACCGTGCTCGTTGCCCTCCATGGTCGCTCCGTCTTTTTCAGGCCATGCCGCGAGAATGGTGTACGCCCGGGCTCGGGAGGTGTAATTGAACAGCGTGATGGTCACGTCGGTTTGTTTCGTTTCCTTGTTCCAGACGGTCTCGCTTTCGGCGATGACGGCGCTCATGATCTTGGTGATGGACCCGGCCAAATCGGGAATGGGCCGGTCCAGAATCGCCGCGGATTTTGCGGCAATGGCGGGAATGATGTCGTTCACCAGTTCGAATTTTTCTTGGGTTTTGGCCATTTTCTTTTTCTTTTCCAAGTGCTTGCGCAACCCTCGCCCCATTTCGAGCATGGCCTTTCGGACTTCATCCAGCACCTCTTCGTTGTCGGCCAGAGCCTCTTTCGCTTCTGACGTGAATTGGACGTTGGTGCTTGCCAAATGAACCAAAATGGCAGCGGGTCCCTTGGGCACGCCCCGTCCACCCGCTTGGTCCAAACCGTACTGGCGCCAGTCCACCGATTCGATGGCCTTGGTGAGCAAACATCCACCCTGCTGGTACATCAAGGGAACTCGGTTGGCAAATCGCAGCACCTCGACCGGTTTGTCAGCGGCCATGCCGTCGCCAAAGATGAGGCCAACCTCGACCTGGAAGGGGTTGCCTTGCGTCACCGTTGGTGTTCGCGTCATCGTCGTAACGAAACGCGAATCAATGGTTTTCGACAAGCCTTTCTTGATGAGCAATTCCTCAATTGGAGAAAGGCAATTGGTGGGGGGATTCAGCAATTTTACGGGCTTCCCGTTGAGCAAACGCTCGCCCTGGAAGGCCTCGATGAGGGCACGGTAGCTTTCGGCTTTGAGCGACTTGGGTTTCGCCTTTTCATCGATTTCAGCGGCGGCCAGCAATTCTTTTGCGGCTCGCGTAGACACGCCTGAGAAATTTTTGTAGAGAAACGACGTCATTCGATTGTCGGTCGCTTCGGTGCACATGCGTTGCAAGGTGCCCAAGTGGATACCGTGGGGGTGAGGTTTGATGCTCTCGACCTTCCGAGGAAGCCGCTCGGTGACGCGTGGCCAGTGATGAATTTCCCCGTCCGGGTCCTCAAACGTGATGTCTGCGTGAGGGTTGACGATGCTGGTCATGCGCAAATACTGGTAGACGCTTTGGCGCCCTCGCTGGTACTTTGCTTTCATGCGGCACGTGATTTCCAACCCGTGCTCTTTGAGCGAACCGTCGGGCAATTCCCAAATTTCACGGTCTTCGTTGGTCTTCGTCGCCTTGTTTTTGCGGGTGTCCAAACCAATGTCAACGACGGCAGCGGAGGTTTCTGTTGCAATTTTCGATCGCACGTGGGTCTTCCGTCCGGTGGTGAGTTGGCTGTACATGACCACACCGGTGATGCCGATGCCTTGCTGACCGCGCGATTGACGAATGGCGTGAAAGCGAGAACCGAAGAGAAGCTGTCCAAACACCTTCTCGATGCTGCGTTTCGGGATTCCGGGTCCGTTGTCTTCGGTTTGCAACTCAATGATGTTCTTCTTGTCGTCCACCTTGGTAACTTTCACGCGAATATCGGGGAGGATTCGGGCTTCTTCACATGCATCGAGGGAGTTGTCAACGGCCTCCTTGACCGCCGTGATGAGGGAACGAACGAGGGAATCAAAGCCCAGAAAATGCTTGTTCTTTTCAAAAAACTCTGAAATTGCAACTTGCTTTTGGTTTTGGGCCATTCGTTCCGCAGTGCCTGCCATGGTCTTCGCCTCCCTCGGTCCTCCTCCGTCTTGACGACGTCGGGCCGACAGATGAGCGTCCCCGTTCTATGAGGGTAAATAAGAGAACAGGCCGATGGGAATGAACGGCGGCCGTTTTCAGACGGATGTTGCATGCCCGTCAAGCAAAGAGGTCGCTTCTCCACATGCTGATGTGGCCCGTGAACGCCGATGCCGCCACGGTGAGCGGGCTGGCCAAGTACAGTTTCCCGGGTCCTGAACGTCCCTGGAAGTTGCGGTTGATGGCGGACACCGTCACTTGTTCGGGCGTGATGGAAACGCCGGGTCCCGCGCCAATGCAAGCGCCACAGCCGGGGTCGATGAGTTTCACACCGACCTCAAGGAAGAGGTCATGCCATCCGTTTCGAACGGCCAAATCCTTGACCTGCCTCGAGCCGTACTGGATATAGAAGTCGACCCCGTCTTTCACCCGAAGGCCAGCAGCCTTGGCCGCTTGACAGACTTCGGCGTAGTAGGCGATGTCGTCTTCCTTTCCGGCCGTGCACGAACCGCCGTAGGCGATGTCAACGGCCACTTGACCGATGTCGCTGATGTTGGCGCCGTTGGTGGGGTCGCTGGGAACGCCTTGGTCGGGGTCTCCGGGATGGGCAACCATCGGCACGATGGTCGAGAGGTCGATGGTGTGAACGCCACCATCGTAGTGAGCTCCCTCGTCAGGAGCGACCATGCGGGCGCGTTGCTCGGCTTCCGAAAGGTGCGGCTGCGCCTTCATCATCCACGCCATCAAGGCATCATCGGCTTCGCAGATACCCGTTCGGCCCGAACACTCCGTCGCCATGTTGCACAACGTGGCCCGTTCGTCGATCGAAAGGGATGTGAGCCCGGGGCCGCCAAATTCCATGCTCCTGTTCAACGTCAATTCCTGACGAGCGTGGTCGGCGAGGATGGCGAGGATCACGTCTTTGGCCGTGCAGCCGTGGTGGAGTTCGCCCACCAACTCAAACCGGATGGATTCGGGGACCTTCACGAAGGTGAAACCCGCACTGACGAGGTTGGCGTACTCGGTGGCCCCAACGCCCCACGTCAACGCGTTCGAGGCACCGCCCATGCAGGTGTGCGAGTCGGTTGCCAGAATGAAATCGCCAATTTCGATAAACTCCTCTCGGGCCACTTGGTGGCAGATGCCCGGAGACACACCGTCAACGGCGGAATAGTCGCGCACCCCGGTGTGCTGCTGGAAAGCGACTTGGAGGTCGCGCAACGTCTGAACTTTGTTCATGAAGGGCACGAACTTTGGGTTGTGCTGGGCGTAGAGGAGGTGGTCTTCAAAGACGGCGAACTTGCTGGGATTCGGCAACGCATAGTCCTCGCCGTATTCGGCCTGCAGGAATGAATGCACTTGAGCCGTCGTGAACTCATGGGAGTACCCTCCCTGAACTTCAGCGATGACGGGGTCGCCCGGCTGCACGCACTGGTCTTCGGGCTGGCCGACGAGGTTTCGGCTGATGATGCGCTCGGCCATGGTCATCGGTCGAGAAGGCGTGTTCAGCGGAGCAAGCTCCAAGTCGCCCGCCTTCAACAACTTGGCGAACGGGAACAATCCTCCGCGCTCAACGATCAACTGCGTGACCGAATCGTACTTGGCGGTGAATTCGGAAAGGGCGATGGATTCGCCCGCCTGCAAGCGTTCAAGCATGGCGTGGTTTCCCATCAACTGGCCGAGGTTGATGTTGTTGCGCTCGTGGATGGGAGCGAAGGAAGCGGCGATGACGATGCTGATGCCGGCCCATCGCTCGCATTGTGCAGCGGTTTCTCGGCTGGAACCCGTGCCTTTGCGCTGACCGGAGACGATGACTTCGAAGTTTCCGTCCTTGAGGGCGTTTTCCCGGAACACACGCAAGCCGTTGTGCATCAAGCCGGCGTAGGCGTTCTTGGCGATTTCTGCGGGGTCGTGGTCAAAACAGACCCATGCAGGCGTCATGACGTCCGTGTTGATGTCGTCAAGCAAATCATCAACGGTCAGGTCCTCCATGCGCAGGTCCAAGCCCTCGTAGAGCTGTTGCTTGATGAGGTCCAAATCTTTGGTGAGGAAAAGGACCCGCTTCCCCGGGGTGAGCGCAATCTCTTTGTCCGGTCCTCCGTCTCCCATGCGCCCCCCTCAACCCTGTTCAAGCGTCATCCGTTCATAACCGGTTCGGGCGTCGGGTGTGGCGTTGAACGGGCACGGACAGGAACGTTGGCTGACGAGCATCAATCCCTATCCAAGTCGATTTCGAACAGGTACGTGTCACCATCGTTGTAGTGGCCTGGCAACCCTTCGGTGGACGCCAACGTGACGGGTCCAAGATGCGTGAACCCGTGGGAGGTGTAGTGCTTGATGAGGCCCGGGTTATGCCCCACGGTGTCCAGGCGAACGTACCGTCGCCCTTCACGAATGCACTGCTCTTTCGCCCAAGCGACGATGTGGCCCACCAAGCCTTGTCCACGGTGA
>Ga0222718_10003491_pt1 | contig 13466 bp, 10 predicted proteins | sample C33_27DmetaG_FD_165045 | JGI IMG/M metagenome (GOLD analysis project Ga0222718, IMG submission 165045) | Estuarine water microbial communities from San Francisco Bay, California, United States - C33_27D | ecosystem: Environmental > Aquatic > Marine > Unclassified | place: USA: California... | reverse complement strand
CGATGGCACATCGGATCACGACGCGACCACGGTTGTTGATGACCTCGACGATCTCCCCATCGCGGACGTTGCGTGCTCGGGCGTCGGCCAGGCTGATGCGCACTACTGGCTCCGGCTCACTTCGCTTCGTCATCTCGAGATTCGCAAACGTCGAGTGGATCCGATGGCGGCTGTGAGACGACAACAGCACGAGAGGGAAGTGCTCGAACAGAGGGTGCTGAGGCGATGCTTCGATCGGCTCACGGAAGTACGGAAGCTCGGCACCGTGCTCACGGAGGTGCTCGGTGAAGAACTCGATTCGCCCTGACGGTGTCGGGAATACACGGTCGCGGAACCCGACGTAAGGCTCGTTGGTAGGCCAGGGAAATACGACCTTCTCGCGACGGAGCCGTTCCATGTTCACCTCGGCAAGCAGTGGTGAGTCATCGTTAAGCATCTCGTCGAGGTAGACGTCCTGAGGCTCGGAAAAGTGTTCGCCGACGCCGTATTCGTCGGCAAGCAGGCGGAAGATCTGGAAGTCAGATTTCGCCTCGCCCACCGGTTCGACGATGCGTTGCTGCAGTTGGATGAACCGGTCGACGACGACATCGTCCTTTTCGAAGATCGAACAAGCCGGCAACACGAGATCAGCCCATTTCGCAGTGTCGGTCATGAACTGATCGATCACGCAGATGAACTCGAGCGCAGCGACGTGTTCGGCGAGGACCTTGTTGCGGTTGGGCTTCACCTGGTTGAAGGGGTTGCCGAGTGAGATGCATGTCATCTTGACCGGGTACGGAGCGCCATCGATCACCGCAGAATCGGCCTCCATCATGGAGAGGAGCTCCGGGCGCCTTCGGCCAGGCATTGCGAAGTGAGTCGACTTGATCGGGAGGCTCTGGTTGCCGCCTTCGAGGCTGACTCCTCCGCCGGGGATGCCGACGTAGCCGCCGAGGCACGCCAGCATTGCGATCGCACGCGCGTTCAGATCGGCGTTGTACCAGCGGTCCACGCCATAACCGATTCGGATCGCAGCTGGATCGGCATCGATGTAGCGGGTAGCAAGCGACTCGATGATGTCGGCTGGCACCCCGGTGAGTTGCTCGGCCGTGTCGGTGGGGAATTCGGCGGCCAAACGTTCGATTTCGCTGAAGACTGAGATGACCCTCCGTCCTGCCTCGGAGTGGTCGACTCGCAGGGCCGGCTCGACTGCGGCTGAGAGGGGGACGACCCTGTCGCTGGCTGCGCACCAGACCGCCGGCTCTCCTTCCTTGCGAAGGAGGGTGGCGGACTCGGCGTCGACGAGGAACGGAAGGTTCGTGTGTGTCGACACGAAATCGTTGTCGAACCTGTCGGTGCTGAGTAACTGATGGACGAGTGACCAGGCGAGCGCACCATCGCTGCCGGGGCGAAGCGAGATCCACTCATCGGACATTTTCGCCGTTTCGCTGCGGACCGGGTCGATACAGATCAGGGTGGTGCCAGCCTTTCGGGCACGTCTCAGGGCTGTCTGATCGACGCGCTTGGTGACTGCTGGGTTTCCACCCCAGATGATTGTGAGTTCGGAGTTGATGGCGTCGTCGTGGGAGTGACCACCAGGGGAGAAGTAGGTGCTGGCCGGTATGCCGAACATCGCCTCGAGACCCTTGGCGACACCGAAGTCGATGCCGCTCGACCGGATTACCGTGGCTCCGGTGAGCGACGCGTACCGGACCGGCGAATTGCGCGTCAAAAGACCGTAGGCGCCAGAGATCTGTTGGAACGAGATCGCTCGTTCGCCGTATTCGGCAGCGATGCGCTTCTGCGCCTCAACGAACAAGCGAGCGGCTTCGGCCCAGGAGATCTCCTCCCACTCCCCCCGGCCTCGCGTGCCGACCCGCTTGAGCGGCTTGGTCAGTCGACCAGGGTGGTACTGCTGTTCGAGTCGCGCCCGGCCGAGCAGGCAGATCCGGTTCTCGAAACCCTCGATCGGGTAGTCAGCGGGGCCGATCTCGACGATCCGCCCGTTCTCGACCGTTGCGCTGAGCCCACACTTCGGGTTGGCATGGCAGTTTGGATCACAAACGGTGCGCTCGACAGTGCTCATAGTTGGCGTCACCGTAGTGCCCGGGTTCGAACCGGGGAGTAGTGTCCGCGCCATGACCGAGCGTCCGGTGTCTGGCAAGTGGTTGGAGGAGCTTGACGAGGGTTTGGTCATTCACCACGTCATCCGTCGCACGATCACCGAGGCCGACAACGTCGGGTTCACGACGATGACCATGAACCCTGCCTGGCTGCATCTCGATGCCGACTACTGCGAACACGAGACCGAATTCGGCCGGCCGCTCGTCAATTCGTTGCTTACCCTCAGCCTGGTGGTCGGCATCTCCGTGCACGAGACAACCTTGGGCACGACGGTCGCCAACCTGGGTTTCGAAGAAACGACGTTCCCTGCACCGCTGTTCCATGGCGACACGATCCGGGTCGAGTCGGAGGTGCTGGGCCGACGTGCTTCGATCTCGCGCCCCGGTCAAGGCATCGTGACGTTCGAGCACCGGGCCTTCAATCAGAATGATCTACTCGTCTGTCGTGCGGTCCGGAACGCACTGATGTTGGCCAGGCCAGCCGACGACTAATCCTCAGCCAGCAAGATCACCCGACGGGCTTGGACTGCCACCGGCTCATCGACCATTCGGCCTTCGAAGGCGATCGAGGCGATTCCTCTTGCCTTGCCGTCCTCGTAGGCGGCCAGAATCCGGTGGGCTCGCTCGATCTCCTCGGTCGAAGGTGTGAACGCTTCGTTGGCGATCGTCACTTGTGCAGGGTGAATGCAGAGCTTTCCGTGGTAACCGAGCTCACGCGCTTCATCACATTCTCGGCGGCAGCGTTCATCGTCTTGAAAGTTGGCGGTGATCATGTCGAGCATGGGGATCTCGGCCAGACGGCCGGCGACGGCGACATGAGATCGGGCAACGGTGACCTCGTGGTTCGATGTCGTGCGGACACCGCCCATGTCAGCGATGAAGTCTTCGGCGCCGAAATAGGCCGCGGCGACGACAGGGTGCGTCAGGAGCGCTCGAGCATCTGCCACCCCGAGCGCGGTCTCGATTCCTCCCACGACGGGGAGATCGAGGCCCCGAGCCTCCAGGCCTCGCTGAAGGGCGTCGAGACCGCCAACCGTTTCGAGTTTGGGGACGACAAGGGCATCGAGTCCCTCGGGGAGCGAGTCGAGATCGTCGTGGAACCATGGTGTGGATGCGTCGTTGATCCGAGCGAGGATCGGGATCGTCCCCGCTATGTCAACGACGGCTGCGCGAAGTTCTTCGCGTCCGGTTTCTTTCGCGTCGGGTGGCGTGGCGTCCTCGAGGTCGATCACTATTGCATCGGCGCCGGTGGCCGGCATCTTTCGCACCAGATCGGGCCGAACGGCGGGGGCGAAGAGCAATGAGCGAATCCGTCGAGGCAGCACGTTGGCACCCTACGCGGCCGTCTGGCAGCGTGTCGTCATGCGAGAACCCATCATGGACCGATGAGAGAACGAGGCGTCAATCGGGTTGTGATGGCGGTGCGCGACCTGGAGGCGGGACGGGCGTACTTTGAGAAGTTGCTCGGCTGTGCGTTTGAGAGCGCGGATGACGACGAGGCGGCGCTGTTCGGCGTGCAGATTCTCATGTCGTGGGACGGTGGCATCGAGCTCGTCGCCCCCATCGAGGGCATTGAAAGCCATGTCCAGAAGATCCTCGACGAGCGGGGAGAGGGACTGATCGGCGTGGTTTGGGCGGTTGCGGACGCCGACGCCAGCCGGACCAGCGCCGCTGAGCTCGGCCATCGGAGCTTTTTTACGCTCGAGTACGACCAGGCCAAGATCGACAACGTGCTGCAGGGACGGTTCAGTCGCTACTACGAACATTTCCTCGCGCCGGGCGGGCCACTCGGCGACATGCAGGTCTTGGTCGGGGAGTTCGACATCCCGAGCGACTGAGCGCAAAGGCTCAGACGCTGATCGGAAATGCTGGCGGCACCGCCTGATTGACGACCGGGTCGATCTCGCCGTTGAACTCGGGGAAGCGCCGCACGGCGGCTTCGCGCATCCGAGTTGTGCGGTGGACCGGATCCGTGTCGAACTCGGGGATCACGCCGTTGCCGAAACACTCGATCATCTCGATGACCTGGTCGTGGGTGTAGCCCTCGTCGGGGGTTCCGAACACGAGCTGGTCGCAACCGACGTCCTGGTATGCCTGCACTTGCTCGCATACCTCTTCAGGGTTGCCACAGAGCATGTAGCCGCCCTCGATAGCGAAGTCGAGCATCGAATCGTCGAGTTCGAAACGATCGCGGGGGTTCGGCCATACGACTGCGTCGGGGCTCTGCGGCATCGAGTCGTGATAGAGGTTGACCATGGTCACTCGGTAGCCGCGCAGGTTTCGTTTGGCCATCGCCCGGGCCTCTTCGCGGTCTTCGAGGCAGATAACGGCGTTGGTCATCATGACGTTGTTGTTCTGGTACTGACCAATTTGATCGGTCACGTTCTCGGCGGCTTCCTTGTAGGCCTCGACTCGGCCCTTGAGGTTGTGGATCGGCTCGAAATTGAACGCGATGGCCCCTATGCCGAGCGAGCCGGCCTTGGCGAAGGTGGCTGGGTTGCCGCAGGCCACCCAGATCGGCGGATGACCGTTGCCGTAGGGCTTCGGAACGATGTTGTGCGGCGTCGGCACCGAGAAGTGTGTGCCGTCGTACTGGTAGTCCTTCTGCTCCCACATGCGAGGAATCTCGTGAACGACCTCATCCCACATGGCCTTGGTCTCGGACAGCTCGGTGCCATTGAAGGTTCGGACTTCGTGGCTGCCCGCACCACGGCCGGTTCCGAACTCGAACCGACCCTCGCTGAGGTGGTCCATCATCGCGGCGCGCTCGGCGATGCGAACCGGGTGCTCCTTGGTAGTGGGAAACGAAGTGATGGCCGAACCGATGTGGATACGTTTGGTCTGACCGGCCACGTACCCCATGAACGGGTACGGGGCGGACATGTGGCTGTACTCGGTGAGGCCGTGGTGCTCGCCGAACCAGGTGTACTTCCAATTGAAGTCGTCGGCATGGATCGCGTAGTGCGCTTCACGCATGAGCATGAGGTGCTCAGACTCGGGGTCGTGGGCCGCGGGCCCGGGGAGATACCCGTTGAAGAAGAGTCCAAATTCCATGATCCAATGCCCCTAAAACTAGAACGCGTTCTGGTTGACCCTATCGTCAGTTGGGGACATGAGCCAGCGTGTCGAGAGGTGGACAGCTGCACACGAGGTTGCGATCGCCTGCCGCACCATCGATGCGACTGACGGGTGGCCAGTATTTGTTAGCCCGATCGAAGCCTCGGGGGTGAGCGGCGACCTGACGCGGGTACGCATGGGACCAGTCGTCGGCGATCACGTCGGCGGCAGGGTGTGGCGCGTTGACCAACGGGTTGTCGTCGGCTGGCCATTCTCCCGCCTTGACGCGCATTGCTTCGTCGTGGATGGCGATCATGGCTTCGCAGAACCGATTGATCTCGGCGAGGGATTCACTCTCGGTCGGCTCGACCATCAGTGTCCCGGCCACGGGAAACGACATCGTCGGTGCGTGGAACCCGAAGTCGATCAATCGCTTTGCGATGTCGTCAACCGTGATGCCGGTGTCGTCTTTGAGCACGCGGGTGTCGAGGATGCATTCGTGGGCGACGAAGCCGTTGGCACCTCGGTAGAGCACGGGGAAGTACGGGTCGAGACGCGCTGCGATGTAGTTGGCATTGAGGATCGCCATCTCAGTCGCGCGACGTAGCCCTTCGGCGCCCATCATGCGGATGTACATCCACGGGATCGGAAGGATTCCGGCCGACCCCCACGGCGCTGCTGCAATCGGGCCGGAACCGGTAGGTGGGCCAGCGACCGGGTTGAGCGGATGATTGGGAAGGAACGGCGCAAGATGCGCGCCTACACCGATCGGTCCGACGCCTGGACCTCCGCCACCGTGTGGGATGCAGAACGTCTTGTGCAGGTTGAGGTGGCTGACGTCGGCGCCAAACCTGCCGGGCTGGGCGAGTCCGACCATCGCGTTGAGGTTGGCCCCGTCGAGGTACACCTGGCCGCCTGCCTCATGGACCATCTCACAGATCGCGCGAACCTCGACCTCGAACACGCCGTGGGTCGAGGGGTAGGTGATCATCAACGCTGCGAGGTTCTCGCGATGTTGTTTGACCATTTCGGCGAGGTGGGCGATGTCCACGTTGCCCTGCCCATCGCATTCGACGACCGCAACGCGCATACCAGCCATCACCGCGGAGGCAGCGTTGGTTCCGTGGGCCGATGAGGGAATGAGACAGACATGCCGATCGTCATCTCCGCGACTTCGGTGGTAGCTGCGAATTGCGAGCAGGCCTGCGAGTTCCCCTTGCGCCCCGCTATTGGGCTGCAGTGACACGGCGTCATACCCGGTGATCTCAGCCAGCCAGCGCTCGAGCTGATCGATCATGCGCTGGTAGCCAATCGTCTGGTCGACGGGGGCGAATGGATGAATCGACGCGAATTCGGGCCAACTCACCGGCTCCATCTCGGTCGCTGCGTTGAGCTTCATCGTGCACGAGCCGAGCGGGATCATCGACCGGTCGAGGGCGATATCGCGGTTGACGAGCATCCGCATGTAGCGGACGAGCTCGGTCTCGGAGTGGTACGCCTCAAAAACTGGATGAACGAGTGGGGGAGAGGTTCGCACGAGTTCTCGGGGTCGAGGGTCGTGGTGTTCGGCTTCCAACGCATCGAGATCGGCTTCCACGCCAAACGCCTGCCACACCCGTTCGACGATTTCTCGATCGGTGGTCTGGTCGAGGCTGACGGCGACTGTGTCGCCGTCGATCCGCCGCAAGTTGATGCCATCAGCGAGCGCCATTGCCATCACCTTGTCGGCTCGGCCCGGTAGCCGAGCACAGACCGTGTCGAAGAACTGATCGTGCACGAGCTCAACACCCGCTCGCCGAAGTCCGAGGGCAAGAATACCGGCCAGGCGGTTCGTCCGACCTGCGATCTCGCGAAGGCCACTTGGGCCGTGATAGAGGGCAAAGAACGACGCCATCACGGCGAGCAGGACCTGAGATGTGCAGATGTTGGACGTCGCTTTCTCACGCCGGATGTGCTGCTCGCGGGTCTGCAGCGCAAGGCGAAGGGCAACACGCTCCTTGCTGTCGACGGAGACACCAACAACGCGGCCTGGCAGGCTGCGTTGGAACGCTTCCCTCGTTGCGAAGTAGGCGGCGTGGGGCCCGCCGAAGCCCAACGGGACGCCGAACCGCTGCGTCGATCCCACGACGACGTCTGCGTCGAGCTCGCCGGGCGGGGTCAGGACAACCAGCGCCAACGGATCGGCAGCGACGACCACCAGAGCGCCTGCCTCATGCGCTCGTTCGATGATCGCCGCAAGGTCGGGAAGACCGCCGGTGGACCCCGGGTACTGAATGAGCACGCCGAACACGCCCTCAAGGTCAGCGGTGAGGGGATCGGCGACGATGGTGTCGAGGCCGATCGGTTCGGCGCGGGTCTCGACAACGGCGATGGTCTGGGGATGCGCTTCGTGATCGATCAGGAACCGATCGCCGGGTTTCGACTTGTTGACCCGGTGCAGCATCGTCATGGCTTCGGCCGCAGCGGTCGGTTCGTCGAGCAGCGATGCGTTGGCGACCTCCATCCCGGAGAGTTCGAGCACCATCGTCTGGAAGTTCAGCAGCGCCTCCAGGCGGCCTTGCGAGATCTCTGGCTGGTACGGGGTATACGCCGTGTACCAGCCGGGATTTTCGAGCACGTTACGCCGAATGACTGGCGGTGTGACGGTGGCGTGGTAGCCCATGCCGATCAGAGAAACGTATTCTCGGTTGCCCTTGGCGATGGCCCGCAACGCCTGCTGAGCTCCGAGTTGACCAAGTGGTTCGGGCAGGTCAAGGGGGTGGTCAAGGCGGATATCGCTTGGCACGGTCTGCTCCATCAGGTCGGCGACCGAGGCCACGCCGACGGTGGCGAGCATGTGGTCTCGGTCGGCGGCAGTTGGACCGATGTGCCTGGTCTCGAACGGGTCGCGGCGGTCAGGGTCGGCGAGCGAATGCCCTTGCTCTGCGGCACGGATGTTGTCAGACATGGAAACTCCCGGGTGGCGAAGTGCGAGTTCCCGCTCGGTCCGGATGCCTGAGAGCTTCACCGTCACCGGCTTTCCCCTTCGGCGGGTGCACGGAGCACCGCTCTCCCGAGACGCCCACGTTTCGGCGGTTGGGGAGCCTGAGAGGTTCCGGGACGGTTGCTCCTTCGGCGTCTCACTCGAGGTAAGAACTCTCCCGCCGTAACAGACGACGTAATGGGAAAGCTACCAGTGGGCCGGCGGCTGATTCGTCATGCTGACTACGAGAGGCTGGTCAACAAGGCGACGAACGCAAGTCCATTGATGATGCCGTGGGCGATGACACTTGCGCCGATCCGGTTGGTGAGCTTGCGACCCCAGCCCAAGACCATCCCGAGCACGAAGATGATCGGCGTCCGCGTCGGCTCAAGGTGCACGATCGCAAAGACGAAGGACGACACGACGATCGCCCACCACTCGCTGTGGCCTCGCTTGACGAGCGCGCTGTACCAGAGGCCCCGGTAACCGAGTTCTTCTATCAGGGGCACGGCGGTAGCAGCGAGAACCGCCACGATGACGATCCAGACCGTTATTCCCGACCCATCGTCGGGGTTCTCGGCAGTTCCAGCCCCGAGCTCACCATCATCGTTTCCCCCGCCGACTGCGTCCTCGGTCAGCTCTGCGACCGCCGAGGTTGGGGCGTCCAAGCCGATGGCGTCCATGGTGACAACGACGACGCCTGCCCCGACGATGCCGAAGACGAACAACATGGCCCCGATTGCAAGGTCTTTCTTCTGAAACGCGAAACCAAAATCGATCCCGACTCCACTGCCACGGTTGCGAGCCGTCCAGACCACGAACGCGAGCTGTAACAGCTGCGGCAAAATCAGGGTGATCGGAAACCACGGGCCAGCCAGTGGGTCGGCGTCGATGACGATCACCACGAACAACGCCAAGCCGGCAGCAGCGAGGAAATAGATCAGCGTTGCGGCCGCAGCATCACCGAGCCCCCACCGAGATCGGTCTGGGTAAGGCACCGAAGGTGGTCGGGATTCATCTCTCCATGTCGAGTCGGTCGATCGGGTGTACCTCACCGGTGAGGGTGTTGGGGGATTCGACGATGGAGGCCGTGGGGGAGGCGGCGGCAGCGATGAGGAAGTCATCGTTCTCGGTCGGAGGTGTCGATCACGGGTGAAGGTCGCCGCGGTCGTGCAGATTCATTGGGGGGAACGGGCCAAAGAACCCATGTTCGTAGAGGCCGTAACCGACGTTCCCGGCGTAGGTGAACTCTCCAACCGAGTCGACCACCCCGTACTGGGCGAGTCCCTTGATCTCCTCAACACGGTACTCGAGGGCCTGGACGACCTCGGTGTCACCCTGCCACATGCCGTGGCGCCAGTCTTCGTCGATGCCGTAGCCGGTACCGATCGAGATGAAGTTGGTGATGAGGGGCTTGACATCGATGGTGATCGGTCCTTCTGGGGCGTCGGGCAGGTGTATGCGGCTCCCGCTGAGCAACCGGCTACCGCTGATCATGTCGTGCTTCCACTCGGGGCGGCCGAGCCATTCGATCGGACGGGACGGGTCGTTCCAGACCCGAACTGCTTCCTCGAGCGGGCGCTCGCCGTCGGGCTTCTCATGGCACATGTAGACAATCGAATGATCGCCGTAGTCGTGCGGCATGTAGTTCCACATGCCTGGCATGACCGAGATCGATTGCCGAATACCATCGGGCTGCTTCTCGCCGACGGGACGAATACCCCACGAGCGATCGCGGTTGCCGCCGCAACGGTCGGGTGTGATGGCGATGTGTTCCCCGCCGACAGTGAGCGTGCCTTCCCACCGACCCAGTTGCGCGAACCGCTGGGTATCGAAGACAACGGTGCCCCGGGCGCGGAGGTACTGGCGAGGCTCTTCGATCGCCGGGATTGAGCCAGTCCACGTGACATCCATCGAGATGTCGGCATCGGTCGGTTCGACGATCACACGCAGTTTGTGGAGCGGCTCGATGATTTCGATGCGAAGTGGTCCGACCGAGACATCCATGCGGTCCTGAAGAGGCTTGCTGGCCCGCATGATGCGTTGAATGCCGTCTTTTGTTACTGCGATGAAGGCATCGGTGGTTCCGAGGTTCGGGTACTGCCCGAGGCTGAAGATGGCGAAGAAGTCGTCCGACGACGAGTGCATGTTGAAGTAGTAACGGTCGTAAAAGTTGCGGTCCGACGTCGCCGCGTGCCGGATGAACTCCGACGTCTGGTGGACGGGGAAGTCGTCCCAGGAGGAGATTGAGCGCTCACTGGTCATGGGGCGGACCGTACTTCGTAGGTTCACCGTCGGCTGCATGCCGCGGTACCGTTTCTCTTCGTGACGAAGACCCGTGTACCCGCCGTCGAGGGCCTCTTCACCGAGGTCGACGGTGTCGCCCGCCTGATCGGCGCCAAGGTGCCTGATCGAGAGTCCTACTTCTTCCCCGCCCACCTGTCCGGTATGGCGGGTGGCGATCCTGGTGCGATCGGTGCCGAACTCGAGGAGTGCTTGCTGTCGAACAAGGGGACGGTCTGGAGTTACACGACCAGCTCCTACGCCCCTCCACCGCCGTTCGTGGCCAACACCGAGCCCTACGAACCGATCACGATCGCTGCGGTCAAACTCGAAAGAGAGCAGATGGTGGTGCTCGGTCAGTGCCCCCAGGGAATCACCCCTGACGATCTCGAAATCGGGATGGAGATGGAGCTCACCATCGATGTGCTCCACGAAGACGATGAGCACGAGTACACCGTGTGGAAGTGGCGCCCGGTCGGCGCCGCAGAGGGGAACTGACGATGGACGATCTCGCAATCATTGGTGTCGGCATGCACCCCTGGGGCAAGTGGGGCCGCAACTTCGCCGAGTACGGCACATTCGCGGCTCGCGAAGCGCTTGCGGAAGCGCGCGTCGACTGGCGGGACATCGGCTACATCTCTGGCGCAATCACCGTCCGCAACGGCTACCCCGGGTACGTCGCCGGCTCTACGTTCGCGCGGGCGCTTGGCTTCAACGGCGCCCAGGTGTCGTCGAGCTACTCGGCCTGTGCGTCGGGTGTGACTGCGTTGCAGGTCGCGCGTGGCCAGATCCTCTCGGGTGTGACCGAGGTGGCACTCGTCGTCGGAGCCGACACGACGCCGAAGGGGTTCCTGAAGCCCAACGAAGGCGACCGGCCAGATGATCTCGACTGGTTACGGTTCAAGCTCGTTGGTGCAACAAATCCGGTGTATTTCGGTCTGAACGCCCGTCGTCGCATGGACGTCTTTGGCGCCACGAGCGAAGACTTCGCTCGCGTGAAGGTCAAGAACTCGCGGCATGCGGTGCACAATGAGCGGGCTCGTTTCACCAAAGAGTACGACGTCGATGATGTGCTGAACTCGCCCGTCGTTTCCGACCCGCTGCGCCTGCTCGACATCTGCGCCACCTCCGACGGCGGTGCGGCGCTGGTCGTGTGTTCTCTCGACTACGCGAGGTCGCTCGGTCACGACGATCCCGTCCGCATTGGTGGCCTATCGACGGTGACGCCGACGTACCCCGACACGATGATTGATCTTCCTTACATCGCCACCGATTCGGCCGGTGCCACAGCTGAGCCACTCCGGGGCTTCAAGGAATCCATCGGCGACAAGGTCTACGAGGAAGCCGGCCTCGGCCCCGAAGACGTCGACGTCGCCGAGGTGTATGACCTCTCGTCATCGCTCGAGCTCGACTGGTACGAGCAACTCGGATTCTGCGCCGAAGGCGAGGCTGAACAGATGCTGCGGAACGGCGATACCGAGATCGGCGGCCGGCTCCCGGTCAACCCTTCGGGCGGTCTGGGTGCGTTCGGCGAGGCTGTGCCTGCACAGGCGATTGCGCAGGTGTGCGAGCTGGTGTGGCAGCTCCGTGGCCAAGCTGGACGCCGCCAGGTCGAGGGAGCCAGAGTTGGCATCACCGCAAATCAGGGCCTCTTCGGTCACGGATCGTCGGTCTTGGTGCGGCGATGACGATCCACCAGTCTGTCTCTGACGCCGGCGTCCTTGAGCTGGTGATGGACAACCCGAAGGTCAACGCGCTTCCGATCGCCGACACGTACGCCGTTGCGGAGATTCTTGACGAAGTGAAGCAGCGGTCCGAGATCAGTGCTGTGATTCTCACCGCAACCGGACGAGGCTTCTGCGCAGGTGTCGACATCAAGGAGATGCAGGCGATGCCCGGGCACGAGGGGATACTTGCAGTCAACCGTGCATGTGCCGAGGCGTTCCGGGCTGTCTACGAGTGCGCCGTTCCTGTGGTTTGTGCGGTGAACGACTTCTGCCTCGGAACCGGGATTGGTCTCGTCGGGTCTGCTGATGTCGTCGTTGCCGCCGAGGGTGTGCGCTTCGGGCTTCCGGAGGTTGACAATGGTGCGCTCGGAGCAGCGACGCACCTCCGCCGTCTGGTGCCCGAAAAGCATCTTCGCTGGATGCTGTACAGCTGTGAGCCGGTTGTTGCAGAGCAACTCCTCGAGTGGGGCACCGTGTTGCGGGTGGTGCCGCTTGATGAGCTCATGGAGACCGCGCGGGTGGTGGCCGGTACCATCGCGTCAAAGTCAGCTCCGGTGATTCGTGCGGCCAAAGTGTCGCTGAACGGCATCGATCACTCACCGATGGAGTCGTATCGCTTCGAACAGGGGTTCACCTACGAGTTGAACCTGCAGGGCCACGGCGACGAGGCACGCGACGCCTTCCTACGGGGCGAGCGCGATCCGAACGCTGCGGCTGACTGAGGCTCCCGCAGCTACGAGGGCTTCGCTGATCTCTTCGAGCCTGCCACCGGGGCGAGGCACCGCAACAATCGAACCTCCGCTGCCGCTCAGTTTCGCTGCGCCGCCGGCCGCCCGTGCAACATCGACGAGGCGACGGTCGTCTGCGTCGACATCGAAGAGAGAGCAGCGCAGATCAAAGTTCGTATCGACTGCATCGGCGAAGGTTGCGTGATCACCGCCTTCAAGAGCTGCAGTGCCGTGTTCGGCGATTGAGGCGAACTCGAGTAGCTGCCGGCCCAGCATGGTGTCACCGGCCTGGATTCGTTCCCAGACCAAGCGGTGACCATCGTCCGATGCCTGGTCGGGTTCGTTCGGCCAGGCGATAAGCAGTGGTGGCAAGAGTGTGGCGTCGACGCAGCGGTGACGGCCGATGCGATCAGGCCCACTGAAGTCCATCAGTTGGAGGCCGCCGAGCGTTTGGATCACCCGATCGTGAGGCCCGGCCACAATCCCAAGATCGTCGCGCTCGACTGCCCATGCCACTGCAGCGATGTCGAGTGGAGCGAGGCCGAGGCCGTAGTAGGAGTCGATGGCTCGCACTGTGGCAATGAGAATTGCGCTCGAGCCACCAAGG
>Ga0222718_10003489_pt1 | contig 13467 bp, 10 predicted proteins | sample C33_27DmetaG_FD_165045 | JGI IMG/M metagenome (GOLD analysis project Ga0222718, IMG submission 165045) | Estuarine water microbial communities from San Francisco Bay, California, United States - C33_27D | ecosystem: Environmental > Aquatic > Marine > Unclassified | place: USA: California... | reverse complement strand
CTAGAGATAATGATGGTAAGTTATTAGAAAAAACTCAAGCAAAAATATTACCTATGGTAATAACAGCTACTATGACATTTACTCCTGTACATAATTTTGTACCGAAAAAAGGAGCTCCATTTATTGGAGGTTATACTTATAGTGATCCTACTATTTCTGTTGCTGATAATGAAGTAGGACAAACAAATTTCGCACAACAAGATAATATAACTCAAGGAGCAAATCCATTAGTATTTGGATAATTAAAAAGTAATGAATAGATATCAGAATTATATATTACAAAATACAGCTAATTCTTCAGGTACTATTACCTCTTTTACTAGAGCTAAGTACCCTGATATTCCTTTTACAGAAAATGATATTTATGTTTATACAACAATAGGAGATCGTTTAGATAATTTATCACAACAATATTATGGTTCCCCAGAATATTATTGGGTAATATCTACAGCAAACCCAGAATTAGGTTTTGACTCATTATATTTACCAGAAGGAGAACAAATTAGAATACCAGGAAATCTAAGTAATATACTTTTAAGTTTTAAAAATTTAAATAATCAATAATATGGGAAATATTATAGGTGAAGTTTTTGATGAATATGTTAATAAACAAGTAATAGGTCGACAGATAACATTAGGATTAGACCAAGTCAATAATGATTCTGCTAACCAATGGAGATTTAATAACTCAGCTTGGGTTAGAATGATATCTTCTGTTGATGTTAGTGAAAATAAAGTTTTAGAATTAGGTCTAGATAAAAATTATGCTGGTGCTAAGTTAGCCCAAAATTTTATTTTATATAATGGAGTATCTTCTGTAACAGAAAATGGTGATAATTCTAGGTTTAACCCTTCAACAAATAATCAAGAATATTTTATAGATAATAAAGCTTTTTCTATAAGAAATACTTATGGTTTCGCCGGATTAAATCCAGATATTAGACCTATGCCTGGTATTGAATCTGTAAAAGTAGGATACATAAACAGAGGTTTTTTGGCTAATGTTGATATTGAATTAACAGCATATAGTAGAGAACAATTAGCCATTATTGATGCTTTATTCATGCATCCAGGATATACATTTTTGTTAGAATGGGGTCATACACGTTATATTGATAATAATACAGGAGAAATAATACATGCTGATCCTGATAATTTAATGACTGAACCTTTTACATCTGTTTTAAAATCACCAAACCCAAGTACTCAATATAGTATTTTAGAATCTATAAGACTTGAACGCGATAAAAGATCAGCCAATTATGATGCTTTTTACGGGGTTATAAAAAATTTTCAATATTCTTATCAACCAAATGGAAGTTATAAAATAACAATAAAAGCAGTTAGTCAAGGAGACATAATAGAAGATTTAAAAGTAAATTCTGTTGATCCTGCTAAAGTACGAACACAACAACAACTTCAAGCTGATGAACAATCAAGAAAACAAAAATTAGATGATTTAGAAAAAAAATACCAGGAAGCTTTAAAATACCAAACAAATGGAATAATTGATCCTGAATCAAAAGCTATCCAAAAATTAGCAGAAAAAGAAGTTCCTCAAGCTCAAGAAGTAACAGATTTTTATAATCTTAAAATTCCCCAAAAAGATAAACCAGATAATGCTACTGTACAAAGATTAATAGATGCAAGGTTATTTGCTATATCCCAACAAAAAAATGTAATAACAGCTAGACTTAATAAAATAATAACTGACTATCCAAACTTAAAACAACAATTAACAGGAGAAAATATTTTAGCAGATAATTTAACTGATAGGTATGCAGGTAAATCAAAAATAAATAAACAATTAGCCTCTTGGAAACAATATCTTAATACTAGTGATGAAGAATTAAAATATCTTTATGCTATAAAATTTGGTGATTACGATTCTAATCAAGAAAATGCTGACGGTAAACTTGGTAAATATGTAGATAAATCCCTTTATTATGTTTCAATGGGTTATTTATTAAATTATATTCAAGATAATCTATTAATTTACAATAAAAATATCCCCTATTTTAGAATAGATACAGGAACAAATAATTTAATGCTCCATTATCCTAAACAAGCATCAGCTAACCCAAAAGTTTGTATCATACCTGTATCTGATGGACCAGTATCAGTAAATTTGGAAAATGCCCAAAGTATTTATGCTTTAAATAGATATGGAAGACTTGATAAAAAAGGAAACAGGGAATTCAAATATACTTCAGGTAATAAGTATCCTAATCCAGATTTTGATGAAAATAATCTTGCTCCTAAAGAAAATCCAAATGAAATTTTATATGGTAAATTACCTAATAAATTTACTAATCCTAAAGGTAACAGGCAAGAATTTGATACATCTTTTTTAATAAAAGATAATGCTTATATAGCTAATTTAATGAACATAGGGTTATGTTTAGATTTTGTAGCTTCTGTTGCTAATGATAATATAGATTTAGATGGTAGCCTAAATTTTATTACTTTTATTAAAGAAATATTAAACGGTGTTAAAGCCTCTTTAGGTTATATAAACAAATTTGAGGTAATTTATGATAAAGAAACTAACTATGTTAAAATTTTAGATAACAATATACTAAAATATGGCAATAGAAAAGATAAAAAATCATCCCCCTCAGAGTTTGTTGTAAATGGATTTGACCCTGTTAATGTAGAAGGACAATCCACACCTTTATTATTTGGTAGCTTTGTAGAAAATGTTAATTTTACTTCTATGTTAGATAATAAATTTGCTAGTATGGTTAGTATAGCTGCTCAATCTGATTCTAAAATTGTGGGGATGAGTACAACAGGATTATCTAGATTTAATGATGGTTTAACAGATAGGGTAATTCCTAAAAAACAATCTAAAGATGAGATTGAAAATAATGGGCAAGGATTAACAGAAGATGATTTATCTACTTTATTAACTAATGCTAGAAATTTATTTGATCAATTTTATAGTGGTTTTAGATTTAGTAATGATGACATAGATATTCTTATGTCTCTAAACAGAGATATAGCTAATTATTATATTAATCAAGCTGTTACTAAAAAAGAAATACCATCACCCCTAGTTATACCTTTTAACTTATCATTACAGATGATGGGACTTTCAGGAATGAAAATTAATGAAAGATTTGATGTAAGTGAAAAAATTTTACCTCCTATGTTTGATAATAATTCTTATAATTTTATAACTAAAGCAGTTTCCCATGAAATCAAAGGTAACAAATGGACTACAACTTTAGAAAGTCAAATTATAAATAAAGAAGATCCAAAGGCACCTGATATCCCTGTATCAAATGCTGATTATTCAACATTTATCTCTACACAAAATACTTCCTCATCCCCAATTAAAGGTTGTCCTGCTTGGACTCCAAATAGAACAGGTGGTGGTGGTTTGTTAACTCCAAATCAAGTAATTTTAGACTCATTAAAAGAAGCAAAATTTATTACAGAAGCTACTTTTGCCTCATTTAAATCTACAGCTTCTCCTTCAGTAAAATTTGCTGCCATTATAGCAACACAAGAAGGATACGGAAAAACTACTACAACAGGATATAAAAATAACAACCCAGGAAATATAACAGGTAAAGGTACAGCAGGATCAGTAACTAAAACAGTAACTAGAGGAAATAAACCTGAAACTTACACTTATGCTAAATACTCTACTAAAAAAGATGGGTGGGACGCTTTAATAAATAAATTTGTAACAGGTTGGGTTAAAGAAGGAAAATTACTTCCGTATGCTGGAAGTACTCAATACCCTGATTGTTTTGCTACTGATGATAATACTAGATTTAAACAATTAGAAACCCCAATTCAAGAAAATATATCATATAACTATAAAGCAAAAGAAACTCCTACATTAAGACAATATTTATACCAGTTCTGTCCTCCATCATCAGCAGGAACAGATTCAACAGTAGGGTATATTTCTAATGTTGCTAAAAGTTTAAAAGAATATGGGTTAAATATAAGTTCAATTGATGAACCAATGACAAATTATATAACATAATGTATTTTCCAAAAAATAAAATAAAAACTAATTTATATGCTGGTAAAGGAGAATTTTATTATGCTGATAATTTATCTCCATTTACAGGATATTACTACTCTCTATACAATGGAAAATATTTTGAAGGTAAATCCCCAATAAAAGGAAATAGAGAAATAGTCCCTGCATCATTAACTGAAACTGAAACTCAAATATCAACCCTTGGCACCCTAGAAAACCCTCCAGGATATTCAAATGATAAAACATCCTTAATTATAACTAATTCTCAAGTAAGAAAATTACCTTCTTTTTATTACCCCCAACCAACAGAAAAAGATTATACAACAGGCCAATTTAGAAGATATTTTTGTAAAAAAGTAAATGAAAACATATTTTTAGAAATTAATAAAACAGATTACAATGCTTTATTTAATAAAGATCCTAATTATGTTTTTTCATTATATACACCTCTTTACTTATATTGGTACTTAACAGGTGATAAAGACCAAGTAGCAACAATCAATAAACGAGTAACCTTACAAGCACAAAACCTATTACAATTACCTGGTTTAGATAAATTTGTAGAAAGTATAGGAGGTTATTTAAAATTTTATAAGTAACTTGGTAATACAAAACCTTGATAGTATATTAACGACAAATCAAGGTTATGTTTTGGTTAATAGAGAAAGAAGAACATTTAGATTATCTTAAAGAAAAACCCATTCATGAGGCGTTTGTTGAGATAATTCCATATCATAATAATGTTCATCCTGCTTTAAACGACATTTCATTAGTTTATATTAGACCGTTTAATGACACTAAAGGGTATATGTTATGTGTTGACCATAGTGAGACTTCCTCATTAAATAAAACGTTAATAAGTGGTATACTACAAAATATAAAGCGAGTATGGGTACGGGATAAAAAGACAGCATTATATTATTTTCCAATTAAAAGCCTGTTCGACCTAACACCACTTAACCCTACGTATATACAAAAAGAAACACCAATCAATAACTTTATTTACTCTAAAAAATACAATAAACCTAATAGACTAATTCCAGTAAGTAAACATTATGAGGAATGTGAGAATATTTATAATCAAGTTCATAGTGTTATACCTAAAGAGTTACCTTCATACTTTGATTTTTACAACAACAAGGTAGTTTTAGCATTTTTTGGAATAGAAAAGAATGGACTACAAATAGATAAAGATAAATTTTATAAACATTATGAACCTAATGAAGAATACTATTCAATACAAGACAGTAGAATTTACACCAGTTACAATTTGGCTACAACAACTCGTAGACCAAGTAACTCTTTTAACGGCATTAACTTTGCCGCTTTAAATAAAGAAAATGGCGCAAGGAGGAGCTTCATATCGAGTCATGGGTTTGTGGAACTTGATATTAGTGCATACCATCCCAATCTTGCTGCTCGTTTGGTTGCCATGGATTTTGATGGACAGGATGTTCACCAAACGTTTGCCGACCTCTATGGGGTCTCATATAAAGAGGCAAAAGAGCTTACATTCAAACAACTCTATGGTGGTGTATTTAAAGAATATGCGCATTTGGAATTTTTTCAAAAAGTTAGCAAGTTTATTGAGGAAAAGTGGAGAGAGTTTCAAGAGCAAGGAAAAGTAGAAGTTCCCATATCTGGATACTTTTTTTATAAAGACAAATTGGAAAATATGAATCCACAAAAGCTGTTTAACTATATGTTACAGAATGTGGAAAGTGCTGTAAACACGTATATATTGATGGATATACATAAATTGTTAAGAGGGCGTAAAACTAAGATAGTTTTATATACTTATGACAGTTTTTTATTTGAGGTTGGAGAAGGAGAAAATGATATTGAGATTGAGATAAATAAAATTTTTAAAAAATATAAATTACAAACAAAAACAAGTTATGGAGACACATACGATTTTACAGGAAAATGACCATATGTATTGGGGATACGATTTTGAACCAATACGATTGACGGACGTGAATAATAAGTTATTTTGTACCTTTACCAGCTTAGAAGACTTAGAGACACTCATAAGCGGGATTACAAGCTCTTATTCTATAATGTATAATAAAATGTTTGTTTTGTATGTTAAAAGTACAGACGAATATGTAGTTACTTATAATGTAGAGCAAGGTAATGTTAATTCAATACCTGACAATACAATCTTAGTACATAGAAAAAAAGATACCAATACACTATATACAATTAATGCTTTAAATGAGTTGATTAAAAAGTTAAATGGTGGTGTGGTTGATCCTAAGTATAGAGTAGAATGGCAACATTATAGAAATTGTATTTTGTTAACCAACCATAATGAGTTAAAGCAACTTAATACAAAGATCTATAAGATCATTGAGCTTTAACTTGGCCATTAAAATTAGTTTTATTAAATTACAGTTATGGATATTAATGCTATTAAACAACGACTAAACAGTTTACAGTCATCAAACAATTCTAGCAAGAAAGAAAAAATTGACTATTCCAAAATTTATTGGAAACCGAGAGAAGAAGGTAAATTCCAAATTCGTATTGTACCTTCAAAATTTGATTCTTCTAACCCTTTTAAAGAAGTATTTGTACATTATGGTATTAGTAAATACCCTATGTATGCTTTAACTAATTGGGGTGAAAAAGATCCTATTGTTGAATTTTGTTCTCAATTAAGAAAAACAAATGACAAAGAAAATTGGGTTCTAGCTAAAAAATTAGATCCTAAAATGAGGATTTTTGCACCTGTAGTAGTTAGAGGTGAGGAAGAAAAAGGTACCCGTTTATGGGAATTTGGTAAGGAAATTTATATGCAATTGTTAGGTATTGCTGATGATGAGGATTATGGTGATTTTACAGACATCAATGAAGGACGTGATTTTACAGTTGAGGCCGTTAGAGGTGAAATCGCTGGACGTCAAGGTCTAAAAACATCAATTCGTGTTAAACCTAAAACTACTCCTTTGAGTACAGATGCTAAACAAGTTGAATTGTTCTTAACAGAACAACCAGACATTCTAGAAGTTCAACGTAAAAGAACTTATGATGACATGAAAGAGGCTTTACAAAGTTGGTTATCACCAGATGAGCCTGAAGAAGGAGATATAATTGATGATGAAAAAGATCCAGAACCAATTTCAACTCCTAAGAATGAGAAAGTATACACTATGAATACTCCAGCTCCTTCTAAAACATCTAAAGCAGATCAATTTGATTCATTATTTGATGATGAAAGTGATGATGATTTGCCATTTTAATTAAAAAAATTATATGCCAAGAAAAAAGAAAAATGAATCACTGACGGCGGCAGTCTCAGCAGAGATTAAAGCTAATTTTGACCTTAGTAAATTTAAGGAAAAAAAGATGCTTAACGGTAATGTTAAGTTTAAAGAACAACAGTGGATTCCACTTTCCAAGGCATTTCAAGATGTAACAAGTGTGCCCGGTATTCCAACCGGGCATATTGTTCTTCTTCGTGGACATAGTGATACAGGTAAAACTACTGCTTTAATTGAGGCAGCAGTTAATGCCCAAAAAATGGGTGTATTACCTGTATTTATTGTTACTGAAATGAAATGGAATTGGGAACACGCTATGCAAATGGGTTTACAAGTGGATCTAGATGTAGATGAAGAAACAGGTGAAGTAAATAATTACAGTGGTTTCTTCTTATATGCTGATAGAGAAAATTTAAATACTATTGAAGATGTAGCTGCTTTTGTTTTAGATTTAATAGATGAACAGAAAAAAGGTAATTTACCTTATGATTTATGTTTTTTATGGGACTCAATTGGTTCTGTTCCTTGTGAGATGTCTGTTAAATCAAATAAAAACAATAATGAATGGAACGCAGGTGCAATGTCTACTCAATTTGGTAATAATGTAAACCAGAAAATTACTTTATCACGTAAAGAATCATCACCTTATACTAATACATTAGTTTGTGTTAATAAAGTTTGGACAGCAAAAGCTGAAGTGCCTATGGGTCAACCAAAACTAATGAATAAAGGAGGATTTGCTATGTGGTTTGATGCTACATTTGTAATTACTTTTGGTAATATTTCAAATGCTGGAACATCTAAAATTAAAGCAATTAAAGATGGTAAACAGGTAGAATTTGCTAAACGTACTAATGTTCAAATTGATAAAAACCATATAAATGGAGTAACAACCAGGGGTAAAATTATTATGACACCACATGGTTTTATTAATGACAATGATAAAGAAATTAAATCTTATAAAGATGAACATGCTAGTGAATGGATGAAAATCTTAGGAGGAATGGATTTTGATATCTTTGAAGAAGATGATAGTTTTGAAACAATGCAAACATTTGAAAAAGAGCCAGATTAATATTTGGCTCTTCACTTTTTTAATGTTATCTTATAATCAATGAATAAAAAAGAACTTCTTAAATTATTTGAAGAAATGGAAAAAGAAGATCCTGTTAGTGATAGACATGATAGGGTACTTCTGATAGATGGACTAAATTTATTTTTTAGAAACTTTACAACTATTAAATATGTTAATGAGGCAGGAGCTCATGTTGGTGGTTTAGGAGGTTTTATTCGTTCATTGAATTTTTTAATTAAACAGGTACAACCAACATCTGTTTATGTAGTATTTGATGGAGTAGGTTCTTCTACAAATAGGAAGAATTTACTCCCTGAATACAAATCAGGAAGAAATTTAACTAGAATAACTAACTGGGATATGTTTGAATCATTAGAAGATGAAAATGATTCTAAAGTTGACCAATTAGTTAGATTAATTCATTACCTAAAATGTTTACCTGTTAAAACAGTTAGTATTGATAAAGCAGAAGCTGATGATATTATTGCTTATTTGAGTAAAAAATTACCTGAAAAGAATAATTCCCAAGTGTTTATTGTTTCTAATGATAGAGATTTTATGCAGTTAGTTAGTAAAGATGTTATCTTATTTAGACCAGCTGATAAAGAATTTTATGATAAAAATACAGTTAAACAAAAATTTGGAATACTAGTTGAGAATTTTATCCTATACAAAACATTATTAGGAGATAATTCAGACAAAGTTGAGGGTGTAAAAGGTTTAGGTGAAAAAGGATTAAAGAAAAAATTTCCTGAATTAGCAGAGAAACCAATGACATTTGATGAGTTAATAGATATGTGTGCTGAGAAACATAAAGAAAATATTACTTATTCAAGAGTGGTTTTTGACGCTGAAAAATTAAAAAGGAATTATAAAATAATGGACTTAAGTAATCCTATAATTAGTCATAATGATGAGTTATTTTTGGATGAGTTTATTGATGAAAAAATTCCTAAATTAAATTTAAGAGCATTTATGAATCTGTATAATGAAGATGGTTTAGGAAAAACTATCTTAAGAACAGAAGAAGTAATAAATGACGTTTATAAAGTATTAAATAGTTTTAGTAAATAAGTTATATGACATTAAATAATTTGAACGCCTATGGTACTGGTTTTCAAATCAAGGTATTGTCTTCCTTATTAACACATAAAGAATTTCTATTGAATATTCAAGATGTGTTAACTGAAGAATACTTTGATAATCAGGCCCATAAATGGATTATTAAACAAATCCTAGAGTATTTTAATAAATACCATACAACACCCTCAATGGATGTTTTAAAGGTTGAGTTGAAAAAAATTGATAATGAAGTACTTCAGTTATCAATTAAAGAACAACTTCGTGAAGCCTATAAAGCATCTGATGAGGATTTAAAATATGTTGAAGAAGAATTTTCTAATTTTTGTAAAAATCAACAGCTTAAAAAAGCGTTATTAACAAGCGTAGATTTTCTTAATGCCGGAGATTATGATTCTATAAGGTCAATGATTGATAACGCCTTAAAAGCGGGTCAAGACAAAAATATTGGTCATGAGTATAATAAGGATACTGAATCAAGATATAGAGAAGATTATAGAGTAACTATTCCAACTCCTTGGGAACCATTTAATGAATTATTAGCTGGAGGATTAGGAGGAGGTGACTTTGGTTTAATATTTGGTAGTCCAGGTGGAGGTAAATCATGGTCATTAGTTGCTTTAGGTGGTTATGCTGTTAAATTAGGCTACAATGTAATTCATTATACTTTAGAATTAGGTGCTGATTATGTCGGAAGACGTTATGACGCCTTCTTTACTCATGTACCTGTAAATAATATATTAAAAAATAAAGATAAAGTAGATGAAGTAGTACCTACATTAGAAGGACAGTTGATTATTAAAGAATATCCAACAGGAAAAGCATCAATGAGTACTATAGAATCTCATGTTAAAAAATGTATTGATTTAGATTTCAAACCAGATTTAGTGATAATTGACTATGTTGATCTTCTTCGTTCAAAAAGAAAAAATAGGGAACGTAAGGATGAGATTGATGATATTTATATTAGCACTAAGGGACTTGCTCGAGAATTAAATTTACCAATTTGGTCAGTATCTCAAGTAAATAGAGCTGGTGCAAAAGACGACATTATTGAGGGGGATAAAGCAGCTGGTTCTTATGATAAAATCATGATAACTGATGTTGCTATATCTTTATCAAGAAAAAGACAAGACAAAGTAAATGGTACAGGGAGATTTCACATTATGAAAAATAGATACGGTATGGACGGCCTAACGTTCTCTGTGAAAGCTGATACCTCTACAGGTCACTTTGATGTTTCTTCACAAGTAATGGATGATGATGAACCAGCCACACAAAGTCAAAATAATAGTACCTCTATCAATGGAATTGATTCAGTAGATAAGGCCCTTATTAGAGATAAATTTTTCGAACTAACAAATTAAACTTAAAAAAAACAAATGTTAACAACAGAATCACAAATTTTGTCGGAAATTACTACCCATCTCAAGTACGCTAAGTATGTACCTGAAAAAAACAGAAGAGAAACTTGGGATGAACTAGTAACCCGAAACAAAGAAATGCACATTAAAAAGTTTCCAAAACTAACTGAGGAAATTGAGGCCGCTTACAAGTACGTTTATGACAAAAAGGTACTACCATCAATGAGATCTATGCAATTTGCTGGTAAACCAATTGATATAAACAATGCTCGTATTTTCAATTGTTCTTATTTACCAATTGATGATTACAGAGCATTTTCAGAAATCATGTTTTTACTACTTTCAGGATGTGGTGTGGGATACTCAGTGCAAACCCATCACATTGATAACCTACCTGAAATTAGAAAACCATTGAAGAAAAAACGTTATTTAGTAGGTGATTCTATAGAAGGATGGGCGGACGCAGTTAGAATGCTTATGAAAGCTTATTTCGGTATTATTTCATGGGCTCCAAATTTTGACTTTAGAGATATTAGACCAAAAGGTGCATCATTAATTACAGTAGGAGGTAAAGCTCCAGGACCAGAACCATTAAAAATTGCTCTTATTCAGGTACAAGCAATTTTAGACCGTAAAAGTGATGGTGAAAAATTAACATCTTTAGAAGCTCATGATATTATTTGTCATTTAGCTGATGCTGTTTTATCTGGTGGAATTAGAAGGGCTGCTCTTATTTCTTTATTTAATCTACATGACAACAATATGTTGACTTGTAAATTTGGAAATTGGTGGGAAACTAATCCTCAAAGAGGTAGAGCAAATAACTCAGCAGTTCTATTAAGAAATAAAATTAATAAAGATACATTCTTAGACTTATGGAAAAAAATTGAAGCATCAAATAGTGGAGAACCAGGTTTCTTATTTACAAATGATAAAGATGCTGGTACTAATCCATGTGCTGAAATTAACTTGAAAGCTAACCAATTTTGTAATCTTTGTGAGATTAATGCCTCAGACATTGAAACACAAGAAGAATATGATGCTAGAGCTAAAGCAGCGGCATTTATAGGAACACTTCAAGCTAGTTATACTGATTTCCATTACTTAAGAGATGTTTGGAAAAAAACAACTGAAAAAGAAGCATTGTTAGGTATTGGAATGACAGGTATTGCTTCTGGAGCTGTGTTTAAACTTGATATGAAACAAGCAGCTAAAGTTGCTAGTGATGAAAATGAAAGATTAGCTGGAATTTTAGGTATTAATAAAGCAGCTCGTGTCACTACAGTTAAACCATCAGGTACTACATCTTTAGTATTAGGTACAAGTTCAGGAATTCATGCTTGGCATGATGATTATTATATTAGAAGGATTCGTTTAGGTAAAAATGAAGCTTTGTATAATTATCTTTCTATTTATCATCCTGAAATGTTAGAAGATGATTTCTTCAAACCAGAATCTCAATCAGTTGTTTCTGTACCTCAGAAGGCACCAGAAGGAGCTACAACACGTAAAGAATCAGCTATGGATATGTTAGAGCGTATTAAAACAATTAATAAAAATTGGATTAAGCCAGGTCATAGAAAAGGTTCAAACATGCATAATGTATCAGCTACAGTAACTATCAAACAAGATGAATGGGATAATGTAGGAGATTGGTTGTATGAAAATAGAGAATTCTTTACAGCATTGTCTTTCTTACCTGAAGATTTAGGTACATATAAACAAGCTCCTTATGAAACAATTGATAAGGAAACGTTTGAAAAAATGGTTGAATCATTACATAATGTAGATTTAACTAAAGTTATTGAAGTAGATGATAATACAGCTCTAATGGACCAAGCAGCATGTGCTGGTGGGGCTTGTGAGGTTGTATAATATTTATACGATATGTGGAATAATATAAAAGAAAGGATATTTCCATTTATAATAGCACTCTCCGCATTATCAGTCAGCGCATCCGCCGCTTTTTATAGCGTAACTGGTCTCAGCTTATTATTTGCTGGGGCTAGTTTCGCTGTAATAATAATGGCGTCGTCTTTGGAAATATCTAAATTAGTAATAGCTTCATTACTATACCAATACAGAAAAACTTTACCCAAATTACTTAAATTTTATTTAACCATTGCTACTATTATATTAGTAATAATAACCTCAGCTGGTATTTATGGTTTTTTATCTGCCGCTTATCAAGAAACAGCTAGTAAATCTGTAGTAGTTGATAACCAAATTAGACTTTTAGAAACTAAAAAACAATCCTTTGAAAAAATAAAATCTCAATATGATCTTGAGAAAGAATCTATAACAAAAAATATATCATCATTAAGAAATGCTCTTGGAAATAATACTCAGTCTTATGTCGATACTGCCGGTAGGGTTATTACTTATTCTTCTTCTGCTAATAGAAAGGCTTTTGAAAGACAACTCGAAACCGCGATTGGAAAAGATGAAAAACTCACAATCAAAATTCAATCATTCAATGACTCAATCATCCAATACGAAACAAAAATAGTTGAAGCACAAAACAACTCAGAAGTAGCAGCTGAATTAGGGCCATTAAAATACTTATCTAAATTAACAGGAGTTGAAATGGATCGTATTATTAACTGGTTTTTGTTAGTTATAATATTTGTATTTGATCCTTTAGCTATATCTTTAGTAATTGCTGCTAACTTTGCTTTC
>Ga0222718_10003487_pt1 | contig 13472 bp, 11 predicted proteins | sample C33_27DmetaG_FD_165045 | JGI IMG/M metagenome (GOLD analysis project Ga0222718, IMG submission 165045) | Estuarine water microbial communities from San Francisco Bay, California, United States - C33_27D | ecosystem: Environmental > Aquatic > Marine > Unclassified | place: USA: California... | reverse complement strand
CACCACCCCGATCCGCTACATCAACACCGACGTTCGCGCCGTCTGCGCCAACACCGTTCGGTTCGCCCGCATGTCGGCCCAGAGCATGTTCACCGCTCGCCACACCACCAACGTTGCCAACAAGCTCGCTGAGGCAGGTCTTGTACTTGGCATCTCCAACGAGTGGGCTGTCGCCTTCAAGGCCGAGGCCGAGGAACTCCTCGCCGCTCCGGTCTCGGACTTTGACATCTCCCGAGTGCTGGACGACATCTGGCCCGAGAAGAAGGCCGACACCGACCGCAAGGCCCGTACCCGTGACGAGAACATCGTCAGCGTCCGCAGTCGGCTCGGTAGCCGCAAGAACGCTGGTGGTCACGGCAACAACGCCTGGTCGCTCCTTCAGGCCATCACCGAGCACTTCGACCATGGTCGTGGGCTCGACGCCGACAAGGCTGCGCTCGACAGCATGACCCTCGGGTCGGTTGCTTCGAAGGGCAAGATCACGGCCCACGAGTCGATCCGTGACCGGGTCCTGGCTCTCGCCTAAGACGCTTAACCCCGGGCGTAGTCGGGGAACCTAAAAGAGCAAGTGGCCCGCTAGTTTCGACTGGCGGGCCACTTGACATTTAAGCGCACATTTAATAGGGTAGAGAGGTAAACACAGTACGATTGGAGAGAATATGGGTAGCTTGGAAAAGGCACTCGATCAAATCAATAAGGACTTTGGCGCAGGCACTATCGCTGAGCTGAGCGGCCAGCCGTCGCTTGAAGTCACCGCTTTCTCGACCGGATCGCTGAACCTTGACATGGCTCTGGGTGTCGGAGGAATCCCGTCTGGTAGAGTCGTGGAGATCTATGGACCTGAGTCTTCAGGTAAGACTACAGTTGCTCTCCACGCTATCGCTTCTGCACAGAAGCTAGGTAAGACCTGCGCGTTCATCGACGTTGAGCACGCCATCGACCCCTTGTACGCAAAGGCTCTTGGTGTCGACACTGACACACTTTTGGTGACGCAGCCTGACAACGCTCAGGATGCTCTCAACATTGTTGAGCGTCTCACCGAGACCGGCGAGGTCGGACTGATCGTTCTTGACTCCGTCGCAGCGCTCGTGCCCCGTCAGGAGCTTCAGGGCGAGATCGGTGATGCACATGTCGGCCTGCTTGCACGTATCATGTCGCAGGCTCTACGTATCATCACCGGTACCGCAGCTAAGACTGACACCACGGTTATCTTCATTAACCAGATCCGTGAGAAGGTCGGCGTCATGTTCGGCTCGCCCGAGACGCAGCCCGGTGGCCGTGCCCTCAAGTACGCTGCTTCGGTCCGTCTAGATGTGCGACGCAAGGAGTCCAAGAAGGACGGTGACGAGTTCGTGGGCAACATCACCAAGGTAAAGGTTGTCAAGAACAAGGTCGCTCCTCCGTACCGTGAGGCTTTCTTCGAGATCGTCTTCGGTGAAGGCATCTCGTTCGTATCCGAAGTTCTTGACATGGGAATCGAACTCGACATCATCAACAAGTCCGGCGCTTGGATCAAGTACGGGGACGGCATGAACTGTCAAGGCCGTGAAAACGCTAAGCAGTACCTCAAGGAAAACGAAGATACCTTGCAGGAAATCTACAAGCTTGTCTGGGCCGCCACGCACGACGGGGAGCTGCCCGCATGAACTACAACATCGTTGTAGAGAAGACCCACGAGGAAGCCGCTCTTGTTAGAGCTACTCAAGACGACGCAGCGTTCGATATCTGCGCCGTCGAGGGAGGCTTCATTGAGCCGGGTGGTCGTGCAGTCGTGCCCACGGGTATCAAGCTTGAGCTGCCGCCTACGGTCGCTGCTCTGGTTCATCCCCGTAGTGGCCTCGCCGCCAAGAACGGTGTTACCGTACTCAACACGCCTGGTCTTATCGACCCAGGTTACCGTGGCGAAATTAAGGTCATCTTGCACAACACTGATCCCTACAAGACCTTCCGTTACGGAATCGGTGAGCGCATCGCTCAAATCCGATTCGTTGAAAACTTTACTAGCAACATCCGTCTCCACGACGGCATCGTACTTGACGATACAGAGCGTGGCGAAGGCGGACTCGGATCGACAGGAGTATAACATGGAACACAAGTCCACTAAAGAGTTCTTTGAACTCATCAAAGACGACACGAACAATAAGCCAATCGTCGCCAAGTTTGGCGCCGAGTGGTGTCCGCCCTGTCAAGAGTTCGCTCCGACCATCAAGTCGTTGGCGGAAGACGACAGCAAGTTCATCACGATCTCCGTTGATATTGACGAAGAGCGCGAGCTTGCCTTGCACATGGGCGTAGAGTCCGTTCCTACCACGTTTCTGATCTACAAGGGCCTCTGCCTTGACTCCATTGAGGGCGTCATGTCCGAAACGCAGGTTCGTAGCTGGGTTAAGGCCGGTGTGAACCGTATGGCTGTTAAGTCGCTGGAAGTACCAAACGACTGAGGTTTGTCATGACTGAGCAAATTATTGTTTACGGAGATGCTCGTGACGTAGAGATCGAAGCAAATAGCATCGACTGCGTCGTGACCAGCCCGCCTTACTTCGGTCTTCGTAGCTACGGCGACTCGGAGCGCGAGATCGGTCGTGGGTCACTTGACGATTATGTAAACGATATGGTTCGAGTCGCAGAAAAGATGCACTCATGTGTTAAAGACACGGGAGTGTTTTGGCTCAACGTTGGCGACACAGCTAGCGGGTCTGGCGGTGCAGGCGGCGATTTCAAAGCATCTGGCTCAAAGAGCGACGTTCCGCTCTATCGCCAAGGAGACACGGGTATCCGTAAGGGTCAGTGGTGCCTGGTACCTGAAAGGGTGGCTATTGCTATCCAAGAAAATACCGGGTGGCTGCTGCGATCTATGATTACTTGGGATAAAGAAACTCTTCGTCCTGAATCTCCTAAGCACACAAAGCGCCCTGGTGTTTCTTCTGAAAAGATCATGATGTTTTCCAAGAGCATGAATTACACTTTCCATGACGAGTTTCTTAAAGAAGAAGGCATGGATCGTGGCGACGTGTGGCGGTTCCCTCCTTACCGTGGCAAGCGCAAGCACATGGCACCGTTCCCGCAAGAACTGGTTCGGCGCTGTGTGCTGCTTACCACGAACGAGGGCGACACGGTTCTAGATCCGTTTGTCGGTAGTGGAACCACGCTACAGGTTGCTAATGATCTGGGACGTAATGCGGTAGGTGTGGACATCTACTCATACGGTTCCAGTATTGAAGGCGAAGAACAGTAGCCTTCATCATCCCACACACAAGAAAAAGCCCCCGGTGTGACTCTCCACATGCCGGGGGCTTTTCTTTTGATGAAGTGTGGGTTACTCCTTGAAGAGGCTGACAAGCCAGTTGATAAACTTGTGTAGAAGTCCGCTGATCTCAGTACTTTTAACAGGCTTGCAGCATGACTGTTCAGCTTCGTCAGTCTCAACCTTACGCTCATTTTTGATTGCGTTGACTTCAGCAGCAATACGATTAGCTTTAATGAACGCTTCTTGTTCGGCAGCAGCAATTGCTGCCTCTTCAGCGGCTTTAGCGGCAGCTTCTTGAGCAGCAGCAACTGCGGCAGCTTCAGCAGCAACGCGCTCTGCTTCAAGACGGGCGACTTCAGCAGCGACTTCTGCGGCAGCTTCCTCGGCAAGACGCTCAGCCTCAAGGCGTGCAGCTTCCTCAGCCGCCTTTCGTGCTTTCTCCTCAGCAGCAACACGCTCTGCCTCAAGACGATCAGCCTCTTCAGCAGCAATACGAGCAGCCTCTTCAGCGGCAGCCTTAGCAGCAGCTTCCTTAGCAGCCTTAGCAGCCAGTCGATCAGCTACTTGCTCGGTGGGAATTTCAACAACCGCTTCGCCGTCCCAACCATACCAGCGCCCTTCATCAGACTGAATCCAATCAGGATGCACTGACTTTACAGCCTCGACCCACAAAGCGATCGCTTCCCAGTCGATTGGGGCGACAGGCTCGTAACTTCCAGCACGGTATGACTTGATGAAACGCATAGCAGACTCGCCCGGGCAACCAGTAGCGGCCCGTTCTTGATGACCTCGTAGAGAACCACCAACGATATCAGCCATAGCTGCAATCTTTGACTTCTGAATCTCAGTCAGCTCCATGCCCACAGTTCCAGGAACGTGGACAGTCAGCCAGTTGAACAAGCTTGCTTGAGACTGAACCAGCGGGTTGCGGCCCAGCCAAACTTCGCCATCAGCGAAAACAAACATGTTGTAGAAGATATCGGACCAGCCCTTAGTCTTCTCGTGATAACGTTCGATATTAAGCAGCCACTGCCGTTTGTCTGTGAAAGTAAGCGACTTTGGTCCGGGCGAGCCAGTGTAATGGATTTCAATGCCAGTAACCTGGCTCCAAGAACGCTTAGCGGCGCGCTCGGGCTCGGTCGTATCCCACTCGGTGCGATCGACCGTCACCATATTCATAATATCAGCGCCCTTATCGCCAGTCACAACAACGGAGCCGGACGCAAGGTTAACTTTCGGTCCAGTAACCTCTTCGGGCTTCTGTGCCTGAGAATCGAGCATGACAGCCCAAGAAGCAGGACCGACCATACCATCTGCCGAAAGACCGTTGGCTTTCTGCCACGATTTGACGTATGCTTCGGTTCCAGGGCCAAAGATTCCATCAATGGTAGCGCCAACAACAGTCTGCACAAACTTGACAGCGTCAGCGTTATTGGAACCGCGCTTAATAATTGTACCAGGATACTTCATCTAGCACCCTCCTTTAGGACGATTACGTGTTAGGGTTAAGGGCTGCCCAGGTAGCAGCGTCAATCACGCCGTCGGCCTCAAGGCCAGCTTCTTCCTGCGTGGAAGTCACGAGCATCTCGATGTCTTCGTCGTATTCGACGGATTCGAGCCCGTGGGCTTCAGCGATGAGTGCGATCTTTTCGCTCTTAGAACCGAGCTTGAGAGGGCGGCCCTTGAACTCTGGCCACTCGGCGGCAGACTCTTCAACGACCTCAGGTTCTTCTTCTTGCACTTCGAAGTTGGAGGCAGGAGCCTCAAGAGCGGAAATCTCGCCCTTTTCAGCTTCGTAAGCTTCCCATTCCTCAACAGTAACAGGCTTAGTCGGAGTCGGGATAGGAAGAGCAGTAGCATTAGCATGACCACGCAGCGACTTACGCTGAACAATACCCGCAGTGCTGGTGTAAGTCTTTCGAGCAAGGGCGTCTGGAACAGTCGGGAAAACGTACTCAACACCAAACTGCTCACACAGGCTCTTAAGAATACCAACAACATCAATATCTGCCAGATCATCAGGCCCGGTGCCGGTGAACTCAACCCAAACAGCGGGAGACTCATCATGCGGTGAACGTAGATTTTGGCCCCGGAACGGCACAACGGCCTGACGAGGGTCAGCAAGAACTTCCACGTTGCCCTCGTGGTCAACAAGGACGTGAGGAGCACGACCAGTAGATTCGATAACCTGAAGGATTGGACTAACGTGGACTGAATTGTTCAACGACACAACAAGCTTGTTGATAGGGCCGTCGTTTCGATATGGTCTAGTGATAATCTGCATAATTCTAGTTTACCTGATATTTTGACTGTCTCAGCCAAGACCGATCGAGATCTCAGTGATAATCTTACCCTCTTCAGTCACATCGGTGATGTTAAAACCGAGGCTCTGTAGCAGCAAATCAGCGACAAGAAGGTTCGATTCGAAATGTTCTTCGTTGGCAGCGCCGCCTTCACGATCAATGAAACAAAGGAAATCAGCGATGAATTCGCTAATGGCCAGATTTGCTTGCTGAATGTCGTTTTCCTTGGAAGCCATGAGTAAACTCACTTTCAATAAATCAATACGTGTTGATATTCTATGACAACAGATCAAGACTTGACACGGTTCACAAAACTAATATAAGCTACCTTCGTGAGCAAAACTCACAAGCCATTAACAAGACACACAGAAATGAGGTACAATCATGGCTTATGACAACAATGCTTCCGTAACTGGAAACGTGACTCGGGACCCTGAGCATAAGGTGACCAACGGCGGGATGTCGATTGCAAACTTCGGTATTGCGTGGAACAAGCGCAAGCAGGACGGTGAAGACGAAACTTCGTTCTTCGATGTTAGCTGCTTCCGTGCGCTTGCTGACAACGTTGTGCAGTCCCTTAGCAAGGGCGATCGCGTGACGGTCACTGGTCATTTCCAGCAGGACCGCTGGACTACGCCAGAAGGTGAGAACCGTTCGAAGGTCAGCTTCGTTGCTGACGACGTCGCTCCTTCTCTGAAGTGGGCTAGCGCTTCGATTCAGCGCAATCCGAAGAGCGGAAACTACGGCGGGGACTCGCGTCAGTCCGCTCCGGCCCCGACGCCTGCGTACGACCCCAACAACGAGCCCTTCTAGTCAGGAAGGAGTGAAATGTTGAATCGTATTATTGAACGGCTTCGCGCACTGTTCAGCCGACAAGCTAAGGCTTCTCTAGACATCGCTGAAGACGCTATCGAAGATGCCATTGAAGATGCAGTCGAAGATCTTACTGATCTTGCCAATAAAACCAAGGCTGAGCTTGTAGAGATGGCGCGAGATCTTGATCTAAGCGGTTACGCACGCCTAAACAAGGCTGAGCTAGTCGCACTGATCGAGACCTCGGAAGTCCTCTGACATAAAGTCAGAGATGTTAGACGGAAGGCCCCCTGCTTCGGCGGGGGGTTTTCTGGTTCTCAGGCTTGACAGTCCATGCAGCTTTGAATTAGGTTATCAGCAGGGAAAGAATAAGGAACGAAAGGATCACCTATGGACAAGAAAGAATGTCTTGAAGTTATCGAACTGCTGTCCGTCTCATGGGACAAGCCGATGGATCAAGCAACAATTACCGCCCGGGCAAAGGCGTTTTACGAATACATCGGAGACTTGCCTGCCCCTGCGGTAGCAAAAGTTATCAAAGACATGGCTGTTGCTGGCCGACAGTGGGCGCCCCGACCGGGCGAGCTGCGCGTCGAAGCTATCGCCATGATGCAAGAAGACGATCTGCCTCCATCGGCCCCTGAGGCGTGGAGTCAGTTGCAGACGAATCGTGCCGCTCTATACAACGGCACGGCTGGCACAGACAACCACAAGGAACTCCACGAAGTTTTGAAGATCACGATTCGCAAGCTTGGCAGTAACCGGGCACAGGATTTGACGACTAACGGCGACCGTGATATGTTTACGTCGCTTTACGAAAAGGAACGTGAAGCCTGGATTTTGAACAACTACGGATTTGACACAAAGGACGCACACTGATGAACACCTCGCCTATTGATGAAGTACTTTCACGCCTTGACAACGTTTCTGGCTCTAAAGGCCAGTACAATGCTGCTTGCCCGTGCCGCAACGACGACAAGAACCCGTCGCTGCGTATTGGCATCGGCCGTGAGGATCAGGTGTTACTGAAGTGTCTCCGTGGCGGTGGCTGCTCTGTTGACGAGATTTGCAAGTCGATCAACCTAGAGATGAACGACCTCTGGCCGGACGACGGTCAAGAAAACAAGGTCACCATCAACGTTCCTAAGACTTCCCCGGTTCCCGGTACTCGTGGCGGCGGTAAAGGCGGCGAGAAGAAGCTGACCAACACCTACAAGTACTTTGACGAGAACGGTAGTCTGGTTATGGAAGTTCTCCGCTACGTTTACGAGGACGGTCGCAAGACGTTCCTTCAGCGTAAGCCTTCTGAGCAAGGCGGCTGGGAATGGAAGACTGACGACCTTCAGAAGCCTCTCTATCGTCTTCCGCAGATCCTGCGCGCCGTTACCGACGGCGAAACTGTCTGGATTGTTGAGGGCGAGAAGGATGTTGAGACTCTGGTTGACAACTTCGGCCTTCAGGCCACTACGAACCCTGGCGGTGCCGGTGGCGCTGGCCAGAAAAAGTGGATGCCGTATCATAGCGACGCTCTGGCAGGCGCTAACGTCGCTATCATTGTGGACAACGACGAGCCTGGCTATCGTCATGCTGTCGAGGTCCGTCAGCAGCTTTGGGACCGTGACTGCAAGGTCAAGGTGTTTCAGCCAGGCGAGCACAAGGATGTTTCTGACCTTGTTGCGGCTGGTCTGGAAGGCAGCTTGATGTCTGCTCTTACCGAGATCGACCCTGTCGATCTTCTTCCGCAGGACGACGACGGCGCTCCTGAGCCGACTGATGACCATTACCATGAAGATCAAGTTGATTCTATTCCGGTTCAGGTAGGCGACAGCCCTATCGACCGGTTTATGGCAGAAGCGGCAATGATTAAGAACACCACTAGCGACCCGACTGCGGCAGCGACCGCTATTCGTCGTGCAGCAGGTCAGCTTCTGCTTACCACGGGCGACAAGACTGACACGGGTATCGCTGTCAAGTGGAACGAGTTCCTTGAGGAAGACGCCGACATCAGCTATGACTGGATCATCCCGAACCTTCTAGAGCGTGGCGACCGTGTGATGGTTGTTGCTTCTGAGGGTGCTGGTAAGACCACTCTTGCCCGTCAGGTTGCGATGATGTCATCTGCTGGCATTCACCCGTTCCGCCGAACGCCGATGGACCCGTTGCGTACCTTGATGATTGACCTTGAGAACCCGGAGCGCATCATCCGTCGTGCCACCGGCAAGATCTACGATCGCATCAAGGCGTTCGGTCAGGAAGGCAATATGGACGGCGCTCATCTCGTGATGAAGCCTGACGGCGTGAACCTTCTGACTTCGCGTGATCAGGCCATGATCGAAGAGCATGTCGCTAACACTAACCCCGACATCCTGTTCTTCGGGCCGATCTACAAGTCTTTCCTTGACCCTGGCGGCAAGACCGCTGAGGCCGTTTGTGGCGAGATTGTACGATTCCTGGATTATATCCGTGTCGAGTACGACTGCGCCCTGTGGTTGGAGCACCACGCTCCGCTGGGTGAGCAGAACCGCCGTGACCTGCGCCCGTTCGGCTCTGCTGTGTGGTCTCGTTGGTCTGAGTTCGGTATCGCTTTAACGCCAGATATCACTGACCCGTCGCTTATTCAGTTCAATCACTACCGTGGCCAGCGTGAGAAGCGAGAGTGGCCGCTGTTGACAAAGCGTGGCGCTACTTGGCCGTTCGAGGTTGTTGAGTGGGCTGAAACCGACGAAGACGCTCAGATTGCTCAGGCCCCTCAGCGCACCGATGAGGAGATGAACGAGGCTCTTGCAGACGGCCTTTTCGATGACGAGGTTAGTCCTTGGTAGTTCTGCTGAAGCCCGGGAAAGCGCTTTCCCTACCCTTTCGTCCTTTCCCGGGCTTCGGCGCTTTACATATGAGGTGTTTGTAGAGTAAAATAGAAACATGACTATCGCAGGATACCGGTACTGATGGCTATTGGATCACCAAGATGGGGCGGCATTCGCCCAGACCCTTACAATCCAGACTCTCCTGATGCTGATAACGACGGCATTGTTCAGGAAGGGACGCTTTTTGAGCGTCCGGCAGGAACGCGCATTGTTAGCGCCCTAACTGGCCTGGAGCTTGGACTTGGAACCCCTGGCACCAGCATTCAGGACACCCGCAACACTCTAATCGTAGACAGAGAAGGACGCCCTGTCCCTTACCGCCAGTCTTGGAGCGGCGGTACTCTATCTGCGCGTGAGCAGAACGGAACTATTGGTGACCGTGTCGGCGGCACAATCGGTTCGCTGTTCGGCAATCTAGACGGACCGCCTCCGGCCCCTAAGCGCGACATGCTCGTGCTACGAGCCACGGATGTCGATAAAGACGGCAAACCGCTGCGTGTGTTTGTTCCTGACGACCGCCGCTTCCACGGAGTAGAGGCTTTGGACCACGCTGGTTTCCCGTTCCCTGGTCGGCGGGAAGCTGAGGCACATTGGGCGACCAACGCTAACGGTCTACTTCTACCAAAGAATGAAACGCCCATTTCGCCAACTGACCCACGACTGCCTGAAACACTATTTATCCCTAGCCCTAATCCTAATGCCCATCGAGACTTGCAAGTTGTTCGTGCTGATGACGATTCAAAGAAGGTGACAGCGTATGTTACTCGTCAAGACGCCCTGCAAGCCTGGGAAGATCTAGTTGAAGCAGAGGCGGCCCCGCGGAGAGAAGCTGAAATTGATGCGTGGTTGGAAAGTGAAGGCTGGACAAGGGAATCTTGGCTGGAAAGAGGCTACGACTTTGACATGGTTTTGGACGAAATTCGTCAAGATAAAATCAATGAGCATTGGGTGAAAAACGGTTACACGTGGGAGGCTTGGCTAGAGGCGGGCGATCTTTACGGTGGTCGCAAGGTTGGCGACAGGCCAGCAGAAGCTCCTGAAATTATCAACTACCCGCGCGGGTTTGGTAACCTTGTGGAGTCGGCATTTAGGGCGCGCAACCCTGGCCTTGCTGCGTGGCTTGATCGTGATGACGCTGACGATACTCAAGAAGCGCTGTTTGACATTGCTGATGTTCCTGTTGAGACTCCCCTTGGGCAGCTTAGGGAAGAGTACAGCTCTTTTAGTCAGTGGCTGTATGGAAACTTTAAAGGCTACGGTAAGGATCGTCCGACTGACGAAGAATTGGGCAAAATTAATACACAGTTGCAAAGTACGTTCGGTCAAGCACTTGACCCTGATTTCAAACCTCACACTTTGCGCGATCCAAACACTGGCCGCTTTATTGTTCAAAATAAAAACCCAGAACTTCCGTTTGCAGACGTAGTCGAAGTACCTACCGACAACATCGCTACGGGCGCCGCCGTTACTTTCACGCCTCATACTGTGCGTGACCCGGAGACTGGCCGCTTTGTTAAAGCTTCTCAAGTTCACGTTTACGGCGATGTTCGTGTTGACACAGAAGCTGCTCCTGAGCCGGTCCGTCGTGAAGCCAATATCCCAACCCCTGATAGCCTTGATCCGATCAAGGAACGATTCGACGCTGCGGGATTCGAGCTTTACCTTGTCGGGGGCGCTGTTCGTGACACCCTGATGGGTCGAAAAATCAAAGACTACGACCTCGCTTCGAACGCCACACCAGACGAAATCGAAGCCATGCTTGCTGACGTTCCGGGCGCTCGCCTGGACCTGACCGGTAAAGACTTTGCGGTTGTGCGCGTCAACATGCCCGACGGCGAAGAGTACGAGATCGCAACCTTCCGACGTGACGTTGGCGAAGGTCGCCGCCCCGACGAAGTCGAGTTCACCACGATTGACGAAGACGTGCGTCGTCGTGATCTCACCATGAACGCTCTCTTCTACGACCTCTCCACTAACGAGATCGTGGATTACGTTGGAGGCATTGATGACATCGAGAACGGTGTTGTTCGTGCTGTCGGTGACCCGGCAGAGCGTTTCCGTGAAGACCCGCTGCGAATCCTTCGTGCGTTCCGTTTCTCTGGCCGTACCGGCTGGGGCATGGACTCTGCCACGGTTGACGCTATCCGAGCTAACTCGGCGTTGCGTGGTGTGTCGGGTGAGCGTGTCCGAGATGAGTTTGTTCGAGGCATTGACTCGGCTGTTTCTCCTTCTGGGTACATTCGCCAAATCGACATTGTTGATAACGGTACCGGTGCCGTGTGGGGGCAGGTGTTCCCTGGTCTGAACGTAAGCCCAGATCGTTTGCCCGATGACGGTTCTTACAGTAACCGTGCGGCCTTGGTTGCTTCACTGCTGGCTGACAACGACATTGAAGATGTAAAGACCGTATTGAAGGACCGTAAGTTCACAAACGACGAAATTGCTGACGTGGAACTGATTATGCAGGCCCGCAGCATTAACGATGGTAATGTAGCTACTTTGAAGAACAAGTTCGGCAAGAACCGTCGTGTTTCGGGTGATGATATGCGGGCGTTCCACCGGGTGCAGCCTGAGACCGAAGACGACATTGAGCCGTTCCTTCAGTTTGCGGACGCTCCGCCTGCGTTGACAGCTAACGAATTGCAGGACCAAGGCATTAAGCCTGGCCCACAGTTCGGCGCTATGCTGCGTGAAGCTGAAGAGCAGCGTTACCGTGAGATCCGTGACAACTTCTCAACCGGTAACCCTGGCCACGATGAAGGCGAAGCTCCTCCCTTGCCTGACGCACCTGATAAGTTGTTTGTGGGTTCTTCTAACGAAAAGAATGTTCCTCAGTCGCCCGATGAAGTCCGTGCCCATATGGAGTCTGCTGGTTTCGGCATGACTGATTATGATGGCGGAAAGAGTCTAGGAGTGCTCAGAGGGGACGTTGACGATCCTTACGATGACCGCATTTTCTTTACCGTTGAAGAAGGACCCGACGGCGGATCAACTATCCGTCGCCTAAGCGTGCGCGAAGTCGGATCTAGCCAACTTGTACAAACAGAAGTGGAAGCACGCACTTCCAGGTGGCGTCGAGGCGTTGCTAGCCGTGGCCGTGCTTGGCACGCTGTACGAAACTTTGACAACAACTACGGGCGCTCACTTCAGGGCCTCAGGGACGACGAACCCAACCCGGCTCAGCCAGTCGCTGAAACGATTGACTCAATCCGAAATGAAGGCCTGGTACCTCGCACTGTTAGTAGAGTGGACAGCAATCAAGGTATCGGTGACGCCGTTTTCTTGAGTGAGTCTCGTGCCGAGATTGACCATTTTGCAGACCCTCACCTTGACGCCGACGGCAACGAACAGCCCACGGCTCTTCTAGAAATTGATCTAGGACGAGCATTGGACGACGGAGCGATTGTTGCTGAAGATCTGTCACCTGAGCCTTTGTTGTTTGAAGGGCAGGTAGTAAGGGATCTGTCAGAGCGGCTTGGCGGGTCTGTGTTTGCGTCAGATGCGTTTTATGACATTACGGGAGTGACTGAACAGTCTATTGTCCTAACGAAGCCTATCCCGAACGATTACATTTCGATCAACGGTCGAAACATTCGTGACGTGGGTATGCGTGATCTTCAGCCTTACGATCCTGGTCACCCGGAAGCAGCGGCGGAGACACCTGCCGCCGACCTTCCTGAAAGGGTTGTTCCTGAAGGTAGAAACTGGGAACGCAAGCCACTTCCTTACGGAGTTGATTTCCAACAGATGCTTTACCCGAAAACAAATTCTGGTTACAAAGGACACGTTTATTCTACGTCCGACGCTGAAGTAGACGAAGTTTTGGACCGAATCTACGATACCGCTGTCGAACGAGGATGGGGTATGAAGATCGCTGAAGAGTCGTTCTGGGATGCAACTAATGATTTTGACCCCCGTAACAGGCGTCAACGCGGAAAAGGCGTAACGGTTTATTTCCCACGACAAGACACTTGGGAAGATGACGTGCGAGAGCTTCATCGTTTGATGGAGGGTTATGAGCCCGCAGGTGACGGAGACATTGATTCAGACATCATGATTGGTAATGGTGTCGGGTTGCGTTATGAGTTTAACAGGGACCCTGGTGGGGATCTTGACATGAATGACGGTAGTAGGTATGAGGGCTTTTATCGACCTGCTCGTGCTCCGCACAATCGTTTTTCTAAGGAAAAAGAAGACGAAATTCGTAGACTTGCTGTGAGCTTTAGGGATGATAGTCCGATTCGT
>Ga0222718_10003485_pt1 | contig 13481 bp, 38 predicted proteins | sample C33_27DmetaG_FD_165045 | JGI IMG/M metagenome (GOLD analysis project Ga0222718, IMG submission 165045) | Estuarine water microbial communities from San Francisco Bay, California, United States - C33_27D | ecosystem: Environmental > Aquatic > Marine > Unclassified | place: USA: California... | reverse complement strand
ACCATGAATCTATAAAACCAAAGAATGTATAAAGCCATCTATCTATCATCGCCAACTCCTAATAGCCCAATACACAGGTGCTAAGTTCTTTTGTCCTCTAACTTTTTTTAAAGTAGCTCCATGCCTAGCCATGAACGATCTTTTTCTAGCTGGAATGTTCTTTTTAATTTTCATTTTAGGGTCGCCAAATCTCACAACTTGCACACGACCTGTACGTTTATTCTTAACATACACAGCAAACTTCTTAGACTTGCCTGGTGTTCTAAATGGTTTGTTTAACCTAACTGATTTTCCTCTAAATTTAGCCATAAAAGACTAAATATCATACTAGGTGTTACATCTCTAGTAATTTTTTAATTTTGGATAGTAGTTTTAAAAGTTTATCTCTTTGATCTTTAACTAACTTCAATTCCCATCTAAGCTGTTCAATAACTTTACTTTCCTTGTCCACGATACTTCTTAAATGATTTTCTTTTGTGTTTGTTCATAGTAGATGTAATAGGCTTTCGACCGATAGAGGTACCTTTCTCAGTTTTAGTATATTCAACAACTGCTCCATATAGATTACCTTTCTTCTTTGACATCTTCTGCTTGTGCTTCGATAATTAATGGTAAAGGTTCATTAATGTTTTCATTAACTGTTCTTTCTTTCATTCCTAAATAGTTTTTAGATAACCATATCTGCATGTGTGTATTATCTTTCTTAATAGCTTTATCGAACATTTTTTTTCTAAGTGATGCCTTACCTTTTTCTCTATTTGCATCAATAATTTCGGCATAATTCCTTTTTAATGTTCTAGCTGACACACCCATTACTGACCCTATTTCTTCTATCGTACATCCAATAGATGCTAAATTACCTAGTATTTTTTCATCTACTTCCTTTTTAGGTCTTCCTAGTTGTATTAGTTGATTTTCGTTACTTTTGTCCATTTTTTGCTTCTATAATAGCATATTCAAATGCTTGTGCATCACTTTTATAATCTGTTTGTTCAGCACACCACTTGACCCAATCTTGCCATATTTGATATACTGATTCGTCAATTTTTATGGTAACTGACTTCATTCCGTCGGATTCTTTAGGTTCATTCTGAACAGGTTCTTCCCAATCAAAGTTACCAAAGTTAATTAGATTGTCTATTTCATCTGGTGTATCCGGTAATATGTCTTTTAGAGTATCAGTATCTATTTCAGGTAGTACATCATTCTTGATTAAATCACTAAAGGCTTTTAAATCATCGTCAAACCATACATGATTTCTTCGTCTAGCAATAATAATAGCTTTCGACTTAGGTATATCGCCAAAATTTTCTACTTGAATATCTTGCCACCCTATTCTTTTTAATGCTTCTAATCGGTGGTTTCCATCTATTACTTCATACTTGTCGCCTAACTTTCTAACAGCAAGTATCCCAGCACTATCGTCATATTTTATGGATTTTATAAGTTTATTAATCTGTTCTTCTGTTCCATCTGTTTTATAGTTCCATTCAGCTTTAATTAGCTGATTAATATTCATTGTTTCTACTTTGTTCATGCTTGGCTCCCAGCGTATTGTTTATATTCTTGTAATTTTAAGTAAGCCTCCCAATAAAATACATTACTAGATTTGCTTAAATCCTTAAATTCATCAACTTTATTGTTTTTTAGTTTATTAATATCGACTTTTTCCATATTTGGCAAAGCCTTTGATTTAAAACTATTGAATCTACTTCCACTAAACCATGAAGTACTATCACAACTATAACAATATTGAAATTCTTTCATCATTTTTAATTCTGTGCAACCTAACAAATGAACTTTTTTACCTTTTGATGTAGCTTTTTGTGAAATATATCTAGTTATTCTCATTCTTTCCTTATTTGAAACATTAAATCTAAGTTCTGGTACTGATACAGCTATATAGTCGGCATGATCTATAAGTTTATCTGGGTTTTCATCTTCTAAATGATAAACATTTATAATTGGTACATTAACTTGAGTTTTAAATTTTTTTCTCATTTCCCATGCAAATTCAGGACTAATCTTTTTTTGAACATCACATTCTACTATTGAATGTTTGTATCCTGTTTTATTTACAAAATTAGCATAATCATTCTGCCAATCTATAATCATTTGTTCTGTAAGTACTGTATGAGATTTTGCACCAAACATTAAAGTAAATAGACCTGAATCTATAATAGTATGTTTATAACTATTTAAACACTTAATAAAATTTATAGCTTGTTCGTTTTTATATCTTCTAATTTGATAAAAACTACCAAGAACATAATTAACCCCAGCTTTTTTCAAAGGCTTAGACATACCAACATCTTCATGTCCAGCAAAATGAACTTTCATTAGTATTTTTTCTTTTTCTTGCCTTTTTTATGTGCTGAATTTTTCATTAATTTTCCATCAGGCATATAGTGATAACCTTTTGGAGCTTTTTTTCTTTTTTTAGCCATATTTATACCTCGTATTGATAAACTACTGAACCATTTTCATTATCTTCAAAAACAGAACATTTTTCTAAATCATACTCTTTGACAAGTTCTTTTGCAATCATTTCACATGACATATTGCCAAACTTACAACAATCTTTGTCAGCATACTTATCAAATAAATAATCTAAGATTTCTCTTTTAAATCTAATAAACTCAACATCTCTATCATCGTGATTAACTTTTTTTTCACATTCTATATGAAATATATGTCTATGTGGGTCCTTTAAAAATTTAACATCTTCAAATGGACAATCTTTCCATTGATGAATACCCTCTACTTGTAATCTACAAATTACTGTCGTTTTCATTTGCAAAGTCTATGAAATTCGTTTTTAACTTCTGCTGATTTGAATAAACCTCTTATAGCTGAAGTTATCATAGTTGAGTTTTTTTTCTGAACTCCTCTACAAACCATACAAAAATGTTTAGCTTCTATAATAACTCCAGCACCTAAGGGATTCACTACATTCATTAAACCATCAGCAATTTGATTTGTTAATCTTTCTTGTATTTGTAATCTTCTTGCATAAACTTCTAACAACCTTGAAAGTTTTGAAAGTCCAACAACCTTTGATCTAGGTATATAAGCAATATGTGCTTTCCCAAAAAATGGTAACATATGATGTTCGCAAGTTGAATAAAACTCAATATCTTTTGAAATAATCATTTCATCGCAATCAACTGTGAAAGCTGTTTGTAATACTTCTTCAGGTGTTTGAATATAACCGCCATATAAAGTCTTCCAAGATTTAACTACTCTCTTAGGTGTATCTAATAAACCCTCTCTGTTAGGATTATCTCCTAAGTGTTCAATCATTTTAGTTACTGTTGTTTCAGCATCTTCTTCAGCTACTTCCCATGGAAATACAATATAACCATCATATCTTGAACCAATTTGTTTATCTATTACAGGAATAAATCTAGCTTTTGGAAAATTTTCTTCATGTAGTTTTTTAGTTTTACCACTATCTACTATATCATCTACTATAACTGTTGCTTCGTTTGGATTATGAGTTTTTTTACATTCTAAAAAATTAGAAACAATCATTCCACCTTTAGGAACACCAAAGACTATATCATCGGGTGTAATTTTATCCTGAACAGGAATTAGTATCTCAAAAAATTCTTCCCAAGTAATATATTTTTTAATCATTAATATAGATTGCTGAGTTCCCTGAATGTTCTCTTACTTCTACTGACATGAGTTTAACTCTTTCATTAGAATTAACTTGTATCGAAGGTGCAATTTGTTTGCAAATATATTCTGCAAATTTTTCACAACCAACATGAGGAATTATTACTAATTGAATTAAACCTTTTTCTTCTAATTGTTTAAATGATTCTAATTCTGGGTCATCTTCTGCTATAACTGTTTTGTGATCAAAAGTATCTTGTAAAAATTGTTTAACAAATTTAAGATCGCCAAAGTCATAAACCCAATTTCTATCGTTTAACTTACCTTTAAAATTTAATCTAACTGATAAAGCATAACCATGTAAATATTTACAATGACTATGTTTTGCTCTCCATTGACGGAATGCACAAGACAAGCCTATGTTATGATTGTAAGTTTTAGTTGATATATAACTCATTTAACATTTATGATTTTATGAGTTTGTAAACTCAATTTAAAATCTTGATTCTGGTTTAGCATTTTTAAAATGTTTTGTAAAGACTTCTCGTGATCATTGTATTCTGGCTGTAGGTATTTATAACCTTGGAAATTTTTTAAATGATGTTTGTAAAAATCTAGTTCTGTTCCATCTGATATAACTAATTTAAACTCATTAGCTCTCCTCCAAAAACCTTGTAAAACAGGATATTTTGGCGATATATGTTGTTTAGGAGACAATGTAATAAACACTTCATCAGATACAGGTTGCCAATAACTCCCAGAAGTCTCAATACTAACTTTTCTTCCTGTTTTAATTATTTCATTACATAGTTCAGGTAAATTCTTATTTATAAATGGTTCGCCACCACTAATAACTACTAAATCAGATTTAAGTTCAGAAAGAAGTTCTTCTATTGTTCTTTTATGTTTTTTAATTTGTTTTTTGTAATATTCTCCATCAGGACTAGCATAACCTGTATCACAAAAATAACATCCTACAGGACATCCATAAGTTCTTATAAAATCACATGGAGTACCAGCATAGAATCCTTCGCCTTGAACTGTTTGTTGAAATGTTTCATGTATATTTATCATAATAAAATTTTTTCCATTTTTACAATACAACCTGTTGGAAAGATATTTCTATCTGAAAACAACTCATCGTTTTGTTCATAACTAGCAAAAGTCCAAACATACTTCTTATCTTTTCTAAAAATATAAGCATGAGTTACCATCACACTCGCTTTCATTCCTAGAAACTCATGTTCTGTAGCATGACCTGAATCTCCTGTAATGTCCAACCATGTAATTTTATAAAAGTAATATTTTTTCTTTTTAATCTCAGCAAATTTGTATTTGGCTTTTTTATTGTTTTTGAACATTTTGAGATTCCAATATTGCTTCTAAAAATTGTATTCTTAGTTTTAATCTTTTATTTTCTAAAGATAACTCAATTAATCGTTTTCTTACGAACTTAAAAATTCTTAAAATACACTTCATTTAAGTTTATATTTTCTAACAGCTTTTTGAACTGAACGATTTACATTCGCTTTACCTTTTCTTTTTTTACCTACTATTTTTTTAGTGTATAAAACAGATAGCGACATTGACGTTACAATCATTAAAACTAAATATCCTTTTTAAGTGGTTCATCATCTTTAAACTTGTGTTTATACCATTTTTCTCCATCTAGCAATATTTCAAAGTAATTTCCAAAACTTCCTACTGTCTTATATTCTCTACCATCTGCCAATTTTGTTGGAATTATGGCTTTTTTAGGGTCTAATTGAACATCTTCATCTTCAAATCTTCTTTGGTTTATCCAAGTTGAAACATGAGGAATAAATGTCTTATCTTTAATTTTATTACTAAAATAATTAAAAATCTTAGCAAGATGTTCTGGGTCCTGATCTTTACACTCTTTATCGTATTTAGCTTTTGCCATTTTTTTACTTCCTCTCTTATTGCTAAGCCTATCCCAAAAAATTTCAAAATTATTATTATTAGGAATAGGTATAGGGTTAGGTATAGGTGTTATCGTTTTGTTATTAACACCCTCCCATCGTTTCGCCATACCTTTTTTTCCAGCATCACTTCTTTTGCCATAATACCCTTGTAAATAGTCATATTCTTTAAGTAGTCTTTTATGTGTCCATGTTTTTTTATTTCTATCATCACACTCTCTTTCTACATTAAAAAATTCTTCTAAAACTTCATACACATCTATACAACATTGGTCATCTAAGCATTGACATATTCTAAATGCTGATTCAGTTGTAAATGGCTTTGCATTCTTAGTCCATGCAAAACAAAGTAATCTTATATAGATTCCAATTTTATTATTTGATAAGTGTACTGTTTCAGCAGTAAATGTATCTGTAAAAAGTGGTAACGACGGTAATTTCATATCATATCCTTAGCTAGTTTAAATGGTTTTTCGTAATTTTCTTTGTAAAGTTTTTTATAGACATTCTCTAAAAGTTCTAGTTCTGTACCCATTTGTTCTACAAATGTTTTCTTACTTCCATGAATACTAAACTTACCTGTGTGATGATCCATACATAATGGAATTACACACCAATCAGAACTTTTTCTTCCTATCCCTGTATTAACTCTAATGTGATGAAGTTGTGGAGGTCGTCTACAAACTAAACATCCAAGTTCAGCGACTCTGTTTAAATGTTCTTTTAAAATTTTTGACTTATATCTTGCCATACAATCGCTTTTCTTCCATATTTAGTCTTAACTCTCTTTCCGCTATCTTCTATAAAGTTCAACACTTGAAGTTCTCGAACTCTTGCACACACACTTGATAAAACTAAATCAAGTTCTTCAGCAATCTGTTCATTTGAACTAGGTTGAGTAATTATTAATTGATGAACTTTCTCTCTTAGTGTTTTTACTTTTGGTATTTGTTTTTCATAAGCACTCTTAGATGTATTTGTTTTATTATGTGCTTTGTAGTCAAATAAATCATATTGCGTCATTGTTTATTCATAAGTTGAAGATTAGTTTTCATTTCAGTTTGTTTAAATGAAATGTATCTATCTAAATTGTTATAGTTATACTTTGCTCTAATCAAATTAGATTCAGCATCTGCTAAAGCATTAATAACTTTTTTATATTCTTCATCTGTTCTTGCTAAATGTTCAGCTTCGGAAGTTGTTTTAACAAATGACTTATGTTTTAAAAAACATTTACTAAATGTTGCTTTCTTACCTTCTTCCAAAAGAATAGCTTGTTTTTCACATTCAGCCCATTCATTACTAAGTTTATCTAACTCAGCTAATGCTTGTTCGCTAGTTTGAATATCCATTTACATTCTCCTTTTCAATTTCATCTAATCTTTCTCTCATTTTATCTATTTCATTTTGTAAAGGACTGTCATTACTTTGTAACATCTTTGCAAAGACCCTAACAAAATGTGTTAAGTGCATATCGCCAATGTTTAATAATTCCATTTTAGACTTTGAATAATAAGTTAAATTTAACATATTAATTAAATCACTTGGAATTGCTCTTTCTTCTATTTCACTTTGTATTTTTAAAAGTGTTTTTATTTTCATATTTATCTCCTTATGGATACAACAACAGGTCTTGAGCATCTTTTTTTAGATCACTTATCTGTTCTCGTAACTTTTTATTATTTTTTTGTAATTGATCAATTATCTTTCTTAGTTCTGAATTTTCTAAAGACAACTGATGTATTTGTTCTTTTAAACTAAGGCTACCTTTTTCTTTAGTAGCCTTAATTTGTTTTTTATCTTTAACCATTAGAACGGAGCATCTTCTGTTAAAGGGTCATCTACCAAATCATTACTTTGTTGTTTTGGCTGACCAATATAAAAAGTAATTTCACAAGTTTCATTACCTTTATATTCTGTTGTTCTAACACCAACTTTTAGAGGCTTACCAGCATCTCTTTCTTGTTTAATGTCAGGACTTTTTAACCATTCGCCTAATTTTTTTAAGAAGAACTCATCTCCATCTCCTTTAAAATCATAGCTTGTTGGTTTGTTTTTGTATTTGTTTTTATAAACTTTTAAAGTTAGACCTTTAAAGTTATTTTGTTTTCTTTCGTACATTTGCGTTTTTCCTTTTGTTTGCGTTATATTCCTTTAACTGTTCATCATATAATGACTGAGCATTATAACAATCTAACAATCCAAGAAATGCTTTTGTATGTAATGGCTTATAAGAAACAATACGAGATTCAAAGTCATCATCGTTTTTAGGTAGTCTAACAATACAAAGTTTGTTTATTTTCTTACCTGTTTGTTCTTCATAAGCATACTTATATGCGTGTAATTGGAGTACATAATTAAAAAATATTCCATTACTTGTTTTTATGTCAATCAAGATAAGATTGTTACTTTTATCAGTAGCAATAATATCTAAAGTTCCACAAAAACCTTTTGTCGAATATAAGATTTTTTCTGACTCTAATAATTTTAAGTTATTAGAAGTCCAGAAATCTTTAAACTTCTTAAAACAGTTAGCAATTATTTTATCTTTAGGTTCAATGACTTTTTCTCCTTTAAGCCATTGTTCAGCAAGTTTATGAACTATACTTCCTATTCCTAAAGTTTTTTGTTGTGTCTTTTGATTAATTGAATCAGCCTCTAACATAACATCTTCAATAACATCTAAAGATATTCCTTTGTTAGTCATAGCCTCTTTAATTAATTTTTTTTGATTAAATAATTTCCAATTCCATAAACCATTATTAGACATCATATCTAAAATACCAGATGTGCCAGGAATATACTGACCATCCTTTACATACTTATGTCCTGATTCGTTGAAAATTATTGTATGACCATGTTCGGTCTTATGCGTTTGGTTGCTCATATGCAATCTCCTTTGCGTTTTGTTTTGCGTTTGTTGATAGTGTTATACCATCATAATATTTTGTAAACTCTGATATATCACATTTTATTTTTTCTACAAATATCAAAATAGAGTGAAAAGGTGTTCTATTTATACCATTTTCATACTTTTGAACTTGTTGAAATGTAACTCCTAACCATGAAGCTACTTTCATTTGTGTTTTCTTTTTTTGAAGTCTAATTTTTTTCATTGTTAGACCTAATACATCATAAAACACATTGATGTTTTCTTCTTGACTAACTCCTAATTCAGTTAATCTTTTTTCTATCGCTTGTTCACATTCTTCAGGTGTTGTTAGTTTTTTTATTATTACCATAAAAATACCATGTTCCTTTCTCTCTTTCACTTAGTTTATTAAATTGCTCTTTGAAGCATATCCTACATAACGCTGTTTCGTTATACATAGAATTTTCTGAAACGAACCATGCAAGAGTATCTTTTTCTTTAAAACACTTTGCACACTTCATTGTTAATAGTTTTTTTTTACCAAACAATTTAGTCATTAGTTAAGTACCGAATGTCCTCTATTGTTTAAGCATTTACGAACTAACATTTCATATTTAGTATCTGCTGTTGGACTTAGTGTCCAATAAACAACATTTCCAACAAAGTTAGTATTTTCTTTAGCTAATGTTCTACAATGTTGTAAATCGTTGGTAAGCTCTACTGCCTTTGATTCGTTAAATGTTCCACTACGACCACTTGTGTCAATAATTGGTTTGTAGGTACAATTACTTAATAAGATTAAACTTACTAATAACATCTTTTTCATATTTTCTTCTCTCTTTCCTATATTCTTTTGAGTTAGTTGCTTGTGTATTTGGTAAGATATTAAACACATCATTAAAGTATGGGTTTGAATCTCCAAATGACCAACCTTTCTTTTTTGAAAGTTTATTAATAGCTGTTAATCTTCTATCTCTAAACTTTTCTATCTTTTTTTTTCTTTGTTCATAGTATTCAGATCTGTTTTTAGTTATCAGATAAGAAATATAACTATCGTTTTGATCTATCATAATAAAACTCCTATTACAAAACCAACTACAAAACAAACCCACTCTCTCCTATAATATAATTCAAGAGCTTTCCATTCACTTTTAGTTTTTCCAAAAATAATCATTAGTATTCACTCGCCTCCATAATAGTCATTACTCTACTTGTTTTAGTTTGATCACTTGGGTCTTCAGAATGATAAGTATGAGTTTTATCATAGTAATCTATCTTAAAGAAATAGTCAGTACCTTCAACAGTAACTCTACCAAAGTCATGTTCATGGTAAGGGTCATTATCTTCATTAAAATTATTAAATGTTCTAACTGCATTTATAATTTTTGGATAATTAACTGAAGTAGCAACAGAGGAAGTACATACAATCTTTCCACCTTTACATTCTTGTCTTAACCAATCATTAAGTTTAACTATTTTTTCTTTTCTCATAACTTCATCTACTTGATCTAGTATATTTGTTAAGTTTGGCATATCTCTCCTTAGTTTAAAGTTTTAGTTGTTTCTGATTCATACTCATCGTGATAATTTTCTGACTCTTTCATAGCATCCATCATTAGATCAAGTGCTTTTTTTTTACTTGGTGCTAATGTCCATAAACCTTTGAACGCTTCAAAAAATATTAAGTAAAGAAAATTATACATACCAATTTTCTCTCCATGTTTGTTTGCTAAAAATTCATAATGATCAATTATATCATCATGTGCTTTTTTTATTTTTCTTTTTGACATTATCTCTCCTTTGTTATGTCTTGGTTCCATCTTTCTAAAATTACATCTGGTACATAATGTAAAGCCTTAGAAAAATATTTTTCACTTACAACCTTTTTATCTTTAGTAGATTTAACTCTAGATAAAAATTCTGTTACTTCTTTATGTTTAACAAAACTAACGACCATTGAAGTACCTATTAATTTTAATTAAAACATCTCCAAAGTCTTCAAAAAGATAAAACTTTTTACCTTTATATTTAGACTCAAGAATATTTGTAACTGATACAAAATTTTTAGCTTTGATTATCATTTTGATAGTACCTCCACTCTTAAAATATTTTGTTGATCTAATTGTTTTTTGAAATCATTTAGAAATTCATTAACCATATCAGTTTCATGTTCTTGAGACTTTGGTGTTTTGATATGAGAACTATTCATAAATGTTTCTTGAACAGCTAATAAGATTTCATCTGATATATGTTTTTGTATCATATTATATCTCCTTTACTGATTGAATATTATTTTTTCTAAAAAACTTATCAGCCATCTTTAAAGAACTCATAGTAAAATTGAATCCTTGAGATTGTAAGTCAGTTTTAACATCTTTAAAAAGTTCATCCATAGACTTATGAATGAATAAAGTGTTAGCTATGTTTTTAGGTTTAGAGTTTTCTTTGAAAGAACGGAAAATAATTTTAGTTAATGTTCTATTATCAAAGTTTATAGTTATTGGTTTAGTCATCTGTATATCTCCTGTTTGTTTTTTTTTCATAACTCACATTCGGATATTTTTATATGTAGTTCAACTAGAAAAGATAATTTTTTTTTAAGATAAAATATGATTAATTAACCACTATTAATGCAGATTACTATTTTATACACTGTTACTAAGTAAATTTTAAATTGAACAAAAAAACCTTTGTATTAATTTGAAAATCTTGATATATCTTATCTCGATCATTTTTTGATCGCTTTTTTTTTCATACGTATATCTCTCTTGGGGCGAAGCAATTCGCCCCGCTAATTTCTAGTTATTTCTAAATTTGATATATCTGTATCTTCATGTATTCCTGTGTAAGAATATTCGTAATCAACTAAGTCTACATCATCCCTTTTTTTAATTTCTGAGATCATTTGATTTACTTTTGGAAATGCTGGAAAAGTATCCACGAATCTAAAACACACATAACTCCCATAAGGATTGTTATATGTTTCTAACTGTAATTCTAAGCTAGTAATAACTGCATCTACTTTGATCTTTTCCATTCATGCAGTTTATCTTTTTTGTGATTAAATTGAAATTATTTTCTTTTAATTAATTCTGTACCTTTAATGCCATAAATTGCACCAACTACTGATACAAATAAAATTTGAAACCACATTGGAAGTTCTTTAAAATATTGAAAAAATAAATCTATTTTTATTTTAATATCTGGATCGTCGCTGAAAACACTATAGACCAATAAAAGAATAGGAAGACTAACAAGAACCAAAACAAACTCGTCTTTCCACGAATTTTGCTGATCAGATTTAATAACCTTTGTATATTCCAATTCTCCATTTGCTAGTTTTTCTGCGTGTTTGTTTTCTGCATCCGCCAAAAGCATTTTAGTTTTTTGACGTTGCTTATATACATGACTACCAGCATTTATTGCAAGTTTAATTGCACTTAACCACATTTTAGTTCCTTAGCTAATTTACAGTAATGAATAATTTTATCATATCGTTCTGCTGGATTCTCGCCTTTTTTTTGCCTCACTGCATATTTTACAATATTACCATCTATGAAGTCTAAATTATGAGAAATAATGAGTTCTATAGGCTGTATTTTGCCTTTGTAGTGGTTACCACCTATTTGAGTATCTAAGGCACTCTCCGTCGCTCTATGACGCTTTAATGACCCTTTTTTCATACTATCTTACCTATCCAATCTCCTTTGTTGTTTAAAATCATCGGTAACAACCTTGGTATGCCATTTAGTATGATTCCACAACCTATAATAAATCTAGTCTTAAAATTCTTTGCGTATGCAAAGGCAAGGGATTTCTGGTTTATTAAACACCCCACATTCATGCCAAAAAATATGTTATCAGGATTAGCCCAATATGATATTACAAATTTTGTGTGATAATGACCTTGAACACAAGACATTCCCATAGTTTGTGAAACTTTCAATACATCTGCACTTCTGCCATGAGTAAAAAAACATCTTTGACCATTAGACATAGTTAGTGTTAAATCATCAACCCACTTCCATTTCTTAGTACCTAAAAAATCTCCATAATCTCTTAAAAACTCTTTACTCATTCCATACTTTAATGCTCTACGATAAACTAAGCTAGAATGGTTAGAATCAACTTCTGTAACTTTTGGAAATATATCTTCAAGTTCTTTAATGTATTTTCTTGCCTCTTTTAGTTCATGTCCTGCAGAAAATAAATCAGGGTTATGTTCATGCATACTAATTGCATGAAAGTCTAAACTATCTCCAATATTAACTATTGTATCTGGTTTAAATTCTTTCTTAATTTCTCGTAAAAAGTTTAAGCTATCTTTGTGCTGATATGGAATGTGCATATCACTGATCACTAAAATTCTGTTATTCATACAAGTATTCCTTGTATATTAATTTTGGAAAAAGTAAAGTAATTGAGTTATTACTAAAAGAGCAACAGCTCCTAATCCATAAACAATCCAATTAGTTATTGAATCAAATCTATGATCTAACTTATCATTTATTTTTTCTATATCTTCATGCATGTGTTTTAAGTGATTGTTTTGAATTGTATTAATAGATTTTTTTAATCCTGTTATATGTCCATAAAGTGCTACAATATGTTCTCCAGTAGTTTTAGGATTTTTAGCCATTATATTCTCTCTAAAAATAATTCAAAACCACCACTAATAGAACTTGTTGCAGAAGATTTGGCTCTCATTTCAATATCTGTTTTAGCTGGTATTATTTCTGGTACATGAAAGTTTTTTTCAGTAAATCCACCTCTTGTAGTTACAAATGCTCTAGTATTCCAAGAGTTTCCATTATCAAGTTCTTTAATTCTAAATTTAATTTCATTTTCTAAATCTTTTGAACTACCTACATCTAATTGAACTAAATAAGCATTATAGTGTCTAGGAACTGTATAAACAGCCATTAATGTTTGACCATATGTGGGTTGAATTTGTGCCACAGTTGTTGATGATACAGTTATTGTAATTGTACCAACATTTGTATCTCCTGTATTAGCATTAATCATTCTTGCTCTGAATAATCTTA
>Ga0222718_10003481_pt1 | contig 13494 bp, 15 predicted proteins | sample C33_27DmetaG_FD_165045 | JGI IMG/M metagenome (GOLD analysis project Ga0222718, IMG submission 165045) | Estuarine water microbial communities from San Francisco Bay, California, United States - C33_27D | ecosystem: Environmental > Aquatic > Marine > Unclassified | place: USA: California... | reverse complement strand
TGGGCAACCCTATCAGTAATTTGAATAGTCTTCCTGATTTGAACCCGAATCTTATAGATCCGGCTAACAAATTAAACAGAAGACAACAATTTACAGATTTATGTGTGTATTATTCTATGGCTCAGTATATTCTACCGTTGATTGCAGATTTCGGTAATCCTGAAAGTGAAGAAGTATCAAAAATCACATACTACGATGCAAAGTTCAACGATTTATTCAATGAACTAACAGCAATCGCAGATTTCTATGATTATGATAATGATGGAACTGTTCAGGACGATGAAAAAGCAATAACATACGCCAGAACAAGACGAAGTCGTTCAAGAAGAAGTATAGTGCAGGTTAGATAATGAGTAAAAGAACAGATTTAATCAGTAAAATTACTACAAATCTATCAGCATATACTGCCTTCACAGTAAGTTCGGAAATGCCTTTCATATCGGGAGGCATTCCGCTTTATGAGAAGAATATGAAAACGATTTATGTCGGTGAGCAAAATATTGGAGTAGGAGAATTATATGATACTCTTGATGGTCAAGTTATCAATGAAACAACTACTAATATAAATGCTTATCTGAGCGTGGATGCAAAAGAACAACTAACTAATATAGATACCGTAATTGCACAAATACTATTAGCCAGAAATGGTATCGCTAATACTGTAACCAGCACAAGCGAATACGATACTGACATAGTAAATGATGTGATTACATACACATTTGAATTTAATTTCACAACCGTATAGGAGAAATAAATGGCTGTAATAAATGTAACAGACGGTTCAAGTTGTATACTAGCTATAGGAAATACCGCAGTAAATGGTGCTATCGGTGGAGTGGATGCATTAGAGATCCCCTTCATAAATGATATCACTGTGAACGCCTCGACAGGTGTAACAAGATATAAAGTGTTAAATAGTGCAAGTGAAAAAGCTTTCACAACACCTTCAACTAACCAGATCACACTAAATTGTCTAGTAGACGAAGCGGTGTTCTTTGGTAATGCAGGTGGCACAACAAATAAAGTCACAAATGATGGCTTATTTGGCGCAAGTAATGATAAAACAGAAGTTCACTTTGAGTTGAGCTTTGAAGGTAGCACAGCAGGAGATAAAACAATCTCCGGTGTAGGCTATATTTCAGGACTTGCACCCACAGTATCTATGGAGCAAGCCGTATGGCAAACCCCAGTTACTATCGAGTGTGATGGAAACCTAACAGCAGGAACAATTTAACCAGCGTTAAAAACCCAAGTAGAGTCCCCTTAAGGGGACTTTACACTTAGGAGAATTTATGAATTTACCACAAAGGTGGGCACAATACTATGTAAATGGTGTATGGACTTTACCCACAAGAGATATCAGAGTAAACGGTGTATGGACTACACTTGATGACTTTGCAAAAGAAAATAATGTGGATTTACCAGATGGTAAACACAAAGCAAAACCTAAAAAACAGATAAATACAGATATAGAGGAAAAAGGATATGGAGATATGGAACAAACATTCTCCTCAACAAGTGTTGAAGAGTATGGAGATGGAGATAGCGAAAGCACAGAATGAAATAAGATGTGCCGGAGCAGATGTTAAAAAAGCATCAAATAGATTAGCATTCTGCTTGAGTGCTGTTCACAACTTAAAAGACAGATTAGATAAAGATATACAGGAGTAAAGATATGGAATTAAACAAATTAGCAACAAAACCACAACTAATCAAAATAATCTTAGACGATGAAGAAACACTGGAAATGTATAAAGAAGCAGTGGAATTCTGGTGCTATGATAGACAACCTATAGCAAAATTCGTTAAGTTCGCAGTAGCGGGCCAGGATAATTTTGAAGAGCTTATAGTGTTATGTGAAGACCTTATATTAGACAAAGATGGTAAACAGGTATTAGCAGATGGTAAAGTCTTACCAGCACAATTATTGATGAAAGCAGTAAATAAAGTTGTAGAAATACTGGGAAAGTAACAAATAGTTCTCTTAAAGAGACTAGTGGAGAACTAAAAACAGCTCTTATGCTTGATGCATTAGCAGAAAGGTATAATAAGTTGCCCAGTGAAGTGTTAGACAAAGCAGACACACTGGATTTATGGGTATATGATGTAGCCATAAGTTATAGAACATATAAACAGGGTGGTGAAGAGGAAAAAGGTAAAAAATTAGACCAGAAATCACTACAAGATTTAATGGATTCTGTTAGAAATAGAAAATGAGTATAAAAATAAGTCAAAAAGATATTAAAGATTTGCAAAAAGATATAAAAAATGCAATTGAAGATTCTATGAAAGATACTTACAAGTTCTATCGTAAAGAAACCCCTGTTCGCGGTGGTAATGCAAGAAATAAAACAAAATACACAGAAACAAGTAGCAGTTACAATATAGAAAGCAGATATGATTATGCTGGTCCTTTAGATGCAGGTAGGAGTAAACAAGCACCTAATGGATTCACAAAGCCTTCATTTAACTTTCTTAAAGATAAAATAACTAAAAGTTTCAAAAAAATATAGGTAGAAATAATGGCAACAATAGATGCATTCTTAAAATTAAACACTAAAGACGCAGAAAAAGGTGTAAACAAGTTAGGAACAGCCTTAAAGGCTTTAGCCGGTGCGGCAGTAGTTAAAGGAACACTGGATTTAGCAAATAACTTTCAAAGTCTATCTAATAGATTGCGTAGTGTAACCGGTTCAACAGCAGAATATAATAAAGCACTTAAAAATGTAAAAGAATTAGCAGATAGTTCTCGTAGTAGTTTAAGTGCAACAGCAGACCTATATTCAAGTCTAACTATTGCATCAGAAGACTTAGCATTAAGTCAAGATGAAGTAGCAAAAATTACAGATACATTCTCAAAAACCCTTAAAATATCAGGTGCAGAAACAGGTGCCGCCGCAGGTGCTATGATACAGTTCGGTCAAGCATTAGCATCAGGTGTGTTGCGTGGTGATGAATTTAACAGTATCAATGAAACAAACAGTAAGTTTATGGGCGAATTCGCAAATATCCTGGGTGTGACTCGTGGTGAATTGCGTAAAATGGCTGAGCAAGGCTTACTAACAGCAGACATAGTAGCAGATGCGGCTCAGATAATGAATAAGAGCATCAATGAAGACTTTGGTAAAACATTACCCACAATAAGTGAATCCTTTCAGGATATAACTAATGAAGTCACATACCTAATAGGTGAAATAGAAGCAAAAACAGGTATATTTGAAAGTTTAGCTAATTTAATAAGAAAAATTGCAGATAATTTAGAAGTAGTTATACCTCTATTAGCGGCAGCCTTTGGTGCGGCCGCGGCGGCAAGGCTAATGACATTCGTTCAGGGTATGCAAATCCTACAAAAAGTGCAAAAAGGTTTCAATACAGTTCTTAAAACAGAAATTACATTAAGATCTATCATAAATGCACTAACAGGAGCAGGAATACTCAAGGTGGCAGCCGCAGGCGCAGTTGGTGTAGGTGTATATGCTGGTCTTAACGCACTATTAGAAGACACGGTTGAAAATACTCAAGAATTAGCAGGAATAGATCCTAACTTCGTAGGTCCAGGAGAAGATCCAGAAAAAAGGGCAGAAAGATTAAGACTTCAAAGAGAAAAAGAAGCAGATGCACTTAGAAAAAAATTAGACCTTCAAAGAGAACAAAACAAAGCAGATCAAGATGCAAAAAGAATAGAAGATGAAAAAACCAGAATAATAACTAGGAATTTAGAAAAAGCAAAAGCAGTCACAGAAGAAACCAGAGCTAATATAGATAACTTCGTTAAAAGTATGGAATTAGAAACAGAAATACTTGGACTTTCAGAAAAACAAAAAGAATCTAAAAGAGAAATAGCAGATATAGAAAAAGAAAGAGAAGAAACATTAGCAGAAATAAAAGGATTAGAATTTGATAAAGATGCTACTAAAGATGCAGAATTAAGAGCTAAAAAAATAGCAGAAATAAATGCTTTATATGACGAACAAGTAGAAAAGGTATCAATACTTAGAGATGAGTATGAGAAAATGAGCACATCTTTTGGTGTAGGATTTCAAGAAGCATTTGCTAACTTTACAGAGATGGTAGAAGATGAAGCCGCTTATGCACAGAAATTATTCGACACAATGGCTAATGGATTTACAGATGCTATTATGAACTTCGTAGAAACAGGTAAATTAAGTTTCAAAGACCTATTCAAAACACTGATGATGGAAATCATTAAGATGCAGGCTAACAGATTATTCTTAGCACTATTTGATCCTACAGGAGGATTACTTACAAATCTATTTGCAGGATTCTTTGCACAAGGTGGTTCTATCCCAGCCGGTAAATTCGGTATAGCCGGAGAAGCAGGACCCGAAATCATACGAGGACCAGCAAGTGTAGTATCAACAGATGACACAGCAGAAATGATGGGCCGAGGAACAAACATAACATACAATATACAGGCAGTTGATGCTCCCAGCTTTCAGGCTCTTGTAGCACGAGACCCAGAATTTATTTACAATGTAAGCAGAGCAGGTGCTAGAAGAATACCAGGAGGAGCAATATAATGAGCTTACAAACAATTATAGATAATGCACAATATATCACTGTTGATAGAAGAGAACTAACAGGTAGTTCTATGAGTAGAAGTGGACACTATAAGACAGCAGATAGAAATGTAAATGTATATTCATTCACAATGGGTATGCATAATGGACTTAAATATAGCACAAACAGAGCAGTCTTAGAAGACCTATATAGTGCTACAAGCACAACTACTGAAGCAAATATAAGTCTTAATAATAATACTGATATGAATTATTTAACTGATTATCAGGGCGATTTAACATCACCTCAACAGGCACAAATAACTGTAAATGGTGTCACAGGAAAAGAAATCTATATAGATCAAACAGGTATAACAGGTGATGTATCAGGATATACACATATACTTAAAAAAGGTGACTTCATACAACCAGAAGGTAATGTAGGAGGATATAGATATCCTTATCAAGTTACCAGTGATGTTGCATTTAACATAGCAGATAGTAATACCACTGTGGGTGTGCATAGACCAGTATTAAGTCAAACAGGTGTAGCACTGACAAGTGGTGGAGTAAAGTTAGGTAATGATGTTACTTGGCGTGTTAAAGTCACAAGTCTACCCACATATAGTGTAGTGCCTTATGACAGAATAGAGTTCAGTGAAACATTTAATCTAATTGAGGTAATAACATAATGGCCACAACAATAACACCAGTTCAACAAGATCATATATCATCCTGTATTCTTATAGATTTAGATTTAGACGGAACAACATACTATATAAGTAGTGCATATAAACCAGTTACATATAATAGTAATACATACACTGAGTTAGGAAGTTTCTTACAAATATCACCTTTCACTGAAGATATCAGAACAACTAATGGTGATATAAGTATAACATTAAGTGGTATCCCAAGCGAACAAGATTATTTAAGTCTGATCTTAACAACACCCATAAAAGGCGGAACTATATCTGTATATAGAGCATTCTATAATACGACAACAGATGAAATAGATACAGGACAAATATATAAAAGATTTAGCGGTGTAATAACTAACTTTACAATACAAGAAGACTTCTCACCAGGTATAGAATTACAAAATAGTGTGACTATAACTTGTGCAAGTGTGAATACTCTGTTAGAAAATCGTATAAGTGGACAAAGAACAAATCCAGATGATAGAAAAAGATTATTCCCTACTGATGCTGTATTTAATCGTGTGCCTCAATTATATAACATATCCTTTGACTTCGGTAAAGAATATCAAGCCGGAGGCGGCGGAGGCGGCGGATATGGCCGTGGAGGCGGAGGCGGTGGTGGAGGCCGTAATAAACAAAGAATACAGGAAAGGTAATGAAAGTAAGAAGAGCAACAATAAAGGACTATGCAGACATCAAAAGATTGATGATAGACTTTGCAAACAATAATCCTGTTGAAGATTTACAATCACCAGAATACAATGATATGCATGTAAATAGGTTGCTTGACTATTTAAGTAAAGAAGGTATAAGTCTTGTATGTGAGAATGAAGGTAAAGTTATAGGAATGCTGTTAGCAAGTATACAGGGAGATATATGGCTACCACACATAAAAAGAATGACAGAAATAGCATGGTGGGTAGACAGCGAATACAGAGGAACTACAGCAGGTGCAAGACTATTGCACGAGTATATCACTTTAGGTAAAGAACTTACAGATAATAAAGTTATATCAAGCTTCACACTTACAACATTAGCAACAACTCCTGATCTTAAATTACAGGAAAGAGGTTGGGAAAGTATAGACTACAATTGGGTATATAGAGGTTAAACAATGGCAGTATTTACAGCGATAGCAACAGCAGTCACAAATGCACTATTATTTGCAGGTGGTGGTTTCTTAGGTAGTAGTCTAATAGGATGGGGATTGGCAACAGCAACAGGATATATAGTAGCAGGTGGATTAGCAGTTGCAACAGCAAGAGCTTTAGGAATAATACCGGAAATGCCCGGAGCAGGTAAAGATCCTGGTGTCACAGTTCAGTTAGCACCTAACACAGACAATAAATTAGCAATACACTATGGTAAAGCATTTACAAGTGGTCCTATATTTGATGCCGCAATCAGTAATCAAAACCAGACAATGACATACTGTATAGCATTAAGTGAAAACACACAATCAGGTGATTTCACAGTGGGTTCTATATTTATGAATGATGTAGAACTTATATTCTCAGGTAATACGGTAATAAGTCACAGAGATCCTAATCAAAGCACAGCCACTAACTATAATGGTAAAATAAGAGTAAATGTTTATCAGGGCGGTAGCAGTGGTAGTGATGTAGTGTTCCCAGCATCTGGAACAGGTGCATCTACACCTGCATCAACTATTGTTCCTCACTGGGGAGTATTGCACACAGCAAACGAAATGGTATTTGCTGTAGTTCAAATAGATTATGATGCAGAAAACGGCTTAACAGGATTACCTAACTTTACATTCGAGCTAACTAACAGCCTTAAAAACCCAGGTGATGTATTGTATGATTATTTAACTTCAAATCGTTATGGTGCTGGATTAAGTAATGCACAATTAGATATCAATAGTATAACAGGCACAAGTAATGTGGAAATGAAAGGCTACTGTGACGAATTGGTATCCTATACAAATAAAGCAAATGTAACTACCACAAACAAAAGATATGAAGTAAACGGAGTATTAAGCACATTTAACACATCTACAACAAACATAGATACAATATGTCAAGCGGCCGCAACATACTTTACATTTGATGTTAAACAAGGTAAGTTCAGAGCTATACCTAATAGACAAATCAGCACCGCTGAAAAGGCTAATTGTTATGTGTTTAATGATGACAACATAGTAAGTAAAATAGATATTTCAAGCACAGAATTATATAGTCTATATAATGGTGTTGAAGTGGAATTTGCAGATCAAAACCGTAAAGATCAAACAAATACAATATTGGTAGAAACACCTGTAGCAGACAGAAATGCAAACGAACCAGAAAATGTGTTAAATTATCGTATAGATTTAATCAATGACAATATTCGTGCTGAAAGATTAGCAAACATAGACCTTAATCAGAGTAGAAACAGCACCGTAGTTCAGTTCGTAAGTGATTATGCAGGTATACAAACAGATGTAGGTGATGTGATTAAATTGACAAACACCTTATATGGTTGGGACGAAAAATTATTCCGCGCATTAAGAACAACAGAAAGACAAGATGAAACAGGTATGTTATATGCAGAAATAACAGCATTAGAATATCAAGATTCATACTATACAGATCCTGATATAACTGAAACACCAGATCTAGGTAATATAGATTTACCAAGGATACCTATTATACCTCCCATATACATACCACAAGCATATACTGATGGATATTCAAACATATCTGCTTTACCAGGTAATGTATTTGGTAATGTTATAGTAAATGATGCAATGCAAGTATTTGGTGCAGGTGCTCAGTTAGAAAATGCTGGTTTAACAAATACAAATGTAGACAGCGGAACAGTATATAAAGATCTAATAACACCGGAAGTATATGATATAAGCGGTGTAGATATAGGTGATTATACATTTGATGCATTTGGTAATTTAGCAGGTGTTATACCACCAGGTGGGTTTCAAGCCGCATTCCGTAATAATGTTACAATCAATTTTGCAAATACAACATCTCAGGCTAACTATGTAGCAGGTGGTGGTGGAATAACACTGGAAAGCACAGGTATACCGCCTCAATTAAATGATAATAAAAAAATATCTTTAGATCCCACAACACACGGATTACCTGCAGATATGTTACCACGAACAGCAACTATAAAATTGCAAGGATATACAACTCTTGATGATGATACCGCAAATGGATACCCCAGAGCAGTAGGTAATATGAAATATGAAATGAAGCGTATCACAAAAGGTGAGAGAGAATAATGCATAGAATAATATATAACACAAACACCGGTAGAATAGAATCCTGCAGGCGTATGAGCGATAGTGTATTAGCCTTACAATTAAAACAAGCACCTAATTTAGCAAGTATAAATGGATTCGTAGAAAACAATTTAGATTACAAAATAGATTTAGATACATTAGAAGTAGTAAGTCAAAACAATCCTTTCAATAACTTTAATGTGCAATACTGGATGAGACAACGAAGAACTAATTTACTAAAAGATACAGATTGGACACAAGGCGAAGATTCACCATTAAGTGCAGAAAAGAAAGCAGAATGGCAAACATATAGACAAGCATTAAGAGATGTGCCTGCAAATAATACAAGTGCTACAAGCAAAGAAGATGTTGTATGGCCTACACCGCCAGGAGCATAAATGAAGAGATTTGGTTTCTTTAAGAACGAATTCAAAGGTTCAGAACCTGTAAATGCCGCTGGATTACCAGAAGTAACAATAACACCGGTATTAGCAAATGTAAATCTTGGTAATGTTATCAACTTTAACATATCAGCAAACAGAACAACACAACCCACATTCTATTGGACTTTACAAGGTAATGTCGCAACAGGTGATTTCACAGATAGTGAAGGACTGAGTGGTAATATACAATTAGATGCCACAGGTAATGCTACTATAACAAAAGAATTGTATCAAATAGGTAATGCTAATGTGGATTTCTATATGGATATCAGAACAGGTTCTCCTGCAACACCTATAGAAGCAACAAGCACAACCGTATTCACAGAAGATGTAGAAACAATGACTGTCACAGGTGGTGATGAAATAATAACGGTAGATCAATATTATACAGCTCACAGATATAATGCAAGTGCAAATCTAAATATTATAGATTTAGGAGATAATGCTAACTTCTACAGCACTTTAGCAAATGTAGAATACTTAACCGCTGGAGGCGGTGGTGGTGGCGGATATGTTGATCTAAACACAACACCATTAGGTAATATAGAATTAGCAAGTGCCGGTGGTGGCGGTGGTGGTGAGGTAATAGAAAGCAGTAATATAGTATCTTTAGCAAATTATACAGTCACAGTGGGCACTGGAGGCAGTGGAGGTATATCTAACACAAATGCTTTACCTAATAATGGTGCAAATACAAGTATATTTGATACTATTGCACAAGGTGGTGGTAAAGGTGGTTCAGTATTAGCAAAATTCAATGGTGAAATAGATAGTGCTGATTTAGATAAATTAAATGGTGGTAATGCTGTTATAGGTGGTGGTTCGGCAGGACACATATTAGCAAAATCTGACTTTACAGGTGCAAATATAACAATAGGTTCTGCAGGTGTAGGAACTATATATGGTGGTGGCCTTGCATCATCTAAAACATTCGGCTCAGGATCTTTATTTGGTAAAAGTTATTTAATTGGTGCTGGTAGTGGTGGTTCTATGGACTCAGATGGTAGACCAGCCTTTACAGAGGATTTAGAATTTGGAGATCCCCCAGATACTCCAGCAATTGGTGGTGGTAGAGGTGCTCAAGGTTATACTACAAATATTTTAGGAAACACATATAAATTAGCATATGGTGGTGGCGGTGGTGCAGGACCTATAGGTTTCTCAACAACAGTAGCCACTATATATGGTGTAGGTGGTATAGATATTGATGCGGATGGTTCTACTCAAAGTGTAGGTGGTGTAGGTGCTGGTGAATACAACAATGGAACAATGTTTACAAGAGGTGTATATCCTCCAGGCACTGCCTTTGACAATTGGCCTCAAAATCCTACTATAGGTAGAAAAGGACAAGATGGCACAGGTTCAGGTGGTGGCGGTGGTGCTCCTTTTAGTTACAATTATACAGCATTATCTTTAGATGGAACAGAAGGTGGTAATGGCACAGTTATAGTAAAATATATATCATCCTTTAGAAAAGCAACAATTTAGATAAATATATAGAACAAATAATATTCTGTTATGCCTTAGCATAGCAGTCTAATCCTTTAGGAGAGATATATGTCAGGTAGACTATTAGATTTCAAATCATATATTGGTGGAGCAGATAATGTTCAAGTTATCGAATTATTCCCCAGCAATCAAAAATCATATACATATTCATTCGGTGGTGCAAATATATCAGGATATAGTTGGCAGTTAGATTATCAAAGTGTATTGGTAGATACAGTAACATACGATAGAACAACTGGTGATCCTAACTTTGCAGATACCTCAGTGACTGGTTATTTCGATAATTTAACAACAATTACGCAACCAGATGCAAATATAAATGTAACTGATGCCGCAACAGGAACAGTGGTAATAACAATACCAGACGACAGATATACTGGTAAATTACTACCTAACGCAAGAAGTAATGTGGTAATGACCGTATTTAGCGTTGAATGGACAACCGACGATTCTCCCACACAAACAGAACTCCATCGTTGGGCAATATTAGAACGATGGGAACCAGAAGTAACACCAGGAGATCCAGCAACAGAAACATCGCCGCAGTTCAACGCACTATAGGAGAATAAATGGCTAATATAACAGTATCAGCAAGTAATCCTGTAATAAGTGTTGCGTCCACATTAAGTAATGTAGCAGTAAGCGATGTAGATAGTGGACAACTGGTCACAAGTATATCCACCAGTCAAAGCAATGTAACAGTAAGTTCTACAAGCACAGAAGTCACAGTAGGCGGATTAGCCGCAGTTGCAAATACCGTAATAAGAAGTGCTGTAAGTGCCTCCGATAACGGAGGTGATGGTTCCTTTACATATGATCAACCTACAGGTGTATTTACATATACAGGTCCCAGTGCTAGTGAAGTAAGAGCACATTTCTCAAATACATCTCCCATAACATATAGTAGTTCAACAGGTGTTATAGGCGTTGATCCTGATGCATTATTCTCAGGTAAAACAACAGATGATTTACCACAAGGTAGCACAAATAAATATTTCTCAACATCAGGTGCCGCAGTAAATACAGATAATTTAGCAGAAGGTAGCACTAACTTATACTTTACAAATACTAATTTTGACAATAGATTTGCAACAAAAACAACTGATGATTTAACAGAAGGCTCATCTAATTTATACTTTACAACAGCACGAGTAGATACTGAAATAGAAAATTATACAGGTGACTTCAAAAATGTAAATGATATAGTTGCAAATGGACTGGCTTTAGAAGGAGGAGGAACTAATACTGGAGTTGTAATAAATTATCAAAACCCTTCTTCTAATCCTAGCGATCAAGGTCTAGTATTTGACAGACCAGGAGCAACCGCTAATGCATACATAGTATGGAGTGAAACAGGTGGTGATAAATGGTTATTCAGTGATGGCAGTAATGTATATACTATGCCAAGAACAACCACAGATCTAACAGAAGGCGCTAATTTATATTATAGTAATGCCAGAGTATTAGCATATATTGTAGATAATGGTTTAGACTTTAACGCAGAAAAAGTAGATGATCAAGTTGCTAATTTATTGGTAGCAGGAAACAGCATAGATTTAACATATGATGATAGTGCTAACACACTGACTATAGATTATCAAGAAGATGTAGTAAGCAATGGTAATCAATTCGGTGATGTATCCTTTAACATAAATGCAGGCACAATACATAAAGCAACTCTTATAGGTGACATAACAGGTATAACATTAGCAAATATATCTGCAGGAGATAGTGCTACACTATTGTTCACACAGGATTTAACAGGTTCTCACATATTAGATACAACAACTACACCAAGTAATTGGACTAACTGGGACTTTGCAGATAACAACACAGAATTATCAGGCGATCCAAGTGCTGAAGATGTCATAAGTGTAATTTATGATGGCACAACATTCTATGCAAGTATAGTAAGTATGGAAGATGTTTCTATACCTAATAGCAGTCTATCTAATAGTAATGTAATAATAAATGGAACAACTTTCACACTTGGAACAAGCGGAACACTCAATACATTTAACACTGATGTCACAATAAACGGTAATTTAGAAGTGCAGGGCAACATAGATTATGTCAATTCTGAAGATTTATTGGTAAAAGATCAAAGCATAACACTAAATTACGGTAATGCCACAGCCAGAGATGCATTTATATATGTGGATAGAAGTGGTAGTGTCTTAAACAATGCTCATATAAAATGGAATGAAACAAGTGATCAATGGGAAATATATGATGGCACTTCAACATATAAAATACCCACAAGCACAACAGATTTAGCAGAAGGAACTAACTTATACTATACACAAAGTAGATTTGATACAGCATTCAGTAATAAAACAACTACAGATTTAACTGAAGGAACTAATTTATATTATACAGATGCCAGAGTAGAAGCATACCTAAGTGGTAATACATCAACAATAAATGCAGATACTATTGAAGCAAACGCATTTATAGGTGGCACATTTACAGGTGAAGGTAGTGATTTAACAGATGTTCGTGCGGAAAGTGTTGAAGTTACACTTAAAAATAATACTGGCACACAAATAGATAAAGGTTATCCAGTTCACGCAATAGACTACAGCGGTAGTGGTGAAGTAGTATGTATTTTAGCAGATGCCGGTAATGCAGAAACAATGCCAGCACACTTTATAGCACAAGATAATTTAACAGCAGGTGGCGGAACTGGTAGAGGTATATTAGCAGGTAGAATACAAAATGTAAATACTGGTGCATTCACAGAAGGTGACACTATATTCGTTGCAGTAGGTGGTGGATATGCAAATGTGGCTCCTAGTGGTGAAGCAAACCTTATACAGAATTTAGGTGTAGTAACAAGAATAGATGCATCTAATGGTGGCGGTGAAATAATGGGGGCTGGTAGAACAGCGGCCACACCTAACTTAGACGATGGTAAGTTCTTCTTAGGAAATGCCAGTAATAAGTCCACAACAGCAGTATTTACAGACGAATCAAACACAGCCTTTGATGCAAGGAATTTAGATAGTTCAAGCAGGAAGCTCATAGACAATGTGTGGGCTAAAGATTTCGGTATAACTGATAATTTAGCCGGTGGTGCA
>Ga0222718_10003480_pt1 | contig 13503 bp, 12 predicted proteins | sample C33_27DmetaG_FD_165045 | JGI IMG/M metagenome (GOLD analysis project Ga0222718, IMG submission 165045) | Estuarine water microbial communities from San Francisco Bay, California, United States - C33_27D | ecosystem: Environmental > Aquatic > Marine > Unclassified | place: USA: California... | reverse complement strand
CCTCTGAACTTTTAAATCTTAACGGATTTAAAAGTTATAATTTATGGATCTTTTTACTTTCAGCTGGAACATTATCTATTTTTATATTTTTTATTTCCGAAATGGGATCGCTTGTAAAAATTGCTACTATTCTTTCATTTATTACTGCTCCTTTTTATGCCTATATAAATTATAAGTTAATTAATAGCTCTCATACTCCAAAAAAGTTTAGACCTTCTAAATTTATTAACATACTTAGTGTGATAGGCTTATTTTTTCTAGCTTGTTTTAGTTTGTGGTATATTACTATTTTATAAGCTAGATTTTAGATATCAGTTTGTATATTTGTCAACATAAATTTAAATTTTAAATGTTAGTTGATTCCATAGTCAGTAAGCCCAAAGTTTCAAAAAAACCTAAATGGATTCGTGTAAAATTACCTACTGGAAAAAAATACACTGAACTAAGGTCTTTAGTGGATAAGTATAAACTAAATACTATCTGTTCATCCGGAAGTTGTCCCAACATGGGAGAATGCTGGGGTGAAGGTACTGCAACATTTATGATTTTAGGAAACATCTGTACAAGATCATGTGGATTTTGTGGTGTGAAAACTGGAAGACCAGAAAATATTGATTGGGAAGAGCCTGAAAAGGTCGCCAACTCAATAAAAATCATGAAGATTAAGCATGCTGTTTTAACTTCAGTTGATAGGGATGATTTAAAAGACATGGGAACTCTAATTTGGACAGAAACAGTTAAAAGTATTAGAAGAATTAGTCCTGGAACTACACTGGAAACACTTATCCCAGATTTTCAGGGTATTGAAAGACACCTAGATAAAATTGCGAATGTAAAACCTGAAGTTGTATCACACAATATGGAAACCGTTAGAAGGCTTACAAGAGAGGTAAGAATTCAAGCAAAATATGATAGAAGTTTAAAAGTTTTGCAGTATTTAAAAGAAAATGGTATTGATAGAACTAAGTCAGGAATCATGTTAGGTTTAGGAGAAAAACAGAAGGAGGTCTTTGAATCACTTGAAGATTTAAGAAAAAATAATGTTGATATTGTTACTTTAGGCCAGTATTTACAGCCTTCAAAAAAACATTTACCTGTTAAAGAATTTATTACCCCTGAACAATTTAAAAAATACGAGTTATTCGGAAAAGATCTCGGTTTTAGACACGTTGAAAGCGGCCCACTTGTTCGTTCATCTTATAAAGCGCAAAAGCATATTACATAGAAATTTTTTTTCTGAATAAATTGTCAAATTCGTCTTCTTTTTCTAAAAATTTAACTTCTATTTCTAAATAAGACCATTTATTTTTTCTTTCTATAAATTGAATCTTTTGAAAATCTTTCTCTGTTGTTACAACTAAATTATCTCCTGAATTTTCAATTTTATTTATTTCTTTTTGTGTGTAATTATGATGATCTGAAAAAGAATAATGATCAAAATCAATTTCATTTTTTTTGAAAAAATTTACAAACTTAGAACTGTCAGCAATTCCAGTAACTAGAAAAATCTTTTGTTTATTCAAAGAATTGATATCCTGATGATAATCTCCTTTTAACCTTGAATTATAGGAAATTGTAGTATAAAAAAGAGTTTGGTGAGATTTAATATTTAATTGATCTTTTAACGATTTTGACTTTGTTTTATCAATTTTTTCTGGACATTTTGTTACAATTACTATATCTGCTCTTTGATATGAAGATTTACTTTCCCTCAAAGATCCTACTGGAAGAATACAGTCATTAAAAAAAGGATTACTGTATGTAGTTAATAGAATATTTAATTTGGGTCTGATTTTTCTATGTTGAAAAGAATCATCTAAAAGAACAAGATTAGTATCAGGATGATCATTTAAAATTTTAGATACTGCATTAACTCTATTTTTATCAACAGCTACTTGAATATTTTTAAATTTTTTAAATATTTGATAAGGTTCATCTCCAATTGATAGTGGAGAACTTGAGCGATTTGCTTTTTGAAAACCTTTTGAGCTTCTTTTATATCCTCGGCTTATTAAAACTGTTTTGAAAGTTTTTGAATATTTCTTTAATAAATATTCAACAAATGGAGTCTTTCCTGTTCCACCAGAACTAATATTACCAACTCCTACTAACGGAACATTAAATGAATGTGATTTGAATATATCAAGATCATAAAGTGAATTTCTAATATTGGTAATAATTAAATAGAAAATACTGAGAGGAAAAAGTAAAAATTTAAGTTTATTCATTTTTATCTAAATTAAAATTTAATTTGATCATTTAATAATTTTTAACTTTGTAGGGTTATGCAATTAAAAGAAATAACAAATGTTCTTGAAAACTGGTGTCCATTAAACTCTGCTGAAGAATTTGATAATGTCGGATTACTTGTAGGTAACTCTAATGAAATTATTAATAAGGCAATCATAACAATTGACACAACTGAGGAAGTTGTAGATGAAGCTATCAAAAATGATTGTAACTTAATTATAACATTTCATCCAATAATATTTGATGGTTTAAAAAATATCACAGAACAGACTTATGTTGAAAGAATAGTATTTAAAGCAATACAAAATAATATTAATATTTATGCCATTCACACCAATCTTGATAATAATCCTAGAGGAGTTAATTATAAAATTTGTCAAAAGCTGGAATTGAATAATACCAAATTTCTAATTTCTAAAAATGAAGGAGCTTTTGGAATGGGAATGATTGGAGAATTAAATACAGAACTTAGTGAAATAGATTTTTTTAATTTCTTGAAATCTAAAATGAATATTAATAATATTAAACATTCTCCGTTTACTGGAAAAAAAATAAAGAAAATTGCTGTTTTAGGTGGGTCTGGTAGTTTTGCGATTGAAAATGCTATAACTGAAAAGGCTGATTGTTACTTAACATCTGACCTCAAATATCATGATTATTTTAAAGCTGATAATAAGATATTATTGGCAGATATAGGGCACTATGAAAGTGAACAATTTACAAAAGAATTAATTTTAGAATTTCTTAACGAAAAAATTCCTAAGTTTGCGTGCATTATATCAAAATCAAATACAAACCCAGTTAATTATTTTTAGTTATGGCAAAAAAAGTAGAATTCTCGGTAGAAGATAGATTAAGAGCTTTATATGATCTACAACTTATTCATTCAAGAATTGATAAAATTAGAAGCGTAAGAGGAGAATTACCGCTTGAAGTAGAAGACCTTGAAGATGAGGTAGCGGGATTAGAAGTTAGAATATCAAAACTTGAAGAGGATTCAAAACAATTTACTGATGATATCAAATCTAAAGAAATTGCTACTGAACATGCAAAAACAATGATTAAAAAATACAATGAACAACAAAAGAATGTTAGAAATAACAGAGCTTTTGAATCATTGAGTAAAGAAATTGAGTTTCAAGAACTAGAAATTGAACTTTGTGCAAAACAAAAAAAAGAACTTCAAGCGCAGATTGAGTTAAAAAAACAAACAATTGAAGAGAATAATGAGAAGTTAAATGAAAGAAAAGAACACCTTAAACATAAAAAAAATGAATTAGGTGATATTTTAAAAGAGACTGAGAAAGAAGAAGGCGATCTTCTCAAAAAATCTTCAGAATATGAATCAAAAATTGATGAATCCCTTTTGATTTCCTACAAAAAAATAAGATCAAGTGTTAGAAATGGTCTTGCTGTGGTTGCTGTTGAAAGAGGTGCCTCTGCGGGGTCATTCTTTACAATTCCTCCTCAGGTTCAGTTAGATATTGCATCTAGAAAAAAGTTCATTACTGACGAACACAGCGGAAGAATTCTAGTTGATAAAGAATTGGCTGAGGAAGAAAATGAAAAAATGGCTAAGCTTTTTACTAGTATTTAATTTTTCTCAAAATTTTTTTATAAATGCCGCTTTTTAGAGCGGCTTTTTTTTTACAATTTATATCATTAATTTGCTTTAATGATTAAAAAAGTAGCTGTTCTTTTATTGAGTCTTATCTTTTTGGTAAGTATAATTTTTTATGGAAATATTTTTGAGTTTAAATTAAATGAAATTCAATCTTTAGTTTTTAAACAATCTTTAGTTATCTATGGAATCTTAACTACTATGTGTTTTTTGGTTGGTGAAATTTCAAAAAATTACAGTCAGGTTGACAAAATTTGGAGTATAGCTCCAATCATTTATGTTTGGTTTTTTACATATAATTCAGGATTTAATTCAAGAATGGTAATAATGTCAATATTGGTTACCGTCTGGGGGATTAGATTAACTTATAATTTTGCTCGAAAAAGTGGTTATAGCATTTATTTTTGGAGAGGAGAGGAAGATTACAGGTGGAAGATATTAAAAGAAAGAGTTCCTGTTTTTAATATTAAATTAATTTGGAGCCTATTCAATCTATTATTTATATGCACCTATCAAATGGGATTAATATTTCTTTTTAGTTTACCTATTCTGGCTGCATGGCAAGGTCAAAATACACCCTTTGGAATTACAGATATTATCATCTCTATTAGTATGCTAATTTTCATTTTATTGGAAGCAATTGCTGATAATCAACAATATAAGTTTCAAACAAGTAAGTATGACTTAATTAGTAATAATAGTAAACTAACGGGTGATTTTAAAAAAGGATTTTTATCAAAAGGACTGTGGAGTATTTCCAGACATCCTAATTTTATCTCAGAACAACTAATATGGGTAACGTTTTATTTATTTTCAATTACATCAACAGGAATTTATTTTAACTGGTCAATTACAGGTTGTATTCTTTTAATAATACTTTTCTATAACAGCGCTAATTATACAGAAAGTATAAGTGAAAAAAAATATCCCGATTATAAAAACTACCAGGAAAGTGTTCCAATGTTTTTAGGTTTCAAAAAATAAACTTAAAATTTTTATGTAACCTTTGCTTCTCAAATAAAAAAGTGTTACGTTTGCGTTACATTAATAAAATAAATAATATACAATATCAAACTGAATTAATAATACCAATATTAGGAATTATCTCTGGAATGGTCGTTCCAATTGCCGTTTTTCTGTGGTTATACCACGATTCAAAAAACAAAAGAGCAACAATAATAGAAATATCAAAAAATCTTGATGATAAATCAAAACTAGATGAACTTTTAAAAATATTTGATGAAAGAAAAAAAGAACCCATAGATTACAGAAGAAATGGTGTAATAACATTGTTTTCAGGAATTGGACTTTTCATTTTTGGAGTATTCTTTTTAGGCAATATTATGCAAGCAGTAGGAGCATTAGTTTCATTAGTAGGTTTAGGAACAATTATAGCAGGTTACCTATATCCAAACACTGGTAAAGAATTAAGTAACGCAGTTGAAGAATTTGAAAAAAAGTAATAATGGGTAAAAACCATAAAAAACTTTTAAATAACCTAGAAGATATCAGAAAATCTGCTGGCTTAACTCAGCATGAATTATCGATTAAAGCAGAGGTTTCTAGAAAAAGTATTAACGCTATAGAAAACGGTGTTTATGTGCCTTCGACGGTACTCGCATTAAAAATTGCAAAAACTCTAAATTGTAAAGTTGAAGCATTATTTCAATTACCATAAAATCAAAGAAAGTTTTAAATAAAAAACCCCAACTAAAGTTGAGGTTAAAAATGTGGGCGCTAAGGGATTCGAACCCCTGACCCCTTGGGTGTAAACCAAGTGCTCTGAACCAACTGAGCTAAGCGCCCTAAAACGAAGGCAAATATAATATAAATATTTAATCAAAGGCTAAATCATTCTGAATATCTTTTTCTACTATTTTAAGATATTTTTCCCTCTTTTTTTGAGATACAAAAGGAACGGACCAAAATTGTCTGGTTTTAGTAAATAAAGAAAATCTCCATCCGAAAACAAAAGTATATACTCCCATAACCAGTCTTAATTTTACAGAATTAAGATACAAGGTCAATACTGGAATTGCTGGAGCACCATGGGTTACATAAGTTCGTACTTTTTTATTTTTTAAAAATGGCTTTGGGTAAGCATACAATTTTGTAATATTTACAAATTCATATGCAAATCCTGGTTCAAAAACTTCATCAAAAAAAATTTCCATTCTCGGTGTCAATCTGAACCACCATACAGGTGAAATAAAGTAAATTCTTTCAGACCAAGTAACTAGATCTTGATATTTTTTAATTAATTTTTTTCTAGGTCTAGTAAAACTATCCCTGTACAAATCAATGACCTCTATTTCTTCATTATTTTTAGATAAGCTATTTTTTACAGTCTTAAAAATACCATTGTAACAAAATGATTCAATATTTGGATGACTTACAATAATTAAGTTTTTCATAATTAATTTATAAATTCAAAACTAATGCCATAAATTTAAATTGATTATAATGTTGAAAATAGCACATGATATTATTTATAGACATCCATTGGATAAAAACCATAGATTTCCGATGGAAAAGTATGATTTAATTCCTATTAAATTAATTAAAGAAAAAACCTGTAGCCCTAATAATTTTTTTATTCCAAAAAATTTGAGTGATCAAAATGTTTTAACAACGCATCAAAAAGAATACTATGAAAAATTGTGTTCACTTAGTTTGAGTAAAAAAGAAATCAGACCGATTGGATTTCCAATGAGTAGAGAACTAATCACAAGAGAGAAAAAAATAGCGCAAGGAACAATTGAATGTTCAGATTTTTCAATTAACAATGGAATATCTATGAACATAGCTGGTGGCACCCACCATGCTTTCTATGACAAAGGAGAAGGGTTTTGTATGTTGAATGATCAAGCTATAGCAGCAAATTATTTGTTGAATAATAGTTTTATAAAAAAAATTTTAATAATTGATTTAGATGTTCATCAGGGAAATGGCACAGCATCTATTTTTAAAAACAATCCTAATGTGTTTACATTATCTTTTCACGGTCAAAAAAATTATCCTTTCAGAAAAGAAAATAGTGACTTAGATTTTGGATTTGATGATTTTACTAATGATGCGTTTTATTTAAAAAAATTAAAAGAAATTATTCCAAGAGTGATTGATAATTTCCAACCCGATTTTATTTATTATTTAGCCGGTGTAGATGTTTTAAAAAACGATAAGCTTGGCAGATTATCATTAACAATTAAAGGATGTTTAGAAAGAGATAGGTTTATTTTAAATAATTGTAAAAAAAATAATATACCAGTTCAAGTGAGTATGGGTGGTGGTTATTCAATTAATATTGAAGAAATAATTGAGGCTCATTCAAACACGTTCAGACTGGCACAGGAAATTTATTTTTAATAAATAAATTTAATATTTAGTCTATTAAGCCATTTATATCATATTGAGATACGAAATCCCAAATTAACTGGCCAGTATTTTTACCGTTAAAATCATTACTAAACCAAACATGTTGACCATCAATAATTTTATAGTGTTCAACAGAAACATTATTATCACCATTTTTGTATTTATAACTAATTATTGAGGTGCCATTATCATCAATATTATTTATTATTGGATCCAGATCTGTATTATTAAAATTTACCCAAAAATTAAGAACGGAGTCTACAGAATTATAAACTCCGCCTCCATCATAGTAATCAGTTGTTCCGTGTAATTTTATTATAGGTATAGGACGGGATGGAGTACATTCATCGTTTTGAAGCATATATCCAGAAACTGAACCTATAGCAGCTATTAAATTACTTTTATAACAAGCCAAAGCATAACTCATCATGCCGCCATTTGAATAACCAACGGAATAAACTCTTTTTAAATCTATTAAATTATCATTATTTAATTTATTAATTAAAACTTCAATAAAACCTAAATCATCAACATCACTTTTGTTGTCTCCTCCGGGCAGAGCAGCATTCCAATGAGAAGAACCATCCAAATCAGTGCCTTGTGGATATACTAAAATAAAATTCTCAGAATCAGCAATAGATCTCATGTTTGTATATAGCAAATGATCACCAGCCTGTCCACCAAATCCATGAAAATTTAACAAAAGTGGTAATTTTGAAGTGCCATCATAGCTTTGAGGAGTATAAATAACATATTTCCTTTCTAAACCATTATGGGTGATAGTTTCAATCAGACCATCATAAGAGTTACCATCCTTATCATAACCCTCTTTTTCAAATTCATCACTTGAGCAAGAAAAAGAAAAAATTAAAGTAAGTAATAAAATAAAATTTTTCATATTAAAAGTATTTCAAAAATTGTTCCAAGATCATAAAATTTCAGCTACTACGAAATTGCTTCCTCCAATAAATAGAAGATCATTTTTATTACAATTAAATAAAGCACATTTATAAGCATCTTTAACATTATTGTAAAAAGTAGAATTTAATTTATTTACTTTCGAATATTTTTTTAATTCTTTAATGTCTAAGCCCCTACTTATATTCGGAGAACAAAAATAAAATTCTGCAGATTTTGGAAATAAATCTAATATTTTTTTAAAATCTTTTCCCTTAACAAAGCCTAAAACCAATCTTAACTTTTGATGTTTTATTGATTTTATGTGACTATATATTTCATTAAATGCCTCTATATTATGACCTACATCACAAATAACAAAAGGCTCTTTATTGATAACTTGAAACCTTCCAATCAAACCAGTATTCTTAACTACGTTTAAAAGTCCTTTTTTTATTATTGAGTCTGAAAATTCAAATTCCTTTAGCAAGGATAAAACTTTTAAAACACCTGATATATTTTTATTTTGAAAATTTCCCTTTAAATCTGATTTAAATTTTGTGTTATTATCTGACAAAAAAATATTGGAGTTTAAATTTTTTGCTGTTTCTTCAAAAACTGAAAATACTTCTCTTTGATATTGGCTTATAACTACTGGTACTTCATTTTTGATTATGCCAGCTTTTTCCATTGCAATTTCTGTAAGACTATCACCCAAAAACTCTTTGTGATCCAATCCTATATTTGTGATTAAACTAATTAAAGGTTTAATAATGTTTGTTGCATCTAACCTCCCTCCTAATCCTGTTTCGATAACTGCTACATCAACTTTTGATTTTGAAAAAAATTTGAAAGCCATTGCCACAGTCATTTCAAAAAAAGAAATTTTATTAGTTAAAAAAAAATCTTTATTTTTTTCAACAAAGTCTACTACAAATTTTTTGTCAACTTTTTTCCCATTTAGTTTTATTCTTTCTCTAAAATCCTTTAAATGTGGAGAAGTGTATAATCCAACACTATAGCCTGCTTCTTGTAAAACAGATGAAATCATGTGTGAAGATGATCCTTTACCATTTGTACCTGCAACATGAATGGATTTAAAATTATTTTGTGGATTATCTAGGTGGTTACAAACCCTAATTATAGGTTTTAAATCAACTTTGTATTTAAAAACCCCATCAACTTGATAAACAGGTAGTTGGTCAAATAGCCAATTAACTGTTTGTTGATAGTCCATATTTTTTAAAGAACAAAATCTCTAAGTAACATGAACGTTCCATAACCTGATAAGAATCCGATTAGAGCTAGGATTGCAACTTTTTTTAAGTACCAAAAAAAGTCAATCTTCTCCATACCCATAGCAACTACTCCGGCTGCAGAACCAATTATAAGCATACTTCCACCTGTTCCTGCTGAAAAAGCTAATGCATGCCATAATGGATCATCTATTAAATTTGGAAACATTCCCATTGAAGCAGCAACCAATGGTACATTATCTATGATAGCTGATAAAAATCCAAATAATATCATTAAAACATCTGTGTTTGGAAATATCTCTGTCAAGTATCCAGCAAAATTAAATAGAATTCCTAAGGATTCTAATGCACCTACAGCTAATAAAATTCCCAAGAAAAATAAGATACTAGGAAGTTCGATTCTTGAAAGTGAGTGATGAACAGGACTATGATGAGCAACTGCATCACTTTCTGAATCAACATTAGAAATATTAATTTTTTTGTTCGATAAAACTTCAGCAATGGTAGCAACAAACGCTAAAGAGAGCATCATTCCAACATAAGGAGGGAGATGAGTAATAACTTTAAAAAATGGGACAAAGAGTATCGAACCTAAACCTAAAAACAGCATTTTATTTCCGTGAGGATTATTTTCTTCAGTAATTTCAGTTACTTCCAAATCACCTTTGAAAATACTAAATCGAGAGGCAACTATAAATGGAACTATCATACAAACCAAAGAAGGAATTATCAAATACTTAACAAGATTAATTTCACTCACTTTGTTTCCAATCCATAACATGGTAGTGGTAATATCACCAATTGGAGACCATGCTCCACCTGCATTAGCAGCTATAATGATTAATCCAGCATACCACAATTTGAGTGACCTTACTTTTACAAGTTTTTGAAGAAGTGTGATTAATACAATTGTTGCAGTAAGGTTGTCGATAATAGCAGATAATACAAAAGCTAAAAAACCAAAAATCCATAAAATTTTTACCTTACTTCTAGTTTTAATAACTTGTTTAATTCCAGAGAAACCATCAAAATAATCGATAATTTCTACTATTGTCATCGCTCCCAAAAGAAAAATTAGAATTTCCGCTGTTTTACCTAAATGATGTAAAAGAACCTCTTCGATGTGAGTAGGCTCAAGTTTTAATAATTCTAAATTAATATCATAAACATCCAAATGATTGAGAGCAATAATAGCCCAAAGAATTCCCATCATTGCCAAGGCAGGAATTAATTTATCAATCTTAATTGTGTGTTCAAGTGTTATCAAAAGATAACCTAAAACAAATACTCCAATAATTATTATTTCCATCATTTTTAAATATTAGGCACTAAAAATATAAAAAAAAAACAAAGAAAGTCATGTTGATCAAAAATTATCAAATTCTTAATTAAAAAGAATAAAAATAGCATATTATCAATATTAAGGATTTTAATTATCAACTTTATATAATTAGGGTATTTGACATACAATCTCACACTTAGGCATATTTTATGTATTATCTTTGTAAGTTCCAATTGATATTTTATGCTACCTAAAAAACAAGGTTTATATTCTCCTGATTACGAGCACGACAATTGTGGTGCTGGTTTTATTTGCAGTCTTAGAGGAGAAAAAACAAATAATATAATTCCAAAAGCTTTAAATATATTAACATGTTTGGAGCATAGGGGTGCTGTTAGTTCAGATGGTAAAACAGGTGATGGTGCCGGGATATTGATTGAGATACCTCACGATTTTTTTGTAAAACAATGTAACTTCGAACTGCCAGATTCATACGAATATGCCGTAGGAATGGTTTTTCTTCCTCAAAAGATAAATCAACTAAACTATTGTGTTGAAATATTTGAAAAAGAAATAACCAAACAAGGTTTAGACATCTTGGGATGGAGAAGTGTTCCTGTAAATTCAAAGGTTGTCGGATCAATTGCAGCAAAAACTCAACCAGTTATTAAACAAGTTTTTATTGGAAAAAATAATACTCAATTAACAGATATTGAATTTAACACAAAATTATTTATCGCTAGAAAAATTGCTGAAAACGAAATATACAATAGTGTATTACATCAAAAAAATTATTTTTATTTTTCGAGTTTACACAATAGAACATTAATTTACAAAGGGCTTTTAATTCCTGAAGACATTGATCGTTTTTATTTGGATCTTAAAGATCCTGAATTAGTAACTCGCCTTGCTCTTGTTCATCAAAGATTTTCCACCAATACTTTTCCAACATGGGACTTAGCTCAACCTTTCAGATACATGTGTCACAATGGAGAAATAAATACGATTAAAGGAAATGTTACTAGAATGAATTCTAGAGAAGAACTTATGAAAAGTGAATTCATCGGTGAGGACATTTCTAAAATTTTTCCAACAATTTTAAAGGGAAAGTCTGATTCTGCACAAATGGATATGGTTGTAGAGTTGTTACTAACAACAGGTAGATCTCTTCCAGAGATTATGATGATGATGGTTCCTGAAGCATGGGAAAAACATAAATCTATGTCAGATGAAAAAAAGGCATTTTACGAATTTAACTCAAGTATAATGGAACCTTGGGATGGTCCGGCATCAATTCCATTTACAGACGGAAAATATATCGGTGCTTTATTAGATAGAAATGGACTAAGACCATCTAGATATACTGTAACCAAAGATGGTTACGTAGTTATGTCATCTGAAACTGGGGTTGTGGATATAGAACCTAAAAATGTTCAATCTCACGGTAGACTTGAACCTGGAAAAATGTTTTTAGTTGATATGAATGAAGGAAGGATTATTAAGGATGAAGAGATTAAAAATAGTATTGTCAATAAATATCCTTACAGAAAATGGATAAATCAAAATGTTCTTCCATTAAAAGATGTTCCATATACTGGCAATAAAACTCCTAAAGAAAAAGTTGATTTTGAAACAAGATTAAGAATTTTTGGTTACACACAAGAAGACTTGAAAACCATAATACTTCCAATGTGTTCCTCTGGAAAAGAAGCTATCGGTTCAATGGGGTCTGATACACCACTTGCAGTATTATCTACCAAACCACAGTTATTGTTTAACTATTTCAAGCAGCTTTTTGCTCAAGTAACTAACCCACCACTTGATGGTATAAGAGAAGAAATAGTTACTGACACTGGACTTGGAATTGGAAGTGACTTCAACATTTTTGATATAGTTCCTGATCATTGTAAAAAACTAAAAATCAACAATCCGATTATTTCAAATGAAGATTTAGATAAAATAAAATTTATTAAAAATAAAAACTTCAAAACTGCATCAGTAAGTGCCTTATATGATGTAATTAAAGGTCACAATGGAATTGAAGAGGCATTAGATAAAATGGTCAATGACGTTAAATCTTTTGTTGATGATGGATTTAATATTATAATAATAAGTGATAGAGGGGTAACAAAAGAAAAAGGAGCTATTCCAATTCTACTGGCTTGTTCAAATGTTCATCACGTTTTAATGAAAGCAAAAAAAAGATCTAAGTTTGGAATAGTCATAGAATCATCTGAACCGAGAGAACCTCATCACTTTTCAATGTTATTTGGTTATGGAGCTAGTGCGATAAATCCTTACCTAGTAAATGAGGTGATTGAATATCATCATTCTAAAGGTGCTTTTGGAGACCTATCATTAAAAGAATCTATATATAATTATAACAAAGGAATTGATAAAGGTATTCTAAAGGTTATGAATAAAATTGGTATTTCCACACTACATTCTTACCGTGGAGCTCAGATTTTTGAAGCATTAGGTCTTAGAGAAAGTTTCACTGAAAAGTACTTTTCTAATACTCCTACAAGGATTGAAGGGATAGGTTTGTATAGCCTTGAAAAAGAACTTTCTAAAAGACATTCTGATGCTTTTAACCATAAAAATAAGTTTATAAGTTTAGAAATTGGAGGAAACTATCGCTGGAGAAGAAATGGAGAAGCTCATCTTTTAAATCCATCTACAATCTCAAAATTACAACAAGCAGTAAAAGAAGATAAAATTGAAACTTATAAAGTTTATTCAGATTTAATCAATAATCAAAATAAACAATTGATGACCATTAGAGGAATGTTCAAACTTGTTGATTTTGATCCTATTCCAAT
>Ga0222718_10003479_pt1 | contig 13505 bp, 17 predicted proteins | sample C33_27DmetaG_FD_165045 | JGI IMG/M metagenome (GOLD analysis project Ga0222718, IMG submission 165045) | Estuarine water microbial communities from San Francisco Bay, California, United States - C33_27D | ecosystem: Environmental > Aquatic > Marine > Unclassified | place: USA: California... | reverse complement strand
CCTGTCCCTGCGCCTGAGGTTGAGCCGTCGCTGTGGCCTTAGGTGCCTTGGCTGACTTTTTCAAGTTTTTCTTCTTAGTTGCCATTTATTTTTCTCCTAATTGCAATTGGTATTAATATACGTATATTATACTAAAATTAATTATGGAGTGCAACGGTTAGTTTTGATTGATCTGAGCAACACCACTCAATGCGAACAGTGTGAGGTCTCCGGGATTCTCAAAACCTATGACTGTGCATGATCTTGAGTTGTCTCCCTCGTACTTGACGTCTTTGGTAATTGAATATCTGCCTGTGCAGTTCTCGTAGATCCATTTACGCATCTTCTCCACATCGGCTTCGTGTGCTTTTACCACGGTGTTCACGAAGTGTGGTGGTAATATGTCTAATTCTCGTTTGAAAAAGTTATTTGGATTGATCTTCATCAGGCACCCCAGACGTCATCATACATTGGAGGTTCTTCCTTGTTGGCTTTCATTGTGTGTGATTTCCCGTGGAACTGTTTGAAAGTGAAGTAGGCAACGAATATCACCGCAAGGTGTCCAAAGAACCAACCCAACCATATGTCGGTCCTCATACCCCAAAAATAGATTGTGAATGCAGTGCTCCATAGGAAACTCAATGTCAATAGTATTTGAAGTCTTACGGTCTTTGGCAATGCCCTGAGATCGTTCTTGCTGTCATCGAACAATATAGTAGCGGCATCTATCATCCAATTCCTTAGATTTTTGACCTTTTCTAGTTTGCCTGAATACGGATTTATGTTTGGAAACATCTGCATTACAACATCCAATTCATTATTATTAATATTAGTGCCATGATTATGGCGGACTTAATTATTGCGTCTGTCATGTCAGGTAACTCCATATTGCTATTGTTAATAATCCAAAACACATGATTGATATAGAAATTTCATTCATGAACCAATCCTTTAATGTTTCCCACAATAAATTTATTAAAGGTCTATCAATCATTGTACTGTACCGTCATTCCGAAAGGAGCCTCAATGTCTCTTTCATAAGGGTTGTTGATCAAGAATATCGTGTCGCAGTAGTGTTCGTCACCCCAAGAATCAAAAGGCCAACCATCTGTGAACATCACGAACTTCTTGGGCTCTATGCCGTTGTCCTTCATGTATCTCCAGTTGCACTCGAACTCCGTACCACCACCTGAACCCAGTTTGTAGTCCAACAACTCATCTGCGTTGTCAGGTGTGAACACCACAGGATTGAACACCTCTGTGTCAAAACTCCAAAGATGTATTCTGTAATCTTTGTATTGATCCATGATGTTTTTCACTTCTGTGAGAAATTCTCTACACTGTTCGTTGCTGATAGAACCAGATGCATCAAGAGACAAACATATGTCGATCATCTCATCATTGTTCTGTCCTGGTAATATTGCAGATGTGTGCCAACTCTTTCTGCTGGGTCTCATCCACGTGTAATCACTTTTCATTGTGCTCATTATCTGTTGCTGAAGTATTTCTCTCCAGTCCATCTTTGGCTCTGTGAGATCTTTGACCAGTCTCTGTAGGGCACCTGGTAGATTACTTGCACCTGTGCTCTGTGCCGCACTCACCATCGCTTCTTTTACTTCATCTCTGATCTTCTTAAGTTCTTCTTTGGTATACACAGGTTTGCCTTTGCCACCCTTCTTACCACCTTTCTCGTCTTTGTCTCCGGCACCTTCACCTTTTCCCCACTCCTGGTGATCGTCCATCAACTCGCCAAGTTTCTCCAACATCTTCTTGCCGTTCTTCTTGGCCTGCTTGTAAAGGTCATCATATATTCTTTCTGACGCCCAGTCCTTGTATTTGTCGTCCTGGAAGCCTTTGTTCTCGCCTTTCTTGCCTTTGGGCATCTCACCGATGTTTGAATCTTTCAATATCTGGTTTACGGCATAGTCCGCCGCTATGTTCCAAAGTTGCGGATCTCTGTCACCGATCCTTACTAGCATGTGTTCGAATACATTGTGCAACACCTCGTGTCCAAACAAGAACTCCGCCTCTTTTGGTGTAAGTGAATCTATGAACTTCGTGTTGTAGAAGAAGTGTCTACCATCTGTACCTGCTGTTGGACACCAGTCATCTGCGTTCACCAGTTTTAATCTAGTTGCAAGGTTGCCAAAGAAAGGATGTTTCAATAACAAGGCAATCCTTGCTGTCACTAGTTTATCGATTATCTTTTGATCTCTGTAGTCTTGCATTATTTAGACTCCATAGCAGTTATGACGTACTTGCCAAACTTCTTATGGAACCTATCAAATGATTTCAACTTGCTAGGATCGAACGGAAGTTTGTAATTCGTTAAGGCAATCTTCGCACCCATAACAACCAACTCTGTCTCAAAGTTGTCCATCATGTAATTGAAGAACCTGTCCGCTTGTTCATTCCAAGTTTTGTCTTTCTTCTCGTGTGCCTGTTGTAATTCATAACACAAAGAAACTGTCAGGGAGTACATCGCTGATATCTCCTTTGTCTTAAGGTCTCTCACCTTACCGCTCAGTATATCAGATGGGTTTGGAAGTTGACCGCTAATTTTACGATGATTCATAAACTTAACGGCCAATCCCTCTCCTACGCAACCTGCTACGAGGTCAGTGAGCGTACTTTCTGGCAGGTCATCTGATAGAAGTTGGCTTACGAAACTCCATGATCTTGGAGTTGCGAATGATCTAGAACTACCTCTAGGATCAAAATCGTACAAATCTTGTTTTGCGAATGTGCAGTAACCTACGACATCTGCGTGTATGTGTTCATTGGTCGCCCATTGCAACCAGTCCTCGAAGTCCACTCTAAGTTCTACGTGAACAAATCTGTTTGCCAACGGAGCCGGCATCCTGTAAGTGACACCTTTGTCACTGTCCCTGTTACCCGCCGCAACAATTGAAACGCCTTCTGGTAGGTGATACTGACCCACTCTTCTGTTCAAGATAAGTTGATATGCCGCCGCCTGTACTGCCGGAGCCGCCGAGTTCAACTCGTCCAAGAAAACAATAGCAGTAGATTTTGGATCAGTTGGCAGTTCTGCCGGACTTGCCCAAACCATGTTGTTCTCTTTTGAATTGTAGTAAGGAATACCCTTGATGTCGGTTGGCTCCCACAAAGGAAGTCTGATATCAATAACGTTTCTACCTTCTGCGTCTGCTATCTGTTTTACGATGTCTGATTTACCAATACCTGGTGCACCCCACATCATTATGGGTCTCTGTAATTTAATACAATGTGTTAATGCTGATTTCGCCTCGTTGGGTGAAACTGTTCTGTTTTGCGAACCTACTGCCGCCTCTTTGTTTTTAGCTCTTACCATTTAGTACACTCCTGTTTAAATGTTTATAGTATCATTATAGCAGGATTGTGTTATACGTCAACCGCATAAAAGTCGCATAATCATTGACTTTTTTTAAATGTAATCGTAGAAATTTGGAATATAATTGGTAATTTTTATGTTTCTTCTATTATCCAAGGTATTCAAATAATCCTTCAATTCGTTGATGTATCTAGGTGGATGGTCAGTAGATAGACGTTGTTCTATGTTCTTTAGTTCAATGTTAAATTTTACATCCTTTATACTGTCATTATGTTGTGTTCTGAACTGTTTTATATCATCGATCATTTTCTTTTTCAATTTTTCTGGAGCATTTGTTATGTCAAGATAGTTTGGCCAACCAACATATGATATATTCAATCCAAAAGTTTTATTTTCTTTTTCAAAATGTTTTTGTGTCCTACTGATCCAGACTAAGAAATCATAGAAATTGTACATAGAAAGAGTTTGTAATGTGATCTGTAGATTTACCTGCAAATTTTTTTTGGAAAGTTCTAGCAAGTTCTTTTCTATGTTGGTGAACTTGCTAGGGAATCTTATGTAATCGTTGGCATGATGATAGGCATCTACGCTGGCATTTATGCTTACTGCCTTAAAATTTTCTAACAATTCGTAAAATTTGTTGTTGATATTGGTGAGATTACTGATGCAGTCGATTTTTATTTTGCCAGTTAAATTTTTTTCCTTAAGGTATTGAAAATAATACTCAAATTCGGGCATTATGCTTGGTTCTCCGCCCTGTATTGTCAGGTGTTCCACATGATCTGATATTTGGCACAACTCGTCGATCTGCTCCTTTGATATAGGCGTCATTGTTTTTTCACCTAGTTCTTTTGTCCATTGTGAACTACGGTCGGGTCCACACATGATACACTGAAGATTACAAAGGTTGCTGAAATCTAAATCCATTGCTGTAGGTTGTGACTCGATAGTTAAATTTTTGTAAAAAGAATTATAGTGATTTCTTAGGCTTATCTTACCTTCTGCTTCTTTTTTGTAACAACCTTCGCAGTCGGCTACTTTTTCTCCTTGTAGCATTTTCTTCTTAACCTCTTTACGGTAGTTGCTATGCCAGAAATCCTTTATTCCGTTGATTCCGGATTGTTTTGACACACAACACAGCCTATTTCCCATGTGTGTTGCTTGTAGTCCAACAAACGGCATCTTGCAGAATGTTTTGCTATACATCTTTCTTTTCATCCATCTTGCTCATTGCACGGGCAAGTCCGTATTTCGTTATATCTCCTGCGAAAAGCATCAGTTGTAAGGCCATTTTTTCCATGGTCACAATGATCTTTTTCTTGTCAACGTAATATGGGCAGTCTACGAATTCGTCCAACCATAGGTATGTCTGTGGAGTGAATATCACTTTGGCAGGAAACTTGATGTCATAAGTCTTGAGGTCCAATTTACCCAACATCTCAAGACCTTGTTTGGTGAGTCGCAGTGATCTTGCCTGATAACTCTCACGGACATTCTGCCACCATGCGTAATAATTATTCTTGATGGTCTCATCGTGGACAGGTTGTTCCAACAGTTCCATGAAGGTTCGGGTGTAGGCTGTTTTACGATCCATTGTCAATTAATTATCTAGCGAACTTTTCGCCGGTCTTCAAAAGATACACGCCAAACTTGTCAGTGTTGTGTTGTGCGTTCAACTTCTTGGCCAGGTTCTCTGCGTGTCCAGGATTGGAGAATGACACTTTCTTGTATTTTGGACCCGGGTAGTTGGCCACCAGACTGGATGATTTCAAGTTGATTGGTTTACCATCATAGAACACCGCCCAGATGCCTTCCGCCGCTAGGACCTCGTCCATTTTGAAGGTGGCTTTATTGCTGTGTTGTAACAACACCGTGGGTTTTGGTCTGCTCATTTTTGAGATTCTCCTACATGTATATTTACCAAAAAATTATGATGCTACTTTGAACCGTGTATTATGATATGGTATCTGTGGACGTCGCTATCGTTTACAACGGCGTGGTGATTGACTAGATTTAACTGATATGCTACACCCGGACTGAATTCCAGTTCTCCGTGATTCTCGAGATAGAACTTGCAACCCGTAGGATTGTTGATAGCAACATTCACAGGGTCTAATTTGCTCACAGTCTGATCCTTGTGTACGTTAATGATACCCTTAGGCAACAGGCACATGACTCTTACCCTTGTGAAACTTTTGTACCCAAGAGATTTCAACCACTTGATTGTCACGGGCATATGTTCTAATGCTTCCGGTGTCCATTTGTGACCGAGGAAATCTGAATAGGCACTGTCATGTTGTGTCCGATGTAATGACTGCCCATGTATGCAAAATGCTTTCCAGCCAATTGTATTAGAGTTTGGCTCATTTACTCTAAGGTATTTTTTAACATTTTGTATTTCTTCGTATATTTCATCGACAGGAACATCAAGATCAAGTTTTTTACACGGTGGTACTCCCTCAGTAACGTTTGGTCCTATTCTTACTACTCTTTTGATGAATGCTTTTGTGCTTAATGAAAGTAAATCGTAAGCACTGTTATTATTTTTTTGCACTGAAGTCACCACCATCCATCTCTATGTCTATGGTCTGGGCCTCTCTGGCAGTTTTGAGCGCCTCTATTATTTCTTCTTGTATGGTGACCATACGGGTCATTACTTGTGTTAGGCTGTCAGCCAACTGATCCGCTTCCTTGGCAGGTATAACAATTTGACGTTCACCCTTCTGTCGTAGCGTCCTGATCCTACCTATGAGATCTTCAATTGGTCTTGTTTGTATCTTGGAATTCTTTGACTGCATTGTTTAAAACCTGTTGCATTTCTAGTTTGGTCTTCATTGGCCCTTTGTACTCGTACCTCGAAAGTGTTATCATCTTTGGACAGTATGCCTTACGCCAACCCTTCTCGAAGCAGATTATGTAATATCCTGCACAGAACTGGCTCTTGCTCTTGGGTGTCTTTGTGTACACCGGCAATTGCTTCTGCACATCAAACATTGGATTGTAAGGATGTTGGCTACAAGGGTAACCATGCACATCATAGTTGTCTATCTGTATTTCTTCTGCAGGGGTTTTGACGTTTGCTTCATCAAAGATGCCAAATCCAAATTTTGTGAACAGGCTCTCTTGTGTGTGGAACACCTGACGCTTGTCTTGTTTGCTCAGGAAGATCCAACCGTTGTCGGCTTGTTTCTGAAGGGTGCCCAACTTCTGGCCGTTTTGCTCGACTATCCAAAACTTGTCTTTGACTAGGGTCTTTGCACGTACTGTCATGATACCAACCTCGCATTAAATGGCTCCACATACAGTTGAGCCTGCTCACTAATCCTATTTAAATCGTACTTGGCACAGAACCTCATGAATCTGATTCCAACTTGATCTATGCTTTTGTTTTCTGCCTTTGCTTGTGCTATCGTTTGATCAAGTTCTTCTACTATCGCTTCTGGTTGTGCGTGTAGATCCACCAACGATCTATTCCTTTCATAATCTTCTAGTACCCTGTGTTCGTTGCCCTCGTGGTCCACCCACTTGCTCAACATCAGGTTATTCCATGTGTAACCTTTTTCTTCTCTATCCGCGAATGCTTCTTGCAATCCTATCTTGTTCTTTGTGCTTTTGGTACGCACCCCCGGGTATGCTGAGAATATGTTGTCGCTTGGGTCTCCCCTCATGGCCTTTTCAAATATCATCCATTCTGGATCAGGCTTAGGCTTTGGTGCTTTTAATTTCTTGTCTATTACAGGGTTGCCTTTGGCATCAAACCATCCCTCATTGGTAAGTGTGATTTCCGTGATACCGTTATACTGCTTAACATTTGGTGCCACCAGTTGATTTAAATCTTTGTCGGTGCTGATGATTACGTGTTCATCGTTTGGATGTTTGTCGATCCAACGTGCAATAAGATCGTCTGCTTCCGTCCTTGCATTCCTTAGAACTGTGGCATTTGTTTTTGTTTTAACAAAATCAACGAAGTCATCATACACTTCCCAAAATACTTCATTCTCTTCTTTTTCCTTTTCGGTCATAGCATCTGCCATCTCTTTACGATTCCTTTTGTATGGTGCATACATGTCTTTCCTGAATGATCTACCCTCAAGACAGAAAACTACGTGTGTGCCTCCAAAGTCCTGCCATGCTTTCTTGATGGAGTTCATCATGATGTGTATGGCCATGCCCACCTTCTCAGAAGTGTCACCTCTAATCACATGTCTGGCCCTGAAAAAGGTGTTCGCCGTATCTACTAATATGTGAGTCATAGTGTATTATAACATTGAATTGCTTTGAAGTCTACTGGTAATTTTTCAAAGTTCTCTACGCTAGATTTACGCGATTCAACTGTTCTCTAGCATATTTGCCGGTGACTTTGTTGCAATATTCAATACAGATGGGGTGTTGTACCGGATCTCCATTGAAACTATTGGGTAAGTCTTTTTTGAATACATCTGATTCTAATATTGCATCTAGCCTATTGTGATGCAGATCTATTTTTTCAAAATCCTTCACTATTTTTTTCAAAAGTAATTTTTCAATATTTTTCCCAGACATGATAGATCCCAGCATACAGCAAGGATACACTGTGCCGTCACTGTGTACGTATATTTTTTTCCGTTTGTTCCAAACACACTCTATTGGTCCTTTGTCCTTGTTCAATGATTTCCAATATTTCTCGCCTTCCGGAGCATCAAGCGATTCCCTTAGAGTGGTTTGATCTGAGGCTTTTTCTAGATCGTATAGGTACTTGCCGTTATCATACACTTTCCATTTGTTTTCTGAGTCAAATCTGTCTGAGTACATGAATTCAATTTTCTTGAATCCCATTTCACGGCTTAATTTTTTTGCTTCTTCGATTTGATGTTCGTTGTGCCGGAACACTATGAACTGCCAAATTGCATGTCCACCCGACTGGATAAATGCCTTGGCATTTGCGATTACCTTTTCATATGAAGTGTTCCTCCTATAGAGCTCGTGTGTAGACCCGATTCCATCAATGCAAAAAATTACTTCTATATTTTTATTTTGGCCAAATTTCTGCCACCAGTCTATACTCCTTAGAGATGCGTTAGTGCTGATCGATATAGATTTGTCTCGGAAAAAAGTGATAACTTTGTCTAAATCAGGATACATCAATGGATCACCAAAGTTACCGCCGAGGTCGATGTGTTTCAAATTTTTCATCTGCCCTATGGGTAACTTTTCTATTATGCTTAGGTCTAAGTGTTTTAGATTTAGATCTTTTTGCACACGTCCTAGAGTGTCGTAGCGAGGACACTGGGGGCATTTGGCATTACAATGACTGCTTAACTCAAAATGAATTGACGACAGGGTATCTAATGAATACATCTAAGATATTTAAGTAGAAAAACTTTTTGTTAAAAAGATTTAACTGACCTCTGTCTTGCCGTCATCTCTTCTGTTGATCTGCACGTATCCTGATCCAGTGACGTCTATACCTTGTTCGTTTCCTATGGTCCTGCAAAGTGTTTGGAACCATCTGTCTACAATCTCTTCTTCTGATTGTCCTTGATATCCTGACTGCTGTAGCATGTTCACGAACTCATCGTTCCAATCTAATTCAAAGAAACCGTTCCTTGGATTCTCTGGGTTTACATTCAAGTTAAGAACTTTAACCATTGGTTCCTCAGTCTTCTTAGAACCTTTCTTGTTCTTTTTCTTGATAGTTGTCTTTGCTGTTTTTTTAACTTTCATATGTTTAATTATACACTATTTCTTTGGATTCCACAAGTAGTAAGGATTAGGAATATTATTGAATGTTGGTAAATTTGGATTCATTGCCTTGTAGTGCTGAGGATAATGATCCAACCAAGTGATTATCTCATTTGTAGATTGGAAAAATTGATTGCAAACCGGTACCTGCACGAAATCATGGTTTTGCTCAATCCAGGCGGACACGTATGCTTGTTCGACAGTATCTAGATCATGGACAGGCATGTCTCGTCTGTCCTGTATGGATTGAATAACCTCGTTTGCTCTGTGTCTTGTGTCTATGAAGTTCAAATTTTTTAAAAAAAGATTGTGTGTCTGGACACAGTCGTCTGTGTCTATTCTCAAGTCCAATGATCTGTTCAATTTTTCTAATGTCTCTTTGAATTTGTGCTTGTCCCAGAAACTGGAGATAGGAAATTCAAATGCGTTTTTTGGTTTATTATCCCTCAATCTCTTGTCTATCTTGACGTAACCATTGTTCTCTATGTCAAGGAAAGATAGTTTATAAAAATCGCGTATCACAAATCTCGGCACGCTGTGGCGCTCCAAGTTAACGTTGTAATGATTTGCCAACTTGTCTTGCCATCTCAACAAGTCAGGAAATTTTTTTGACCATTTTACGTAGTCATTATTCAAATCAATCTTACTATCATTACTCCTTATTGTTGTCCATCTTTCTAAAAATAAAACATCATCTTTATCTATGGTTATCAGTATGTACGGGTCTTCTATATCTTTGGAGTAATGGGGGTCGTCCCAATGATGATACAGATTCACAAGGCCAGAATAATTTAGTTCTGAGTGTGATGTCCCATTTTCAGTGAAAGGTGTTCCGGACAATCCAGGTGTGAGTGAACTGAATTTGTCTATGCAGAAACGCAGGTAGTGTCCATGGGTGCCTGACTGGAACATTATGTTGACTAACTTCTTCATGAGTATATTTGCCTACTTTCTAAGAACAAAATATTTACGGCTATTGCTGTCATCTCTGATGTCTAGTACCTTTAGATTAAAAATTCTTGCCAGATCAATTATAAATGGCACGTTCCAACCAAAGAATTCTATCCAGTCGGCTTCTGGCCTGTCGTGTTGTATGCCTGGATTGACCCTGAAAAACATAGTACCTCCGTCCGCTAACAAGTTCACACACTTGCCAACTTCCGCAATTATCTTTTCTCTGCTACCAAAATTAACAGAGCCTAAGCACAGTATTATGTCAAATTTCTGATCGGTCTTGTATTCCAGTGTGCTTACCTTGAAATCCGCTTTGTCGTTATAGGGATCGATCCCTATGAGGTTATCGATCTTACCCTTGAACTCGTTGTAGCCACACCCTACGTCTAGCACCGCCCTGGGTTTTAGATTGTTGACCTCTTCAATGAGAGCAAGACCAGAGTACTTCCATTTCTTCATGTCGTTCTGCCAGTACTTCGAAAAATATTTGTGAAGGCACGCATTATCAATTGCATTAACATATTCTTCGATGGTTTCGGATCTACTGACCTCCACGCCAAAGGTTTCTTTTATGTAAGGTTGTGTGATCTTTGTGAGATCATTTTGGCTGTAAGCCAGGAGTTTACTAAATATTTTTTTGTTCATTTATACACGTAGACTTTTATGTCCTTGTCCGCGTAATTATGTATGACATCTCTCCGCGGTGGTTTTTTTATTTCTAGGTGGCCACACAAATCAAAATTATCAATAGGACAGGAGATCCTGTGTAGGTTTTCTAAGATGAATGTGTTTATGTCCTTGTTTTGATTCTGTATTTGTATTTTCATTTGATCTAAATTCTCATAATAATCGTAGTTGGGATAGGTGATGCTGAAACCTCCCGCCTGAACCCACCAATCAAAACACTCGAGGTTGCTACGGTAAACCATCACAATCGGATGTGCAAGACTTTTCAGTTCATCCAGTTTGTGTGCAAATGTGTGTGATTTGATTATTCTATGGCCTGTGCCAGAGAACGGTTTGTCCCAGTTATCCCTGTCGTTCTCAAATTCCATTCCAGGATCAAAATATGAGCCCTTGTGCTTGACCTCACCGTTGTTGTATGCCCTCTCACTGGTGCCGTCAGATGTGTCTATGTCAGGTGATCGACTCAGACTGTCTGCCACACTGCTCCATTTTGAGCCAGGGGCACCAGTGAAAAGAATGTACATTATCTTGTCAATGCCTCTTTGTACACAGTGTTGTAACCTAACTGACTGCTCTTGAAGTCTGCTAAAGTCCTCAGTGCTTTTGGTGTGATGAAAGATTTCAAGGTCTTGACAGCATCATCTCCCTGGCTACCTGTCCTCCAGTCATATCTGCCAACTTTCTTTTCTATTGCCGCAACTGACTCGGGGTCGTTGATCATCTTGTTAAGAGACGCCACAAGTTTGTCCTTGTTTGGATTGCCTTTGTTTACCCAGAATGCTTTCTGTAAAGCATCTCTCCAACTCTTGACAAGTTTGTATGCATCATAGAAGTCACCTGTTGGCGCAACACCGTGTGTCTTTTCAAACAGTGCTTCGAATGTTGGCTCAGTGAAGTTTGGATCTTTGCTGTGTTCACCTGTGCTCACGTCTAGTAGTCCGTGATGGAACCAAGTGTAGGCATCGCCTTTTTCAATCACCGGCATCACGTGTTTCTTGTATGCCGCAGGATTCTCCCTTGTTGCATTCAAGTCACCCCTTATGAATGCTAGACGTCTCTCAGACCCTTTCATTCCTTTCACCCAAATGATCTTGTCCTCAAATGTTTTTACAGGATCATTGTTTGGCCCCGCAAGTAACATTGTGATTGCCATCACTTCCGGCGTCATTCCAGATCCAGAAGGAAACTTGATTGGTCCATTGACTGTATCTGCATTTTTATTGGCACCAACTATGATGTTGAGGTTCATCTGACCGATTGATTCCCAATCTAGATAGTTGTAGTCCACTGGCTCAACAAGATATGATATTCCGTTCCCTCCGTGTGATACTAATATGGTCTTGTCATCAAACCTTAGTTTGTTTTGGAATTCATTTGGTCCCAGTTGGTCTCTTGCACCTGGCTTGTAAATCAAGTTGATCTTTTCTCCTAGGTGTTTCTCCCATTCTGCCACAACTATCTGCGCCCACACAGAAGTTCCACCGGATGGTTTCTGTGGCACGATCAGATTGTAATCCGCCATGGCTGTCGTTGTCATTAGCAATAATGCTAATATCGTTTTCTTAAGCATAGTCTATTCGACTCCTTTTTGTTATTCCCCAATACAGTAACAGTATAACACAGATCATTATGGAAATAAAGACCGGCCTTGTGATTAAATCCGTTACCGAATGGAGTGTTGTTAGTTGGTAAGTGAGATTGTAGATCCTGTCACTCAACAGGTACCCTATCAGCAGTGCTGGCCTGCTGACTTGGAATTTCTTACAAAGCACTCCCAATATAGAGAATGCCAAAAGCACAGCGATGTCTTCCCATCCACCCGTGTATTGTAAGGTCGCCCAGATAATGACGGCCAGTATGAAAGGGAAGTAGTACACGTAAGGAACACGTGTCACCCATCCTGCGAAGTATGCCAGTCCATAACATATGACAGCAGTCAAAACAGTTCCAGCCAGGAAAGCAAAAGTCATACTGTCAAATAATTTTTCATCATAGAAGGTGTCAGGCGATCCGAGGTCAATGCCCAGGTACAGGAACAGGCCCATCATGATGGCGGCGAATGGTGCACCTGGTATTCCAAACAACACAGTGGGTATGAAACTAGATGCCTTCTGTGCGTTGTTGGCTCCTTCCGCTCCAACTATGCCTTTCACATTTCCGTTGCCAAACTTCTCCTTTGGATTTGACGCAACAGTGGCACCATAAGCCAACCAGTCCGCCATTGCCCCTCCAAGTCCGGGTAATAGTCCAATGAAAGAACCTATGGCTCCTCCACGTATGCTGTCACGCCAACATCTAACAGTGTCTTTGATCCCTTGCATGAGATCTCTGAAACTGCCTTTGCCTGTGTCAATTGTTGTGGTCTTCTTACGGTTGAACCAGCCAGACCACAATTCAGGTATTGCGAACAGTCCCGCCACGAAAGGCAGTATCTGTATGCCATCCTCGAGGTATCTCCAACCCATAGTGAAGCGAGGCACATTGTTAGCATCTACCCCAACTAATCCTAGGATGATACCCAGCACAATGGCCAACACACTTCTGACATATTTCTTGGTGGATAGGAATCCCACAGTTACGAATGCCAAAAGCACCAACGCCCACAGTTCCGGTATGCCCATGTACATGACCACTTTAGTGTAATAAGGTAGAAACAAGAAAGTCAACGACCCCCATAACAGACCATTTGCCGTGCTTGATGTTATGGCGGCTGATAGTGCCCTTGTGGCTTCTCCGTTCTTGGCCATTGGAAAACCATCCACCATGGTAGCGGCCGCAGAGTTGGCTCCGGGTATGCCTAACAGCACACCTGCAAATGAATCACCGGTTGTTG
>Ga0222718_10003477_pt1 | contig 13508 bp, 14 predicted proteins | sample C33_27DmetaG_FD_165045 | JGI IMG/M metagenome (GOLD analysis project Ga0222718, IMG submission 165045) | Estuarine water microbial communities from San Francisco Bay, California, United States - C33_27D | ecosystem: Environmental > Aquatic > Marine > Unclassified | place: USA: California... | reverse complement strand
TTCAAGGACGGAGAACTCGTCTACTTCATGGAGCGCCACCAGATCGAGGGGCGGCATCCGGAAGACATCGCGTCCGACCTGCGCACCGCCTACGAAGAGCATTGCTGACGAGGTAACGAGCCGGCCAGCGGGCTGGCCGGGGCGGAGTTCGATGGAATAACCGGGCGGCGGTTTTTCGGCTGGGGGTGGCCTGCGACAGAGTTGTGACGATGCGATTGCAACTTTTTCAGGCTGCAATCCGTCGGATGGAGTGCAGGCAGGAATCCCAAGGGGAAGCCTGCTGCGGGTCTTCGGACGTTTCGAGTTCGAATGCGCGTATTGTGCGGAGCCAGGGGGCGCCGTAACCACTTTGTGAGGAGGATGATGATGAGGGGGATGTACCGAGTGGCACTGATGTTGGGCCTGGTCGCAGCGAGCGCGGTGAATGTGGAAGCTGCCGAGTACCAGGGATTCGACGAGATCACCACTGAGATCTACGTCATGAACAACCACCTCGCTGATGTTCGCGTCTACGCTGAGGATGCTGCCGGCCGCTTGCACAGTCTCGGACGCGTCGCGCGTGGCGACATGCGCTCATTTCAGGTCCCGCAGGATCTCGCCGATGAGGAGTTCCGGATCAAAGTGTTTCCGAGCGCGCCCGCGTGGTCGCCGGTCTCCGGTGATCTCGGAGTGAAAACGAACCCGCTTGTGGCGGAGCGTGACCATCAGGTCCGTGTCTGGCTCGAAGCTGATCTGGCTCAGTCGATCATCGAGATCGATCGGGGCTGACGGACCGTTTCGTGACCTGGCGCTGAAGCGTTGAGTAGAAAGGCACCGTGCAGGTTGCGGACAGAAAGAAGGGGCCGCGGAGGCCGATGCCTCCGCGGCCCTGTTTCTATACACGCAGGCTTGCGATTGCCGCTCTTTACCGCCCTCGGATCCGGTCTCTCTGTCGCCCGGCGATCTCGACCAGGCGGCGAAGCTCTTCGATCGGCTGATCGGAGTCATCCACCTGTAGCCGCATGACGACGTCGTTATTGAGCCAGACGCCACCGTCCTCCTTCACGATCAGGATGGCTGCCGACTGCATGCCGCGGGTGTCGCCACCAGCCGCCTGACCGGCCTCGAGTGCGGCGAGCAGCCGAAACGAGAGGTGGCCATCCGTCGCCTGGAACGCCTCGACCATGCCATCAACGACGGCGGGTCCGGCAAGGATGTTGCCCTGAGCGGATACGTGCTGACCCACGCGGTGTCCCGCCCAGTCGCTGGCACGCGGCCCAGTATGAGTCGCAACGTTGCCATGAGCATCCATGACTGAGAACTGACGTCCCTCGATCGTCCAGCGCTCGGGCCGGGGATCAGGGTCGTCGCGCAGAATCGTCTCCACCACGTCGGCCGGTGCCATACCCGTTCGGAGAAGCTCGAGTCCCTGAGGGCCGTAGCTCACATCGACAATCGCCTGGGTTGTGACCACGCCCACGTTCGCTTCAGCCCAGAGCACCCCGTTACCGACCGAGAAGACCCGCGACTGTACAGCCCCGCCGATCTCACCGGTTTCAGGGTCATACCCGAGGATCGAGAATGTCGCGACGGGTGGCCACGGCGCTGCGTCGAGGTCGGGCACCGCCGTGTCGACGGTGCGTACCTCGGGGGTCTCGTGCTCCGGTCGCATCTGTGACCACGCAGCAGTCGAGACGACGGCGACCGACAGGAGCCAGGCGGCCAAGGTACGACCCATCAGCGGTACTCTTCCCTCACCGGAGAGAAGACGTCGAGGATCCGACAGTCGGTATGAGCGCTGCCGCTGTGCACGGCGTTGCCGGGAATCACGAGGACATCACCGGCTTCCAGGCGACAGACCTCTCCATCTACGACGAGTTCATATGTGCCCTCGAGTAGATTCACGATCTGCTCATGTGGGTGGCTGTGCTCGGGAAGCTGTGCTCCCTCGTCGATCTCCCAGTACACATGCGTAGTGTGTTCGGAGTGGACGAAACGACCGCGATGGCCGGGAATGAGTTCTCGTTCCTCGACGGACGCGAGGTGGTATCGGTCGACCATCAGAAGTCCTCCATGACAGGGCGGGTAGCAGCGAAGCGTTCAAGGATCCTGATGGTCATGGCCACGCCACGACGGACGTTCTGCTCGGTGACACGCTCGTCATTGCCGTGCACGCCGCCGGCGTCCTCTGCAGGTGTTGCCGTTGCAGAGTATCCGTACGAAGTAATGTCCAGATCGCGAAAGAAATGACTGTCGGTGAATCCACCTACGACCTGTGGAACGAAGCCTGCGTCAGGGAATTCTTCGAGCGTGACGTCGCGGACCGTGCGGTACAGATCGGTGTCAGTCGAGGACACTGCGGGAGTAAAGCCCATGAGCACCTCGACATCGATCTCAGAGCCGAGCACCGAACGAACCTCCGCAAGCCATGTGTCTGGATCCTGATCCGGCAGCAGTCTGCAATCGATCTCGGCCGCGACCTCGGGTGAGACGACGTTGATCTTGTTACTGCCTTCGAAACGGGTGATCGAGCACGTGTTTCGAGTGAGGGCGTGGAGGCCGGGGTCATAGATCTGCAACTCTCGCATCACCCCACTGTCGCCCACATGGGCGGCCATATCGGAGAAGCGGCTGCGCCACGGCTCAGCGTGCCGGTCCGCGATGCCGCTCAGGTGCACGTGCACCGCAGGAATGACCCGGGCTTCGAATTGGTGCAGGCGGAAGCGCTCCAGGGCCGCGATCATCTCCGTCGAAGCGTAGCTGACCAGCGGACGTGAGCCGTGGCCCGGCTCACCCGTCGCGGTGAGGCGCAGCCAGTATGGAACCTTCTGCGTCACCTCGAGACCGAAGTTCACTGTCCCATCGACGTCGGATCCACCCCCACCTTCATTCAACAGGAAGCCGATATTGTCGAAGATTTCCGGCCGCTGTTCGACCAGCCAACCCGCACCGAAGAAGCCTCCGGCTTCCTCGTCGGCCGTCGCCATGAAGACGACGTCACGGTTCAGCGGGGTCTCGGTTCGGGCGAGGGCGAGAAAAGTTGCCAGGTGCAGAATCCCGCTTGTCTTCGTATCAAGCGCGCCGCGGCCATAGACGTAGCCGTCACGGAGTTCTCCGGAGAGCGGATCAGTCGTCCAGAAGCGTTCATCGGCGGGTACGACATCGATGTGATGCAGCAGCACGATGCCGGGCTCGTCGCCTCCCTTGAGGCGTGCCCAGATGTTACCGCGACCAGGGGCAGACTCCGCCATCTCGTATTCGATGCCCTCGGCTTCGAAGATTCGGGCAAAGAACTCCGCTCCCGCGGTTTCGTTACCTGGTGGGTTGATCGTGTTGATCCCGATGTATTCCTGCAGCCAGGCGACTGCCTCGTCCTGGAGAGACTCCAGGTCGAGTTGGGCATGCGCGTTCGAGGGGGTGGTCGCAGTCGCAACGAGCACGGCTACGAACGGTAGGACGAAGAGCTGGCGAAGAGAGGTCAGTCGAGACATGCGTGTTTGATCGGTAGGGTTGCCGGCCTGCGACCGGCCAAAGGGGGTCGCCAACTTGCAGGGCGCCTGTCGCCCGGGCAATCGTGGTCTACTGTCTGGGTCCGAACTCGGATTCGAAGAGTGTTTTGACACGGGGGTCGAGCGTGACCCGGGTGGGTTCGGCCTCGACTGGGATTACGAAACGGTGGAAGCGCGCGTCGACCGCGACCTGCTCTACCATGGCGGGGAGTGTGGCACCGTCGAAGTGGACCCCGATTTCCAGAGGCAACTCGAATGTCGGGCCGGCTGTCTGGGTCTGGTTGATTTCGATCCGAATGGCTCGAGCCGTCGGGTCGTACTCCCACCACCCCTCGAGACGCGGATTTCCGCCGCTGTACAGCCACTGCTCGAAGAACAATGTGAGGTCGAGCCCGGAGGCTTCCTCCATCACGGTCCTGAAGTCGGACGTCGTCGCGTTGCTGTTCATGAAGAGCGCATAGTAGACGCGGATTCCCTCCCAGAAGGCCTCGTCACCCATGTGGTTTCGAAGCATGTGGAGAATCCAGGAGCCCTTCTGGTATGTGGCACCGCTCGTGACACGTCCCATGTCATCGAGATCGTCATGAACGATGCGGTATTCGGGATCGCTCTCGTACTGGGCGAAGATCCGATCCGCTGAACTACGGAGTCCTGCGACGAACTCGTCCCGTCCGTACGCATGCTCGATGAAGAGGAGGGTGAAATACGTCGCAAAGCCCTCGCTCAACCACACGTCGTCCCAATCCGATTCGGTCACGGCATTGCCAAACCACTGATGCGCGACTTCGTGAATGATGACGTTTCTCCAGCGCTCGGTGCGCTCGCCCGTAACCGAGGTCTCGTGATACATGATGGCACTGGCGGCTTCCATCCCTCCGCCTGTCACCGGCGAGGTGATATTCGCGAGCTTTTCGTAAGCGTATGGTCCGACGTACTCGTCGTAGAATTCCATTGCCGCCTTCGTCGGCACGGCAAAATCGTAGAAGCCCGCGTCGCGGTCTTGCTGGTACACCCAGGTCTGGATTGCTCGTCCATCGAAGTCGTCGACCTGCTGCACCGCGAACTCTGCCACACCCAGGACGTACAGCCATGTCGCGATGGGCACGGAGTTCCGCCAGTGTGACATCCGGGTTCCGTCCCCTCGATCGGTCTGCTCGATCAGGAGCCCGTTGGACACGACCTGATAGCGTGCAGGGGCGGTCACCAGCATCTCGTTCATCGACTTGTCATACGGATGATCGATGGTGGGTAGCCAGTTCCGTGCACGATTAGGCCAGTTGTCACTGAAGAACGTCCGGTCTCCGTACTTATTCGGCCCGGGCACCAAGCCAGCTGCTGGAATGCCCGAATACTCGACGACGACGTCGCGCCTCAGCCCAGCGCGGCCCGCTTCAGGGAGCTTGATGGTGAGCACGTCGTCCGCGTGTCCCCACGTCAGGTCGACACCTTCCGATGAGACACCGTGCACGGTCATACCCCTCCCGCCATCGCCGACCTCGGTCAGATCAAGAGCGAGCTCCGTCACCCCGTTGTTGGTAAATCGCACGGCGACCGTCGTGCGACCGACCAGGACGTCCGTCTCGTCGGAGAGGGTCAGTTCGAACCGGTAGTTCTCGACATCGATGCCGATACGACGGGGGTAGTCGTCAGGGACCTCCGGGGAGATCCTCGGCTCAGCGCCCCCAAGAAAGAACACAGTCGCCAGCAGAAGTGAACGCATGATGTACCCGTCGAATTGGCTGTGAGAGGATCCCCAACATGGACTGAGGGGGTCACGACCGCCAACGGCTCCGAGGCTGACTGTCTCGGGGTTGTCCGCCAGGGAATCTGGCGGTGGTCGAGTCTGCCGAAACTCCCACGTTCAACACAACCACGGCGGCAGGTGATATACTTGCGTAAGATAGAGTTACGTGCAGTCGGCACTCCGCCCCGACCTGCACTTCCCCCAGGAATCATGACCGTGCACACCGGTGAGGAATGACGGAAGAACCACAAGACAAAGAGACACGCGCATCGGTCCCCGATGAGACCCCTGGGCCACGACGTGACTTCATCGCGGGTGCGTCCGCGATTCTGGTTGGAGCCCTGGCGACACTCGCTCCGATCGGTGCCGCCGTGGTGGCGCTGCTAGATCCGATTCGCAGGGTTGCACCAGCCAGTGACATGGTGCTCGTCGCACGGCGTGCTGCGGTCCCGCAGGACGGTTCACCCAGGAAGTTCACGGTGTCCGCTGATCGGAAGGATGCTTGGGCGACGTACTCGGACACTCCCGTCGGGGCGGTCTACCTGCGCCGCGTAGGAGACGAGATCCTTGCGCTGAACGTGGTATGTCCTCATGCCGGCTGTTTCGTCGGTGTCGCTCCCGATGATTCACGATTTTCTTGCCCGTGTCACCGCAGCAGCTTCGATCTCGATGGAGTCGTGAATGATCCCTCGAGTCCGAGTCCGCGGGACATGGATGCGCTCGAGGTCGAGGTCCGCAACGGGGACGAAGTCTGGGTTCGGTTCCAGAATTTTCTGCCTGGTCGTGAAGACAAGACGCCCGTTTGATGAGTGATTTTCTCGGCTGGCTCGACCACCGCACAGGGTACCGTGGGCTCCTCAAAAGTGTGCTCTACGAGCGAATTCCGGGTGGCGCTCGCTGGCGGTACATATGGGGCAGTACGCTCGTCTTTGCGATGGTGGTGCAGCTGATCACCGGTGTGGTGCTTTGGTCGGCCTACAGCGCGAATGCTCAGGGCGCCTGGGAAAGCGTCTGGTTCATTCAGAACCAGATGGCAGGTGGATGGCTTCTTCGCGGGATCCATCACTACATGGCCCAGGTCACGATCGTGCTTCTGGTCTTGCACCTGATGCAGGTCCTGATTGATGGAGCGTATCGGGCGCCGCGCGAGGTGAATTTCTGGTTCGGGCTCATTCTGCTGCAGCTCGTGCTCGGCCTCTCGCTCACCGGATATCTGCTGCCTTGGGACCAAAAGGGTTTCTGGGCTACCAAGGTTGCGACGAGTATCGCGTCCATGACGCCGGTCGTCGGTCCAGCGCTCCAGCAGCTGCTCGTTGGCGGCACGGAATATGGCCACCTGACGCTGACGAGGTTCTTCGTACTACACGCGGGTGTGCTTCCCGCGGCTGTGGTGCTTCTCATTGTCGGGCACATCTACCTGTTCCGTCGCCACGGGGTGACGGTGCCGAAGAGTGCAAAGTCGAAGGCCGACGGGTACTTCTGGCCGGAGCAAGTGCTCAAGGACAGCGTTGCGTCCCTGATCGTGATGGCGACCGTGCTCGGCCTCGTGTTGTGGAGTGGTGGAGCCCACCTGGGTGCACCTGCGGACCCTGCTGAGCCGTATGCTGCCGCACGTCCAGAGTGGTATTTTCTGTTCCTCTTTCAGTGGCTGAAGTACTTCCCGGCCGGCTGGGAGGTCCTGGGCGCGCTAGTGATTCCGGGGTTGGTCCTCGCTCTTGTCGCAGCCATGCCCTTCATTGGCCATTGGAAGTATGGCCACCGCTTCAACATGGGTGTCGGGGCCGCACTGCTGGGGGGCATTGTCATGCTCACCTGGCAGGCTCGAGTCGACGATTCGGCTGATCCGGACTTCATGGCAGCCAAAGCGGAGGCGGAGGCGATCGCCGAGCGGACCAATGAGCTTGCTTCGTTGCCCAGGGGAATCCCTGTGACGGGCGGGCTCGCGATGCTCCGGGCGGACCCACTCGTTCAGGGTCCGAGGATCTTCGAGGCGAACTGTTCGCAATGTCACCGGTTCGACGGTCACGACGGTCTGGGGGGGCAGCCGGACGATGCGCCGTCCGCATCGGACCTCTCGGGCTTTGGAAGCCGTGAATGGCTCACAGGACTGCTCGACCCCGAGCAGGTCACCACGGACGCCTACTTCGGAGCGACCGCGCATGCGCGCGGGCGCATGGTCCGGTTTGTTCAGCGGGGCGTTGCTCGCTTCACGCCGGAGGTTCGAGCCGATCTCGAGAAGGTCATCATGGCCGTCTCGGCCGAGGCCGCCCTTCCCGCTCAGGGTGCCTTGGACGCAGATCACGCCGCGGACATCGTGGAAGGGCGGGAATTGTTCAGCAGTGAGGCGATCAACTGCGCACGCTGCCACACATTTCGGGACGTTGCAGACGGCGACGTAGGCCCTGTGCTGACCGGTTGGGGCTCGCGCGAGTGGCTCCTCGGGATGCTCCATGATCCGTCAACCGACGCCTTCTACGGCGAAGACAACGATCGCATGCCGCTGTTCGGCGTCGATGAGCTTCTCACCGAAGCTGAGATGAAGCTGGTCGTAGACTGGCTCCGGGGCGACTGGGCAAGCCAGGACACCCCGGAACCGTAGTCCACGCCATCTATGACGCTCTAGTTGTTTAGAGCGCCCTCGACGATCCATGCCTTGATGACGTCGAGCTCTGCTGCCGGCAGCGGGTCGGCGTCCTCGGGCATGTCCCCGGAGGCGATCATATCGATGAGCAGGCTGGCGTCCGCGTCACCGATTTCGACGATCGTACCGTAGTCCGAACCGGCCATCACGCCCTCGTACGTGTCCAGCTTCAGCCCGAGTTCGGCGCTTTGCTCACTGTGGCACTCCCAGCAATGCTTTTCGAGGATTGGCATGACCTCGTTGACGAAGCTGACTTCCCGGGAAGCATCGATCGCGACGGTGCCCGTCTCTGACAAAGTGGTACTGGTGGATTGCATGGCCAGGCCAATGCCAGCGGTCACGGCCAAGGCAGCGATCAAGTCGGAGCGGAGGAGCATGGAGCGTATCCCTTCGGCGGCCACTCGGCCGCCAAATATGTCTTGTGAACTCCGGTTTCTACCGACCTTGATCCGGTGCTGTTCCACCGATCAGGTCGCTCCGGAAGCGAACAGGACCGTCGATATGTAGTCTTTTGGGAAGCTTGGCAAGACCGCCCCGATGGTCCGTACGTCGAGCCCGTCAGGTGTTTTGGAGTTTACAGCTTCGTCGTCTTAGCTCATGTATCGTGTGCGATCTGGTCTCTTGAGCTCGCGGCATCGTACATGTTGCCCGGTTACCGCTGAACGCTGTCCTGCCATGAATCGAGATCTTTGCCTGCCCGTCACTGCCCTGATCGCAGCTACATCGCTCATTCTTGGCGCATGTACCGGACCCTCGGACGAGGCAGCTGATGCCGAACTTCCGGCCCCGACTGCCGCCGCCGAGCCTCGCGTTCCGCTCGCGCCCACAGGCCCAGACGAGATGCCGCCTGCGATCCTCGGAAATGGAGGAGAGCTACTTGGGGCTGACGTCGGCTACCTCGACGGTGATCGCGAAACGATGGGATATCTGGCAGTACCGGAGGGTCAGGGCCCCTTTCCGGCGCTCATCATCATCCATGAATGGAGTGGACTCGTCGACCGTGTTCGGCAGGTTGCGGATGACTTTGCGGCAGAGGGGTACGTGACCCTCGCGGCTGACCTGTACAAGGGCCGGGTGGGCGGAAGCTCGGAGGAGAGCATGGCGCTCATGCAGGAGGCGATGGCGAGTATGCCGGCGCTGGTGGCCAACCTCAACGCCGCCACGGCCTATCTGAAGGCGCGCCCCGACGTCAGCGGGCGTGTTGGCGCCATGGGCTGGTGCTTTGGCGGTGGCGTCGCGCTCTCGTTCGGGCTGGACGGCGAGGACCACGACGCCACGGCCATTTTCTATGGCCGACTTGTCGATGATCCTGCTGTATTGGCCGGCATGGACCACGAGGTCTACGGAACGTTTGCGCGACTCGACTCAGGACCGTCCGTCGAGCAAGTGGAGGGGTTCGAGGCCGCGCTGCGCTCGGCGGGCATCGAGAATGACCTGCACATCTATGACGAGGTCAATCACGGCTTCTGGCTGCGGGTGGATGCTGATCCCGGGCTTCGCAGCGAAGCCGGTCTCCATGTGTGGCAGCGCCTCAAGGCGTACCTGGATCGCACGCTTCGGTAACCGAAGGTGGGGGTCAGCCGCTCCTCAACCTCCGTCGCTGCTCTCTGCGTAGCTGCTTCCGACGACGTCTGGCGTCGCGAGTCGACTCGCCTGCGTGGCGCGTCGTGACCTCGACCCCACCCATGCATGCCACGCCAGTGACGCGTAGCGTGGGCGCAGTAGGATCGTGCACTGCAGACTCGTCTGTCTCGTGGTTGAAGCCACCCAACAGGGCGACCCCGTGCGCTTCCACATTGACGCCAGGCGGCACGATCACTTCCGTCCCACCCCACAGCGAGAAAATCCGAAGTTCCGTGACGCCAGGACCGAACACGGCTTCCCTGAAGTCGACCTCTGCTCCGCCCATGATCGTGATGCATGTGTTTTTGCGGGCCGGACGCCAGCGACCTCGTCGGGTCGTGCCGCTCAGTACCGCCACGATGAACGCGGTGTCGTTCACGTGAGAAGCGCCGGTGACGTGGTAGCCCGGCATGGACGTCGGGGATGTCTGGTGCCCGGATACCGCAGGCAGGTTACCGCCACCGGGCATATCGTGAAGAAGGGCCTTGAGGTCATGGCTCGTCGTTGCCGCATGCGCCGCGCCGACGCGCCGCTCGAACTCATCCACGTCCATGACATCGTTCGCGAAGTGCTCCATCAGCGCATCGATGGTCACGTCTCGCGTATGCTTCAGTGGGGCTCCCCCCCCATCCGTCCCCTCGGCCATCGTGGGCTGCTCCGGTTCGAGTCACCGCGCTCGCCGGAATCTACAGTGTCTGACGTGCGACCCGGTACCGATTCCATCAAGCGGCACACAGAATACGGAGCCCGGTAGCGCAACCATCATCAGCCGTTCATTTTGTCGGACCGTTTCTGTGCCATGTAAGGAGACCCTCCATGCGGTCACACATATCCAGATCCACCCTGGTCTTTGCCCTCGCTCTTGCATTCGGCGTAGCTGGATGCGCATCGAGCGGTGGTGGCCCCAATCGTCCTGCCGGTTCGTCGTCAACACGAATCGTCCGAGCGGAGCTGGCAACCCTGCCCGATATGGATGCTTTTCTCGCGATCGAACGCCTCCGTCCTCGTTGGCTTCAGTCCCGCGCTGGCGATGTCGTGCAGCTCTACATCGACGGGTCTCGCCGCAGCAACGTCAGAGACCTGCAGTCGGTACGCATCAGCGAGGTCGAGCAGATGGAGTACATGAGCGCGAGTGACGCGACGACACGCTATGGAACCGGCCACGCCGGTGGTGCGGTTCTCGTGACCTCTCGACGCTAGCTAGCCCGCGCGAGGTCGGTATGGCGCCGGGCCGTCGTTGGTGACGGTCCGGCGCTCAGTGTTTTTGCGAGGGGCACCTGGCGTCTACCCGACCAGGTTGCGTGCAAATCTCTCGAGCACGTTCGTGCATGTCGTGATCTCCCCGACATCGACCCATTCGTCATCCGTGTGTGCCTGCTCGATGCTTCCGGGGCCATAGCAGACGGCTGGGACTCCGGCCTCATTCAGGAAGGCGGCGTCGACCCATGCGGTCATTCCCTCGATGACCCGCTCGACCCCGAGCGTGTCTCCTGCTTCGAGTAAGCCTTGAACCAGCGGGTGCTCTGACGCGACCTCTGTCCCTGGCCGCTCAAGGGTCATCTCAAGGGATGCTGAGGCGGTCGGGTGCGCCCGGAGTATGTCATCGAGCACCGACTGAAATTCGGCTACCACGGTGGTGGGTCTCTCTCCCGGCATCGTACGCCGTTCGAGCAGCAGTTCACACTCGTCAGGATAGACAGACTCGGCGTTTCCTCCACGGATGGTGCCTGCGTGGAACGACCCGTACCCCAGCAGGGGATGGGCAGGCCGTGACCTGAGCTCATGGGCGTACCCGTCGAGTGCGGCCAGATAGAGTGCGGCATGCCGGATCGCGTCGACGCCGATGTCCGGACGGGATCCGTGAGCCGCAAGCCCTTGGAAGAGGGCCTTGATCCAGACAAAGCCTTTATGGGCGGGCATGACGCGAAGGCTGGTTGGCTCGCATACGACGGCCAGGTCCGCCACTATGCCAGAGCCTGACACGAGGTCCGCCATGCCGACGCTGGCGTGCTCCTCATCTGAGGTCAGCGCCACGATGAGGTTAGGTCGGGGTCCAGCCGTAGAGAGCCGATGCGCCGCGGCCAGAATTGCAGCATCACCGGCTTTCATATCGCAGGAGCCCCGACCGTACATCCGATTGCCTTCGATTCGCCCGGCGAACGGATCGACCGTCATGCCGGTGACGCCGACGGTGTCGAGATGCCCGTTCAGGAGGAGTGTCGGCCCTGTGCCGTCCAGTCGACCTACGACATTGGGCCGGCCCGGTGCGGGCTCCGTGAGCGAAGTATCGAACCCCCAATCCTCGAGCAGTTCCGCGCAGGCGCTCGCAATGTGGGCCTCACCGGCTCCTCCGCTCTCGAGGACCGGATTCACCGAGGGAATGGAGACGAGCCAGCTGGTCAAGGCCACGGGGTCTCCGCGGCGGACATCCTCAGCGAATCGAGCCGTACCTGTGTCCATGTTCGTATATACCAGGGTGAATCCGGAGACAGTCTCGATAGTACATCGCACAGGGTGTGCGCGCGTCGATGCTGGGTCCACCCCGGTTTTGTTTTCATCCGGAGGAGGCGTCATGAAGAACTTCGCGATCGGGCTGCTGAGTGCAGCCGCTCTTGCGACGACGATCCTCCTGGTGCGCCAGCAGAAAGAGGAGTCCGAGCTCTCGCGCCTGATTCCGGCCGGTGAGACTCAGTCCACGATTTCGCTCGAGCGCATACGGGAGCTTGGCGTATAAGGCCCTACGTCGTGTGATACAAAAAGAGCGGCGGAGGCCACATCGCCTCCGCCGCTCTTTGATTACTCGGGTTGCCCGCCCGATCGGCCCTACTCGAAATGGTCTGCGTTCTTCTTCGTGAAGTTCGTCCACTCGTTCGGTACGTCTGTATCGGGGAAGATCGCCTGAACCGGGCATTCCGGCTCACAGGCGCCGCAGTCGATGCACTCGTCCGGATGGATGTAGAACTGATCCTCACCCTCGTAGATGCAGTCGACGGGGCACACCTCGACGCAACTCGCGTCTTTCGTCTCGATGCAGGGCTCGGCGATGATATACGTCATGGAACCAACGTGTCCGGATGAGGTCGTCAGGCGCTCAGAAGCTCTACAGTTGCGCCGCACGAGGCAAGCATGTTCTGCCGGCCCGGCCTGTCTGTAGGGAGTCCGCCCGATGCGCGTATGGTACAGTGTACGACTCGCTCGTAAGGTCGCCCTGCAGCCGGAGCTCCATTGCTCGACCGGAAGTCCCCAATTCTCGTCTTCTTGACCGTGCTTGCGCTCGGCACCCCGGGCGTCGCGGCCAGAAGTGCATCGGCGATCGAGGTTCAGGCTCAGGTCGACAGCGGTTCGGCCAGTGGAGTTGTGACCGGGATGGTATGGGACTCGATCTCGCACAGCCCACTTGGAGACGCAGCGGTCTTCCTCTGGGATACGTCCTACCGAGGCGTTTCAGACGCTCAGGGGCGGTATCGGATTGAAGGAGTCCCGGACGGGGAGTACAGTCTCCTCTTCTTCCACACGCGACTCGGGGAGATGGGCGTCTCACCCGGTCCAGTGCCGGTGTTGATCGCAGGTGCGCCTGTCGCGGTAGACCTCGCTACGCCGTCTCGGGAAACGGTGTTTCGCTCGCAGTGCCTGCTTGAGACCCGTCCGTTGGATGCCGCCGTGGTGGCCGGTAGAGTCTACGACGGGGGCGCGGACGTGCCACTGGGAGGGGCGCTGGTAACGATCTCCTGGGAAACCGATGAACGGGCGAGGTCGGCCTCCACCCGTGTACGCTCTGGAGCTGATGGATGGTTCCGCGTCTGTGACGCCCCGTCGGACCGACCCGTACTGGTTGGTGTCGATTTCGTCGGCCGACAAAATCGGCGCCGCGAGCTCGATGTGCGACACGGCTATGTGGCGTCGGACTTTCCACTGTATCCACTCAGTCCCAGCCACATCAAAGGGACGCTACGGGATGCATTGTCCGGCGCCGCCATCTCAGGCGCAGTGACGTGGATTCGGGGTACAGCGC
>Ga0222718_10003476_pt1 | contig 13509 bp, 15 predicted proteins | sample C33_27DmetaG_FD_165045 | JGI IMG/M metagenome (GOLD analysis project Ga0222718, IMG submission 165045) | Estuarine water microbial communities from San Francisco Bay, California, United States - C33_27D | ecosystem: Environmental > Aquatic > Marine > Unclassified | place: USA: California... | reverse complement strand
ATGTCCCGTGTATTTGTGACATTCCTATCCCACTGATTATTTGGGGACAGTGCGGCACATACACCCACCACAATATGCAATGGCACTACTGTATCTTCTGCAATACGCATACAATCAGCCAATGCCCGTGCATACCATACCACCCCGTCACGCTTTTCTTCAGGGGTTGCCATGCGATAGATTGCTACTATGTTGTCTACACTCATCGTTCTACTCCATTATCAACCAGCACTTACAAGGTGCAACGATGTTAGGGAGAATACACCGTTGCCCCCTGTATGTCAAGACACTTTCACAATGTCACGAACACCACCAAACTTGCGCTTGGACATGAACGGAAAAGACAGATAGTGGCTGGATTTACCCCAGTGAAAGCCCGTGAAAGTATCACCGAACCCTACACCATAACGCTTTTGCACTTCGCGTGGGCGATACCCATACACCATTACAGTCTTACCCATAAACTTTGTTGTCTTCGTTTTCATAGCGTCTACTCCTATGCTATACAGGCGCACCATTACACCTTGTAAGCACTGGCAGAAAACAGGGGCTTTGTTTGTCAAACTCCACCCCTGTCTGGACACTCAATCCGCCTAGACACACTCCGTGTGCATCCGTTTATCCCGTAGTCACTCTTTGAGTGTGTAAGCCCTACTTACTCGCCCTAAGGATAGGCAGGAATCTTTCCGCCCGATTGCTAGTCCCCTAGCCCGTTCGTATCTGCTATCTTGTGGAATTTGCCACTAAGCAGGTTTTGTTTTTGGTTAGTCCATCGACTAGCGGATTTTTTTAGATGTTCCCGTCATCTTGTATTTTAATCTAGTCTATTCGTATTCGTTAGTCAAGTCTTTTTTATTCTGGTCTAGCAAGGTTAGTCATACTGCTTATGCGCTTTCTTTTGACCTATCAAAGAGCCATGTTGAATCTTGCGATTGGTCTGGTTGTTCTTTGATGATTAGATAATGGCATAGATGAAAAACTATTGCAATAGGAAAAATGAAAAAAGATTAAAAAAAATTAAAAATTGTTTTGCATTATATAGTGTAAAACAAAAACAGATAGAGAGAGACAAAGACATGTTGCAAAAATGTCACACATGTTGCACATTTGCAACAAATGATGCGTCAAATGTTTGACATGCGTGACGGATTTTTGACATTGACAAGCGGTTTTTGACATGCTATAATATAGGCGCATGGGGGAAGTCGCCAGCCCACAGTATTATACACCCTCTCAGATTTTTTGGTTATTTTTAGACCTGACCTTACCAATGAGAAACATGTTCAACATTACCGAAACAAGTAACACAATGGGATACCCTACTACAAATATCCATACATTCACTGCTTCGTATGTAGTACCTAGTAGTACAGCAAGGTGTTCAAGTAGTCTAACACAAAAGTAGAAGATTAAGTCAATCATAAGTTACCCATAATTAGTTAAAAGGACTTAGAGGAGAAGGACTACCACCAGTGTTACCCTCTGTTAAAGTAACTTAAACATACTATAGTATGTTATAGTAATAGTTCAACCCCCCTATCCATGTTGTAACTTTAGAAATTCAGGAAGCCTTGTTGTACTGATTCTCGTTGTCCAAAGTTAAGGTGGTTCATAAACTTATCTAGTTCATATTCTAGTAGTTCATCCTTCCTAACCTGTATCTGGTTATCAGCATCAGCAGCCATCTGGTCTACCCAGTATTGACATGCCATAGCCAGTACATCAAGTCTATCATCGTGAGCCAATGCTCCACGCTGCTTGGTAATCCTCGTCATCTGATAGGTAAGCATATACTTAACACCCTTCTCAGGTGGCATGTTCTGTACGCTATCATAGTCCTTCTGTATTACCTTAGGGTCTATCACCAACCTGTGCTGGTTCATAATAGGCTCTAGCGTGTCAATGATACGCTGTTCCTTCTGTGTATTATGTCTAACCTCTTCCATAGTACATGGGTATGTCTTAGTCATGTATGGCTTCAGTAGTTCTGTGAACATACCATCACCGAAGTTACTCTCAATAAGTACGAGGTTGACACTGTGCAACTTAGCAAGGTCTGTTAGATGCTGTAGTGTCTCAGCAGAGTATCCACCCTCAATACCACCAGCATCCACAACGTAGAGGAAACCGTTTAACATCTTAACGATTGCGTAGGCTGTCTCGTCACTACCACGACCAGACGGGTCAATGGCAAGTACAGAGCCTGTGTATTTGTTACGGCCTACTATATCTTCTGGTGCATAGAACTTATCACCACTTAAACCCACGTTAGGCAAGTCTGACATCGGCTTCATCACACCATAGACAACTTTCTCTGGTGCTGTGTCCTTATCACAGGACATAACCATCAGGTCTGCTAGTTTAAGCGGATACTTGTTTGCATCACTGAGAGAAGTGTCCAACATAAACTGAAGAGCAAAACCACTTCGACCATAACTCAGTTCTCTTTCTATCAAGTCTTCATCGTCAAACCGTTTAGCGTCCGTAGGAAGCCCGTACACGGCCTCTTGCTTCTCAGTAAGGGTATCATATAGGAAAGGTGCTAACCTGCCCCCATAGGCCTTCTCAGAGCGTTCTAGGGTAGGATAACGGGCAGGCCACACCCTCATCTGGTATCCACGGTTCAAAAGTACGTTATAGAGGCTCATCTCGTTCTGAGGAGTACCAAGATAAATAATCTTACCCTCAGGCTTCAACACAGCGTCAAATTCTTTGACACTCTCTGCAAGCCTCTCACGCATCATGTGCGTCATACTATTGTTAGGAACTTCTACGTCATCAGCAATAATAACATCAGCACGAGAACCAGTAAGCTGTCCAGTGACACCTACTGACTTCACGGACGGACTACCAGATGCTTTAGCTGGTGCAACATCAAAGGCAATCTTAGACCATCGTTGACCATCTTTAGCAACCAAATGCCTACAGATTGGTAGTTCTGTGATGATACGCTGAGTAAATGTAGAGAAGTCATCAGCACGTGCCTTCGATGCAGACACCACCATAAACTTCTTATTAGGGTCTAACAGCAGTTGGTGTACCACATAGGCAGCAGTGATGTATGATTTACCCACACCACGGAACGCCTCAATGATACAACGCTTGGGACTATGCTGAAGATAGTGTGCAATGTCGTACTGAACGGGCGTAGGTTCTGGTAGACCCAGATGTTGCCACACTAAGTACGTAAAGTTCCTAAAGTCTCTTAGAGGCTCAGGGACTGCTTGTTGCTTCTTCATGGTGTCTTCCTACCTCTCAAGTGCTAGACCCCCCTCAGAGGGTCTTAAATCGCCAGCAATCGCTATTTTAATCGTCATATACAATGTCTATGAGATGGTCATGCAAATCATCGGCTTTTGCCCACACCGCATTGATAGGTGCTACACCAAACTCAAACTGTGTGTCTTTAATCTTGTGACCACTAACTGCACCCTCAATGTGAAACCCACCTGTAGGTGCTACAGTATCTGTACCAAACCCTACCTCAATACTGTGAGCATCGTGGTCATTCTGTATCATTAGGTAAGTACGTTGTACGTTCTGGTCAAGTATCTTAGTCCAGTTACCACCAGAGAGCGTCTTTTGCTCGTGCTTTAGGGTAGCGTTAAAACCTTCTCTCATTGTACTTGCTCCGCAATATCAAATGGTAGGCTTTCTAGTAGGCCAGCCATAGGGCTTTCTGCTGTGATAACATCAAGAGAAGCACCATTATCTTTCAAAAATTTGACAGCAACTGACAGTTCGCTTGCCGTTGCTTCACCACTCTGTACACGAGCCAGTAGTTCTTTGGTTACAACCTCGTGCAATACGTCCATCAGTTTTTGGTCTGTCATGCTTTCTTCTTCTTGTATTTGTTTGTTTTTGGAAAACCAGCCTTCATGTTGGCGTATGCCTTGGGACTAATTGTTGACTTGCTCTTCGGGCGGCTAGTACCAGCCTTCTTGCGCTTGTTAATGTTTTCGTATAGGCTCATGTCTTACACCATTTCAAAATGTGGGGCATCAATAAACGGACGTTTACCCTGTCCCCGTCTTGTGTCAATATAGGATTGCATGGCCTCTTCCATTGTGCCATCCCAGTGTCGAATGTCAGAAACTGTCCAAGCAGCACCCCAACGTAGTGGTACGTCCAAGTCAATAGCGGCCTGTTTCATTGCCTCTGCAATGTCATCGTACAGGTTAAGTTCCCATGAACCACGAGAACCAACATAGGCCATTAGGTCAACAGCATGACCATCTAGGTGCTTTGATTTCATCGTCTGTGATGCACCTGAGGCTACAAGTTTCTCTTGTTCTTCCCATGTGCGTAGTCCACAGATGACACCAAAGTCCACCTTAGTAATCTGTATTGCTTTGAGAACGACTAGTTTTAGTCTCTCGTCAACATCTTTTAGATTGTCTATGCTACGCTTTGACAGTTCAAATGCACTCATTTTGTTTTCCCTTTTAGCTTTTCTACAGTACGTAGACCACCTAGACCAAGCATACCCAACAGTACAGTCATCAGGCTGTCCATGTCAAACACTGGTAGGTCTGGTGCTGGCATACCTGCATAGGCAAAGCCAAAGATTGTTACAGGGGCTAGGACGAAGTGCCATAGCATCGCAAAGGAAAGTCCCCAGCCAAGAAAAGGCCGCCAACCTGCCACAAACATGCTACGATGTTGTGCCTCTGCTTTATTAATTTCGATTTGACCCATCGCCGCATCATGCGCCTGTTTAGTAGCCAAAGTAGCTATTTCATGGGCGAGTGCGTTCTTCTGGTCTTTATCTTCGATAAACTTGTCGAGTAGACCAGCAACGGGTGCTATTAAAGATTGAATCATTTTTTAACCTCATGGTTTAACCATACAGCGAACATGCCTGAAAAACAACCACAAATCGTGGATACGAAGGCTGTCTGCTGCGTGGTGGCTGATGCTCCCAAGTCCATAAACCAACTTGTTGTATTCCACGCCATAAGCGTAGCGGCAAGCATCATTATACGGGGTAAAATTTTTAACTCTAGGAACTGCTGTGCTGTCATACTACTGCCTCACTGCCATAGAGATAAACCAGATAAACCACAAGAAGCCTAGACCAGCAACGACACATATCAAGGTGATAAGAAATACTTCTATCATCTGTTGTTTTTTGCGCTTACGTTCTAGTGCTTCTTCTTGTCTTCGCTTTCTAGCGTCTGCTTGAAACTTTACCCAATCGCTGTGCAGACCTGCCCTGCCATAGTATATCATGGCTTGCTCTAATTCTGCACGTTTCTGTTTAATATCTTCAAGAGCCATGAACTCTTCGATGTCTGACAGGTCACTTTGTTTACCTACCTTAGACCAGAACGAGTTCTTCTTTTTATTGGCTCTACTTCTTAAATCTTCTTCTGCTGATACTAACTGAGAAACCGCTTTGCCAGCAGACATCAAATCTTTTCCGTTTGCGATAGTTTGTTTAATCACCGCAAAGGCTGCATTAGCTGCCGCTAACTCTGCCAGCATCGCTCCCCCCTAGTCGTAAATCGTTTTCGTTTTACTGTCTACTAATCTAGGCACACAGTAGGCGGTAACTCTATCTTTGGCATCCATGTAATCATAGTACCGATAGTTACCGTAACGCTTAGAAACTTGACTAGCGAAGTAATTACATCTATCTACATCATAGAAGTACATATCTCCGCTAGTTAAAGTTCTCTGTTCCCCTGTACCTAAGTAGACTAACAAGAGGAACACATGTGTCATTTTTTCATCATCACAATTAAGATGGTGACCAATAGTGCTACTTGAATAGCATCTATTACTGGTACGCCTATCATAGTTACATCCTCATAAGAAGTGATGCGGCAAGGCCAACGATGATTACCGTTGACCCCATAATCATGGCTTCAAGTCGCCACATACGTTTATCCAAAACAGCCAGTTGGTTTTCAACAGACTGATAGCGTATTGCACATTCTTTTTCGTGTGCTTCTAATTCAATAGCAACACGTAGTTCTGGAGAAACGGACTGTTCTAGGTTCATGGTCATGCAGTGTAACCTTGACCAGCAGCAATAGCCACATTAGCCGCAGTCATGTCCTCTGAACCCCAGAAGTCCTTGGCAACCATAATCTCCAGATGTTCAACATTCCTGTCAACACAGTCCTGCTTATCTGCGGCATCATCGTCTGCCATAGCCTCACCAGCAATAATAGCATTAATGAGGTCAACGCTGTGACCCATCGCTGTGTAGTGCTGTGCGATTTGTTCTGCTGTTAGTTCGTCCATTATAATCTCCTATTAGTTGGACTCAAGTGCGGCTACTTTAGCCTCAAGTGTTTCAATCCTGTCCATTGCTTCTTGCAAGGCTTTGATAGATTTCATATAAAGAACGCTGTATTTAACACTTTTGCGAGTTTCTTCATTTGGGTTGTAGATAGCATCAAAATATTCGCCTTCTTCTACAAGTCCACCCATACCAGATGCTTCAAGTTCTTGTGCAATTACTCCAAGTTCTTTTTGCTCATCACCTAAACGATTGTATTTACGGACTTGAACAGCTTTAATATCATCCCATTGTGATGAAGCATCAACGATGTTTTCTTTAAGACGAATGTCAGATAAAGAACCGTAACTGTTATTAGCGTTTACAAGGTTGCCACTATCTCGCACTGCCATTTTTTGTGCAATGCCGTGAATATCACAACGGATATGGTTATAAGTGCTATTAGTTGTATTTGTATTAGAACCAACCAATAAAACCATATTAGTAAAAGAAGAACTGGTAGAACGACAGTCAATAGATGGTTTGCTAGAATTCGATTGATGACTGTTAATTTGAGCATCCATTCCGGGGTCGGTATATCCAACTCCCATTCTACCATTAGGGCTAACAACCACACGAGGATTACCATCGCCGTCTGACAGCACGATGTTGTTGCTGGATGTGCGGATGTCTAGGCCGCCTTGATTGCCGCTGTAGCGGCCAAGAATGGTATTGTTTGTGCCAGTGGTAACGTTTTCCCCTGCGCTTCTACCTATGAAAGTATTGCTGTCACCAGTAGTGTAATACCCAGATTGCTTGCCTACGAAAGTACAATGAGAACCACCAGCCATTGATTGACCCGCTTCTTTTCCCAAAGCAACGTTGTGTTGGCCTGTGGTGTTTCCGTATAAAGCAGATTTGCCAATAGCGGTATTGTCAGACCCAGAAGTGTTCTGGTTAAGTGCCGCATCACCAAATGCAGAATTGTATGCGCCGACAGTATTAGCACTTGCTGACGCATGACCCATAGAAGTGTTGTAACTGCCAGTTGTGTTTGCGTCTAATGCAAGACTTCCTGTTGCCACATTTCTTGTGCCAGTGGTGTTTGCGGTTAGTGCCGAATAACCAACGGCAGTGTTGTTGCTTGCCGTAGTATTTGCATCAAGAGCCAGCGAACCTAATGCTGTGTTTACAATGCCAGTAGTATTAGCGTTAAGAGCATTGTGACCAACGGCAGTGTTATCATCTGCAACAGTTGCTGTTGCTAATGTATTCCGACCAATGGCAATGTTTCTTCCACCATTGGTGTTGTTATACAAAGCGTTACGACCTAAAGCAACATTGTGATTGGCTGTTGTGTTGGAATAAAGCGCACGTTTTCCTAAAGCAACATTTTCTGCACCCGTTGTATTTGAATACAAAGCCTGCTGACCAATAGCAGTATTGTCAGATGCAGTGGTGTTAGATAGCAAAGCCTCACGACCTACAGCAGTATTGGTTGTGCCTGTCGTATTATTTTTAAGTGCTTCCTTACCAATGCCAACATTAGTTCCTGTGGTGTTGCTTTGCAGTGCATAAGTACCTACAGCGGTGCTATAACTGCCAGTGGTGTTACCACTTAAAGCACCCAGACCAACAGCAACGCCACCTGTGCCGCTAGTATTTGCACCTAATGATTGTGAACCAACAGAGGTGTTACTTGCACCAGTGCTGTTGCCCAATGCGGTATAACCAACAGCAGTATTGTTATTTGCTGTGGTGTTTGCCGCAAGTGTGTTGTGACCAACAGCCACATTTTGTGCGCCAGTGGTGTTTGCCCCAAGACTGTTAGAACCTATCGCATTATTAAAACCGCCCGTAGTATTAGCATCAAGTGTTTGATGACCAAGCCCCACATTGCTGTTGCCACTGGTATTCAATGACAACGAAGCATTACCGATTGCAGTATTAAAACTTCCTGATAAACTTGCATCATCAAGTGCTTGATTGCCCAACGCCACGTTGCCTGTGCCTGTCGGATAATTGCCGTCCAGTTTAATCGTGCCGCCGTCTACGTCAAGGGTCTTATGCTGGTCTGCAAGTTCTCTTGCTCTAGTCATATCTATTCTCCCTCAACAACAGGAGACATCTCCGCTGCTTGCGCTGCCAAGTGTGCAGCATACGCATCCTTGATGTCTTGTGTATGTACCGCCGCACAGATGGCTTGCACCTCTGCGCTTTCCTGTGTGATGTCAGCGTCAGGTGTTACAGTGTGCCGATGAAAGCTACGGCTTATCTCAACGCCATCACGCTTGATGACTGTTGCGGTGCGTACTTGAACGTGCTTGTAGTCACCTACGATTTCGATTTTGTCTTGGATTGTTTCTTCTGTAAGCATTTTTATCTCCTATGCTATGGACTGTCCGACCCAAAGCTATGCAGTGGGTTACATCTATGTGTTTTCATTACTTTTATACTAAACAGCAAACCAGCATGAGAATCTAATTTGCGTGTTATCTTTAACATGTACTGCGTTAAGCTGGTTAACATTGCCCCCACCTGTAAGTGCGAATATCCTCAAGGTTGCATCATTTGGGGCAAGTTGTCCCCATATATTAAAATCACCATCAAAATCCTGACCACTAACAGTCTGATTTATACCGATATTACAGAGTTGTAGAAGGTTTGATGTGTTTCTTGGGGTAAACGGAATGGCTGCTACTCTACAGTCTCCACTAGCTGTACCTTTTGTTGCCAAAGTAATGTAACCGTTAATGAAAACAAAGTTTCCAACTTTTAAGTAGGTGGCGGCTCTGTTTCCAATAGTTGATGTACCATTGCCATTGGTAAACGAAAAAGAGGGAAGCCAAGTCCCTTCCTCATAATCGTCAAGTGCGTTAGCAGTAGCTGTGTCACCGTTGAAGGTGATGCCGCCTGACGCCAGAATACGCATCTTTTCGCTACCATTGGTTTGAAACCGCATACTATCGTCAGTATGCGTGTACATAATCCTACCCACATTTTCATCATCTTCATCTGAAAATTGTAAGGCACTAGACGATGTAGAAGCGGCAAGAATATCAACATTCATACCACCATCACGGGAAAACACTGCTTCTGTTGCGGCGTCTGGTGTCCAAGTAATAGCAGGAATAGACCAACCAGCTACTAACTGTGGTGGCGCACCTCCTGATATAAAATTAGTAATATTAGGGGAAGACCCTATAATATCACCTATAAGAGCTTGACCATTTACATCTAATTTTGCCGAAGGAGTTGTTTCGTTGATGCCAATATTATCAGCAGTCACTGTGCCTGTGACATCAATTCCAGATGCGCTGGTAGAAACTTTGGTACTGCCGTTATGGCGCAACTTAACAATGCCGCCAGCAATCTCAACTTGCTCATAAGAGTTCGTGACATCAGTAATGCTAAACTCACCAGCATCCACTTTCAGCCTGTAGTCAACTTGAGTGCCGCCAGCAGTGTCATTGAAATCAATCTGTGGAGCGTCTTTTGCAAGTTCAATGTTGCCAGCAATATCAATGTTACCAGTGCCAGTGATGTCGTTGCCGTTGGTGTCTAGGTTGCCGCCAAGATGGGGTGTGGTGTCGCTTGAGATGTCAAGATTTAACAAATTAAACGTACCAAAGGCCACAATGTCTACAGTGTCATTCAGTGCTGCACCTGTTGTTAGAACAACATTAGAACCATCTGTAGCTGTAAAATCAGTGCCATTAATTAGCTTAACACCATTGAGGTAAACATCTACATAACCAGCATCATAGGTAGCAGCAAAGCTAGTCTGCCCAGACGTTGCTGTGTAGGTCTGACGCTCAGATGTACCATTGACAGACGAACCAGCATTAACAAAGCCAGAACCGTCATACACCTTCATCACATCGTTAGTGGTATCAAACCACAAGTCACCCTCTGTAGGTGATGATGGGGCTGTTGCTGAGATGAAGTAGGTATCAGCAAACGCATTAACGTCTGTCAGGTTAGCCGCAACAGTGTTGACGTTAGTAATATCCCCACCGACTGCATTTACGTTAGCAATGTTAGACGCTACTGTGCCAATGTCTGTGGCATCTGCGGCTACTGCTGTAATGTTTGTATTATTTGCAGCAACTGTGTTTACGTCAGCAATGTTAGACGCTACTGTACCGATGTCAACCGTATCGTTGGCTACTGTAGTTACATTAGCAGAGATACCAGCAACTGTAGTCACATTAGCATTGTTTGCTGCTACTGTGTTGATGTTGGTGGCGTTACCTGCTACAGCAGTTACGTTAGCGTTGTTTGATGCAACTGTGGTTACATCTCCGCTAATCCCTGCTACTGTGGTTACGTTAGCATCGTTATTTGCTACCGTGTTTACCTTGGCAACGTTGAGAGCAACTGTAGTCACATTAGTCATAGAAGCACCAACAGCATTGACGTTAGCAATGTTAGACGCTACTGTGTCAATCTCAGATACCGCTTCATTCAAATCATCAGCAGCAGTCTCAATCTCAGAGATAGCCTCGTTCAAGTCGTTGGCTACTGTGATAACATCGTTGATGTTTGTAGCTACGGTGTTGACGCTTGCAATGTTTGTAGACACTGTGCCAATGTCTGTGGCATCGGCTGCAACGGCTGTTACATCACTAGAGATACCTGCGACAGTTGTGACATCTGTAGAGATGTTTGCCACTGTTGTAATATTAGGCAGGTTTGTAGAGATGAACTGCTTGTTAACAGCATCTGTGTTATCTACAGGGTCAGCTACGTTCTTAATTATCTTATTCTGAGCGTCCCACTTGTCATCGTTGTCAAGGGTAATACCATCAGAAGCCTTGTCAACCGCTTCCTGTGCAGCATGGAAGACCTGAATGTTAGCATTATCCAAGTCTTCTTCAGTCAATACTGAGCCTGATACGTAGTCAACCGCACGAGCAGTCAAGTCGGTATTACGCCGCACCTGCACAAGCGTACTTGTAGCAGGGGCTGACGTTAATTGTACAGATGAGGTAGAAGGAAAAGTCAGGCCAGTTTCAGCCACACCATCTACCGTTACACTAATCTCACTAGTGTCAGTGTATGTAAAGGGAATAGCAAACGTATCTGTAACGCTATCCCCTGTATAGTTTTGATATGAAAGAGCCATCTCTTATCCTATTAGTTTGTAGCCGCATCTGCGGTTGCGTTAATTAGCTGTCTCGCTCCGTAAAGTGATGTGAAAGGAAACACTCTCAGAAGGCTTCGTAGTTGTGATTCGGTCAGTTCGTCCTCACCGATAGCACCAAACAAGTCGGCAGTACCTTTGACACCAGCACCAAACATAGATACGACAGGTGGTGTCATAACACTTGTGTTACCATCCATTGTACCTGTGGTAATCTGGTAGATGTAGCCAAACAATGATGCAGCACCAATCTGACTGAGAGAACCCTGTAAGAGTTCCGATGTTCCCATCCTACGCTTCATGTATTCTTCTTGGTCACTACGTCCCATTGAGTTAAGGTAAGACCTGCTCATGTACATCATACCACCCATCAGGGCAGAGAACGACATGATACGGGCTACCGTCATAGCGTCACCATTAGCAGCACGTACACCAAGACGCATTGCCTGTTGTTCCATTGAAGCCATTGGGAATGACAAGAACTGGAAGAATGTCTTACCAACCTCACTACGAAGTAGGCCATTGACCGACCCTGCGTTCATCTCCTGAACAGCCTGTGTCGATTCTCTACGAGCAGAAGCAAAGAAGATTTCTGCTGCTTCTGTATCTGCCCACCTATCTACGTGTAGTGCTTCTAGCGTACCATCAGGTAGATACTCTGCTTCTGCATCAATCATCCGTCTGATACGGTTAGCCATATCATCAGTAATACCAAGTTGTTCACGCTTAATAGCGGAGAAAGCAACCTGTCCTGACTTGTGCTTGTAAGCCCATTCTGAGGCGTAGTTGTATAGTGAAATCCTACGCAACACATCTGTTACGCCCTGTAGACCAGACCACTTGGACACGAACATACGTGCGCCACCAAGCAATTCATCGGTCTTGGTTATATCACCATCAATCTGAACACCTTCGGTTACATCACCTTCAAGTCGGCTTCTCATGGTTGTAACTTTAGATACAAGCCCATCACCACCTACACCAGTGCCAGCAGTCATCTCACGAGCCAGCTTACTATCTAGTTCTCCGTTCCTCGCCCTACGAATAAGTTTACCATACATCGGTACGGTTTTCATCAGCGTAGGTAGGGAGTATTCAAACAAAGCGTTAGACAATTCCATCAGAGCAGCCATACCTGACATACCCATGTTAGCAGCAAAACTAACCTCACGGCCTCGTCTTGCAAGTTGTCTCATGCTTTCGGAGATTTCCTGTCCAGCAAACTGTGCGCCTGTGTATGCCCACTCACCTGTAGTGGCTTCGTACATGTAGCGAATAGCCTTCTTCTCTTCGGCTGTAGCCCTTGTAGCCTTACTAATGATGTTCTCAAAACTAGTACCAGCAGTATTAGTATTGATACCATTACGTGCTAGACCGATAGCACCAGAGAGTTGGAACACATAACTGTCAAACAAGTTCTCCATGTTCTCTTCAAGAATGTCAGTGAACTTGAGATTAAATGTATTACCATCAGAGCCACGAACCGTTACACTAGCCATCTCATCAAGCAGCATACGAGGTCTTGCACGTTTGTTACCTTTAGGCTTAATATTCCGTGTTAGAACCTCAAACATTATGTCTGTCTCTGCGCTACTAAACCCTTCTGCCTTCATAATCTTGATGAAGTCTTGTGCATCAAAGTCGCCGTTAGCCATCTTAAGACGAGCCAGTTGGTCATACTTAGGGTCAATAACAGTCTGGATATAACCACGAGACATACGCTTAATAAAGGCTTGTACAGCAGCAGCGTCTGCTTTCTTCTTACGTCTTTTTAGTGAGGCCGCTACAGTCTTCTCAATGTCTGGTTGTCCCTTACGAATAGCCGCTTCGGATAATTGAAACCATGCGTCATTAAGTGTACCATCAGGATTGTCTGCTAGTCTACCTTGACGTAACCGTTGGATGTTACCCCTGTTAAACAAACGTGGAGCATAGTCTTGGATGCGAGAGATAGTCCCTACATCGAACCCAGCAACATCAGCATCAATCGCTTGCTGTGCCAGTTTCTTCATCTCAGTCTTATACACTTCAGCAGCACGTACAACAGAAGGGGGCATCTGTTCAGTTGTTCCCCGTATCTGTCTTGATACAAGCACGTTAAAGTCTGCACGAGATAAGCCAGATTCCTCTAGCA
>Ga0222718_10003475_pt1 | contig 13514 bp, 26 predicted proteins | sample C33_27DmetaG_FD_165045 | JGI IMG/M metagenome (GOLD analysis project Ga0222718, IMG submission 165045) | Estuarine water microbial communities from San Francisco Bay, California, United States - C33_27D | ecosystem: Environmental > Aquatic > Marine > Unclassified | place: USA: California... | reverse complement strand
GCTTAAAATAAAAACTGTTAAGCTTGTTTTACTGCTTTTCTGTCATGAAGAACATTACATTACAGCAATTAGAACGTGACTTTGATCGTATTCTTGATGACGTACATGAAAATGGAGAGCACTATCTTATTAGCACTACAAGCTTAGATGCTGATGGCAATTTTGAACACGGTGGTGTTGTATTGATGCCAGTGGATGATTATATGATTTTAAAAGATACTTATAATGAGTGGATCTCAGAAGACCCACTCAACCCTATTGAAGAAGAATAAATTTTTCTGGCTTTTATAAAGGCCAGAATCCATTAAAACCTCTTCTTCCCATACCTCCTCCCAATACGGTCATAAAAACTTGACTCATTTATTGGTTTATTTGAACGCTCTGGAGTCCAATCTTTAGGGTTTTTCCCAGATCGAACGTGGTATTTATAATCTAGCCCTGCAGCAAATGGATTTCTTATATCTTTACTACTCCATTCTTTTTTACCTTCAGAGGTTTTCTTATTTTTAGTAGGAGCAGGTGCAGGTCTTGGTGCAGGTCTAGGTGCAGGTCTAGGTGCAGGTGCAGCTTTTGCTTCTTTAGCAATTTTAGGAGCTGCTGGTGTACGAACACTTTTAGTACCATCAGGTCGTTTTAAACCTGCTTGATCAGCACGACGATTAACAATTTGAGATGCAATATTACGAATAACAGCAGCATCATCAATGTTGATAATGCCTCGACCAGTATCAATTTGCTCTGGTGCAGGTAAAGAGGAAACGTAAGCAGCTTCTGTCTTAGCCTCACGTTCTTTCATGCGCTGACCAATTTCAGGAGCACTACCTACCATTTGATTACGACGAGCTTTTGTTGCTTCTCGCTCTGCTTTTAACTCAGAAATGTAATTTGCAGCACGTTGAAAATCTTCTTCTGGAACTACAGATTGTACTGTAGTTGGTGCAGTAGGTTTTGGAACGTAACTAACTGGACCTGGTGGTTTAGATCCGCCCATCTTATTGTTTAATTTCTACTTGTATGTTAATTTTATCAGTTAGATACTCATAAGCTTTATGTCCTCCATAGATGCCAGCAGGCAAGATAATGAGGACAAGAATAAGTTCTGCCCAGGTAATAGGACGACGCATGATAAAAGTAGATCTCCTTATATGGATGAGTTTAGCGAACTTTTAAAAAAAGTGCCAAGCGACATTCTATGGAATGAACTTGCAACAAGTCAACAGCGACAACTTGCAACCTCATTGTGGGAAGCAACAAATTATGGAGGTAAACCTAAGCCAGGGCAGTTTAAAGATGTTGAACCTAAACGTCAATATCTTGAATGGGTACTAAGAATGGAACATGATAAGCAGTGGCGTAACAGTCAAAAGAAACGTTACACTGCAGACAACTAATAACTTTATATGGATTTTGTAGACTGGCTGCTTAATGACCAAGACGATTCAATCGCTCAGTTAGAACCAGCAACAAAATATAAGAGTTATCGATTTAAAGAGTTAGATATAGAAAGTGTCACAGTTGAGAACTATGAAGATACGTTAGTACCATCTCTTGCAGAACAGGTATCAATGTTTATACCACCCTCTGGAAGCTTTGAAACAGCTGACTTACAACGGTATTTAGAACTGGTGCAAACGTATGAAACATCAACAAACGATATGGTTCTTGGTCTGTCGTTAGCAGATCAAATTAGGATTGCATTCAGTGACATGAAAGCTGCAACAATTTGTGATCGGTTTCCCGACATTGATCTGAACTCAAAACGACGCTATCGTTGTGTAGCTGAATATCTATTACGGCAGAATGAACTTGTTAAAGTTCGTGATGACAATGGTAAGTTAGTAAAGAAGATTGGCAATGCTGGAAAGCCTGTTGTTCTTTATCGTGGACTTTCAAAGTTACACGACACTTTAAAAAATTCTGGTTTACAAAATTTTATTAAACATGGCCGACCGACGCAAAAAGATCCTGAACAACTTGTTAAAGAACAATCCAACAGAGACTGAGCAAAGGATGCTCAACTTAGTTCTGGAAAGAATCTGTGCAGACATGGCAGATTTTTACCAGAAGTTCTTTGCAGTTGAAGGTCCAGGTGCTATTGTTTATGCCCCTGGTTCAGAAGAGAACTCAATGTTCTATCTGAATACACAAGAACTAATTAGTGCGATCGATGACTTCTCTAGTCGAGACATGGATGAGCTTGCAAATACCATGCGTAAGGCTGTAGCAAAAGCAGAATCAATTAACCCAGATAAAGAAGCATTATTTATTATTCAAGACCCAGCTTACCTTTCTTTGATCCATTACAATCGTGATGATGCTATCTCAGTAGCTGACTCATGAAGATGAGCTATACCGAATTTCGTCAGAAATTCGCTAAAGCAACAAAAGTTTGGAGACTAGAAGAAGACTGGATTACACCAGTTGAATACTTACCTTATATTGATGCGCTACTTGGTGACATTGATCTTGATCCTTGTAGCACAAAAATAGCTAACGATGAATTTATTCATGCACATAATTTCTATACAAAAGAAGATGATGCATTAAATTTAGAAGATCCATGGACTGGATCAGTATATTGTTTCCCTCCAACGTATGGACGTTGTTCATTTAATAAACAACGAGGTACGTGGCGATGGGGTTTAAGAGCAGGCTTTGGTGCGATGAGTCCTTCTGCTGCCTGGTTTAAACGAATGGAAAGAGAGTGGAAGTTGCGTAATATTCGAGAAGGATTATTCTTTTCATGTAGTCATGAAATGATGAGAACAATACCATCAATGTGGGATTATCCTGTTTGCATTCCACACAAACGTGCAAACTTAATTCAAGGTAAAAAGTTCTTTCGATTTAAAACCCCATTCACATGGGGCTTTTTTGTTTACTTCCCTGAACCATCATTAGGATTTCAATCTAGTGAAAGGTTTAGGGAAATATTTTCTAACATTGGAACAATAATTAATTAATCATATTCACTTTGGTTAGTTTTAATATTTCCATACAGCTTAGGTTTAATGCGACCATATCCACTTTCAATAGAGTGAATAGTACCAATACCTTTTAATTTATCGTAGTAAGCATCAAAAATGTCTACTTTTGTATAAGCTCGAACAGCATCAAACTGACGTTCACCATTCTTAGTAAATGTAATGATGTGAACATCTGTTGGAAGCTTTGTGTCATCAAAAGTATCAGGACAGATACTTTCTTGAACAATTTGAATCTTACCAACCATAAAAATTAATTAAGAGGATAGTTACTATAGTTAGGCATATGAACACCATCTCCACCTGGAGTATAGCCACCTAAAAAGATTGCACCAGTTTCTCCAGCAATCTTTTGTAATTGATCATTCCATCCAGAATATGTTGAAGTGTTTGGCACGCCAACAAGACGAACAGAACGTGCGCCACGATTCTTTAAAAGGTTGATCTGAGAACGTACAGCAGGCCAGTTAGCACCACTATTTAAGATACCAGTTGATAAAACAACATCTCTATTTTTAAAAGTCCCAACAGGACGATTATTCATAAGAGATAAAACACTTCTAGCACCTCTGCCCCATTGAGCATCAGTGGTATTATCTCCTCGAAGACCACCATGACCTAAGCCAGTAGCGATGCTATCACCATAGAAGAGAGCTTCTGATGGATTAAAGCTGATGGGTTGAGGAGTATTAGAAACAACTGGTTCAGGTTGAGTTGTTGTTTGTGGTAATTGAACGATAGCCTCCGGTTGTGCCGAAGGCTCTTCTACTTTCCCAAATTGTACTGGCTGGAACTGAGAACCGCTGAGATCAAAAAGAGGGATGCTATCAGACTTTTCTTCATTAGTTTTAATTTTTTTATCAAATCTTGGATCAAAACCACCACGAGCATTGATGTCGCGATCACGAATATCAATAAAAGCTTTTGCCTTAGATTTTGCTTGTGAGTGTTTAGACATTAATAACCACGTCTTTTACGTTCCTGAGCTTCTAATTCTGCAAGAGCACGATTTCTATTAAGCATTCCTCCAACAAATCCACGTCTTGCGTCGTATTCAGGGCCTTCACCACGTCTTGCATCATCGCCAGCTTTAAGTGCTTTTTCAGTTCCGCCACCAAACAAATCAAAAATGTTAAAAGCAGTTTCACCTTGGCTCATTCCAGATTTTTGTAAGTATCCTTGAAGAAAATCTTTGCCAGGTTCTTGAGAAACTGCATTCATCGGGTTAGTATTACTTGCAGCAACCATATTTGCTTCTGCATAAGGAGCACTAACAGCTTGACCTTGTGTTGCAAAACCACCTGGTAAACCTTCTTGACGACGTGGATCACCTAATTTGGGATCCATTCCTAAACCAAATGAATTAAAACCTGCAGGATTATACATAATTAATTTGAGTAGAACTCTCTTCTTGGATCTTTAACATATGTAGCACTTCTATCATAAATGCTCCGAATATTTTCATCAACAACTTCACCAAGACTTGTAAATTGATCTTCTTTTTCTGACTGTTCAATTGTTTTATAATTTGCTTCTTCTTTTTGACTAGGAACAAATTGATTTTTAAATGAAGCTGCACCGTACGCATTACTATTAGCAAGAGGAACAGCATTAATAAATCGATCATCTTCTCTTCTCTGCTGTTCTACATTACTTCTTTTTCCAGCCTTATCTCTACTGGCGTACTTCTTTAAGAACCCAAGAGCAACAGAATTATCTGATGCACCTTTAGATTCTTTATACCTTTCGTCTACTGTATAGACTTGCGAACGATTTTGAGCCATGGTAATATTCTACTAAAATTAATCAACAATGCTGGAGTCTGAAAAACCTGAGAACCAGACGGCACTTTTAATTGCAAAGATTTGTGCTGATGTAAGAGATCTTCTATTACGTAAAAATCGGGCGTATGGGAATGCTGCATTAGAACCACTGCGAATTTTTAGTAAGGCGGATGGAAAGGAACAGCTCTTAGTCCGTATCGATGATAAGCTAAATCGGATCAAACAGGGTAAAAACAGATTAGAAGATGATGAAGATGTAATTGAAGACTTAATTGGTTATCTTATTCTTCTAAAAGTATGGAAGAAACAGAATGAATTTAAGTTACGAGGAACTGATGAAGCACTATACCAAAGAACTGCAGATACTTGATCTAATTGATTGGTTAAAAGGGACTACAAGTTCTTTGGAGATCCCAGATTACCTGGAGGCTGATCCCAGTAACGAAAGAATCGACGTAGAACTTCACCAGAAGGATCAAATTCAAGAAGCTTTTTCTCTAGATAATTAATTGCTTTTATTTGATTTACATTACCATTATAAGTTTCAGCAATATTAAGTAAGCATCGACTTAATTTACACTTATGTTCTAGTAATGTAGGTATCTCTTTATCTGGCGCTAAGAATAAATTCAACTCTGCTCTACGGCGATTAACAATAAAATCACCGTAGGCAAGTAGTTGTTTATTAATGTAAGGAGACCAGATACGGATAATGTCATTTTTCTTTGCACCAGTATTAATTGCTTCTAAGAGTTCACAATCTTTAAAGAAACTAATACCAACACTATGAGCATAACTAAGTACAGCAGCTTTACGCTTGTCATTGAGTGGCCAAAAGATGTATCGAGCAACTTGATAAGAAAGAGTTTCTAAGTCTTTCTGCAATTGTTCATCAATTTCTTGTTGAGAAGCTCGGCTTAATGGACATATTATTTTACTTTTTAATTCTTTACTGCCATATCCGATACGCCATATAAACTCACCATGATCTTTATAGCCAGCATAAAGGCCAGAACCCATTAGAGTCCTGGCCGGTGTGTAGTGTTTAATTAAATTAAAAGCGTACTCGTTAGCGTAAGAGTAGTCGTAATCAAGGGACATTAACAGAGCCGCCGTAGCTCACTTCAGAATACCCGTCTAAGGTCAAAAGAACAATGTAGTCCTTAGCTGCATTGGTAACAGTAACACGAACTAAACCTTTGCCTTTACCGTCTTTAGCAATATTAGCAACAGTGCTGTAAGTAGCTGGAGCGCTGGAACCTGTATAGTCATCTTCTTGGAAGATTTCCATTTTAGTAACCCCAGAAGAACGATCTAAGGTAACGGTAAGGGCACCAGTGCTTGCTGGATTTACTTTGAAGGCACGAATGTTAAGACCTTTATCGCCAGCAGAAGTTGGTCCTTCGTAAGTTACTTCAGAACCAGCATCAACTGAGAAGGTATCAAGAGTGCCAGAGATCGTACGGAGTGGCATGGGATTAAGAAATCTGGTTAGCGTTTAAGAAGTTAAAAGTAATGTCAGCATCAATGCCATGTTCCTTAAGGATGCTCAGGAAGATCTGACGTTCAGTAGCTTTTTGATGAAGCATATCAACGAATGCTTCTTCTAATTCATCTCGATCAAGTTCTTTGATCGCAATTGCTGCCGCATGGATTGCAAATTGCTGATCAACCGGCAGTTCTAACATACTGGAATCCACAAGAGTTCCGTCGTTATTCATTTATCCTAACAGCAGTTACCATATTGTCATCCTACCAGATAAGGAGGGTATTCAATGTCAGGATCAGAGAGGTCATTTGTAAAGTCAGGATTATCTGGACCCATTTCAAAGATGCCTGGTCGGAACATTGGTAAGCGCTCATTCATGTAAGCGTTTAAAAATTCTTGTTCTTGCATTTCTACAATTTTGATTTAAGATGTGATGACTGCTAAGGTACACTCCTGAAAAAGTTAGCAAGAATGCTAACAAAATGCAGTCCATTTTAAATCCCAGTATTATCTTTTCATTTTAACTGTACTGTATAAAAATGTTGCCAGAAACTTTAGTTCAACAATTTATGCTTAATGCTTGTTCTGGAATAAGCAAGCAACAATTATCTCGTTTTTATAAAGAAGAATATGAACTAGATGATATTGATATTGATTACATCATTAAGAAAGCAGGTTTTAATAAGCAACCACAGTTTATTAATTACTTAGATTTTTATAAACAACCAATCCCTAGTACTGCTACAAAGTATCCATTTAAATTTACTCAAATATATTTACAAGAAGATTTTCTAACAGAAGAAGAATGTAAAGTTTTGATGGAAGAAGCAGATGAAAATTTACATCCATCTGCAGTTGCAAATCCAGAGGATAGAGTTATTGTTTCTGACTACAGAACATCTAGTAGTGCAGATCTAGATCGAACTAATTCAAAGATTGCAGTTGATATTGATTTAAAAATTTCTCGTTATCTTTGTATGGATCCTTTTATTGGAGAAGGATTACAAATTCAAAAGTATGAACCAGGTGAATACTATAAAGAGCATCACGATTACTTTGATTTTTTTACTGAAGAATATAAAACTTATACCGAATGGATGGGTCAACGCACCTGGACTTTTATGGTGTACTTAAATGATGTAGAAGAAGGTGGTGAAACCTTCTTTAAACATTTAAATTTAAAGGTTAAACCAAAACAAGGTTTAGCAATCTTTTGGAATAACCTTTGGCCTTTTGGCTGGCCAAATTATAAAACACTTCATGAAGCATTACCACCAGTCAGTGGTCAAAAATACATCATTACAAAGTGGTTTAGAAGTTGGCCATTAATCTGATAAGTGTCAATTATCAGTAATAGTCAAGTTTGATTTAAGTAACCACTGTTGTTTTTTATTTGCACGTCCACGTTCAACAGCAAGATCCATTGTCAGATCATCACCAATTCTTTCAGACTCTTCTGCAAGAGTAGCAAAGCTATCAGCAAGCACATCATAGTTATGAGCTAAAGTTGAAAGCATTCCTTCTTGATCAAAACAATCATCAGGAAGTGACATCATGATGGACTTGTTTAAGTCTTCTACACTGGTTGGAGTTTTGATATTAAGAGAACGAATATGTTCTGCAATTACATCAAGACCTTCTTGCATTTCCTCATAAAGATCTTGAGTAAGTTTATGAATGGTGTAAAACTTACTGCCCATAACATTCCAATGGACGATATAAGTTTGATTAAGAAGATAAGAAGTATCTCTTAATGATTGAACCAGAGCACAGTAGCAAGACTGTCTCATTTCAGGAGTTACTTTTGCCATTGAAATTACCAGTTGTAGTTACAGGCCCACCAGCCAGCTGTCAGTTTATCTTTCTTTTTGTCGCACTGGTGACGTGCTTTAAAATTAGCACGCCTCTTAGGATCTTTATGTTGTAGGTAGTCTTCCATACCTCTCAAACCAAAGCGAACAATTTTTTCTTGTCCATTATCACAAGCTTTAACAATGTATTTTTGCTTAGCACCTTTAGGAGCACGCTGAGGTTTATTACATTTCATCTGCTCTTTACGAGCAGTTGCTTTAGCTTTTGCTTTCTTACGGTCAGCCATTATATGTAATTATTAACGCGACCAGGAGCAGCAATGTCGTTACGTTCTTTTCCTCTTAAAGCTTGATCACCTTCTGCAACTTCACGTTCAGCACGTAAGTCATTGATAATATCTTCTGCATACTGACCTAAAAAAACTTTACCTTTGTTAGGTTCAGTTTGCAATCCATCCGATTGATACATCATGACAGAGGTAAGGAATAGCTTTTGTTTCGTTAGAAGTAAGATTCAAAGCAAGTGTATTCTGCTCAATCCACTGTTTTATTTTACTTGCCCTTTCCTCTGAGTAATGAGGATGAGTCTCATTGTAGTAATCAAAAACTAAACGAGAACCTTTATTTGCATTGCACCTTGTGCAACAAGCTCCCATGTTATTTCTTGTAGATTTTCCGCCTTTGAACTTAGGTTTAATGTGATCAATTGTTGCTGTGTCTTTAGACAGATAAGAGTCGCAGTACATACATTTCCAATGCCAGGCTTCAAAGATGCTTTCTCTAAACTTCTTTCTGGCAAGCTTTGGACTTAGAACAATTAAGTTCTGTAAAAACTCATTCTCTGTCTGGAACATGGCATACATGCTTCCTAACACAAAGGTAATGTGCAGAGACCTTCCTTTTTTGCTATGCTTCAGGGGTAGGGAGTGTGATGGAATTGGTAGACATTGCAGACTTAAAATCTGTTGGTCAGTAATGACCGTGCGGGTTCAAGTCCCGCCGCTCCTATGAAGAATTTAAGTTAACCAACATGCCTTTATTTACTAGCTTTCCTGATCCAATTTATATTGAAGACTTAGAACCTTCAGAAGAAGTGTTTAATGGAATGCTTAATTACTTAAAAAAATTTGAAGATAAGAATAAAGAACAATTAAAAGATGAAGAGAAGAAAAACATTACAGGAGATGTTTGTAATGATTTACTTCTCCATCAATCTTATGAATTTGATTGGCTAAATAAAGAAATTGCAAGAGTTACTAAGGCATATTTAGAAAAGATAGGTGTTGACTTATCAAGAATAGAACTTTATGCACAGAAGTCATGGCCGGTTATCTGTAATAAATCTGGTGGGTATATCCCTACTCATTGTCATAGAAATTCAATTTTAAGTTGTGTTTATTATTTAAACGGTGTTACAAACAATACTGGATACTTAAGGTTTGAACCAGAGACTTGTCTTAAACAACTTCCAATTGTTTTTAATGATACAAATTGGAACTATAAAGAATTTGATTTAGTGCCAATCAAAAATCGTCTTGTAATTTTTCCTTCTAGTATGCCTCATTCTGTAACAGAATATCATGGAGAAGAACCACGTTTCTCCGTATCATATGATCTTCTTGTTACTGGTAAAGAAAATTTAACGCCAGGGGATTACGAACATTTTGTAATGCATCCAAATCTTTGGAAAACCTTATAAAAGTTTAGAACATATAATAAGTTCAACTTTATCTTTCTTTAAAAAGATGATAAGAATGAACTTGCAAGCATTTAATTACTGGTTTGTTGTTCTTGTCTTCTTTGCATTATTCCCAACAGATGCTGTACTTATAAGTCATTACTTCTGGCTTCAGCTTAGAATTACAGCTTTAGATTGCTATATGTTTGTTCGTAGTTACTTACTTTATAGAAGTTTACGTCGTAGTGGTATTGATGTTCCATTTCGTTATGTCTCAATCAGAAGAAGGAAACCACTGTAGCCTGTAAGCTACATATGCGGATGTAGCTCAGTGGATAGAGCAACTGCCTTCTAAGCAGTCGGTCATCAGTTCAAATCTGATCATCCGTGTTGCTCCCTTAGCAATCTGGTGAATGCACCGAACTCATAATTCGGCTAAGGTGGGTTCGATCCCCTCAGGGAGCATCGGGAATTAGCTCAGTTTGGTAGAGCGCCGTCTTTGGGAGGCGGATGCCACAGGTTCAAATCCTGTATTCCCGATTTATGCAAATCTTTTTATTTTAAAATAATATTATCAACTATTTTAAAATAATCTTGAATAGTAAAGATGTTTTGAATTTAGAACTAATTGGTTTAATTTTAGGATTAGCTATTCAAGCAGGTGTTGCAGTTTGGTGGGCTAGCGGTATTAATTCAACACTGAATCATCTTGAAAATGAAGTTACAAAAATGAATATGAATGTTGATCAGAATACAGAGTTCAGAATTTTATGGCCACGCGGTGAAATGGGTGCTTTGCCTGATGATGTCAGGCAAGACTCTGTCATTGAAATTTTAAAGAGTGAAGTTTCTCGTCTAAGAGAACGCAGTGAAAACAAATGCAAATTCTAAGCAATATGCTAGTCTTTACTAGCGCCAACTTAGCTCAGTGGTAGAGCAATGCTTTTGTAAAGCATCGGTCAACGGTTCAAATCCGTTAGTTGGCTTCTGATTGTTGTTCTCTTTCGATCTTATCTTCTACTTCTTCTAAGATCTTAAGAGCATAATAATGAAAACGTTCAGTAATCCAACGTAGATCTTCTTCTTCAATATCACTAATAATAGCTTCAAGACGCAATTCACGAGAAGGTGTCTTTAAATAATTAGACACCAGTTCTAATGCTTTATAACGCCCTCTCGTAAATTCATTAAACATTAGATACTTCCTGCTACTACATCATCGGTTATGGTGTCTTTTTCTTCTTTTTGTTTTATTTGTTCTTTAATAATATCAATAATTTCAAGAGCACCTTGAACTTTTAAGTAACCTTCTTTTGTACGAATTAAACTATCTTCTGCAAGTTTAATTTGATCAGCTAAGCTAGTCAGCTGATCTTTTAAACTTTTTTCAAGGTCAATGATAATGGTTTCCATGCATCAGTTGGAACTAAATGCATCGTACATCAATTATTACTTAAATCGATATACCAACCAGAGCCTGGTCCTTCACAGGTCCAACGCTGTTTAATCATTTGAAAGCTGTAGTTAAGAGACTGACCATTGGTACTGGAGTACTGACCATTATGATTTTCTAGTTCACCATAGGGATCATGAACAACGAAGTACCCACCTCCAGGAGCTTTGTTGTCTTCGTTATAGCCAATGACACAAATCCAGTGTCCGCCTCCCTGGGGAGCGTAAGAAGGGCCTTTGTGAAGGATTCCAATGGGTACTGGAACACCAGAGGAGATTAAACCTTTTAGTTTGCTTAGTGTTCCATCTTGACGGAAACTTGCATTAAGTCCGAAGTGTTCAAGTGTTTCAACTTGCACTGTGCTACTGGTGGTGTCACCATTTTTAAGAACCTGTGAAAGATATTGATCATCTCCAGAAACAGCATCAGGCTTAAGGTACATCAAAGCCATGGCACAACTGGAGCTAAAACATGTGCGCCACCACTGTGTGTAGTTATCTCTTTGAGATTGATAAGGTACATTAAGAACTTTATAACCTAAGTTATTTTTGCTGTTTTCTTTATTTTCAGCAAGGCCATCCCAGTGTTCATTAAAGATCCACCAAGTTCCTAGGTTATAAGGAAGTTCAACAAGGGTATGTTTATCTTCTGATTTAATTATTTTGCAACCTTTATAACAACGTTCTTTAGTAACTTTTGATTTCTGATCATTCTTTAACTTAACAGAATCAATTGGTTCTTTTTTAAACCAAGTATTTTTATTTGTGCAGAGTTCTACAACACGACTATCAAGAGTAAATAGTTTTACTTCTGCTTCTCTACGTCTTGTAAGACCAGCAAGAGGTCCGTTAGCACCTTTATTCCAACGAGGTAATTCTTCTTCTGCAACAGTGTTTGGATCTTCTCCTTTATTAAGACGACGCCTTAAAGATGATTCTTCTAAAGCACCATCACCACAATTAAAAGTAAAGGAAACTAAAGCATCAAATTGATTTTGAGTAAGATCAATATCAATTAATTCTGATACTGCTTGCTCAAATATTTCAAGATCATCACGTAAAAGTTTTTCTGCTTCTGGTTCAGTAATAACTTGTCCTACCCAAACATCAGGACCAGTATGACCATAACCAATTGTAAGAATCTGGCTGGCACAGTAATAAGAATCAAGGCGTAGACCTTCAAACTCTTTGATGAGATCTACACCAGCTTGAGAGGTTTTCATTAACAGTACAAATTTGTACTATTATTTTATGACGATGTATTTATACGGTGCTTTGATTTAAGTAGAGCGGATTTGAGGTATTGGCAGGCACTGAGATTTAGCCAATACTAGCCAATACCTTGATGTGAAAGGTTAAATGCTACTTACTGAGCAAGTTACGTAAGTGTTGCTCATGATGCACCTCCTTCAAGTGCGGTTAGACGGGTTTCAAGTGCAGCGATAGCTGTGCTTTGTGTTTCAATCTGCTCCTTCTGACGCTTTACCAAGTTCACCAGCAACGGAACAAAGTTGTCATATCGCACACCCTCCTCCACATAGTCTTCAGGTTCCAAATCAACTGTAATAGGAGTGCCTTTTTCATCGTAAGTTGTTTCTGTAGTTCGCCAGTTAACAAGGCGTGGATCAATCTCTGCTACTTCTTCTGCAATAAATCCCCACCACCTAAAGTTCTCTTTGTCACCTTCGCATAGAGATCTGTAGTAGACGGGTCTGCAGTTTAGAATCGCATCAGCATATTTGTCTTCGGCTGTTTCTACGTCTGCCTTCCAACGGATTGAAGAAACGAATCTTTTCATATCCCCGTTAGATTCTACATATACAGGACCACCGCCGGTGGTTGTTCCTGTGTAAGTAGCCAGAGAGGTAAGTTTTCCTGCCTCGGAAATCCTCAACCGCTCCGTGCCGTCGACTGTAAAAATAGTGTTTGTTGATGCGCTGGTATTATCTGGATCGGATTCAATGTAGAGATCACCAGAAAAAGGTGAAATCATGTGGCGCGGGCCACTTGTAACCTTTAGGCGAATTGAAGGACTAGCGCCTTCAATGTGCAACATATTGCTGGGCGTCGTAGTGCCAATCCCTACGTTGCCCGAGCTGTCAACACGAACCCTTTCAGATCCTGCAGTATTAAACGTAAGTTGAGAAGGACCAAAGTCAGCAACGTTAGCACCATTAGCAGAAATGGACGTTGTTCCAGAAGCACTTCTGTATAAACCTGTATCTAAATCTTGATCAAAAGTAATTGATGGATTTGCTACTGAACCATCAGGAAAACTTGCACCAACATTAATATAATCAGCACCAGCTAAAACTG
>Ga0222718_10003473_pt1 | contig 13516 bp, 7 predicted proteins | sample C33_27DmetaG_FD_165045 | JGI IMG/M metagenome (GOLD analysis project Ga0222718, IMG submission 165045) | Estuarine water microbial communities from San Francisco Bay, California, United States - C33_27D | ecosystem: Environmental > Aquatic > Marine > Unclassified | place: USA: California... | reverse complement strand
ATAAAATCTTCTCTAGTTCTAATTCTACTATATCTTGACATATCTTTATTTATCCTTAATTCAACAACGTGCCAGAGTTATTGTAAACGTTGATTCTATAGTGAGTTCCGTGTTGTCCATCTAATAGGTCAGCATCTAAACCAGAGGTCGTTCCATCCACAGTTTTGATTGCGGTCAAGAGTTGTGATGCGGTTGAATATGTTTCACTGAATGAGAACACACCAGTACCAGAGTTATATGAAAGGTTACCACTAGCACTGAACATACCTCTAATATTCGCGGAGTCAACTTGAATATCATTTGCGTTTGCGATGATACCCTTACCACCTATGACATTGAAGGTTCTACTCGCTGCGATTGTCCCACCACCAGTTAAACCAGTTCCCGCAGTCAGTGTTACACTACTGTGGTCAATATGTTCGTTTGCGACAAATCCACTCAAGTTATCATGAACGATATCTCCGTCCGTTGTAGAGAATACACCTGTTCCTGAGTTATATGTGATACCTGTTCCAGCGACAAGATGAGCCCGAACTTCACTGGCACTTGGGCCCGTGTATGTGATAACACCAGTTGATGGTGCATATGTCAGTGACCCATCGCCACCAGCATCAGTTATGCTGATTGCATTCTTGGCGTCTGAAGCTGCTCTCGCTGTTGTGTAATAAAGATTAGAACCTTCACTCAAGTCACTCGTAGATTTTGTTGCGAGTCTGATATCAAATCTATTGTCAGTATAATAGAGATTACTACCTTCAGTTAGGTCTGTTGTCGTCTTTGTTCCAAAGTCTGAATCGAAGTTTGATTTCACATATGAAGTAACACCAGTAAGACCAGAACCATCACCAGAGAAAGCATTCGCAGTCATTGTTCCAGCAATGTTTACATTACCAGAACCATCTTTAGAAACCAAAGTCCCTGAAGTCGGTAGAGTAACCGAAGTCGCACCTGTTGATGTCAGTGTAGTCGCAAACGCACCCGAAGTAGTAAGGGAACCCGCTAAACTTAGATTACCACCCAACTCCAGTGTTCTATTAGCATTATTGATATCAATAGTCAATATTCTATCAGCAGTCAATATAGGACTTGCATTGTTGGAAACGATTCTGGTTTCAAACGCACTTGTCGTTACATCTCTCAAACCAAAGGTTGTGATATCTGTTATAGAACCCTGAACAATCGATGGTGTATTGATTATCGGAGAGGTAAGAGTCTTGTTGGTAAGAATCTCTGTCCCTGTCAATGAAGCAACAGATAAACCACCACTAATCGCAGTATTCAACTGACCCAGTGTCATACGAATCGTATTGTTACTGAAGTCAATCGTTTTGTTTGATAGTGTTTGTGATGTCGCTAGGGTAGCAGTGAAAGATGAGTCAATACCAATCGTCGGCGTAGCCGCATGAACAGAACCACCAGTAATACTAAGTGAACTATCAACTAAGAGATTCTTGAGATAGTTTCCACTCGTCCCTGAGTCAAGCGGCATCGTTGCCTCAGCGGCCTCGATAATACCAATAACCGCGATAGAGTCAATCGCACTCGTAGCAAACGATGTATTTAAGAACGAACTTAGTTTTACTGCCATTTGTTTTTCCTATTATGCCTGAGCTTCCGACCACCTCAAAAGACAACTAGCGTCAGATGTCCCTGATGTCAAGAACACGTTGATTACTAGAACATCTGAACCGTCAGGATACTTGAAGTCACCACCCAAAGGCGCACCAGTTAATTCTTTCAAAGCTGATAGGTCAAGAGATGATGTAACAGCATCACTTCTACTCGTATCCGCAACATATGAGAATACCTGTTCGCCAGGCACAGCATATGATGGAGAACCCGCTTTCCACGTAATACCATTAGCATTCACAACCTGAGCAAATGATGGCTGACCACCTTGAGACTCAAGATTAAGACCTGACCAATTTGCGTCTACAAAGTTCTTAGGATTGAGAATCCCCTGAACAATACATTCACCTTGACTGAAACCACGAGAAACTGTAATCTGAATTGCTTCTAACAATAACTGAGAACGATTGAGAAGTTCTTTCGCACCCAGACGACCCGTAAGAGAGTTTGATACACTAGGCGCAAGACGAATAGCGAATGCTGTAACAGGTGTTGTACTGATAGCAAAGTCGGTTCTCGCATAGTTAAACAGATAACCACGGTCTCGGTCAAACCCACCATCCATCACCAACGCACTACCCCAGTGAGATAGTGTTGGAGAACATGTATTGGAAATCTCAATGATACCCACGTTTCTGTTATGTGATGCGGCAGGGCCAGCAGTCAGGTTGTTGGTTGAACCTTGTTGATACTGAGTCAGTGTTGCTGACCTTGTACAACCCGTAAAGTTACCCGCACCTTCGGTCACACTCTTACCAGTATATGTGATAATCTCATTATCAATCAGAAGCGTTCCTGTATCCGAGAACTCAAGTAGTTCAGCGACAGGAATAGTAGTGTCACTATTGGTAATCGCAGCAGTCAAAAATGTTACTGGAGTATCGTTCTCAATACTATATCTAACTGGAAGGTTACCCGAACGCATATAAGCTTCGTTGTTGATATTGTTGTTTTTCATTCTATGGACATATACCCATTTACCATCACCACCACGAATCATGAAGTGAATGAAACCAGCACCATACCACGAATACTCAATACCAATCATCTGCATCTTACCAGCATCAAAATTAGTTCCTGATGGGCCGTTTCCGTCCATCGTATCGAGATTCCAACGTGATTGAGGAATACGTTTTTCAGTAATTTTTGTCGCACGAATACCAGTTGCGGTAATACCACGATAATCTGGTGTTACATAAATGGTTGTATCGTTTGGAACTTGAGTGATGAAGTGAGTCATACCACGAACAATAATACGGTCACCCGCTCTCAACTGTTCGGTAAATCTAGTACTAGCACCTGTAATAGTGTTACTATTCTGTGTAGCATTAATAGTTCCTGTAATCTGTTGAGCAGATGACCTTTGAACACAGTAAGTATCTTGACCATTGAACTCAAAGAAAATACCATTTTGGTCATCAAACATACCAGCACGAACCGCTGAACCTGTCCATGACTCAACATAAACTTTACATACTTCATCAAGTCCTGCTGTTGTATCTCCCAGAGTTGATTTGGCAGCAATCGTAAAGGTATAGTCATCAACAATAGTCTGAACTGTATAGGTATCTTCGTAACCAGATGTTGATACACCCTCAAGTCTGATTTCGGCTTCTGGTTGTAGTCCGTGGTCAATGTCATCCGTTTTTACGGTGATTGTTGACCCGATTGTTGTGCCGCCCGCAGTAATGCTTTGAATATCATAGTTGGGTTTGAACAATGTCCCTGAAGACCAAAGGAAACCCTTACCAGATTGATAACGGAAATACTTCTTGGTCTGACGAACCACAGTTGCCGCATAGGTCGGTGTCTTTGTAGAAAGAATAACACCACCATCTTGCGGTCTGTGTAGAATCGTTGCGTTAGAGAACGCATACAGAGTCGGTGAGCCTGGATTTTCAACCGAACCACCACCCCTTGATGTATATTTTAGAGAAGTGAGTGATGGTGTTTTTTCAATAAAGAAAGGCCCTGAAGCAAGTTCTTTATTGGTTCCAGTATCCATTTCAACATGAATGTTTGTGCCAGGAATTAGACCATGCGGACTTGCGAAATTTAATGTGATTGTTGTGGGGTCTCCACTATCACCAGATTGAACTTCCACACCTGTGGCTGGAATAGACGCACTGGCGTAAATACCACCACGTTTTGCGAGAGTCTCTTCGGTATACAATGATTGTCCGTTAGATGTTCCAACTAGACCACGAGCAAAGTATGTCACGGTTGATGTGGTTGGAACAGATTCGATAATAAAGTTACCATCTGCCCTACTAAAACCAAGAACACCTGAGTTAAGACCAGAAACGTTTACAACGTCCCCAGCCAAAAGGTCATGAACATCATCAAAAACGACTGTAATAAAACTGTTTGTGGAACTTGTTGTGGTATAGTCTGTCGTAATAGTACTAACAGTTAAATCCACACCCGCTTCATCATAAGCAGATGGATAACCCTTCACGGTTCCGTAACCTGCCCACTTGGTAGGTTGAAGACCATATTCAAAGTCAGCGTCAATCTGTGAGAGAGGATTAGACACACGCATACGTTCAATCGCGTCTGTGCCAAATTGATAAGGTCTAACAATCGCGCCATCACCTTTACCTTCTTCAACATAAATCTGTAGACCGTCTGTCGAAGACATTGCACTTGTATCTGTGTTCAGAGTAAACGTAGTATATCCGTCATACGCTTGGTCGATATTATACCAATCAGCATTAGTGTGGTAACCACCTTCGGTGAATGTTGCTGTTGACCCCGCGAATGCGACATCCGCAAAGTTATAGATGATTACGTTATCAGTTGTATTAGTAATCAACAACAACTTATCAATAGAATAACGGCCAGGCAATTTTACATTACCTACACCCGCTACGCCTGGCTCAAAAATATATTTAGATGCTAATCTCTTACTCATTATTAATCCTTATTAATTATCCTAATGCGACTGCAAATGCAATCGCCTCATTTGTTGAAGCAAAGTTTGCGGAGTCTGCGGCCGCACCTGCTGGGCCAGTTTCACCTCTTTGACCGATGGATGTGTATATGTTCCATGTGCTATTTATATAGATAAATTCAACGACATTCTGACCAATATCAAGTTCAAAGTCGTCCGAATATCCTTCAATGGTGCTTCCGTTTCTACCGATGAATAGTGAAGTGTCTGACCAGTTACCTACGTCAATAATCTTGACATAATCCCCTGTTACGGGTGATGCGGGTAAGGTAACTGTGAAACTACCACCCGAAGTATCTACCGCAATTCTCTGTGACGATGAGGCTGTAGTATTACTTGTCACTACACTATAGTTTGTAGAGAATACACGGAAGTCTGAATCAAACCCAAGATATGTACCACGCAACGCACCAAAGTTAAATGTTCCTAACTCAAACGATGAATCGTTGAAGTTGATAGTTTGGTCTGCAACAGAACTATCCAATCCATCTTGAATAAGGTTTGTGAATACATACCACTCTCCATTGGTCGCATCTCTGACGAAACCAGCACGTCTGATTGTTCCACTGTCATCACCGTAACGACCAACAACACCAATATCATAGATGTCCTGTGCGTTACTATCGGCAACTTTAATAATCGCATTCGTGATACGAAGGTCATTCTGTGATGTGATGTTCTGAGAACCGACTACGTTGAAGTCACCAGTAATTGTCAGATTACCACCAATGGTTGCGCCACTGAACTGAACCGAGTCACCAATTCCAATAGGTTGTCCAACAGAAATAATACCTGTTGCGGAGTCATATCCAACACCAGTTCCAGCAACCAAATGCGCTCTTACTTCGGTTGCACTAGGGCCATTATATGTAATGATGCCTGTTGAGGCACTATATGTCAGTGACCCATCACCACCCGCATCACTTACAGAGATTGCGTTCTTCGCATCACTATCTGCTCGTGCGGTGGTGTAGTAGAGATTATTTCCTTCTGAAAGGTCTGTCGTAGACTTATCACCAAATGCGGAATCAAATCTCACTTGGGTATAATAAAGATTATTACCCTCTGATAAATCTGTTGTTGAGTGGTTTGAAATGTCTGATACTTGACCCGTAACATTACCAATGAATGCTCCTGCGGCCTGCATGTTACCAGCAGAGAAGATGTCATTACCACGAAGGTTACCACCTACACCAAGACCACCAGCGAGAACCAGAGAGCCCGTTGTTCTACTGATAGAGTTTGTGGTGGATGCAAGTTTGATGTCACCATTACTATCCATCTCAAAGAGTGTTGTGCCACCCTGCAAGTTATATGGTGTATTACCAACATCTTTCTTAATCAGAAGTTGCCAGTTTGCATTAGGGTATCCAAGAACAAACTGGTTAGAATCCGCAGTTCCAACCGCCCCTAATACAGTTTGGAACTGATTTCTAACACCCAAAGCAACTGAAGCTGATGTATCAGAACTATCTTGTGATGTAAACATAAAGACAGTGTTAAGAGAATCACCATAGAAATCATTTTGATTGAATGATAAACTACCAAAGTTCTGAGCATATGCAAGAGTTGAACCGAGTGTTAAACTTGTTGTAGAAGCAAGTGTTGATGCAGATATGTTAGTAATCTGTGCCGAATCAAACGTTGCGTTTTGACCAGTTAGTGTGGTATTCGCAAGGTTTGTTATTGTCGCGCTATCAGATGTTACATTTGTGATGTTTGCGGTAGTGCCTGTAAGTGTTGTCAGATTAAGTGTAGTAATCTTTGCACTATCGGCATCCAAATACTGTGGGTCAAGTTTCGCAGTGAATGTTCCACCATCTGCTGTATTGATAGTGAAGATACTTGTTGATGAGTCGTATGATGTACTTGTTACACCAGCAACAGCAATCGTTGAAACCGAATCAACTTCACCAAACTCATCAACTTTGATGATTGGAATCTGTGTTGCAGAACCATAAGTTCCAGCAACTACACCAGAAGTCGTTCTAAGGAAGGCTGGGAACGACCCACCATCTGCTGTGTTAACCGTAAGTGTATATGATGCTGAGTCATATGAAACATTAGATACACCCGCAACAGTTACTGTTCCTGCGCTATCTAATTGACCTTGGGCATTAACCGTAAATACTGGAACTTCTGATGCGGAACCATATGTCCCTGCCGTGACACCCGTGTCAGTGATAGAGATATTATATGTCGCACTGTCCCAAGTAATTCCTGTTCCGCCCGTAATAGATGTGGAAAGGTCACTATCAAAGTTTGTTTTTGTATAGACTTGTTCTGTGTCAAATGTAAACCGACCAAGAGAACTATCATAATTCAACGCACCACCCGCAGAGAAATATCCACGAATACTAGAGATTGAGGTTGTATCACCTAATGCGCTATCAAACCTTACACGAGTATAATAAAGATTATTACCTTCGGTTAATCCAGTGGTTGAATATGGGTCAAGAGTGATGGTGTCAAGGAATGTCTGACCATCAGCGGTGTTGATAGTGAAGTTACCGTTAGAGGAATCAAAGTTGATACTTGATACACCCGCAACTGTTGTTGTTCCTGCACTATCCAACTGACCTTGTGCATTTACTGTAAATACTGGAATTTCTGTCGCAGAACCATAAGTTCCTGCAACAACACCCGTTGGAGTAATAGAGATAGCATCATTTGCACTATCGTATGTAATACCTGTGCCACCCGAAAGTGCCGCACCCAAATCCGAATCAAAGTTCGTCTTAGTATAGACTTGTTCTACATCAAATGAGAACTGACCAGTAGATGCGTTATATGAAAGGTCACCCGCCGCAGAGAAATGTTGTCTGATGATAGCGGCAGCCGAGTCCGTCCCAATCTGAGTATTGACCCTATTATTTGTGTAATAAAGGTTGATACCTTCAACTAGATTGGTTGTTGTGTATGGGTCAAGTGTCGCAGTCGTTACAAACGTTGCGCCATCGGCAGTCCCAATGGAGATATTACCTGTCGCAGAGTCAAATGTAAGTGATGTGACACCAGCAACTGTTACTGTTCCCGCACTGTCTAGTTGACCCTGTGCGTTTACTGTGAATACAGGGATTTGTGTTGCAGAACCATATGTCCCTGCTACGACACCTGTATTAGTAATACTAATCGTATCAGTGGAAGAATCATATGTGATACCCGTTCCACCATCAAGGGCAGCGCCAAGGTCACTATCAAAGTTTGTCTTGGTGTAAACCTGTTCTACATCAAATGAGAACGTTCCTGTTGAACTGTCATACGATAGGTCACCAGCCGCAGAAAGGTATCCACGAATAGTTCCGATAGATGTCGTATCACCCAACGCACTATCAAAACGAGAACGAGTATAGTAGAGATTAGAACCTTCTGTGATATCACTCGTTGTGTTGGTCAGAGTGGTAAACTGAAGAGTTCCGATAGTCGCATTATCAAAGGTTGCTTGTGAACCTGTCAGATTTGTATTAGTCAGATTCGTGCTGATTAGGTTTGTATAGTCTGCTGTGGTGCCACTGATATTTGTGATTGTTGCTGAGTCAATATTCGCATTGAATGACTTCAGATTATAAACTTGTTGAACACCAGTTGTGTCAGAGTCAATCAGTTTATGCCAACTACCCGCATGTGCAAAATACCCACGACCCGCTGCATGAACGTGTGCATACATACCATGATAAAGAGAAGCAGATGGTAAGTCACCTTCTGTTGGATATACGTTACCATAAAGAATCTTACCAGTGGTCTCTAGTGTTTGACCACCAAGTGTCCAATAGTTTGTTGCTTCATCCCAAAGGAATGATACGTTGGAATCATCACCACGTTCAATTTCAATACCCGCATTTTCAGTGGCTGAACCAATTGCGTTTGAGTTAAGAACAATAGTATTGTCTGCGAGTTCAATCGTTTCAGTATTGATTGTGGTTGTCGTTCCAGAAACAGTGAGGTTACCACCAATCGTCAGATTAGAACCAACAGCAAGATTGTTTGTTACGGTAGCGCTGTCTGTTGTGACGCCACCTGTCGTGTTAGAACCACTAACGACAGTAAGACCATCATTAACAACTAGTCCATTATTGACAGTTAGTCCTTGGTGAAATGTATCATTGATATCAGTCCTTGCGATATCCGTGTCATTGAATGAGAATGAACCAGCAGCACTATCAAACGAAAGAATATTAGAATTATTCGTTCCAAGAGAAATACTAAGGTTAAGAGCAACACCATCACTATCAATAATAAGGAAACTGCCCTCACTATCCTTTAGAGAAAGAGAACCAAGAGTGATTGTATTGCCCGACAGAAATAGGTCTTTGAATTTCTTGGTTGGACTACCAAGGTCATAAACTTCATCCGAGTCTGGAATCAGAGAACCAGTAAATGTTCCGTTGGTAAATGCAAAGGTATAGTTAGAGACCGCACTATCATAAGTTACAGTTATGTTATCACTACTTCTAAGACCAGTAATCTCATAGTTACCAGTCGAAGTTTTGTATGCAAGAATAGAACCATCAGATTCAACCGCAGTTACATCAACGCCTGATAGGTTATTAATAGAGAATGCACCCGCAGAAACTCTTTTGATAGGAATTCCTACCTTTACACTTTTTACACGAATTGTCTCGTCAGTATAAACAATCTTGGTGGCCATTATACCCTCTTTACTTTGTTACTGAAGGAGACACTTCAACTTGACCTTCAAGAACACGATTGATAATCGTATTGGTATCACTATCCGTATAAGATAGTTCTACATCATAAAGATATCGGCCTCTTGTAGTGAGTGCGTCTGTTTGTGTATTCGTTAGAGATAATGTAATAATACCATCTTCAGGTGGTGTTGTCACAACAGCATTGAATTGAATTGTGTTCGGGTCAGACGCACTGTCCTCATATCTGCGTTTCATATATGCTGTTACATTGTGATTGGTAAGATTTTTCTTACTACCATCTACATTGATGAGTTCAATCTCAATCGCAACATCTGTGCCTTGTTTGATAGTGATATCTTCATAGTTTGACATTTGTTAATCCCATATAAACAATACTTGTCTTTATTTATAAGGATTCTGATGTCTATAAAACTAGAAATCTGACATTATTTCTTCAATAGCTTCGTCTTGTAGTCCAAGACCCATATCAGTATGGTCAAACATATATGATACGGTGATACGCCAACAGTCGGTTTCAGCAGCATGATATACACGTTCATACCAAGGCTCTCTGTATGAACCAAAGTATCCTGCTTTACACTGCCAACCTTTCTTATCTTTCATCACAACCTCTTCACCTGTGTGACCATCAATATATCGAAAACATCCCTCACCCGTTTCTGACCAAGAGAAGATTAGATTATATGCAGATGCATTTGCATTATTGTGCCATGAAATGAAACCATCAGGTGGATACATTTGTGTCAATGCATTATTCTTCGTACATAAGAGTTGACAGAGTTGTTGATTATATCTACTATATCTCTCAATCAAACCTGCATACTCAGGATTTTTGTCACGACCAATTAAATGATGCACTCGGTCAGCTTTGAGTGCAAAGGAGTGACCACCATCAGGAAATCCTTCATGTTTCTCGTCCATTGCAATGATTTCATCACGATACTTTTCACTCATGAAATGTTTTCTCTGGTCAGGACTTCCATTTAAAACAACATTTCTTTGAACTAAATCTCTATTTTCATAATACCAAAGAAAATTATTCAATGCATCTAATACATGAGAATTATTTATTGGGATATCCTTCATACTATCAATACATCCTTTTTCAATGAACCAGAATAATGACGAAGGATGGGAGGTTTACCTTCGATAGATTTCAATCCTTCATATCCATATTGAGTAAAGTAGTTCCAACGAATATCATCACGGAAGATGCCAATCTTTAGGTCTTTGTATTTTTCTTCCTTCTCTGTGAGCCACCACAAAGTTGTTTGGTCAAAGTGTTTAAGGTCTCTGTCCCATTGTTGTTTTTCAAACCCTTCGGGCATCCACATATTATTATGTTGTTTATTAAATAACTCAAACCAGTCTTCCATAAACTCACGCACCAGAGGATTACCACTTCGATAGAGACACACGCCCCCACATAGAGTATACTTCTCTACACCGCCATCATATCTAAACTCACGAATCGCATAGAACTTCTCACGTTCAGGAGTCAACTCATGAAAGACCATATCACGGTCACCAAGTTCGTCCCAGACCTTTGCGATGTCCTCGTGTTCACAATCCATATCCGCATCAACATACATCGTTATATCATAGGGAGATTGTGACATACCCCAGAGTTTCGCACGATAATGATTGTCGCAGAAAATGATTTGGTCTGCTTCGTCAGCACGTTCATCAATGAAACGTTCTTCGGTGACTAGAGTGATAAGTGCTTCAGGGTAGAAGTCTTTGATTGATTCCATGAGATTGACTGCGTATGTGTAGAAGTTGGAGTTCCTCGACGCAACAATAACGAAACCTTTACTTAATGTTTTCATCTTCCACAGATTCTTTCACAATCATCATAGCATATAGATTTACTTCTGGAATAGACTTAGAACGCCGTAGTTTTGATTTCAACAAACGATTTTTTGATTCCTTAATTTCAGGAATCTCAAAGGTCTCTAGTTTATATTCAAACAACTTCTCAAGTTTCTTAGAACGTTCTTGTTCGAGTTTCTTTTGTTTTTCAAGTTCAGCTTCTGCTTGTTTTTTCTCAAGTCTTTTCTTGGTAGAAGCTTCAATCTGCTCCTCACCAAGAAACTCAATAACTTCATTGAAAAGTTCGTTGGGCGAACCATCTTCATTTAGTTTATTTAATTTATGAACCTGACGGATTTGTTTATTGTCCACCTGTTCTTCGCTAATCGCATTCAGAATTTCTTTCTTGGGGGTTTCCCAGAATGCATTATCTAACCATGTTCTTGCCACTTTTAATACTCCTGTAGTTTAGTTTATATATAATCGATTTACGCAGTTCTCACGTATAATGTATAAGTCTCAATCGTAGAGGATGAACCACCAATTGTTGTTCCAATATAGTTACCGAGATAGTTACCAATAAAGTTACCAACAAAATCTGTTGTATATGTTGATGTTCTTACTCTAGTATATTCGCCCAGATAATCTTGTGAAGTGATTCTAGTAAAATCTTGTGTTCGGTCTGTTGTATAGGTGCTTGCTCTTGTTCTTTGATAGTTCGCAGAATATGTAGAACCTCTGGTTCTTGTGTAATCTGCCGAGTATGCGGAACTTCTTGTTCTTTGATAATCAGCACTAAAGTTTCTTGAGTAGTTACCAGTGTAATCACCTAAGAAGTCGCCTGTAAATGTGGTTGCTCGAGTTCTTTGATAATCTGCTGAAAAAGTACTTGAAAGAGTTCTTGTGTAGTTACCAGAATTTCCTATCAATTGTGCGATAGTAGGTGTGCCCGAAGCATTAATATCTTCAACACGAGGCTCCCAAAACTGTTGGTTGGTGTTTGTATCTGTTGAATAAAACAAATAAGTTCTGTGATAGGTATTGGTTGCAGTTGAAGTCCAGTAATAATCTGAGCCGGCCGATACTACTTTTTCTCCAGACGCATTGTAGATACCTGAATCTGGATGAGCTCCACCAGTTCCAGAAGCATTAGAATAAACATGACCAACTACAAGAAACCATTGACCAGCACTACTAGCATCCCACCATCCTCTTGCCTGAAAGTATGGATTACCATTCAGAACGCCATTACTTCTATTGTTCACGGTATTAGCGCCAACACCAAGATAGAAAGAACCATTACCTATAGTTTTGCGTCTTACCCACACTGAGAATCGATATGTTTTTGTGCGGTCAATATTGAAGATAGCAGTGTTAAAACCACCATCTGCATCAGATGTTGCATCTTGGTTTGATACATCCCAAACAATATCTGTGCCTTTTGGTGATGTATCAGATATACGACTGTTACCGTCACCATTTTGATTGTAACCAGTTGTGCTGCCCGTGCCTGTTGTCCACTCTGGGAAATTAGTTGCAAGAAGGTTATTTGCATTGCTATAAGTTCCAGAGTTGGCCGCTGAAACTACACTTCCACGAGTTGATGTTCTGGCATAGTTACCCTCAAAGTTACCAGTATAATTACCAACAAAATCACCTGTAAAATTAGTAAGACGATTTCTTATGTAGGTTCCTATTCTCCCGTAGTTACCAACAAAGTCACCTGTATATGTGGTAACACGAGTTCTGGTATAAAAGTAAAGAATATCGTATACATAATTACCAACAAAATCACCTGTAAAGTTAGCAACACGATTTCTGGTGTAGGGTACTGTTCTCGAGTAGTTACCAACAAAGTCACCAGTATAATTAGTAACACGAGTTCTTGTATATGCAGTGGCACGAGTTCTTGCGTAGTTACCAACAAAGTTACCAACATAGGTATCAAAATCCTGTCGAGTATAATCACCCGCAAAATTCCTTGCATAGTTACCAACATAGTTACCCAAGAAATTACCAACAAAATCGGTAGCTCGTGTTCTTTGATAGTTCGCAGAGAATGCTCTCGCATAGTTACCAACATAGTTACCTAAGAAGTTTCTGGAATAGTTACCAGTATAGTTACCAAGGAAGTTTCTTGAATAGTTACCGACATAATCTCCCAAGAAATCACGTGAGAAGTTACCTATAAAGTTGCCAATATAGTTTCCTGTAAATGAAGATGTTCTTGTTCTTGTGTAGTTACCAGTAAAATCTCTTGTGAAGTTGCCTGTAAAAGTGGTTTCTCTATCTCTAGTGTATGTCGCACTATAATCAGTATTCACCAAATCATAACGAGTATCTGTCGCAGTTCCTTTCGCAGACCACGTTCCTGTATCCGTTGGCGCACCTTGTGTGGCACTTCTCAACTGATATGTTCCCACACCATCTGTTCCGTTCATTATGCGACTCT
>Ga0222718_10003472_pt1 | contig 13521 bp, 7 predicted proteins | sample C33_27DmetaG_FD_165045 | JGI IMG/M metagenome (GOLD analysis project Ga0222718, IMG submission 165045) | Estuarine water microbial communities from San Francisco Bay, California, United States - C33_27D | ecosystem: Environmental > Aquatic > Marine > Unclassified | place: USA: California... | reverse complement strand
CAGCCCTGCAGTGGTGGCGAAGAGATCGGCGAGTGATAGAGTGGAATCTATCCGGCGTCCACCCTTGATTCCTCCCTTGGGCCAGGAAGCGATGAAAGGAACACGGTGCCCGCCCTCAAGCAGGTCCCGCTTCAATCCACGCAGCGCCCCGGACGGGTTGTGCTGGTGCCGCTGGATCAAATCACGCATGAAGGGGGCTGGTCCATTATCGCTCGAAACAATCAGAAAAGTATTCTCATAAACGCCCGCCTCTTTGAGTGCGGCCACAATTTCCCCGACCGCCTGATCCGTCTGAGCCACAAAATCTCCATAGGGCCCTGCCTGGGTCTTACCCTGAAATTCACCCAAGGGAACGATGGGTGAATGAGGGGAAGTGGTGGAGAAATAAAGGAAGAAGGGATCAACACTCTTGCTTTGTTCTTGAATGGTTTCAACAGCCTTGGTGGTAATCATCGGCATCACCTGATCGAGTTGCCAATCCTTTTGCCCCGGGCCGACCCCATGGATATACCCACCCGACATCACCTGCTGTTTTCTGAGCTTTCCCCCATCCACATCAATGGGGTCACAGGTGAGGCGATCATTTTCAATAAAGGCATAGGGGGGCATATTGGGCACATCATCCCCAAAGTAATAATCAAACCCAGCCCCCAAGGGCCCACCCTGGATAGGCTTCGACCAATCAAACATCTCGCAGGTCGCCTTGCTCGTTCCGGTACCGATGACTGAATTGGGTGGTTTCACCCCACCTTTCCAGGGCCAGTCAAACCCAAGATGCCACTTGCCCACGCAGGCGGAGTAATAGCCCTTGCTCTTGAGAATTTTGGGCAAGGTAACCCGCTCCGGCACGATGTAGGATTCTTTCCATGGGTTGAGCCGGCTAATTTTTCTGCGCCATGAATAACGCCCGGTCAGCATGGAGTACCGGCTGGGGCTGCATACCGTGCTGGGGGCGTGTGCATCGGTTGCCCATACACCTTCCTGGGCCAACTTATCCATATGCGGTGTTTGCACTTTTGATTCGGCATTGAGAAAGGAGACATCCCCATAGCCCAGATCGTCGGTCAGAATGATCACGATATTGGGCTTACCCGGCTCCTTGGCTCCCAAACTTACCAGCCAGCATGCAGCGATGAAAAAGCTAAACCATGGGTTTAGTTTTCTGAATGTCATATTTGCAATGGATTGATTCCAGCTTAGATAATTTGGTCCTTTTACTTCTGTCTGGTTCCTGCCTTGGGATAGATTGAATTGATCTGCCATGAGGAGACCCTTTTGACCATCAGGTCGCCACCCTTGCTGAATAGGCTTACATGCAGATCCTGGGGTTTATAGTCATGCCAGGCGACGGCTGCCTGGCGGTCGTTGGCAAACACTTCGATCATGTTCTTGTCGATGAAGATGCGCAGGGTGAGATCCTCGCCTTGCTGCAGCTCGAAAGGCGGATTGATATAGCCAACATTCAATGCCTTGCTCCCCTTAGCGGATGAGATGGTGAAACCGTTATTGCCGTCCTTATCAGCCAGCACCTTGATGCCGAATTCGTCAGCCTGTGGTGCCTCGATGACGATCTCGAGCTCCATGGTGTCACCAGACATTCCCTTGAGGAGGTGAGTGGAGTCACTTTTGACCGTGAGGTCGTGCACGCTTTTTTCATTGGTTCGTAATTTCTTGAGTTCACGCAGGGGTTGGATGAGGAGCTTGTTGTCGTCCGAGAAGCTGAGCTCGCGGGGCAGAGACTGGATGCCCGTCTGCAATTTTTTCCCCAGCGGCCTTCTGGAGCCACGTGGTGCACACCATGCCCACATCACCCTTCGACCATCCGGAGTCAGCAGCGATTCCGGAGCAAAGCACTCTGCACCCGCCCAGCTCATCAGGCCATGCTGTTCGGGCAGGAATTGTTCGTCCTTAAAATCACCGATGAAATAACGGCAACCCAGTTTGTGACTGATGCACAGGAGCACCCATTTATTGCCCAGCCTGAACATATTGGCACAGGAGATATCCTCATCTCTTCCAACACCGAGCTTTTGCTCATCGAATTCCGAATGGAGCAACTCGCCGATAAAGTCCCAGTCCTTGAGGTTTTCGGACTTCATGATTACCGCAGGTTCCTTGTTGCTACGACCGTTCACCCCATAGTAGATCCCCTCGTTGATCCAGATATCGGGATCAAAGTAAGGCATATCGGTCATCAGCTTGCCGTCCTTATCGCGTGGCGTCATTTCATGCGGCTTGCTCCACTGGTCCAGGTTGTCGTCCAGGGCATAGGAAATCCAGTTACGCTTGGATCTTTGGCCATGATAGACCATGGCTGGCCGGCCGTCTTTGGTGATAAAACCCGTGCCGCTGAACATACCGTGCCCCATGGTTGTGGGGCCCAGCACAGTGGGGTGCCATTTCCAGTGTACCATATCTTTGCTGGAAACATGGGCGAAAACAAAACCAGTCCGGTGCCTGTAAATGTAGTGCAGGTGGTAACGCCCCTTCCAGAAGAAGGCCGGGTTGGGGTCGCCAGGGACTGCGTTTCCAGACCCGAGATGGGCGAGGTGGTATGTCAGCCAGGTTTTTGGCAGGCTCTTTGGTATGGCAGGGGTCTCGATGACCGTCTTCGGTTCCTCTGCGCTGCACACCGAAGTGAGCAGGGTAAGGAAAAAGGATGTTAGCATTTTCTTGGTTATATTCATTGTGTGTTTCCTTTTAACTCGGTTGCCGGCTTGGGGTAAATCGACTTCATCTGCCAAGCTGACATGCGTTTCACCTTCAGTTCACCGCCTTTGCTGAAAAGGCAGACCTGCAGATCCTTCGGTTTATAGTCGTGCCAAGCCACGGCGGCCTGGCGGTCGTTGGCAAAGACCTCGATCAGGTTTTTGTCGATAAAGACACGCAAGGTCAGATCCTCCCCTTCCTTCAGTTCAAAAGGCGGTTCGGAGTAACCGACCTTCAGGGTCTTGCTGCCCTTGCCCGATGAGATGGTAAAACCCTCCTTACCGCCCTGACCGCAGAGCACCTTAATTCCGAATTCTTTGGCTGTGGGAGCTTCCAGCACGATCTCCAGTTCCATCGTGTCGCCAGAAATGCCTTCAAGTACATGAGGGGAGTCACTTTTGACCGTGAGGTCCGTAACAGTTTTTTCCTCGCTTCGTAGTTTTTTGAGCTCCCGCAATGGCTTGATCAGCAAGTTTCCCTCCTCGGAAAGACTCAGCTCGCGCGGCAGGGACTGGATGCCGGTTTGGATCTTGTCCTTCAAAAGCTGATAAAAGTTTTTCTCTCTGGGGAATTCCTGAATGGTGGCAACCCTCGGGGTGCACCAGGCCCACATGACGCGCCGGCCGTCTGGCGTCAGCAGGGATTCGGGAGCCATCAAGTCCCAGGCGGCCCAGTTCATCAGGCCATGCTGCTCGGGCAGGAATTGCTCGTCCTTAAAATCGCCGATAAAATAACGACAACCCAGCTTGTGGCTGATGCACAGAAGCACCCACTTCTCCCCCAGCTGGAACATGTTGGCACAGGAGATATCCTCGTCTCTTCCGACCCCGAGCTTCTCCTCGTCAAAATCCGGATGGAGCAACTCCCCGATGTACTCCCAATCCTTCAGGTTTTCGGATTTCATCATCACCGCGGATGAACGTCTGTTACGCCCGTTTAATCCGTAGTTGATGCCATTATTGATCCAGAGATCGGGATCGAAGTAAGGCATATCGGTTACCGGCTTCCCATCCTTGTAATGGGGCAGCATTTCATGTGGCTTGCTCCATTGCTCCAGGTTATCGTCCAGGGCATAGGAAATCCAGTTTCGCTCCGTTTTATGGCCAAAATAAACCATCGCCGGTTGGCCTTCCTTGGTGATGAAACCGGTGCCGCTCCATATGCCGTGGCCCATGGTTGTTGGCCCCAGCACGGTGGGATGCCACTTCCAGTGCACCATATCCTCACTGGAAACATGGCCAAAGACAGACCCAGTCTGATGCTTGTAGATGTAGTGCAAGTGGTAGCGCCCCTTCCAAAAAAAGGCAGGATTGGGGTCGCCTGCGGTTGCGGTTTCTTCTGCTTCGGGGTGTGCCAGGTGATAGGTCAGCCAGGTGGCGGGCGGGCTCTCCGGCATCGCCGGTGTGTCTATGACCGTCTTCGCCTCCCGAGCGCTGCACGCGGAGGTGAGCAGGGAAAGGAGAAGGGGAACAAGGATTTTCTTTGTTATGTTCATTGTGTGTTCCCTTTTAACTCGGTTTCCGACTTCGGGTAAATCGACTTCATCTGCCAAGCTGACATTCGTTTTACTTTCAGGTCACCGCCTTTGCTGAACAGGCGGACCTGAAGATCCTGCGGATCATACTCATACCACGCTAACGCAGCCTGGCGGTCGTTGGCAAACACCTCGATCATATTCTTATCGACGAAAATGCGTAGGGTGAGATCTTCCCCTTCCTGCAGCGCAAACGGCGGTTGGATATAGCCGACATTGAGGGTCTTACTGCCCTTGCCCGATGAGATGGTTAAGCCCTTTTCACCATCTTCATCACAGAGCACCTTAACCCCGTAGCCTTGGGCTGTGGGAGCATCCAGCACGATCTCCAGCTCCATGGTGTCGCCGGAAATGCCCTTGAGCCTATGAGTGGTGTCACTTTTGACCGTGAGATCCTCAACCGTCTTTTCCTCGCTTCGTAGTTTTTTGAGTTCACGCAGGGGTTTGATCAGCAGGGTTCCCTCCTCGGAAAGACTCAGTTCGCGGGGAAGCGACTGAATGCCCTTCTGTAACCTCTTGCTTATCGGCTTTCTGACACCACGTGGGGCACACCATGCCCACATCACCCTGCGTCCATCGGGTGTGAGCAAGGACTCGGGAGCAAAGTACTCCGCACGCGACCAGTTCATCAGGCCATGCTGCTCGGGCAGGAATTGTTCGCCCTTGAAGTCGCCGATAAAATAACGACAACCCAGCTTATGGCTGATGCAGAGGAGCACCCACTTCTCCCCCAACTGGAACATGTTAGCGCAGGAGATATCCTCGTCTCTTCCAACTCCGAGCTTTTTCTCGTCAAAATCCGGATGCAGCAACTCGCCGATGTAGTCCCAATCCTTAAGGTTGCCGGACTTCATGATTACCGCCGATTCCTTGCTGCTGCGCCCGTTCACTCCATAGTAGGTGCCATCGTTGATCCAGATGTCGGGATCAAAGTAAGGCATATCGGTCATGAGCTTGCCGTCCTTGTCACGCGGCGTCATTTCGTGCGGCTTGCTCCATTGGTCCAGGTTGTCGTCGAGGGCATAGGAAATCCAGTTTCGCCCGGACCCTTTGCCGTGATAGACCATGGCGGGCCGTCCGTCTTTGGTGATAAAACCGGTTCCGCTGAACATGCCGTGCCCCATGGTCGTTGGTCCCAGTACGGTGGGGTGCCAATCCCAGTGCACCATGTCGTCACTGGAAACATGGGCAAAGACATAACCGCTTTGGTTCTTGTAGATGTAGTGCAGGTGGTAGCGCCCCTTCCAGAAGAATACCGGATTGGGATCCAGGGCGAGTTCAGGCCCGGGGTGAGCCAGGTGATAGGTCAGCCAGGTTTTCGGCGGGTTCTTTGGCATCGCAGGAGTCTCGATGACCGTCTGCGCCTCCTGCGCGCTGCACACAGAAGTGAGGAGGGTAAGGAGGAGGAGTGTTCGAGAAACGTTCATGATGTTTTTAGCGTTTCTTACTCATACCCTTATGGAGAGGACCTAGATCTGGGGCTTCGTCTTTTGGCAGCCATTTCTTATGCTCAGCGACCACGGCGGTGTAATTGTCCCTGCCCTCGCCCGCTAGCAGGTTGCTGTGGTTCCATGGATCATCGATTTTACAGTCATAGAGCTCCTCACTGCCATCCTTGTAACGGATGTAGCGCCAGTCGCGGGAGCGCACGGCGTGGTTGCCATGGCCATGGTTCATCAGGGCGGGACGCTCCCATTTGGTTTGGGGGTCTTTCAGCAGAGGCACAAGGCTCTGGCCATCCACATTCGGCTTCGCAGGTAACCCGGCCAGCTCGAGCAGCGTCGGGTAAATATCAATCAGGCCGACGGGTGCCTTGATGCGTGTTCCCGGTTTGGTGATTCCGGGTGCCACGATGATGAAGGGCACATGATTGGCTTTCTCCCAGAGGGTGAATTTCACGCAGGCAGTTTTGTCGCCAAGATGATAGCCGTGATCTGACCAAAGAATGATTATGGTATTCTCCGCCCGTCCCGTGGCATCGAGTTGATCCAGCAAACGACCCACCATCTCGTCGGCATAATCAGAGGCCGCCTGGTAGCTCTGCACCATTTTCTTCAAGCTGCCGGGGTCTTCCTCCGGTTTCTTCGTGGTGTTCTCCCAGATGAACCGCGCGGAATGTGCCATCTCCACGCCAAGGGGAGGGACATCCTCGAGATCATTGTCCGGCATCGGTGGCATACGAACCTGATCGAAGGGATACCGTTCAAAGGTTTTTGGGGGAGCCCAGAAAGGAAGATGGGGCCGGTAGATTCCTGAGGCGAGGAATAAGGGCTTATCTTTGGGGTGAGAAGCCATGACTTCATTGACATACTCAACGGTGTATTCATCGGTCTGCTTGGCCACATCGTGTACGCCCCAGTCAAAGACCGTGTTCCATAAAGGTCCCTGTTCCTTTTTATGATTCTTCCCTAAGATGTAACCATTGTAGTTCACGGCTGGCTTGTTTGCGTGGAGCTTTAACTTGTAAAAGCTGTCGAAGGAGGGATTGTCCGCCCGGTCGGGTCCGGATTTGCCGTTATGGAAGATCTTGCCCGCTCCGATTGTGGCGTATCCGTTTTTCTTAAATTCCTGCGACAAGGTAACCACATCGGGAAGCAGTTTCTGCCAGGAATAGCTTTGCCCGTATACTCCGCTGGTTGTCGGGCGCAGGCCGGTCATCACCGCGGTGCGTGAGGGGTTGCAAGCGGGTGATGCACAGTAGGCTTGCTCGAAAAACGCACCGCGTGCCGCCAAGCGTTCGAGATTCGGTGTTTGGATCGGGTTGTTCTTGTCGAACACCGTTGTCCAGTCGTTCATGTCATCAATGGCAATGAACAAAATATCCATTTTTCTGGCGGGAGTTTCCGCACCCGCATTTGGCTCCTGGGCGCTGCACACGGAGGTGATGAGAGCAAGGAGGAAGAGTGTTCGAGAAACCTTCATGATGTTTTTAGCGTTTCTTATTCATACTCTTGTGGAGAGGGCCTCTTTCAGGTGCTTCCGTTTCCGGCAGCCATTTTTTATGCTCGGCGACTACGGCGGTGTAATTGTCCTTGTCCTCGCCTGCCAGGAGGTTCGTGTGGTTCCATGGATCATCGGTTTTGCAGTCATAGAGCTCTTCGGTTCCATCCTTGTAACGGATATAGCGCCAGTCGCGGGAGCGCATGGCATGGTTGCCGCGGCCTTGGGTCATGAGGGCGGGACGATCCCATTTGGTTTTGGGGTCTTCCAGCAGGGGGACGAGGCTTTGGCCATCCAGCTCAGGCTTCGCGGGTAAGCCGGCCAGGTCGAGCAGCGTCGGGTAGATGTCGACTAGGCTGACAGGCGTATCGATTCGCGTCCCGGGCTGGGTGATGCCCGGTGCCACGATGATGAAGGGTACATGATTGGCTTTCTCCCAGAGGGTCGTTTTCCCGCACGAGGTCTTGTCGCCGAGGTGATAGCCATGATCCGACCAAAGCACGATGATGGTATTCTCTGCACGGCCGGTTTTGTCGAGTTGATCGAGCAGGCGGCCCACCATCTCGTCGGCGAAATCGGAAGCCGCCTGGTAGCCCTGGACCATTTTCTTTAAGCTGCCGGGATGATCATCTGGTTTCTGCGATATGTAATCCCAGCCGGACAGCGAAATGCGTGCCATCTCAACGCCGAGCGGGGGCACGTCCGCGAGATCATTCTCTGGCATCGGCGGCATACGAAGCGTGTTGAAGGGATACTTTTCAAAGGTCCTCGGCGGGGCAAAAAAAGGCATATGGGGCCGGTAGATGCCTGCGGCGAGGAACAGGGGCTTCTCCCTGGGGTGCGAAGCCATGACTTCATTCACATACTCAACGGTGTGCTCATCGGCCTGTTTATCCGTATCATGCTCGCCCCAATCAAAAAATCGCTTTCTACCGGGATAGCCGTTGTAATTCATATGAGACTTGTCCGCGTGGTGCTTTGACTTTCCGGCAGGCTGCAACTTATAAAAGGCATCGAAAGAGGGATTGTCCTTTTGTTCGATTCCAGCTTTTCCGTGGGTAAAGATCTTGCCCGCCCCAATCGCGGCGTATCCATTGTGCTTGAAAACCTGCGGCAGGGTGATCACCTCCGGAAGCATCTCACCCCACGGATCCGGGTTGTTGTAGACCCCACTGGTCGACGGCCGCAGACCGGTGAGGGTCGCGGTGCGCGAAGGATTGCAAGAGGCTGAGGCACAGTAGGCTTTCTCAAAGAATGCCCCGCGTGCCGCCAAGCGTTCGAGGTTTGGCGTTTGGATCGGGTTGTTCTTATCAAACACCGTCGTCCAGTCATTCATGTCATCAATGGCGATGAACAGGATGTCCGGACGTTCTTGTGCCGCCCAGAGGTTTGTGACGCCGCACAGCGCGACAATCATCCGTGTTAATGCCAGAATTTTCTTCATAATTGCACCTGCAGTGTATCGATATTTCAGTTATTGATTGTTTGTCTTCAGCTTCAGCTGCATGAGTTCTTTGACGATCTCCGGGTGTTGGTCCGCGCGGTTGTGCTTTTCGCCGATGTCGTTATCTAAATTGTAGAGTTCGATTCCATCTGTGCCGTAGTCTTTCGGGTAGCTACGTTGCTGCTGCGGCTTACGGCCCGGCTTGAGCAGTTTCCATTTACCCTTGCGCACCCCGTGGTCTCCAGACCCATAGAAGTAGGTCTGGCGGTTCCCCGCCTTGCTTCGTCCAAGGAGCAGCCCGGTTTGGTCGACCCCGTCAATCACCCGGTCGGTCGGGACCTTATACCCGGCGAGTGCACCGAAGGTCGGCATGAAATCGAGGCTGGCGAAGATCGCATCGGAAGTGCGACCTGCCGGAATGTGCCCCGGCCAACGCACGAGGCAGGGGACGCGGACGCCGCCCTCGTAGTTCGAGCCTTTGCCCTCGCGCAGCGGCCCAGCACTGCCCCAGGCGTGCTCAGGACCTTTGCTCCACGGAATGGGTGGTCTTGGCCGACTGACCCTGCCTTCCTGCTTGCTATGCTGGCGTTCCTGGTCGTTGCACCAGGGGCCGTTGTCGGTCGTAAAAATCACCAGGGTGTCGTTACGGAGCCCCAATCGATCGATGGTGTCGAGGAGGCGACCGCATTCGTGATCCAGCTCCTCAATCGTGTCGGCGTAGAGCCCGTTGCCTGAGCGGTTTTTAAATGCCGGCGACGCATCGATAATAGTGTGTGGCATCGTGTGGGCAAGGTAGAGCAGAAATGGTTTGCGGCCCGTTTCGTCGGCCTCCTGCTTGCTGTTCTGTGCCACATGTTCCTCAAGCCACTCGCAGGCTTTGTCGGTGTACTTGTGCGTTAGCGAGGCCATGTCTTTATCTTCTCCGATATTCGTGTTGTTCTCCCAGAGCCTGACAAAGCCCCTGTCGTTGGCACCGAGCGGTCCCCAGTAATAATCAAAGCCTTTGGCATTGGGCATACGCGGAACGATCGGCCTGCGATTCGAAACGTCCCACTTCCCGATGCAGCAGGTGGTGTAGCCGGCCGTCTTCAGCCGTTCGGCAAAGGTGATCTCAGATGCAGGCATGGCCCAGCCTTTGCTCCGAGCCGGATAACGCCCCGTCAGAAGAGCAGAGCGCGAGGGACCGCATACCGGCTGCACGTAGAACGAGGTGAACCGTGTTCCCTCCGAGGCAAGATTGTCCAGGCGTGGTGTCCGAATGGTAGTCGACCCGTAGCAACTCAGGTCGCCATAGCCCTGGTCATCGGTGAAAATGATGACGATGTTCGGTTTGCTACCCTCTACGACCGGGACAGTGGAAACCGCTTTCGGCTCCTGCCCCAGACACACGGAGGTGAGCAGGGTAAGGAGGAGGGCTCTAAGGATTTTCTTTGTTAGGTTCAATGCGTGTTCTCTTTTCACTCAGCTACCACCTTGGGATAGATGGACTTCATCTGCCAGGCGGAGACATTCTTGACCTTCAGGTCTCCACCCTTACTGAACAGACTGACGTGAAGGTTATCGGCATCATAGTCATGCCAAGCCACAGCAGCTTGGCGGTCGTTGGCAAAGACTTCGATCAGGTTTTTATCGATAAAGATCCGCAAGGTGAGGTCCTCGCCGTCCTGCAGCTCGAAGGGCGGATCGATGTAGCTGACTTTCAGCGTTTTGCTGCCCTTGCCGGAAGCAATGGTGAAGCCCTCTTCTCCCTTTTCATCACAGAGCACGGTAATGCCGAATTCTTTGGCTGTGGGAGCTTCCAGCACGATCTCGAGTTCCATGGTATCCCCTGAAATGCCTTCAAGCATATGAGTGGAGTCACTTTTGACCGTGAGATCCGCAACCGTCTTTTCCTCGCTGCGTAGTTTTTTGAGTTCACGCAGGGGTTTGATCAACAGGGTGCCGTCTTCAGATAAGGTGAGCTCGCGAGGCAGGGACTGGATGCCGGTCTGGATGCCGGTCCGGAGTTTTTTCCCCAGAGAGCTTCTTGCACCGCGTGGGGTGCACCAGGCCCACATGACTCTTCGACCATCCGGTGTCAGCAGCGATTCAGGAGCAAAGAAGTCCCTGTCGGCCCAATTCATCATGCCATGCTGCTCGGGCAGGAACTGCTCGTCCTTAAAATCGCCAATAAAATAACGACAACCCAGCTTGTGGCTGATGCAAAGCAGCACCCATTTATCCCCCAGCCTGAACATGTTGGAGCAGGAGATATCCTCGTCTCTTCCGACCCCGAGCTTTTCTTCGTCGAAGTCCGGATGAAGAAAGTCGCCGATGTAGTCCCAGTCCTTGAGATTGTTGGACTTCATCATCACCGTGGGTTTCTTACTACTAACGCCGTTCACTCCATAGTAGATACCGTTGTTGATCCAGATATCGGGATCAAAGTAAGGCATATCGGTCATGAGCTTGCCGTCCTTATCACGCGGCGTCATTTCATGCGGCTTGCTCCACTTGTCCAGGTTGTCGTCGAGGGCATAGGAAATCCAGTTTCGCCCGGATCCTTTGCCGTGATAAGTCATGGCTGCCCTGCCGTCTTTGGTGATAAAACCCGTGCCGCTGAACATGCCGTGCCCCGTGGTCGTTGGTCCCAGCACAGTGGGGTGCCACTCCCAGTGCACCATGTCCTCACTGGAAACATGGGCAAAGACATGACCGCTTTGGTTCTTGTAGATATAGTGCAGGTGGTAGCGCCCCTTCCAGAAGAAGGCCGGATTGGGATCCAGGGCGAATTCAGGCGCGGGGTGAGCCAGGTGATAGGTCAGCCAGGTTTTCGGCGGGTTCTCAGGCATGGCAGGGGTCTCCGGGATAAATTCGCTGGAGGTCCCCCCCCCTTCCACGGGTGAAGGTTTTGATGTATTCGCCTGCGTTATCTTTTTCTTTTTGACGGGTGCCTTCTTGCGCTTTTTGGCGGGTGCCTTTTTGGGCCAGTCTCGAGCAGGCGCTTCCGTTGCCGGCAGCCATTTTTTATGTTCAGAAACAACGGCGGCGTAGTTTTCCTTGTCCTTGCCGGCCAGCAGATTGGTGTGGTTCCAGGGATCGTCGGTTTTGCAGTCGTAGAGTTCTTCCGTTCCATCCTTGTAACGGATGTAGCGCCAGTCGCGGGAGCGGACCGCGTGGTTGCCGCGTCCCTGGTTTATGATGGCAGGGGGAGCCCACTTGGCTTTGGGATCTTTCAGCAGCGGAACGAGGCTTTGACTATCCACATCAGGCTTCGCAGGTAAGCCGGCAAGGTCGAGCAGCGTCGGATAGATGTTGATCAAGCCGACGGGTGCCTTGATGCGTGTTCCCGGTTTGGTGATTCCAGGTGCCACAATGATAAAGGGCACATGACTGGACTTCTCCCAGAGGGTGAACTTTACCACGCTCTCCTTGTCGCCAAGGTGATAGCCATGGTCCGACCACAGCACGATGATGGTGTTTTCCGCCCGTCCCGTGGCGTCGAGTTGATCGAGAAGTTGCCCGATCTTGGCGTCGGCGTAGGAGGAAGACGCCTGATAGGCACGAACGAGACTCTTTAGCGAAGCGGGATCGTCTTCAGCCGGGGGATCATTGAAAAGATAGCCGCTCCAACGCCATTCCCTGTGAGCCATATCGATCCCTAGTTGCGACACATCATCCAAGTCACCAGGGGGCATCGGCGGCATCACCACCTGGTCGAATGGATAGAGATCGAAAAATTTGGGTGGAGCAAAATGCGGCAGATGCGGGTGGAAGATACCGGCAGCGAGGAACAGGGGCTTGTCGCGAGGCATATCCTCCATCCTTTCCATCGCCCACTCGACGGTGAATTCATCCGTCAGCTTTTCCTTGACCGGCCCCCAGTCGAAACAGCCAGAAACGTCCGCTCGGATCTTCGGGTTGGGGCTGCCACGCATCTTGAAGAACTCTTCGAAAGACGGATTGGCGGGATCTTCCGCGCCTGTTAGGGCATGATGAAAAATCTTACCCGCACCACGCGTGCGGTAGCCGTGTTGGTTGAAGTACTTTGGCAAGGTGACCGCGTCGGGCAGCATCTCGCGCCAGGGATCCCCGTTTTCGTAGACACCGCTGGTCGTCGGACGTAGTCCGGTTATGATCGCGGTGCGGGATGGGTTGCAACCGGGTGAGGCGCAGTAGGCGTTCTCGAAGAACGCCCCGCGTTTTGCCAGCCGTTCGAGGTTGGGCGTTTGGATCGGATTGTTCTTGTCGAACACCGTCGTCCAGTCGTTCATGTCATCAATGGCGATGAACAGGATGTCCATTTTCTTGGCGGGAGTTTCCGAATCGGCTTTCGGCTCCTGTGCGCTGCACACGGAGGTGAGCAGGGTAAGGAGGAGAGTTGTTAGGATTTTCATTGTCATCGCTGTTTGCATAAAAACGGTTTGCTGAGTTAGCGCTTAACCGGTGCAGCGTCGTTTTTCCCTTCCGCGATGCTCTTCATCAGGGCCCTGAGCTCTTCCAGTTTTTCCGGATACTTTGCCGCAAGGTTGCTTGACTCACCGATGTCTGAGTCGAGGTCATACAGTTCTTCAACCTCCTTCCTGTAATGATCCAGCCATTTGGGGGGAGCGCTGTGGACGGCCTGGAGATACTTCCACTTCCCCTGGCGCACGCCATTGCCCTGATAAAAGAAGGTTTGACGTGCCCCTTCCTGGCTGTGACCGAACAACAGTTCGCTTTGATCAACCCCGTCGATGAGCCGGTCGTCTGGCACCCCGAACCCAGCCAGGGCGGCGAAGGTTGGCAGGAAATCGATGGTCGCAAAAATAGCATCTGACGTTTTGCCGGCCGGCACCTTACCCGGCCAACGGACAATACAGGGCACCCTCGATCCTCCCTCGTAGCAGGACCCCTTGCCGTTGCGCAATGGACC
>Ga0222718_10003470_pt1 | contig 13526 bp, 13 predicted proteins | sample C33_27DmetaG_FD_165045 | JGI IMG/M metagenome (GOLD analysis project Ga0222718, IMG submission 165045) | Estuarine water microbial communities from San Francisco Bay, California, United States - C33_27D | ecosystem: Environmental > Aquatic > Marine > Unclassified | place: USA: California... | reverse complement strand
TTCAGGGTCAATCCGGACCCGCTCAATTGCCCCGGGTGCGGCGCGTTGTCCTGAACTGATTTGCGCGCCTTCAAAAGCAGGGCCCGTCGGACTACTGGCTGACAGTAATCGATCTCGGTTTCCAAGCACAATCTCCGCGTTCGTGCCTACGTCTACAAGCAATGACATCTCCTCTCGAAGATACGGAGCTTCCGATAGCACAACAGCTGCGCAATCTGCACCCACATGACCGGCAATACATGGCAACACGTAGCAGCGGGCGCCCGGGTTCAATTCCAGGCCAACCTCTTTCGCCGTCATTGTGACCGCACCTTCGGTCGCGAGTGCAAACGGGGCGCCGCCCAATTCAAGGGGAGAAATGCCCAGGAACAAATGATGCATGATGGGATTTCCAACGAACGCGCAATCAAGGATATCGTTAGCTGACTCATTTGCCTCCTCACAAACTTCATCAACCAGCCCAGCAACCGCTTCACGGACTGCCGCGCACATCTCATCCTCGCTACCGGGCTGCATCATGACGTAAGAGACTCGACTCATGAGATCCTCTCCAAACCGAATCTGAGGGTTCATACGACCCGCAGACGCAAGCGCTTCTCCGCTTGCGAGATCAACAAGATGAGCCGCAATTGTCGTCGATCCAATATCCACTGCAAGTCCAAGTAACCGCTGATGAAGACCGGGCCAAACGGCAATGATCTCTTTATCCTGATAGATCGCGACAGTAACCTGCCAATTCCCCTTTCGCATGATGGGTTGCAACACTTTAAGTACATGACCGTCGCATGTCAGATCGGTCAGTCCCCACTCGAACTCGAGCTCCTCAAATAGTCGATGTAAATCGGAGACCGGCTCATGCATGCTAGGCTCAGAAACCTCAACAACATACAAACGAACAAGCGGATTGACTGCCAAATCATGTACTTCAGTTCGTTTTCTGACAACCTGTCGGTGAACCTGACTTTCGGATGGAACGTCGATAACCGCATCGCCCATCAAGCGAGCCGAGCACCCCAGCCTTCGTCCTTTCTTTAAACCCTCAGCCTGATCGAATGAAACCTCGTTTGCGCCAAAATCAGAAAGATTTTCGGATCGGGATTCAATGCCGTGTTTTGGGAAAGACCCTTCGCTCAAGGTGACCTGGCAACGTCCACAAATCGCTCTTCCACCACATACAGAATCTAGATCGACACCCAAATCGCGTGCGGCTTGAAGAACAGTAGTACCAGATGGCACTCGGCCTCTGCGTCCAGAGGGCGTAAATACAACCATCACATCATCTTTCATGTTTTTTCATTCCCCTAACAACCTGCACAGCCTGCCGATTTTGTTTTAAGAACACCTTCACCGACATCGACCTGGTAATAGTCAGAAGCATCATCGCAATAGATATGCCCCCCAAAAATAAGATTGGTGGGCTTCTCAAGAGCCCCTGCGGAGACCGAAAGCGTATCTTTGCCACTGTGGCTCCAGAAGAGACTGGACCCGCAATGACAACAAAAACCCCGCTTAACCTCTTGGGAGGACTGGAACCAGGTCAAACCATCATCTAACTGAAAGGTGAACGCGTCACGAGGTGCCGCTGTGGCCGCCCAAAAATGCCCGCTTGATTTACGGCATTGGCCACAATGGCAAGCTAAAACATCCCTAAGCGGTCCTCGAATCGTGAAGCGAACGGCTCCACACAAACAAGCGCCAACGGTTTCTAGTTCAGCCATTTCGAGCCCGACGTCGACTCCCACGCCTACTGTCTCGTGCACTCACTTGGCCGTCAGCGGGGGCCTCCCTAAAACGCGCAATCCAGCGAAGGCAGTCCGGATCATGGCCCATCATGACATCTGCACCCATCACTGCCTGCATCACCTCGACATGCAATGGACTGGTTATCGCTGAAGTCATTCCCGCTCCAATTGCCATTGTTAAAAAAGCGGCATTCAATCCATTTCGATTTGGCAAACCAAAACTCACATTTGAAGCGCCGCAAGTGCTATTTACTTTTAATTCGTCTCGAAGGCGAGTCAGGATATGCATTACCTGCCTACCGGCATCATTGAGCGCGCCAATGGGCATCACTAGAGGATCAACGACAATGTCAGAGGCGGGAATTCCATGGTCTGCGGCTCTTTCCACAATTCGCTTTGCAACCTCAAACCTGACATTAGGATCCTCAGAGATTCCGGTTTCATCGTTAGAAATCGCGACTACGGCAGCGCCATACTTCTTAACCAACGGCAATACCTGCTCCAGACGCTCCTCCTCTCCAGTCACCGAGTTAACGAGCGCTTTTCCTTGATAGACTTCCAAACCTGATTCAAGCGCCGCAACAATTGAAGAATCGATCGACAGTGGCACATCTGTCAGTGACTGCACCAGTTTTACACAGTCCGCCAGAATGGCAGGCTCGTCAGCAAGTGGAATGCCCGCGTTGACATCCAGCATATTTGCGCCAGCGGCTACCTGCGCTAAAGCGTCTGCCTGAACACGACTATAATCGCCGGCTTTCATTTCATCCGCTAGAATTTTCCTACCGGTCGGGTTGATTCGCTCACCGATAACACAGAACGGCTCATCAAACCCAATTCGAACCTCTTTAGTTGCTGAACTTACGACGGTAACTGTCACTCGCTGATCCTCATTAAATATGGTCTGTTTTTATTCCCGGATACCAGGGTGATCTGCCTTCCAGTATCCCGGCCTCGGTAACAATTTCAGGTACTCGCTCCTCTTGGCGATAGGCCATAATGTGCACCCCGCTAACGCCTTGAATCTCTCGAACTGCCTGAATCATCTCAATACAAATCTTTACACCTTCCTCTCTCTGGTTTTTGGCGCACAATAATCTGCGAATAATTTGATCCGGAATGTGTACCCCTGGAACGTTGTCCCGAATCCATGCGGCGGTTTTAGCAGACGGCATGGGCCCAACCCCGACCAAAATATAGCAACGTTCCGTAAGTCCCATCTCCCTAACCCGATTCATATAGGTCCGAAAGCGGTCAATATCAAAACAGTATTGCGTTTGTACAAATTGCGCACCCGCAGCTATTTTTTTCTGAAGACGAAGGGGGCGATAATCAAGGGGTGGGCCAAAAGGGTTAGCCGCTGCACCCAGAAATACTCTGGGCGGACTACTCAACCGGCGACCGCTTAAAAACTGGCTCTGATCCCGCATTGAAGTCACCATCTCCAGCAGACTCATACAGTCAAGATCAAAGACTGGCTTGGCACTCGGCTGGTCTCCTGCTTGCACCCCATCACCCGTTAAGCAAAGAATATTCGCCACACCCATCGCAGCGGCGCCCAATACATCTCCCTGAATAGCGATTCGATTTCTGTCTCGACAAGAGACCTGCATCACCATCGCATAGCCTCGACGGGTTAATAATGAACACACGCCTACACTCGACATATGACAATTCGCACCCGATCCGTCCGTGGCGTTTATCGCATCAACATGTCCGTCGAAAATACGAGCTCGCTCATAGACTTCTTCTGGCGCAGCGGAGTCCGGTGGGGCGATTTCTGCTGTTACGGCAAACTTTCCTGCGCGCAGCAAGCGTTCAAGCCGACCTGGAGAATCATGGCCTTCGAGCATCGGTAACGGTTGCCCTTCGCTCCCTATCTGCTCAGTTAGCATCTTGACTCGGGTTTTTGACACCTAACAAAAAATTTTCATCACGTTTTTTTCGCACTTCACTCAACCACGACGATCGGCCCCGATTCTCGTTAGCAAGCGGCGGCTGGACATGCTGAATGCTAGCCCCCCCGCGCATCTTTTGAGACCCCTCCCAGGCATCCACCCAAACACAGCGCATCTCAGGCTTGACTTCGCAATATCCATGCTCGCGGACGCCGCCACAAGGACCGTTGCGCAACTCTTTTGGACAATTCATTGGGCAAGACATTCCAGTCTCGCTCAAAACACAACTTCCACACATATGACAATCGAACATCGCACTTTTAATAAGTCGCTCAACACTGCGAACAGGCTTTTCAATTCGGTTATAACCCGCCCAAAGCCAAAGAGGGTGCAAAAGCGTTAACACCCCTTCAACACGCCTGTAAAGCCACTCGAGCATCCGAGCGTTTCGCACTGACCATTGTCTCATTCGATACATGGTGCTTTTTCTATGCTATCTCGGTTGACTCAATGCTAGACGTCTTTGACGCCTTTAGCGCGAACTAACGCCAAGAGATCTTCATCAGAGAAAGCGGCCTCAAGTTCGTCAGCACGAGCCTTCACCACCGCTTCAAGATCATCTTCATCACACGGCACTGTATCTCTTCGCCACTCACTCATGTAAGCATCCGAGGACCCTTTCCCTGCGCGCATCGCCGCTCGATCAATCGCGTCCTGAAATCGCTCGCTTAATAAAATCTTACTTGTCTCTCGTCCCTTGCGGCTCATTACCTGAGAGGGTATATCGCGCCAAAAAACAGTGATTAACTTAGCCACTTTTAAATCTCCCTTGCATCATTTTTAAAAGACCTTGACTCCATTCCTCGAGACCTTTTAACCCTTGTTTTGTCGAATAAAGATCTAGCTGACCACGCAATCGGACGCAAACGCCGACAGCCCCACTCTTAACTCACCGTAGCCCGTTACCACGTGCTCAAACTCAAGTCCAAGTGTGTCCGCCGCGGCACGGGCCATTGCCAGAAAACGTGGCGTATCTGATTGAGATAGGTAAATCAGTTTGGTGTAATTCGAAAAATACATTTCAAGCAACTCAGGATGATCGCGAATTCCCAACTCAACCATGATAAGTCGTTCGAAATGCTGCGCTAAGAAGTCAGTTAAATAAAAAGTTCCAGGTTCTCGGTCAGAACATTTCGCGAATTGATCAGAGCCCATGAAGAATTCATAGCAATGTGCACCCGGCAGTCGTTCAATGCCTTCTTTCTCAAGCACGCTATCCAGCATCCCGCCCGTCCCGCAATCTGCATAAGCCACAAATATAGACCGATACTTATCACGAGACTCGTCAATTTTTTGTTTGACCTTAATTGCAATTTGCTCGGGTCGATTGTGAAGACTGGCTGGCAGACACGTCACGACGAGATGATCCCACCCGCTCATTCGCTTAAGGCTAGTGATTTCATGAGCCAATGCGCCACATGCAATCACCAAGCTCGGTGCTGAACTCGCTGGCGAGGTCATAAACGCACTAGTATTCGTGATAGTCGGTCGAAAGGAACTTGATCCTGGGGGAGTCAATTCCTTTCAATAAAAACGTATCGATCCGGCGTAACAACACCTACGCTCGCGCAGCCCGTCGGTCAGCTACCAACTGCTTCGCTGTCTCGACCGCTACCGCAGCATCGCGGCAATACGCATCGGCACCGATTGCGGTACCAAATTCCTCATTGAGGGGCGCGCCTCCGACCAACACGATGAAATCCTCTCTAATGCCTTGCTCAACCATCGTGTCGATAACAACTTTCATATAGGGCATAGTCGTCGTTAGAAGCGCAGACATGCCAACGATATCAGGCTTATGTTTTTCAATTGCCTCTAAATAATTCTCGACCGGGTTATTAATGCCCAGATCAAATACTTCGAATCCAGCGCCCTCAAGCATCATTCCCACGAGGTTTTTACCAATATCGTGAATATCACCTTTCACTGTGCCGAGTACGACCGTTCCGATTGATTCAGCTCCCGTCTCGGCTAGCAGCGGCCGAAGAATCGCCATTCCGCCCTTCATTGCATTCGCCGCCATCAGTACTTCAGGTACGAAAAGAATGCCATCTCGAAAATCAATCCCGACGATCCGCATACCTTCAACAAGTGCGTCCGATAACACCTTATCTGGACCCCATCCTCGGCCCAGGAGGATGTTAGTGCCTTCTTCAATTTCCTCTTTTAACCCATCATAAAGATCATCATGCATCTGCTCCACCAGCTCTTCGTCAGATAGGGTGCTCAGATCAAGGTCGTCAGACTGGTCATCACTCATAGAGGCCGTTTCCTATGTCTAAAAAAACATTATCGAAGCCATCAATTCTAATTTTGAAGTTGAAAGATAGTGTTTCACTGGCGACACAGCGTCATCGAGGGGCGACATCTGTCTCCTAAAAATGGCAGTCTCGGGCGTCCGCGCACCAAACATAACAGACCGTCAACTGACTTCAAATCGCAGTGGAACCGCAAGACCCGCCCGACAGCCAAGTCAAAAAATTGACCCGCTATCAGTTGGAAGTGAGTGATCAGGACATCTTAAGAAAAAGTCCAGATCGAGGCTTAGGATCAAAGCAGGTTGACTTCGGCGGCATAACCTCTCCGGCATCGGCAACGGCCATCAACTCTTCCATAGAGGTTGGATAGCAGGCAAAGCCAAGGCGCCATCCCTGCCGCGACCGCTGAATTAAACCCGCAAGACCCGAGTCGCCCGTCACATAATCAAGCCGGGGGTCTCCTCTCGCATCTTGAATACCCAGAATAGGTGACAGAAGATAGTCTTGGAGAAAACTGACATCCAGATTCTTAACGGGGGATGAACTTTTGGGGTCAGTTTGTCGAGTTAACTGAAAAGCATGGTCATCTACCAGCATCAAGAATTCTCCCCGACGCTGAGGAAGTGACGATTCCGTTGCGGGTACCGGCTCCACCAAGAAATGGGTTTTGATTTGATCTAGTAATTGCTCCTCGGTAATCGAACCCAGATCTCGAACACAACGATTAAATGGCAGAACCCGAAGCTGCTCAGCAGGAAACATTACAACCAGTAAATAATCCCACGGTCCATTGCCCTTGCCCTTTTCGTGACAGCCTGCTGCATACCGCAGTGTTGATGCGGCCCGATGATGTCCATCTGTCAAATAGGTTGCAGAAACATTGCCAAAGCCCTCTCTTAGTTGTGCAAGTGTTTCAGCATCTGTGATCTGCCAAAGTTTTTGGCGAAGACCGTCCGGCAAATCAAAATCGAGTAACGGCTCGTCTGAGAACACTTTATCCACCACGCTATCGATATCGACTCGGCTTTTATAAGCCAGGCAGACAGGGCTTGAACTTGCTCCAACATCGGTCAAGTAACTCACAAGACGCAACTCATGCTCTTTGCGAGTCTCTTCATGCTTTCTGACGACACCAGTCTCATATTCTTTGATCGGAATTTCGGCAACAATTCCCGTTTGTCTGTGGCCGTCAATTTCCACTTGATAGACAAACACGCCTTCTTCTTTACATAAGGTGAAAGCCCCACTGTCGCGTAACTTCTGTAGTGCCTCGATGTTTTCGGCAGTAATCCGGGATTCTGAAGGGCGCTCGCCTTCCGGGAAATCATCGGTCGTCCGCATCACGTTAATATAATTTTGAGGATAAGCCTGTCGATAGCTCAGTCTTTCAGACGAACTCATTGAATCATAAGCAGGACTGACAACAGTTGTGGCGGCCGTAGCCGACACCAAATAAGGTTTGAAGGCATGTATTTCAGTCATTTCCTAAATGCCTATCGACTAAGAATGACTTGATCTAAAAGCTGCCATGAAGTCAGTCAGCGCTCTCACACCATCTGCAGGCATCGCGTTATAAATACTCGCCCTAATTCCTCCCACGCTACGATGCCCTTTTAAATTTAAAAGACCGGCTTCGCTCGCTTCAGTTATGAAGGTTTTTTCCAGATCTTCACTCGGCAATCTAAAAACAACATTCATCACTGAGCGAGAGGCTTCCTCCACAGGGCAGCGATAAAACCCTTCACTACTATCAATGGCCTGATAAAGATCCGCCGCCTTCTCATTTGCCATGCGCTCAATGACATCTATGCCTCCGACGTCACGCATCCATTTCAAGACCTTGCCAACCATGTAAATTGGAAATACCGGGGGCGTATTGAACATCGAACCTTTATCGGCTTGAATGTCATATCGTAAATAACGGCCAATGTCCTGATTACAGTCCTGCGCAACGGATTTACGAATGATGACCATCGCCATACCCGCCGGACCCAAGTTCTTTTGAGCGCCGCCATACACCAAATCAAACCGCTCCCATGGAATTCGCCGCGACATATAGTCAGAGGACATATCTCCGATCATCGGCACATCTACTTCGGGCCAGTCCGCGAATCGAACCCCGCCGATCGTCTCATTTGATGTGATATGGAGGTAACGAGTATCTGGCTTAATTTCAATCTCATTTGAAGAGGGCATCCTAGAAAAGCCACATGCAGAGCCGTCCCATGCCGAATATGCCTCGCCGTAAAAGCCGGCATCGGTCAACGCACCTTTCGCCCAAGTTCCTGAATTGACGTAACCCCCTTTCCTACCTGCTCCCAACAGGTTCATGGGCACCATCGCGAACTGCAATGTCGCTCCACCCTGTAAAAAGAGCACGTCGAATTCATCAGGCACGCCATAGACTGATCGAACCAAATCGACGGCTTCATCATGAATCGAGACAAAATGCTTGCCCCGATGGCTCATCTCGATCAGGGACATTCCGGAATCGTGGTAGTTGACGAACTCGGCTTGACCTTCCTCAAGAACTGAAAGCGGTAAGGTGCAAGGGCCCGCACTAAAGTTGTGCACTCTTTGACTCATTGACTTCTCCATTTTTTTTAAGCTTGATCATTCACGCAGTGAAGAATTCTTCCCTCACTAAACGAATTAATTATCTGTAGTACACCTTCTGACACTGCAGATTGTGCTTGCTCAGTTGAGGCCCCAATATGATGAGTACCGCAAGTGTTGGGATGACTCGCGAGCGCGGAGGAAAACTCGCCCTCACTGACTGCAGGTTCATCAGCATAAACATCAAGCCCCGCCCGAATTCCTTTTTCATCCATCGCGCTCAATAACGCGGACTCGTCAACCACATCACCGCGAGAGGTATTAATTAATACAGCGCCCGGTTTCATATCCGATAAAAACTCAGCATTGATCATGCCCTTCGTCTCTGGCGCGCTAGGAACATGAACACTGACAATATCTGCCGTCCGTAGTAGCTCGGGCAAAGATCCGACGGCTTCAATCCCGAGATCTGACAAAGCGGCTTTTGATTCAGCACTTCGAGAGGGTTTATCGACAACCATGACTTGAATCCCGAAAGCGCGAGCGCGCTCAGCCAGTGATAATCCGATCGCACCGACCCCGATAATTCCAAGCTTTTGCCCCATCAACCCCTTTGCGGCGGCGTATTTTTTCTTTTTCCAATGACCCGCCCGAAGATCGATCACGTTTTCATGAATTCGTCTATCGATCGAAATCATCAATCCCATTGCTAATTCCGCAACCGCGGCAGCATTTTTACCGGGTACGTTACAGACAGGAATCGAACGGCTCGCCGCGAACGCCTTATCTATCGTGTTCGTGCCTGCACCGGCCCGAATGATTAGCCGTAGGGATTCTCCGGACCGGATCGCATCCGCGGATACTTTGGTACTTCGAACAACCAAAATCTCGCTCTCGCCAATCGCGGCAGGAAGGGTCTCACCCACAAGATCAGGCTGTAAATCGCACTCATGGCCCAACTCATGAAGTTGATCTACACCATCCTGTGGAAACTTATCTGCAAAAAGAATTTTCAAACTTCCTCCCGTCTGACTTTTTGAATCTGGAATTTTTCGATCAGTATTTTACGATGATCGCACTCGAAACTCTCGACCAATCGCGAGTTTTTTCAAAAACAAATGGCAGCAGCGATTTTTCGTCGTCGAGGTCAGAAGCATTTACTTATGTATTGCACATTTTCTTACTTATGGTCCGCTCGAACACTACGGGGAATTTGAGTTACAAATTGCCAAATATACGATTAGTGGCACTTGCCACTAATAGAGACTGGAAAAGCAGGTTACCCGCCGAGAAACAATTCGCCCACTTTTGGATTCTCAAGAAGATCGCTACCTTTTCCCGCAATGGCGATCTTTCCAGAGACCATGACATATCCAATATCGGCGAACTCAAGACCTTTTTTGGCATTCTGCTCTACCATAATGATTGTTTTGCCTTCATTATGCTGAAGGTCATTCAGAATTTCGAACACCATATCAATGAACTTTGGCTCAAGCCCAATCGATGGTTCATCGACCAGCAAGACATCCGGATTCATGACCAACGCCCGAGATATCTCAAGCAATCGACGTTCGCCTCCCGAAAGCACCTTCGCCTGATGTCGTCGACGAGCAGCCAGTTGCGGATATTTATCAAAAACCCTCTCTGTTGCTGCCTTCGACTCGGCGGCCTGATTCTTTAGAAACCCGCCCATCCATAAATTTTCCTCTACCGTCATTCCGGGGAAAATCGACTTATCTTGGAGAATGTAAGCGATACCGGCCTTCGCGAGCTTCTCGCTTGGTGTTAGGGACGTGACGTCGAGCTGTGATTCGCCCTCTCCAATCAATATATTGCCGGAGAAAATATTATTAAAACCGAAGATTGCGTGGAGTACGGTTGACTTCCCCGCGCCATTTGGACCAATTAGGCATAAAGACTGCTTACGCGCAACGCGCAAGTTAATGCCATGAAGAATCCGCATCTGCCCGTAACCCGCTTCCAAATTTTCAAGGGAAACATAGGGCTTACCGTCCGCAAGGTTATCCAACTGATTGGGACTAATCTCTTCCGCAATCGCGGCTGTTCGACGAACGACTTCGTCAACAGAAATAACCGTTTCAACATTTCCTGCGCCGTAGCCTTTTATGCGCTCTTTTGACTTTTCAGTCATCAGTGTGCGCCAAGATAAGCATCGATCACGCGCTGATCGTTTTGAATCTCTGATGGCGTCCCCTCTGCAAGAAGTTGGCCATGTGCCAGGCAGTAAATATGTTCGGCCATATTCATAATGACTCTCATATTGTGCTCAATGACAAATAATGTAATCCCGAACTCCTCGTTCGCCCTGCGCAGGCGATCGATCAGTCCATTGATTAGGGTGGGATTGATACCGGCGGTAGGCTCATCCAAAAGAAGTCCCGTCGGCTCATTCATCAGTGCCATCGCGAATTCAAGTAATTTCTGCTGTCCAAAAGAGAGTGAGCCCGCTCGCAAAAAACGTTTTTCATATAAACCAACAAACTCGAGTAACGATTCGGCACGTTCATGCTCCTCGGAACCGTTTCTACTAAAAGCATCCACAAAGCGCATCTTCCGATGTGGCAACGATATCAACATGTTATCAATGCCATTCATCTGCCCATATATCCGGGTTTGTTGAAACGTTCGCAGTAAACCCAATCGAGCAATTTTTTGCACCGGCATTTTTGAGATTTCCAACCCTTCAAATCGAATACTGCCAGAGTCAATCGGATGGTAGCCAACAATCGAGTTAAATAAAGTTGTCTTTCCTGATCCGTTTGGCCCAATTAACCCTGTAATTGCGCCTTTTTTCACTGAAAGAGAAATATCGGTATTTGCAGCGACTCCGCCGTAGGATTTACTGACATTTGTCACATTTAGGATCGATGTCACGACGACTCATCCTCAGCGACGTCTTCAGCGACGTCTTCAGCGACGCGCGATAAACCAAACCAATGCGGATACTTGTCCATTACCCACCCCACAACACCTCCCTGAAAATAAACAACCGTCACAACGATCAGCGCGCCCAATGCGACCCATTGCCATCCCAACAAATAGTTCCAAGTGACTTCTTTAAAAACATGAAATAATATTGCGCCAACCACAGGCCCCCATAGTGTTCCTGCCCCACCCAAAAGGACGCAAACAACCATAAAGATGCCTAAATTAATAGTCTGGTACGCAGTTTCGAGCGGCTCAAAGTGAATCAGTTGAAAAGCTGAAATTGCGCCCGCAACCCCGACGAAAAATGCAGCAATCGCCCAGGCCGCCAACTTATACTGAAGGGTGTGAATCCCCATCGCTTCTGCTTTTTCTTCGTCATCTCGAATAGCATTAATCGCAGCACCAAAACGGGTCGAATAAAGCCACTTCGCAAAGACAAATAAAATCACCCCCGTTCCAGCAAAAAGGAAATAAAACATCACTTTGCCAACGTCATAATCGCCCGGGAAGACTGGCAAGGCAATGCCTTGACCGCCTCCAACCCAATCCCAGTTGGACACCAGCTCACCCGCCGCAATGGCCACGCCCAGCGTGCCAATTGCAAAATAGGGGCCTCGTAACCCAAAGGTGATGAAACCAATAATGACTGCGATTAAGGAGCAAAACAAACCGGCCGCTACCGTGCCCAGGATTAAGCCCAAAAAATATTGTTGGCTTGTAAAGGCATAAATGCCACCACCGAAAGCATTGTTGTACTCACCCACATCGTAAACAAGAGCAATCGTAACAACTGCGGCGACGTACATCCCGGTACCATAGAACGTGATATTCCCTAAAGAGTTATAGCCCATCTGACCGCCCGTCATATCCCAAGTCAGGGCGACAATGATCATCAACCACACGGTTGCAAGCTGAGTTTTAAAATCAGGAAATACGAACGGCGCAACAACGATGAAGGCAATTAGGGCACTGTAAAGATAGAATTTTTTTGACATTTTCGTTTCGGTCTCGCCCTTCTAACGCAGGCTCTGACGAACTCGCCGCTGCTGACTGAGACGATAAATTAGCACGAGCAGTAGCAGAATCACCGCGATCGCCTGCTGATACCCAATGCCAAAAATATGAGCGCCATACTGCTCAAGCACGCCAATACCAAGACCAGCTGCAATGACGCCAGGCAGATTACCTAAACCGGCAGCCGTCACGATGACAAACGCTCGGACAGAGTGTGTGATTCCATAAAATGGCTGAATCACCCAAACCATCACAATGATTGCCCCAGCGGCACCACAAATTGCTGCATTCAAGGACCAGGTGAAAGCGTAGACCTTATCCGTATTAATGCCGAGCACGCGGGCCGCCCGCGCATCTTGGGCCGTTGCTCGAATAGCTTGCCCCATCCGACTGAATTTCATAAACAAGATAACGCCAAGCGCAAGCACGCCCGCCATTAAAACCCCCAACAACTTGGCGATCGGCACATCAATAAATCCATCCACAAAATATAAAGTGTCGTATCCCAAATCGACGCTCTGCGTGTCTGATCCAAATAATAAATTCAGCAACTGGGCCATAATAATTGCAAGGCCAAACGTCGCAAGCAAGGTAGTGAACAGATCACGATCTAATATAGGGCGAATAATCAGGATATAGATTATCCATCCAATGCCTGCCATTAAAATAAAAGCAACTGGCACTCCGATCAATGCTGGCACCCCCATCTGTGTAAGCCACCAGCAGATATACCCGCCGCCGATCACAAAATCCCCCTGTGCGAGATTTTTAACATTCATAACACCCCACACAAGCGCAAGCCCATAAGCGGCAAGCGCAAACAACGCGCCAATCATTATGCCGTCAAGCACAATCTTGAGATTAACAACCGGAAACTCTAGAAGAAGACCAAAGTTAGAGACAAACTGTTCCATGAATAACCACAACCGAGCGTTTTATCGTTGACACTCTCTTCAAAACCAGAGTGAAGTTCGTAATTGACGATGAGATTCCGATCACGCGAAGTAGGGAAATCCTTACCCGCGTGATCGGCTGAAATCAACTACAGT
>Ga0222718_10003469_pt1 | contig 13534 bp, 18 predicted proteins | sample C33_27DmetaG_FD_165045 | JGI IMG/M metagenome (GOLD analysis project Ga0222718, IMG submission 165045) | Estuarine water microbial communities from San Francisco Bay, California, United States - C33_27D | ecosystem: Environmental > Aquatic > Marine > Unclassified | place: USA: California... | reverse complement strand
CTCTAGCGCAGGCGTCGTCCAGTCATTGGGCAGTCTTTCACCTGATGATGCTATTGCTGCAAATCCAATTGGTCATTTGGTTATCAATGTAAACGGCGTTGACTATAAAATCCCATATATGGCAGCAGTTGCTAATAACTCTGCTAGTGTATCGTCTGGTGACATGACTGCTTACTCAGGTAACACATCTGTTGTTTCACAGACGTTGGGTTCAACTGCTCCAGAAGATTCTGTTGTAGCATCACCTGATGGGCATATCGTAATCAACATTAGTGGTACAGATTATAAACTACCGTTTTTCATATAAAAAATATTATAAATAACATAAAAGGAGTGCAATAAAATGGATATTGAAGCAAAATTGTCAGACGCTGTTGATTACATTGCTACTAACGACACAGTTAAGTTTCGGGAAACCGTTGCTGACGTGTTACTACAGAAAGCAAACGACAGAATCGACGCTGAGAAAATGAGTATTGCATCAACATTGTTCACAACACCAGAAGAGACAGACGATGAATAATTTTAAATCTATCAGAGTAATCAGCGAAGCAGATGCTGATGAGTATATCTTAGATGACGATGACAGCGAAGAGGAGTTGGCACCTCGTGCTGACGGCGAGGCTGAGTTTGTTGATCTTCATACAGCAGTTTCCATTGCTCATCCTGTTGCTGGTGACAATCAGTTTAAATCTGACAAGGACCAGGTGGACCACACTGGCGCTGAATCAGATAATGCTGAAGGCGAAGATAAACCAGTCAAGCAAGGTACAACTGGTGATACCAAGTTTGCTCAGTTCCGTGATAAGATTGGTAAGACCCCTGCTCGCAAGGGTGATAAGTCACAGGGCGATATGAAAGCAGAGACTGTCAAAGAAGAAGTCGAACTTGGTGAGTCAAAGTATGATCTCTATCACAGAGACTTTTCCTCTGCGATGCAACACGCATATAAGATGGCTAAGAAACTTCATGGTATCACGATTGACTCCAAAGAGATTGATGATAAAGTTGCAACTGGTCCAAGAAAACCATCAGAAGGTAAAACTAACAAATATAGACTCAAAGGTGATAAGGGCGCTATTCAAGTCCAAGTATATAATAAGGGTGGTTCAAAACCATTTGAATTAAATATGTATAAAGAAGAAGTCGAACTTGATGAGTCAGTCAAGGTTGGTATGATGAAGTTGAAAGATGGTAAGTCAGTCAAGGTCAGCCCTGCTGAAGCAAAGATGTTCAATGACGTTCTTAAAGAGTTGAATCCAGAAAATCGTAAGCGTATGGAATCTGAGATGATGAAAGATCAGAAGTCCTACAAATCAATGCTTATGTTCGCTAAGAGGACTGGATAATGCCTATTACAGTAAATCATAAGAAACCAGCGGGATACGTTGTATTCCGTGCTAATTCTACATCTGGTCTAAAACTCAATACGGCTGCTGGTGTCCCTGGTGCTAATGCAATCGGTGAAACCGTAGGGTCAATGGCAATCTCAGAAGTAATGTGGTCAGTATCTAGTGCAGGCTCATGGACAGTCAAACGTGGTGCCAACACCGTCGCAGTATTCTCAGGTTCAGGTTATCATGACTATCAAGCAAGCGGTATGCGTCTAGAAGCAGTTGCTGGCGACCTATCTGCCAACTTAGACTTGACACTAAGTGGTACTGGTGTGATTACAATCAAAGCACATAAAGTATCAGGAGAGTAAGATGAAACTCATCAAAGAGGTATATGAAAATCTTGAGTATATCGCAGAAGCAAATGCTGATGGAGAAAAAGAGTTCTTCATTGAGGGCATCTTTATGCAAGCAAATCAAAAGAACCGTAACGGTCGCATGTACCCTACAGATATCCTAGAGAAAGAAGTAGAGCGTTACAATAAAGAATATGTCGAAAAGAATCGTGCGTTTGGTGAGTTGGGTCATCCACAAGGTCCAACAATCAATCTTGAGCGTGTATCACATATGATTAAGTCTCTTACCAAAGAAGGTGATAACTTCATGGGTAAAGCAAAGATCATGGATTCACCATATGGAAACATTGTCAAAAACCTCATCAAAGAAGGCGCTTCACTTGGTGTCTCTTCAAGAGGAATGGGTAGTCTCAAAAGCAAAAATGGCGTGAATGAGGTACAAGGTGACTTCTATCTAGCCACTGCTGCTGACATTGTTGCTGATCCTTCAGCACCTGATGCTTTCGTAGAAGGTATTATGGAGGGTGTTGAATGGGTTTATGAAGGTGGTAAGTGGGTCGAGCATTTTGTTGAGCAAGCACAACAAGAGGTTCATGCTGCTAGTAAAGCAGATTTGGAGCAAGTTAAGTTACAGGTTTTTGAGAATTTCCTAAAGAGACTGTAATAAATTCGTAAATAAATAATTATTATAAATAAATTATAAACTAACAGTAAAGGAGCGTATTATGTCAGATGAAAATCAAGAAGTTCTTGAAGACGCTGCTGATCTACAGGAGTTTAAGGCATCTATGGGCGATCCCTCAGAAGTACCTGAGCCAACCGCCACTAAAGCCAAACCACTCCCAGGCAGCAAGTCACAAGGCGACAAAGCACCACAAACCAAAATGGGTATGCTTAATGCTATGATGAAGCATTACGGCGATATGAAGAAATCAGATCTCTCCGCAGCATACAATAAAATGAAAGAGATGTACGAAGATTTGGATGCTTCAGAAGAAGAAGCAGAAGAAATCTCAGAAACACCTCACATTTCTGCTGAAGATATTGACCTCACTGATGATGTTGCCGCACTATTCGGTGACGAAGAGTTGTCAGAAGAGTTCAAGGAAAAGGCAACAACAATCTTTGAAGCCGTCGTTGTTTCTAAAATCAACGAAGCAATGGGTGATATGATTGAGAATGTTCAGACTGCTAAAAGTCTTGAAGACGATGAACTCAAAGAAGAGATGGTCGAGAAAATTGACAGTTACCTCGATTATGTCGTTGAGCAGTGGATGGACAACAACCGTCTAGCAGTCGAGAATGGTATTCGTACCGAAATCGCTGAAGAGTTTATGGGCGGTCTAAAGTCACTCTTCGAAGCAAGTTATATCGACATGCCAGAAGAAAAAGCAGATGTTCTTGGTGAACTTTCCGATAAGGTCGATTCACTAGAAGAAGAACTCAACAAAGAACTACAGAAGAATATTGAACTTTCACAATCAGTGGAAGAGTTGCATCGTGGTTCTATTGTTGCTGATATCTCAGAAGACCTTACAGTTTCACAAGTCGAGAAACTAAAGGGTCTTGCTGAAGGTGTTGACTTTATCTCTGAAGAAGACTTCAAAGAAAAATTAGAGATGATCAAAGACACATACTTTGATTCAAGTATTGATGAAGAAGTACAGAATGAAACTATTTTTGATGAGGATGAGCCTCTTGAAGAAGAAGCATCCGCACCAAAGGTAACTGGTGAAATGGCACAGTATATGAGCGCAATTTCTAGAACTGTCAAGAAATAATTATTATAAATAAATCTATAAACAAGCGTAAAAGGAGTATTATCTATGCTTTCCGAAAGTTTAATCAACAAGTGGCAACCAGTTCTTGAACATGCCGATCTTCCAGAGATCAAAGATGTTCATCGTCGTTCTGTAACTGCCACTCTACTAGAAAACCAGGAAAAGGCTGCTAAAGAAGCTGCCATGGGTTCTGGTGGTTATCACATGCCTTCACTATTGGGCGAAGCAGCACCTACTAACGCAATGGGCGCATCTTCATCCGTTGCTGGTGATGGTTCAATCGACATCTTCGATCCAGTGCTTATCTCACTCGTACGTCGTTCAATGCCAAACATGATTGCATACGATATTGCTGGTGTCCAGCCAATGACTGGTCCAACTGGTCTTATCTTCGCAATGCGGTCACGTTTCAATAACCAGAGTGACACAGAAGCACTATTCAACGAAGCAGACACTTCATTCTCAGCATCTGCTCAAGGTAACACTGCTTCACAAGCTGTTATTGATGGTTCTGCTGCCCAGGCTGGTAGTGATCCAACTGCTCGTGCATCTGGTTCAGGTTATACAGTTCAGACTGGTATGACAACAGCATTTTCTGAAGCTCTCGGTGATGGTGCTGACAACCATTTCCAAGAGATGGCATTCAGTGTTGAGAAAGTTTCTGTCACAGCAGTTTCACGTGCTCTAAAAGCTGAGTACACAATGGAACTAGCACAAGACCTTAAAGCAATCCACGGTCTTGACGCTGAAACAGAACTAGCAAACATTCTATCAGCAGAAATTCTTGCTGAAATCAACCGTGAAGTTGTTCGTACAGTCAACTACACCGCTACTGCTGGTGCACAAGACAACGTAACAACATCTGGTACTTTCGACCTAGACGTTGATGCCAACGGTCGTTGGAGTGTTGAGCGTTTCAAAGGCATGATCTTCCAGATCGAGCGTGAAGCAAATGCCATTGCTAAAGCAACCCGGCGTGGTAAGGGTAACGTAATGATCTGTTCTTCAGACGTTGCTTCTGCTCTTCAGATGGCTGGTGTTCTAGATTACACACCTGCTCTTAGCAACAATCTAAACGTTGATGACACAGGTAACACCTTCGCTGGTGTCCTAAACGGTCGTATCCGTGTCTACATCGACCCATACTTCTCATCAACTTCAGGCAAGCAGTATTTCACACTAGGTTATAAAGGCTCAAGTGCTTTTGATGCCGGTCTATTCTACTGCCCATACGTTCCATTGCAAATGGTTCGTGCCGTTGGCGAAAACACATTCCAGCCAAAAATCGGGTTTAAGACTCGTTATGGCATGGTTGCTAACCCATTTGCAACATCTGCTGCTGATGGTGCTATCGCCTTCGCTAAGAAGAATATCTACTATCGCTTGGTCGGTGTCAGCAACCTTATGTAATCATAAGATTGGGGACAACCCAACAAGAACTAGAGGGGGGCATTTGCTCCCCTCTTTTTTTGTATAAATAGATTGTTAGGAGGTAAATATGGCAGACCCAACGAATAAAAATATGCTAGGTCAAACTGGTTTCAGATTAGTTCTGGACAGATTGCCTACAGTCACATATTTCTCACAGACGGCAAGTCTACCGAATGTGAGTTTAGGTGGTGCTGTGAATGTGCCTACACCTCTTATTGACTATCCACTCCCAGGAGAAAAGTTGACATTCGGTGCTTTTAATGTTACATTTAGAGTGGACGAAGATATGAAGAATTTCTTAGAACTATACAATTGGTTGTTAGGTTTGGGATCGCCCGAATCGACTGAGCAGTATAGAAGATTTCAAAATGCCAGTATCAATCAAAACAACCTATCTGACGGTACTTTAGTTATTTTGAGTAGTAAATACAATCCTAACATTCGTGTGAAGTTTAGAGGTATGTTTCCAGAGTCTATTTCAGAACTTCAGTTCAGCACTGCTGCTACTGATATTGATTACCTAGAAGCAACAGCCTCATTTAGATATAGGGATTATACCATCGAAACAGTCTAGGAGTAATAAAATGCTTACGAGTATACTTTTTTCGTCTATACTCATAACAGTTTCTTATGGCACAGGTATGTGGTTTGGTATGAAAATTCAAAAAGACATGGATGAAAGAAGAATAGAAGATGCCGAAAGAAGTAAATTTATTAATGTTGTAATGGATAATGGAGTAAAAAATATTACATGAATATTGATCAAATCATGGACCTATGGTCTGAAGACGTGAAGATGGACAATGTAGATTTAGATTCTGAGAGCTTGAAGATACCCAATCTTCATGCCAAGTGGCTTAACATCCTCACAAAAGAGCGACAGAAGTTACGTCGTCTTACAGTCAAAAAGCAGCAACTTGCTAAGACCCTCGCTGAATACTATCGAGGCGAACTTAATAACCCCGAAGACTTAGCAGAAATCAAACGAGAACCATGTCTGAAAACGGTTCTGAAATCAGAGATACATACTTACGTCGATACAGATTCCGACATGATTGAATTGAACCTTAGAACATCATATCAGCAAGAGATCGTTGATGTGGTTGAAGAAATAATGAAGGCAGTTAATGGCAGACAATGGAACATCAGAAACGCTATCGAGTGGCGAAAGTTCAGCAACGGTGCTGTCTGATATAATTATCAAACCACATGATGAGGTGTTTGTCCGTGTTGACTGTGAGCGCAGCACAGCACAAGAACTGTATGAGCACTTTTCATTCTATGTACCTGGATACAAGTACATGCCTGCATACAAGTCTCGTATGTGGGATGGTAAGATCCGTCTTTATAACCTGAATACGCTTAGAATATACAAGGGTCTGATTGGTGAAGTCAAGAAGTTTGCTGCCAATATGGATTACACAGTTGAAGTTGAGGATAAGTTGGATTTTTCTAACGAATTTTCAGTCTTTGAATGTGGTCAGTTTGTACAGAGTATCAAGGTAAAACACACACCAAGAGACTATCAGATCAATGGTTTCGTACATGCGGTGCGAAACAACAGGTGCTTGCTGTTGTCTCCTACTGGATCTGGTAAGTCGCTGATGATTTACCTGCTGACACGTTTCTATCCACACAAAAAACTTATCATCGTACCGACTATCTCATTGGTGCACCAGTTAGCAAAGGACTTTGAGGACTATAATCAGGGTCCATTTGAGGTGCTAAAAATCACTGGAGACACCGATAAATCGTGGAAAAATAAAATTGATAGCAATATAGTCATTACTACATGGCAGTCCGTGTACAAGCAGCCTAGAGCGTTCTACGACCAGTTTGGCGTCGTTATTGGCGATGAGGCACATTTGTTCAAAGCGAAGTCGCTGACCTCTATTTTAGAAAAGATGGTAGATATTAAGTATCGGTTTGGTTTCACTGGTACGCTTGATGGATCACAGACACACCAACTCGTTCTCGAAGGTTTGTTTGGTCCTGTCAAGTCTCTCATCAAAACAAAAGACTTAATGGAGAGTAACCAACTCGCAGATTTAAAAATTAGAATACTGGTGTTAAAGTATTCAGAACAGACTTGTAAAGACAATTCTAAATTAAAGTATCAGCAGGAGATGGACTTCATTGTTGGCAATGAGAAGCGTAATAAGTTTATTCAGAATCTAACTCTATCGTTGAACGGTAATACACTGGTTCTATTTCAGTACGTCGAGAAGCATGGAAGGGTTCTTTACGATCTTATAAATAATAAAGTAAGCAAAGACCGTAAGGTATTCTTTGTCTTTGGTGGTACTGATGGCGAGACAAGAGAGTCCGTAAGAGAAATCACAGAGAAAGAAACGAATGCAATTATCATCGCCTCGTATGGTACTTTTTCTACTGGCATTAACATTAGAGCTTTGCACAATATTATATTTGCCAGTCCTTCTAAAAGTAAAATTAGAAATCTTCAGTCTATTGGTCGGGGGTTGAGGACTAGTGAAAATAAAGACCAATGTACACTGTTTGATATTGGCGACAACTTAAAATACAAGAAGCATATCAACTATACACTAAAGCATTTATATGAACGAGTGAAAATCTACAATCAAGAAAAGTTTGAATACAAGATTCACACAATAGATTTGGAGAGTTAAATGGCTGATGAAGAAAATGTCCCAGAAGAATTTCCAGAAGAAGTCTTACAGAATGACCGTTATCGTATTGTCATGCTGAATAATGGTCAGTCCATTATTGGTCGGATCACTAATGCTACTGGATATGGCATGTTGCTTAAAAATCCAGTCGTGTGCAGCATTGAAGATAGTGAGGTATTCTTCACAGTATTATTCAATGGAATGTCTCGGAGCAAGAGTTTTTTCTTCTCCATAAATAACATTCTAACAGTCGGCATGGTAGATGACGACATCAAAGAGTATTACGAACGGTATCTAACTGATACCGCAAAGGATGTTGAAGAGTTTAAACAGGATACTGACTATCAGTATTCTGCAACAACACCAGCAGCTAATGTCATTACACAGTTACTAAGTAACATCAAAGGTACTATTCATTAACAGGCTACATACTGAATATACGCTTTTGTCAACCCCATGTCAACAAAAAAATTAATTTATTTTACGCTTGACACATAGGTGGTGATACTATATTATAAGACATATTCCCTCATAAGGAGATACATGTGAAACTAAAGCCGAATCAAAGAGAGCATTATGTAGACAACAAAAGGTTCTACGCAGAGATGCTAAGATATCGTGACAATCGTGAAGCAGCAGAAAGAGATGGGAAAGAACCACCTCGTGTCCCAAATTATGTTGGTGACTGCATCATGCGTATTGCCTATAAGCTTTCAAACAAACCAAATTTTATTAATTACCCATTCAAAGAAGAAATGATTGGTGATGGTATTGAAAATTGCATCATGTATGTGAATAATTTTAATCCCGACAAATCAACGAATCCATTTGCTTATTTTACTCAGATCATCTACTATGCGTATCTACGTCGTATTGAAAAAGAGAAGAAGGCACTCTATACAAAATACAAAGCCACCGAGATGTTCAACCTTGAATCTACCATGAGTGGTGAGGATAGGGAAATGATTAAAACCAGCGAGGGTGCGTCTGAGAATGCATCTATCTTTATAAAAGATTTCGAAGAAAAGAGGTTCAATAAATGAAGGTAGCACTTGTCACCGATACACACTTCGGCGCTCGTAATGACAATCAGGTGTTTGCTAAGTTCTTCTCTCGCTTCTGGAATGAAGTATTTTTTCCATACATCGACGACAATAGGATTGACCATATCATCCATCTAGGTGATATCGTTGACCGCCGCAAGTATATCAATTTCGTGTCGTCTAATCAGTTACATGAAGACCTTATCAAACCAATTGCTGAACGTGGTATGAATTTCTGGTGCATCATCGGCAATCACGACATTTATTTTCGTAACAAACTTGATATCAATGCTATCGACCAGTTGTATGGCACGAGCGAATATGAAATCAATCTAATCGACAAACCCACTGAGATTAACATTGACGGGCTTGATATTCTTATGCTACCATGGATCTGTACTGATAACTGGAATGACAGTTGGAGTGCGGTGAAGGATACGAAGAGTCAGGTTATGATGGGGCATCTAGAACTCAATGGTTTCGAGATGCATCGTGGTGCATTCTGTGATGGCGGGTTTGACCGTGAAGAGTTTAAAAAGTTCGACCAAGTTTTCTCTGGTCACTTTCATCATCGTTCTACTGAGGGTAACATCTCGTATCTTGGTTGTCCATATGAGATGACTTGGAGTGACTTTGAAGACCAGAAAGGTTTTCATATATACGATACTGAGACACGAGAGTTGGAGTTTGTGCCTAACCCTCTACAGATGTTTCATAAGTTCAACTATGATGACACGAGCATGAAGATTGAAGACCTTGATGATATCGATTTTTCGGTATTTGAAGCTGCATACATCAAACTCATTGTCAAGAACAAAAGCAACCCATATCTGTTTGACCTATTCATTGAGCGTATTGAAAAGGCAGGTGTGCAAAATTTACAGGTCATTGAGGACTTATTAAACCTTGACATGGACGACGAAAGCGGTATAATAGATGAAGCTAAAAGCACTATTGAGATGCTTGAAGGTTACGTCGATCAGATTGAAACTGCCGTGAGTAAGAAGAAACTCAAGGGGTTGTTTCATAATTTATATGCTGAGGCTCTAACTCTGGAGTAATTTTTTGATTACATTCAAATGTATTCGGTACAAGAATATCCTAAGCACGGGTAACGCTTTTACCGAGATTGATTTTTTAAGAAACAAGACGACATTGATTATTGGTGAGAACGGTGCAGGTAAGAGTACCGTTCTTGACGCATTGTCGTTTGTATTGTACGGCAAACCATTCCGCAAAATCAATAAACCGCAACTGATTAATTCTGTCAACGAGAAAGGATTGATTGTCGAGGTTGAGTTTGATGTTGGTAAATCATCCTATATGGTTCGTCGTGGCATCAAGCCTGGTGTCTTTGAGATTTACCAGAACGGTAATCTTATCAGTCAGCAAGCATCTGTGCGTGACTATCAGGACTTCTTAGAGAAGACTGTTATCAAGATGAATCATAAGTCATTCAGTCAGGTTGTCGTGCTTGGGTCATCTACCTTCGTGCCATTCATGCAGTTGACGGCAGCACAACGGCGAGAGGTGATTGAAGACCTGCTTGACCTACAAATCTTTTCCACCATGAACAATCTACTCAAGGAGCGTTTGTCTCAAAACAAAAGTGACATCCGTGAGATTGAATATCAGATTGACCTCATCGATGAAAAGATTGAGATGGAAAAGAAGCATCTAAATACTATGGTGACCAACCATAGGAAAACCATCGATGACAAGCAAAAACAAGTTGCTGACTTTGAGAAAAAGATTACTGAAGAGTCCTCAAGCCTTCATGATCTTGAACATGAAATTAGATCTCTGGAAGACCGAATCTCAGATAAGGACGAAACTGAAGATAAAAAAGGAAAAATCTTTACAGCAGTCCAAACCCTCCAAAAGCGAGTAAAAAAGACAGCGAAAGAGATTGAGTTCTTTCACGACCATGAGAACTGCCCTACCTGTCAGCAGGATATCTCCATACACTTCAAAGAGCAAGCGATTGAAACTCGCAATGCGAAAATCAACGAGTCCAACGAAACTCTCGAAATGCTGGAGAAGAAGCGTATCGAATTAGAAAAACGCTTGGATGAAATGCTGGAAGTCAGCAGTCAGATTTCAGATCTGAATAGTCAAGTATCAGACCACAATCGTAATATCTTTACCTACAATGAATTTGTCTCTTCACTCAACAAAGAGATTACGTCACTATCTGAGCAGGTAGATGCGGTGAAGAATAACGATAACACGATTGAGGATTTGAAGAAGCAACTCAAGGGTTATCGTGAGCAAAAAACTGACCTTGGCGAAGAACAGACGATGTTCCGTGTTGGGTCAGAGATGCTTCGTGATAGTGGTATCAAGTCGCAGATTATCAAGCAGTATGTCCCAGTGATGAATAAACTAGTCAATCACTACCTACAGCAGTTGGGTTTCTTTGTCCAGTTTGAACTTGACGAAAACTTCAACGAGAAAATCAGATCTAGGTATCGTGATGAGTTTTCGTATGAGTCGTTCTCTGAGGGTGAGAAGATGCGTATTGACTTGGCATTGCTATTCACATGGCGAACAGTTGCCAAGTTGCGTAATAGTGTCAGCACCAATCTACTTATCATGGATGAGGTATTTGACAGTTCGCTTGATGGTAATGGTACAGAGGAGTTCTTCAAGATACTTGAGGGCTTGACAGCAGACACAAATACGTTTATCATAAGTCATAAGGGTGATGTGATCATCGACAAGTTCCGTAGCATCATTCGGTTTGAGAAGCATGGGAATTTCAGTCGTATAGCAGCGTGAGGGTAGTATGTTAAATTCATGTGAGTGGACTTCACTCTATTCATTAGAATATGAGGCAATGATCGTAGAAACTAAAATCAGAAATTGTAATAACGGTGCATCTCTAAGAGAATTGTATGTGGTTCGTCACTACATGGATCTGAGGATAGACGAATTGAGAAGCAAAATAGATGAGTGACCTTGAAGAAGAAGGGAGTGCGATGACCAAGGCAGGGCAACTTGCCATGGAACTCTCTAAGGAACGTAAGCGACTAAAACAAGAGTTAGAAGAGCTTCAGACAGAAGTAGAAGACCTGAAACCTACTACACCAACTGGTACGATTGACTGGTATGTGAAGTGGGCTTCAATGATGCTTGCTGTCTGTGGTGTGTTTTTAATTAGCGCAAACCTCTTGACATACGGTCAGGTTGCGTATATAATAAGTTCTATTGGTTGGATCTACGTTGGCATCCAGTGGGGTGATCGTGCTATCATGATTGGTAGTGCGATTACTGGTACAGCAGTAGCAATGAACCTTGTTGAGAAATTTGTAATCTAGGAGATGATATGAAACTTCATTTGAATGATGAACTGTTATACAAACAAACAGAGCAGTTTGATTTTTACAATCCACCTATGGAACCCCAGAAGTTGGTTGACCTGTTGGGTGAAGCGATGTGCGACCTTGGTGGTGTTGGTCTATCTGCTAATCAGGTAGGCTTACCATATCGTGTTTTCGTAATGGGCAATCCAACTAGCCGAGAGTCTATCATTCCCGTATTCAACCCTAGTATCATTCATTGGAGTGATGAGCAAGAGGTCGCTGAAGAGGGTTGTCTGTCATTGCCTGGGTATCTGTTGGCACTGAAGCGACCTACAGAGATCCGTGTGCGTATGTCTACAGTTGATGGCAACCGAGATAGCGCACGGTTTAACGGTTACACTGCTCGTGTGTTCCAGCATGAATACGATCACATGGAAGGTATTGACTTCCGTACTCGTGCTACTCGCTTCCATAAAGAACGTGCGGACAAGAATTATAAACAGTTTTTGCGGAGACAGAAGAGAGCAGCGTGAATATGATTGATTATAAATTTGATGAAGACCGATTGATTGCTGAATTGAAGTCGTACATCGACAGCACCTACGACGCTCACTACAGTAAGACCAAGTTCCAGGCAACAGAGTTTATCTTTGATGCTGGGCATGGCGAAGGATTTTGTATTGGCAATGCGATGAAGTACCTGCAAAGGTATGGACGCAAAGATGGATACAACAGAAAAGACTTGATGAAAGTCTTACACTATGCTATTATGACATTATACATTCATGACACTGAAAAGGAAAGTTAAATAATGGAAGTTGAAATCACTATGGAAGAACTCCAGCAGCGTAAGATCATGGTTGCTACACCGATGTATGGTGGTCAATGCGGCGGAGGATATACAAAATCCTCTGTTGATCTTGGTCAACAGGCTGCTAAGTATGGAGTTGACGTTGGGTTCTTTTACCTGTTCAACGAGTCACTAATCACCCGTGCTCGTAATTATTTGGTTGACGAATTCATGCGGAGTCACTATACTCATCTAATGTTTATTGACTCTGACATTCAGTTTGACCCACAAGACGTTTTGACACTCGCAGCGATTGCTGACCCAAACAGTGACAAAGACATCGTGTGTGGTGCATATCCAAAAAAGACTATCGCTTGGGAGAAGATCAAGCGAGCAGTTGATAAGGGTGTTGCTGATGATAACCCAAATATTCTTGAGAACTATGTGGGTGACTTCGTATTCAATCCAGCACCTGGAACTACTGAAATCAAAATCAATGAACCAGTCGAAGTGCTAGAAGGCGGCACTGGGTTTATGATGATTCAGAAGCATGTGTTTGAAAAGTTTGGCAACGCACACCCAGAGTTGCTTTATACACCAGACCATGTGCGTACTGCTAACTTTGACGGCTCTCGACAGATCCACGCATACTTTGATACTGTGATTGACCCTAAGTCTAATCGCTATCTGTCAGAAGATTATATGTTCTGTCAGTGGGCTCGTGACCTTGGTATCAAAGTTTGGATGTGCCCTTGGATGCGTCTGAAACATATGGGTTCTTACATCTTCGGTGGTGACTTAGCATCACTCGCTTCCGTTGGTGTCTCTGCAACTGCTGATGCTGCA
>Ga0222718_10003468_pt1 | contig 13537 bp, 7 predicted proteins | sample C33_27DmetaG_FD_165045 | JGI IMG/M metagenome (GOLD analysis project Ga0222718, IMG submission 165045) | Estuarine water microbial communities from San Francisco Bay, California, United States - C33_27D | ecosystem: Environmental > Aquatic > Marine > Unclassified | place: USA: California... | reverse complement strand
TCGGAATTAGAGCGTTACCCAGAATGAAAAATTCACCCAGAGCCATTAGTATTCCACCGAGAATTACAGCATTCCTATAACCGAGCAATTGATCGGCCATTCTACCTCCAAGTACTGGAGCAGCATAAACTAATGCGGTATACGCGCCATAAATTCCAAAAGCCTCTGCATCACCTTTCAACAAGGATTGAATTAAATATAATGAAAGCAAGGCTCGCATACCGTAGTAACAAAAACGTTCCCACATTTCAGCCATGAAAAGCACGTAAAGTGCCTTTGGGTGACCAGTTTTTACATCGCTCATGAGTTATAGTTATTTAGTTAGTGTTTGTATAAAAGGAGATGCGCAAAGATATTTTGCGCATCTGAGGGTAAATATAGAAATGTATCTCATTGTCCAATGACTTTGAAGTCTTACAGTTTGGTCGTAACAAAATCGGTCATCTTGGTGTAGAGGTGATATCGAGTGTTGCCACCATATATGCCATGATTACGCTCTGGATACATGGCAAAGTCATATTGAACGTCTGCATCAATCAAGGCATCGGTCATCTCTACTGAGTTTTGGTAATGCACGTTATCATCTCCCGTACCGTGGACCAAGAGGTAATTACCTTTCATTTTATCTACTTGATTGATGGGGGAATTATCGTCATATCCATCACCATTGTCTTGAGGTAAACCCATATACCGCTCTGTGTAAATGCTATCGTAAAATCTCCAATTGCTAACGGGAGCCACGGCAATAGCGGTTTTAAAAACCTCCGCTCCTTTGGATAGGCAAAGGCTGCTCATATATCCTCCATAACTCCAACCCCAAATGCCAATTCTATCCGCATCTACATACGATTGTTTTGCAAGCCATTTTGCTCCCTCAATTTGGTCTTTGGTCTCCAAGTTGCCGAGCTGGCCATACGTCTGTGTTCTAAAATCTCTTCCACGCGCACCTGTGCCTCGGTTATCTACCGACACCACCATGTAGCCTTGTTGACACAGCATTTGGTGCCACCAATAGTTTCCACTCATGGCGTTAGTCACCGTTTGAGAACCTGGGCCGCCATACACAAACATGAGTACAGGATATTTTTTCGATTTGTCAAAATCGGCTGGCTTCATCATCCAACCATTCAAACTCACGCCTTCAGATGATTTGAAGTCAAAAAACTCCACATCGGTCAAGTTGTAGGACTCCATGGTTGTTCTGAGGTCTGCATTGTCTTCGAGCACCCTCGGCTGAAATTCAGGTTCATCATACATATTCATCGTTACCGTTTGTGGGGTGTTCGCATCTTGATGATAGAGAATGTGGTAATCAAATGTCTTACTGAATGATACTCGGCTTGTTCCATTCTCTGGACTGATCAGCGTTGGTTCGCCACCGTTGATACTGACAAAATAGATCTCCGTATCAATGGGCTTGTTTTTGCTTGCGGAGAAAAATAGTCGTTGAGCGTTAGGTTCATATCCTAGGAAACTGCGCACTTCCCAGTCGCCCGATGTGAGCTGCTTTTCATTTTTACCGTTGAAATCATACTTGTATAAATGAAAGAATCCATCTTTTTCTGATTTCCAAATAAACCCAGCATTATCTCCAAAAAATGTGAGGTCGTCACCAATCTCTATATAGGTCTCGCTTGTTTCTTTATAAATGGATTTGGTGGCCATGGTTTCGGTTTCAATCAGCACAACCTCCAACTCATTTTGCAATCGAGGCATTTTGATCACGGCTAAAAACTGGCTTGTTTGTGACCACTTAATCCTAGGAATGTACTCGTATTCGCCAAGGTTTGGTGTAGATGTCTTCTTCGTAGTGAGGTCATAGATCTTGATTTCTACCTCGGCATTCTTTTCACCAGCCTTTGGGTATTTAAAAAGATAGTCTTCCGGATAAAGTCCGGTGAACTTTTGCATGTTATACTCAGGCACCTCTGATTCATCGGTTCTGTAATAAGCGATTTTGGATCCATCGGGCGACCAGAAAAAAGCCTTACTAAACGCGAATTCTTCTTCATAAACCCAATCGGCATATCCGTTGATTATTTTGTTCTTTTCACCATCGTTGGTCACCTGTGTGGTCTCTCCGGTTTTGTAGTCTTGAATGAAAAGGTCATTGCCTTCCACGTAGGCAATTTTAGACCCATCGGGCGAGAAAGTAGCATTGCGCTGTTTTCCTTTTTCCTTGAGTTTTCGTGCCTCCCGATTATCCAAGTCCACAATCCAGTATTTGGAAATCGATGACCTGCGATAGATGGGTTCAACATCATATTTAAGCAGCATGAACTTATCGTCAGCATTAAATTCATACGAGCTAAAGGTGGCTTCTCCGTCTCCTGAAATGTCCTTGAGGCCAGCTTCAGACATCACTTGTTCAACCTCATCACCGGTAGCATACTCATACATGGTGACCGTGTTTCCATCCTCGGATTGACCTTGTATTGTGTAATGGTTACCATCGCTCATTGAACGAATCCCATACACCGATTTTTGACGAAAGGTTCCTTTTTTCCATATGTCTTCTAGGGTGATTTCTTGGGCTGCTGCTGATATGGATAGACCTACCAGACCAATAGCAATGAGATGCTTAAAATTCATATTAAAAATTTGAAGATGGCCGAAAGTATGGAAATGAATGATGATACAAATTGAATAAATCTTGACTTGTTACCCTTGGGTCCAAGCGTTGGAGTATTATAATTGAAAGATGAATGAATTCTTGGATCAGCTCAATCAAATTGTGGGCGAGCCTTATGTATTTTCTGATTTAGAAACCAGAACGGAATACGGTCATGACGAAACGGAAGACCTGAGTTTTCCGCCATCAGTTGTTGTGAAGCCTGCCACTGTGGACGAAGTAAGCCAAATATTAAAATTGGCCAATGAACATGAGATAACAGTCACACCCATAGGAGCGCGAACAGGACTGAGTGGAGGTGCCTTAGCCGTCAAAGGGGGCATTGGCTTGAGCATGGAGCGATTCAATAAAATCATTGAAATTGATGAACAAAACTTACAAGCTACTCTGGAGCCCGGAGTCATCACGGAAGTGTTTCAAAATACTGTTAAGGAAGTAGGGTTAATGTATCCCCCCGATCCCGCCAGCCGAGGGAGCTGCTTTATTGGCGGAAATGTGAGCGAAAATTCTGGAGGACCTAAGGCTGTAAAGTATGGTGTTACGAAAGACTACGTATTAAATCTCGAAGTAGTGCTAACATCGGGAGAGGTGATTTGGACAGGCGCAAATACGTTAAAGAACAGCACAGGATACAACCTTACACAACTAATGATTGGGAGCGAGGGCACGCTCGGGGTAATCACCAAAATTGTAATGCGACTTATTCCGCACCCAACAAACGATCTATTGATGCTTGTTCCATTTAACTCGGCAGAAAAGGCCTGCGAGGCGGTGAGTGCCATTTTTAGAGCGGGTATTATTCCATCGGGCATGGAGTTTATGGAGCGGGATGCCATTGAATACGCTATGGATTTCATTGGTGAAGAGCCGGTGCCTTTGCAGCCAAGTGAACAAGCACACCTGCTAATTGAAGTGGATGGTAATAATGTCGATCAGCTTATGGCAGATTGTGAGCAAATCATGCAAGTGGTGGAGCAATTTGATTGCGGGGAAATTCTATTTGCTGAAGACCAAGCGAAAAAAGATCAGCTGTGGAAACTTCGCAGAAGGGTAGGCGAAGCCGTAAAGGCGCAAAGTGTCTACAAAGAGGAAGATACCGTAGTACCGAGGTATCAATTACCTGCACTATTAAAAGCCGTAAAAGAAGTAGGAAAGCTTTACGGATTTCGGAGTGTGTGTTATGGCCATGCCGGAGACGGGAATTTGCACGTGAATATTCTGCGCGATGAAATGTGTGATGAAGATTGGGATAAAACAGTAAAAGTCGGTGTGCGTGAGTTGTTTCAACAGGTGAAAGCCCTAGGAGGAACTATTTCTGGTGAACATGGAATTGGCTACGTACAGCGTGATTATATGGACATCATGTTTTCGGAATCGCACCTTGAGTTAATGCGCTCCATAAAACGGGTTTTTGACCCTAAGGGGATATTGAATCCGGGTAAGATTTTTTAGAACGGTAGTTTTTCGGTTGAATAAATTATTGTGTTTACCAACGCGTCAAGGAGAACTTTCATGATGCGCTTTTGTTGTCTTCGGTTGTTCAGAATATCTCAGACGATTATGACATTTTGATGATTTATTCTTTTGGATTGTACAATACTCTTGCAGCCTGAAATTTTTTATGGTCGATTCCCGATTGTCAATAGGTAGAAAAATAAGCAGTATCTTGATCAAGAGCCGATTTACTTTGGTTTTGTTAGCGCTCTTATTTGCAGGCTTTTCCTATAGTCAAGAAATTACCCAAAGCGTTAGAGGGCAGGTTTTAGACGCTAGATACAATACACCAATTCAAGATGGTGTGGTTCAGCTCATTGATGTTCAAACAAACGATCCGCTGTTGACGGTTGAGACCGACTCCAATGGTCGTTTTGTGTTTTCTGAGGTTCCAGTAGGTAGAGTGCATGTTAAAGCAGGGGCGCCATTTCATGTGGTAGAGTTTAAAGAAGATGTATTGGTTAATTCGGCACAGGAGGTGATTGTCGAGTTTAAGCTCGAATACAGCCTCAAAGAGCTTGAAACCGTTGAAATTGACGCCACTACTATGCGTGGTGAACCAATCAATCGCATGGCTATTGCTAGCGCTAAGGTCATTACTCCTGAAATGACCGAGAAGCTTGCGGGTAGTTGGGATGACCCAATGCGTGTAGTAACGGCTTATGGCGGGGTGGTTCAGCAAAGTTCAGGATTCAACCACTTTTCCGTTCGAGGTCATTCTCCCGTTGGTATGCTTTATAGAGTAGAAGGTGTGCCTGTTTACAACCCAAACCATTTCGCGGAAATTGGTGCCACTGGAGGTTTTGTGACTCAATTCAGTTCAGCACTGTTGAGCACATCCGATTTTTACTCTGGGGTTTTTCCGGCAGAATTTGGCAATGCGACTAACTCTGTTTTTGATTTCCGTTTCCGAAAGGGGAACAACCAAAATCGAGAGCATTCATTGAATGCAAGTATCTTCGAACTTGATCTTGCTACAGAAGGTCCTTTTTCAAAAAACTCCAAAGCTTCATACTTGATCAATTACAGATACTCCACCTTAGGTGTGTTGGCACAGATTGTAGATGTTGGGGGTGTAAGGCCTCAGTACCAAGATTTATCTACCAACATTTACTTGCCTACTGAGAGGTTTGGAGACTTCAGTGTGTTCGCCATCGGAGGACTTAGTAACCTTTTAATCGAGGCTGAACGAGACACTGCCGAATGGACCGAGTTTGGGTCTCGTGTTGAGCGACAAATTGGAAGTAACTCCGGAACGGTCGGTCTTGTGCACAGAATTCCTGTGAGTGAAAAAGGGTATATCCATTCTGTTTTGTCAGGTTCTATTGGGGAATATTTTGATAGCTCAGATTACCTTGAAAGAGATTTGAGTTGGAGTACCTATGACGTGGCCGACTACAATACGAATAGAATCACTTTCACCACCGACTACAATTATCAATTCAGCAAAAGGCATTCAAATAAAACAGGGGTCATTCTGAGTTACATTGACCACGAATATCTTGGGCAGTATTACAACAGAACGGGAGATACATTGGTTGAATTTGCTAACACGCAAGGTGAAGCTATGCTTGTCCAAGCATTTAATCAGTCAAAGTTTGCATTGGGCAATAAATTTGAATTCACCGGTGGTGTGCATTATATCCACTTGCTGTTGAACAATAGCTTTGGAATAGACCCAAGAGCAGGCCTTTCTTACAGACCAAACTCTGCCACAAAATTTACCATAGGTTATGGGCATCATAGTCGAGTTGAAGGCCTCTCGGTTTACTACACCCGAGACCGAAATGGGAATTTGATAAACAATGATCTTGGTCTGCTGAAATCTCACCAAGCTGTGATCGGAGCTAGCAGAATGCTTACTTCATCACTGCGTTTGTCGGGTGAGCTTTATTACCATTATCTATATGATGTGCCCGTGCAACAGAATGGTTCCTACTCAGTATTGGGCCTATTTGGATCTCTGCCAATCGGGGATTTGGTGAACGATGGTTTTGGTGAAAATTATGGTGTAGAGGTTAATCTACAACGATTTACTGTCAAAGGCTTTTACTATATGCTTTCAGGAGCATTGTTTAATGCTCGCTATCGCGGAGGAGATGGAGTATGGCGCAATACAGAGTATAACCAACGCTATTCTTACAACCTTATAGCTGGAAAAGAATTTGAGTTGAAACCTAAGGATAACAAGCGAAGGCTACTGGGGGTGAATGCGAACTTCAGACAGTCTGGTGGTGTGTGGCTCACGCCAATTGACCTTGCTGAGTCGAGGGAAGTTGGTTGGACAATTTTAGACCAATCCAATCCGAATTCATTGCAGCAACAAGAACAGTATAATCTTGATTTCGCAATTATCCTAAAGAAGATTCGCACTAAGGTTTCTAGTGAGCTCTCGCTGAGTATTAAAAACCTTACGAGCAATCAGGCGGTGTTAACACGCGAATTTGACCCAGACTCCGACTCCATCATTGAAAGAACGGATTACGGTGTTATTCCAGTAATCGGTTACACACTGCACTTTTAATTCAAAATTTTGGTAGGTCAATAAATTCTTAGGCAGGCTTACTTTCGCGACCCATATTTACAATTATGAGATTATTCCAAACGCTTTTCTTTCTGTCCTTCATTGTTACTGTTGGCTGCAAAACCGAGGTCGCAGAGTCGACTGATGCACAAACTGCCACCGTATATGCAGAACCTATTCATAGCTACGCTGAACCAAATAAAGCTGTGGTAAATCACCTCGACTTAGATGTGGCTGTAAATTTTGAAGAGAAGGTGATTGAAGGGTCCGCTACTTATGATATTTCTGTTCGTAAGGGAGTAGAAAAAATTGTTTTTGATATGCGAAATCTTGAAATCAAAGGAGTAATGGTTGATGGCGTTTCTACTGAAGACTTCTGGCTGGGTCCAGAAAAACCGTGGATGGGTATTCCATTGGAAATTAAGGTTTCTGACACAACAAAGTCAGTCACTATCGAATATGCAACCACCGATGGAGCAGATGCTTTGCAATGGTTAAACGCAGACCAAACTGCTGATAAAACAGCGCCATTCTTGTTCACACAATCTCAAGCCATACTTGCGCGTACATGGCTTCCATGTCAAGACAGTCCAGGCATTCGATACACGTATGATGCTAAGGTTAAAGTTCCCTCAGGAATGCTAGCTCTTATGAGCGCTTCTAACCCAACAGAAGTTGACTCATCAGGCATTTATACGTTTAAAATGGAGCAGCCTATACCAAGCTATTTAATGGCTTTAGCCGTAGGAAATTTGAACTATAAATCTGTGGGCGAAGTAGTGGGTGTTTATGCCGAGCCTTCCGTGTTGGAATCAGCTGCCTATGAATTTGAGGATATGCAGAAAATGGTAGATGTGGCATCTGAAATGTATGGCGAATATGCGTGGGGAAAATATGATGTACTGGTATTGCCACCCAGCTTTCCTTTTGGTGGGATGGAAAACCCAAGGCTGACTTTTGCCACGCCAACAATATTGGCTGGAGATAAATCACTTACTGCATTGGTAGCGCATGAGCTTGCGCATAGCTGGAGTGGAAATTTGGTAACCAACAGCACTTGGAATGATTTCTGGCTCAATGAAGGATTTACCGTGTATTTTGAATTGCGCATTATGGAAGAAGTGTTCGGTAAAGAATATGCCGATATGCTCGCCATACTGAGCTGGCAAGACTTGCAGCATGAGCTCGAATCAATGTCTGACCAACCAGAAGATACCAAACTGAAACTTGAATTAACCGATCGTGATCCCGATGATGGCATGACCAGTATTGCTTATGATAAAGGATACTACTTCCTGCGAACCCTAGAGGAGAATGTGGGTAGAGAAAAGTTTGACGAATTTTTGAAAGGACACTTTCAATCAAATACCTTCAGCACGATAAGTACTGAACGATTTTTAGAAAATCTAAAAGCAGACTTGCTCAATGGAAGTGAGGAAAAATATGCTGAGCTGAAGATTAAGCAGTGGGTTTATGAACCGGGCATTCCATCAAACGTAGTAAAGGTGGAATCGCCATTATTTGCGCAAGTAGAGGAGCAGCTTAGTAAGTTTATCGAAACCAATGATGTCAATGCCATCGATACGGCCAATTGGACCACACATCAATGGTTACACTTTTTACGCAATATGCCCACAGAGGTGAACATAGAACAGATGCAAGCGCTTGACTCAAAATTTGGCTTTACCAATACCGGGAATAGTGAAATTGCCGCAGTGTGGTTTGTTATGGCTATCGAAAATGGTTATGAGCCTGCGAATCAAGCTATAGAGGAATTTCTGATTCGTGTTGGTCGCAGAAAGTTCTTGGCACCAATCTATGGAGCCATGGTCAAGGCAGATCCTACACTAGAAAGACCTAGAGCAATTTATGAGAAGGCTAGGGCCAATTATCATTCCGTATCTACCAACACGCTTGATGCGATGTTGGAAATCTAAATCAAGCAGATGAGTAAGCTCGACTTTGATTCACCGGTAAGTTTTGAGGATACCTCAAACGCTTTTGCGCACTTGAGCAATAGCGATCTCAGATTCAACTATTGGATTTTCAGATTAATGAATAATGCCGGATTAACCAACCTGAGCACATCGTTGGCAGAATTTGCAATAAAGTTTGGTTTGCCGGTAAGTTTGGCGGCTAAGCCTACCATTTTTAGAGTGTTTTGTGGTGGAGAAACCATTGACGAGTCGTTGAAGATAGTTGAGAAGTTGGGTAAGAATAATGTGGGAGCAATACTGGATTATTCCGTTGAAGGTCAAGAGCAGGAGAAGGAGTTTGCTAAAACAGAGGAGGAGCTTGTGCGCATTGTGTCCATTGCAAAGGACAATCCACACATCCCAGTAACCTGTATGAAGGTGAGTGGAATTGCTTCAAACCGACTGTTGGAAAAACTATCTACTCAAGAGGAGCTGAGTGATCCACAGCGCGTGTTGTCGGGTGTTTTGCATCAGCGCTTAGAGCGTATTTGTCAAGCCAATTTTGACGCCAATGTCCCCGTCTACATTGATGCTGAAGAAAGCTGGATACAGCCAGCGATTGATCGATTGGTAGAAACCATGATGGCTAAGTTGAACAAGGAGCAGGCCATTGTTTTTCAAACGGTGCAGATGTTTCGTCACGATCGTCTAGAGTATCTAAAATCATTGATTGAAAAAGCTAGGAGAGAAGGCTTTAAAGTGGGAGTGAAAATTGTGCGTGGCGCCTATCTAGATAAAGAGAACAAGCGAGCTCAAGAAATGGGTTATCCAACCCCGATTCAACCAACCAAGCAAGCCACCGATGATGATTATAATGAAGCACTTAAGCTCTGCATTGAAAACATCGATTGGGTAGAACTATGTGCTGGCACACACAATGAACTCAGCTCAAAGTACTTGGCCTATTTGATGAATGAAAAAGGTTTGCAAAACGATCACCCCAATGTTTACTTCAGCCAGCTATATGGTATGAGCGATTATATGAGCTTCAATTTGGCCGCAGCGGGCTATAATGTTAGCAAATACTTGCCTTATGGACCAGTGAAATTCACACTCCCGTACTTAATTCGAAGAGCTAAAGAGAATACGGCTATTGCAGGTCAAATGGGTAAGGAGTACAGCATGATTTTAAAGGAGCAAGAACGCAGAGCAGGCCACTAAAAAAAGCCCGTTTGCAAAAGCAAACAGGCTTTCGAACTTACAAATGATGTGGCTATTTGCGCACAATCAATTTCTGAAGTTTAGCTGATGCATCGCCAACGGTGTTGATCAAATACACTCAATTGGTAAGTTCAGAGATATTTATGGTGGTGAAGTGTGTGTGATTCACATATTCGGTTTTAACCAATTTTCCTGTTAGGTCATAAAACTCAATGGCAGAAATGTCGCCAGATCCAGACTCGATGTTGAGTTGATCACTTGCCGGGTTTGGGTAAATCTTGAGATCTACTTTTTCTAGAGCGGATATAGACGTGGTGGTGTCCTCTGCATCAGTGATAGCTAATTTGCCCCACCAAGCAGTGTCGCTGCTTCCTTCAAATGTTTCTCCATTGACCTTTACTGTGTCCACAAACCAACCACAAGCATAGATGGAGCCCTTGATCATTTTTGGATTGTTGATGGTAGATTGTCCTCCCGTAGTATCATCTATGGTGCATAGCATTGTGTTGAAATTAGTATCGGCTAGAAAAACAAACATGTTAGACTTATACTGATCCGTTTCGAATGATCCTTGATCGAGGTCAAAGTCTTGGTTAGACTCTCCAAGAACATATAGCGTGTCATTGGCGCCATATATAAGGTCGCCAAACACATATTGATTTCCGGTAGAAGCAATCAACTTACTCGTCTCAAGATTCCCGGATGCATCCATTTTGATCAGCCATAGTTTATTGTTTCCATCGGCAGCCAGCGTACTGTTTTGAAATTCAACATCACCCCAGGAAGTTTGACGCATTACAAAATAGGTAGCGTGACCTGCGAAGTAGTAATCATTTATTGATGCACCTTGAGGGTCGAAGGGGAGGTATTCCGCCTTGCGCACCCCAAGAGTTTACATCAATTTCGATAAACGCATTCCCTTATTCGTTAAATAATGAGATTCATTGGTTTAGACCTAAAAGATTAGTACATTCGAACCAATTATTTACGAACTAAATCAAACCTATGAAAACACATTACAGTTCATGGAGCTTATTGCTTGCAATTGCTGCTCTATCGTTCAATGCGCATTCTCAGACTTATGAATTTACCAATGCGGGTGCCTCAGGGCGTTTTGGTCCGACTCAGGCTCAGGTGAACGCAGCCTACAGTTCAACCAATCTGGCAAACAATGTTACTATAAACACTCAGGGTATTCAAGAGTGGACCGTTCCAGCAACATCAAATTATCGAATTACCGCTGTTGGTGCCTGTGGAGGAGAAGGCCAGGGTACTTACTACCCAGGAAAGCCTGGTACAGGCGCAACCATTGTAGGTGACTTTTTTCTTGCTCAAGGCACTGTTGTAAAAGTGGTGGTTGGTCAAAAGGGAACCTATGCGAATAACGGATCTGGAGGCGGAGGAGGAAGCTTTGTATTCACTGGTGCATCTGGTGGAAACGGACTACTTATAGCCGCTGGCGGTGGTGGCGGTCATGGCCACGGAACCGCATCAATTTCCACTGGAGCACATGGTGGAGGAGGAAGCGCCACGCAATCTCAAGTTAATGGTGCATTTGGTACTGGAAATGGCGGTTCTAATGGTCTTGGTGAAGGTGGTAAGCATGGAACAGGCTGTAGTTTCAGCGGTTCGGGTTCTGGCGGGACAGGTTGGCTTTCTGATGGGGACAATGCCACATGCGGTGTTTCTCAAGGTGGAAACCATACAACTTACGTTGGGGGCTCCTCTGGTAATGGATGCAATGGTGGCTTCGGAGGAGGTGCGGGAGCAAATGGAAATGGTACACCTGGAGGAGGTGGTGGAGGCTACACCGGAGGCGGTGGTGGAAATACCTGGAACGGTTCAGCATGGGGAGCTGGTGCAGGCGCAGGGTCTTTCAATGGAGGAATCAATCAAGTAAATACCGCGGGAGTAACAGGTGCTCTATCTGGATATACTCATGGTTCAGTAACATTTGAAGCAACGTGCGATCCATTAAACCTCACGGTAACCCCAAATGACACTATCTGTTTGGGTGAATCCTTGACACTATCTGCTAGCTCAACTAATAATGGTACCATATCTTGGAACAATGGCATAACTGGAGGACAGGCATTCACGATCACCACGCCTGGCGATACCTCGTTTACCGCCACAAGCACGGATACCAATGACTGTGAAACTGTAGTTAATGTACTGGTCGATACAGTGCCTGAGAGGATCGATACCATCATGGCGTGCGATAGTTACACATGGATTGATGGCGTCACCTACACAAGCTCTAATTCCACGGCAACCTTTACGGTTCCCACGAATGATGGAGTAGGATGTGATACCCTGGCCATGCTAGATCTTACAATTTTCGTATCACCTGTTATCACAGATACAGTATACTCCTGTGGAGACTACACCTGGATAGATGGGGTAACTTATACAAGTTCAACCAATACTCCTACTGTATCCTTTGCAGGTGGGGCAGCTTCTGGTTGTGACAGCACTAGAATCCTCGATCTTCGAATTGGAGGGCCTTCATCAGGTGTGGACGAGGTCGAAGCTTGCGATAGCTATCTATGGATTAATAATCAGATTTACAACAATTCTGTAAGTGGTGAAACCTTTGTTTTACAAAACCGATATGGTTGTGACAGCACAGTAACACTTGAATTAACAATCAATAAGACGCCTAGTGTACAAATGCTAGAATTCAACTCAGACTACGTTTGTATTGATCGTGAACCTTTTGCTCTTCCAGCTGCCCAGCCAGCCGGAGGAAAGTACAATGGGCCAGGAGTGAGCGGAAATATGTTCGATCCAGCCAAGGCAGGGAACGGATATCACACCATTGTGTATACTTATACCACGTCAAAGGACTGCAGTGCGAGTGATTCTTCAACTGTGTTTGTCAAAGATTGTCTTGGAACTGATGACTTGAGTATTCTTCCTGGATTGGTCATTTTCCCGAACCCAACAAGTGACCTTGTCAACATAACGTTTGATCAAGTACAGAGTGATGTTCGTATGACTTTGATGTCTATAGACGGAAAGGTTGTTTATCAAAACGAGAGTGTCACGAATAATCAGATTGTAATTGATATGGCAACCGCCAGCAGTGGTCTCTATCTTTTGAAGATTGAAACTGCAGATCAATCACAAATCTTTAAGCTTGTTAAGAACTAAGCAATTTAATTCTGAAAAGAAAGCCCCATACTTTGCAAAGTATGGGGCTTTCTTTTGGTCAGAAGCATCTAAAGCACAGAGTCAGGTTCATTTGTACCCAGTTCTGTAATGACCCCAATAGTCCATTACCCGATTAACGTATTGATAGGCTTGTATTCCCTTACAATAGCCATATTTCACCACTTCATGATTGTAGTATTTTGGGATCGAAAGTTTTAACAAGTATGGAGATACCTCTTCCCAATCATTTCCATTAGCTCCGTATGCAACGGCCAATGCTTGAGCATCTTTTATGTGAGCCACGCCTGCATTGTATGATGCCAAGGTGAATTTGATAAGGTTGAGTGTGTCGAGTGAATCGGCTTCCCACCTTTCCATCACCGCTTCAATAAATGCCACTCCCGCTCGAATATTTTGAGCCGGATCAGATAGGCTATCTGCACCGAAATGGGCACCCGTGGATGGTAAGAGTTGCATCAGGCCTTTTGCTCCTGCTATACTCTCAACACTCGGATTAAAGTTTGACTCTTTTCTTACCATAGCTGCCAAGAGCATCCAATCCCATCCTATGCGCTTTGCCTCATGTTTAAAAAG
>Ga0222718_10003467_pt1 | contig 13540 bp, 8 predicted proteins | sample C33_27DmetaG_FD_165045 | JGI IMG/M metagenome (GOLD analysis project Ga0222718, IMG submission 165045) | Estuarine water microbial communities from San Francisco Bay, California, United States - C33_27D | ecosystem: Environmental > Aquatic > Marine > Unclassified | place: USA: California... | reverse complement strand
AAAATGAGTAAAATTTCAAGTTTAATGGCAAAGGAAACCGTAATCGACGTAGAGTTTCCTGATATTGAAGGATTCATAGTTAATCTAGTATATCTTGGTCGTGATGACCTTATGAAGATTCGTAATGCGAGTCTAACTTATAAGTTTAATAAGCGTACTCGTCAACGTGAAGAAGAGATTGATAACGATAAGTTTATTGAAGAGTATGCTCGTAGAGCTATTAAGGGGTGGAGTGGACTCAAAGTAGGATCACTTCCAAAACTTCTTCCAGTTGATATCAGTTCAATGGATTCAAATGAGTCTGTAGATTATTCAGAAGAGGATGCTCTTGATCTATTACAGAACTCAACTGTTTTTGATCAGTTCGTAACAGATGCTATGAATGACTATGAACAGTTTTCTATTGCTAAAAAGGCTGATGACGTAAAAAACTCCAAAAGTACTTCCGGCACAACTTCCAAACAAGGGGAATGACACAAGACCAGTACTTGTTAATGTGTGAAGAGATGGGTTGGGACCCTGACCCTAACGAAATGCCGCTGGAAGTACAAGATTTAAGTTACGAATCTCAACAGGCTCTTAGACTATATAATGCTTTACCTGACAAAATTGAAGGCATGAATGGCGTTTGGTTAGGTAAAGATTATTCTGGTATAGGAGATATTATGAGAATATACAAAATTGATGAGAACGAAGATGTATTTGAGCTTCTTCAAGTTTGTATAGCTGAAGCTTTTACTCACTACGAACAACAACGAAAGGCTCGTGAAGCCTCTGCAAGGATGAAACGTTAGTGGCAACTATTAGAAACGTTATTGAAACTTTATTTGTAGCTAAAGGCGCACAGGCTACTGCTGCGGCCACTGAAAATGTTACAAAATCACAAACTCGCCTAGGACAATCATCAGCATCGGCAGGTAGACAATTTTCATCTCAAGCCTCTGGCTTGGGAGGACTTGTTAGTGCCTATGCAGGGGCTGCGGCTACAACCTTTGCAGTTACCCAAGCTTTTTCAGCGCTTCAAAAGGCCGCTCAGTTTAATCAGATTATTCAAGGTACAAATACTTTTTCTTCCGCTTTCGGTTCTTCTGCTGATAGTGTTATTTCTGATATTCAAAGAATTACTCGTGGACAGCTTTCTATTGCAGAATCTGCTTCTGCCGCTAACCTTGCTTTGAGTGCAGGCTTCAATACAGATCAATTAAATGAATTAACAGATGTTGCTACTAAAGCTTCTAGGGCTCTCGGAAGAAACTTAGACGATGCTTTCACACGTGTTGTTCGTGGCTCCGCTAAACTAGAACCAGAACTCTTAGACGAACTTGGTATCTTTACTCGTATTGAGCCCGCAGCAGAAAAGTATGCTGCGCAATTAAACAAGTCAGCAACTAACTTAACTAACTTTGAAAAACGTCAAGCATTTGTCAATGCTGTTATTGAAGAAGGTCAGCGCAAATTTGGAGCGGTGGATACTTCAAGTGCTACTGCTGCCCAATCTTTTAGTAAGTTAGCTGCAACTATTACAGATTTAGCTATGAAAATAGGTTCTGTACTTGCGGAAGGATTAGCTCCTTTAGCTGACTTTATTTCTGGTAACTTGTCTGCAGCTGTCGGTGCGTTTGGAATCTTAAGCACTTTAATTTTCTCTCAATTACAAAAAGTGTCTGTGGCAGCAGTTGGCGCTGCAACTGAAAAATTATCAGTTTTTGCGACGACACTATCAACAGGTCTTGGAACAAACCAAAAAGCTGTGGAAGAAGGACTAAAAGGTCTTACAACTGCTTCTACTAAGTTTAGTTTAAGTTTGGGACAAGGAATTGGCCCTCTTAAAGAACGCCGTTCGGAGTTAATTAAGCTTGCTCGATCAGGAGAAATTAGTGTTATTCAAGCTAGAGAGTTAAATAACATTGTCAAAAGATCTTTGGCAACAGACGAAGCAAAAGTTAGATCTTTAACAGCCCAGCAAACCGCTAACCAGAAAAAAGGATTTTCTGATATAGCTTTAAAGAAACAAATTGATGCAGTAAATGCTTCTATTGCACAAAATACTGCTCTAATTAGCGCTAATAGCGCTGCGTTGAAAGCCCAAACTGGAGCGGCTAGAGCAGCAGCAGGAGCCATTGCTATTTTTGGAAAAGCTGTTGCGTTTACAGGTAAATTAATCACTGGAGCTTTTAGACTACTTAATATCTTTATATTATTATCATCTGTACTTTCTTTAGTTGGAACTGCTTTCTTAAAAATATTTGGTCTTGAAAACAAGTTTGACGGAGTCTTAGACATAGTTACCAGGATTGGAAAAGCTTTCCTAGGTCTTGATGATGCTTCTAAGAAAGCTTCAGCAGGCATTGAAGGAGTTGCTGCTTCTAGTTTTAACGCAACAGCTGCGGCAACAGGGCTTTCAAATCAGATTAAAGAGTTTTCCAGAACAAAGAGTATTTTAGGTCTTACTTATGAAGTAGTAACCACAAGAGAAGACCTTGTTGGACAAATAAGAGCAGATTTAAAAGCAGCAGCAAAAGCAGCCCAAGATGCGGTTACAAGAGAACAAGGATTAATCGCTATGGAAGCGCAAGTAGTTATCCAAAGAGAAAACGCTCCCGATAGAGTACGACTTACGTCTCCAAATTTTGATCAGGACACTAGTAACAAAAAAGCTGCTTTAGATGAGAGAGTAGCAGGACTTAGTAATGTGGCTGACGCAGAGTTTAAGATCGCTCTTGCAGCACAACAACAAGAACAAGCAAAAAAGCTAGCTAATGCGCAAACTCTTGAAGAAAGAAAACTGCTAATAACAATTATTAAATCTTATGATGAACTTATCCAAAGGGGTAAAAGTCAGTATCAACTTGTTGGAGAAATTAATGTTGAAACAGGAATTAGTGCGACCTTATTAGCCGACCAGCTTACTAATGTAACAGAGGTTAATGGGGTTTTACGAGGCACGCTAGGTGTTATAGACGTACAAATTCTCAAAACAGAAGAGCTTCTTAATTTGGAGGGGCAAAAAAGAATAATTGCAGAAAAACTAAATGACGCTAATTTTAAGGCTGCAGCTCTTGCAAGTAACTCTTTGGTTGCCCAAGAACAACTAAGAACTGGATCTTTAGATGAAGAAAGAATTGCGTCTAGCATAAATAAGTTATTATCTCAACAAGTTGAAGTTCGTAAAAAAATTGCGGAACTGGAGCCCGGTGAGTTTGGTTCGTTAGGTGATGCGGAGGACGCACGTCTTGCGGCTCTCAAACAGCAGGAAAGAGCATTAGGCGATCAACTTGACCAAATTCAAGAGCAAGGCGAAGCACAATCACGAATCTTGAGAGCAAACGAAGCTTTGAGAAAAACTTATAGCGCACAAATTAGTTCAGCCGCTAAGTTAAATGGTATTATAAATGAAAATGGAGTCATTGCAGAAAAAAGCCAAACAATTCAAGCAAATAATAATAAATTACTTAATGACACAGTTAAGTTAGGCAATGCCGAGTTTCAAGCAGAGCTTAAGAGTCTTAATCAAAGGTTCGAGGCAGGAAAATTAGAAGACGAACAAGCTGACAGACGGGCGGAAATGCTTCAAACTGAAAAAGCGATAAACACTGCTAGAACTATTCAAGTTGGTAAGTTTGTTGAAGCAGTTCTTGCAGCTAGAAAATTAAGTGAACAATATGAAAAACAAGCTATAGCTTTAGAGAGACAAAATGAAACTATTTCTCTTAATATTCAAAAAAGAGACTTACAAAACCAGCTAAATGCAGGACAAGCCCTAGCAAAACTAGAGGAAGCTAAAGTAAAGCAAGCGGACGCTCTTCGTAAAATTGAAAACGACAAGATAAATGCTTTTCAGGAACAGTTACAACTACAGGCTAAAATTAATGAAGAAAACGTAAAAGCACTCACCAGCGGAGTTCTTTCTCCTCTATTTACAGAAGCTAGGAATAGAAAACTTGAAATAGGTTTTAGAGAAGCAGAGCTTAACAGATTAATTGCCTCTAATGATGAAGCAATTAAACAAGCAGCAGTTGAAAGAGACGCTAGAATTGCCGCTATTGAGGCAGGACAAAGAGAGACTGAACGTCAAGCAGCCTTGCAAATGGAAATTGCGAGAGTAGATGCAGACATAGCTGCTGCAAAAATTGAAGCAGATAAGACAAATCTAAGGTCTCAATTAGTATTAGTTAAAGAACAAAGTGCTACAGTCTTAGATCAAATTAAAGCTTTTAAAGATTTCCCTATTGAACTAACCGAAGCTTTAAATAACTTCTTAAAAGATTTTGGATTTGTACTAGGAGGCGACGCAGCCGGAAGGGGCGCTGAGACAGGTACTGCCCGTGCAGAGGACTTAGAAAGACGAAGAAAAGAAAACGAAGAGCAAATAGTGAAACTCGCTACGAGAACGGAAGACGCAACGGCCAGAGTTGTGGCAGGGCTTACCGAGCAAATCGATCTACAAGACGATTTAACTGACGCTAACTATAAAAATTACTTACTACAACAATCTATTATTGCCTCTGGAGTATCAACAAAAGCTATTGAAGCAGAAACTGCAATTGCAGAAGCCCGTGCATCCACTACTGAAGTAACTAATGAGGCAATTAATAGTGAGAAAGAAGCATCCGCTGCTCTTGCAAGATTAAAGAAAGAAGCAGAGCTTTCTTCAAGCATATTTGTTAAGGCAGGCGTAGCCTTTGCCGAATCCTTCGGCAGAAACTTTGAAGATGGAATGAAATCTCTTGTTCAAGCTTTCAACGAAGGCACTCTAACTATGGAGAACTTCAAGCATGGATTACGTGATTATATTACGGCAATTCTCCAAGACGTGCAGATGGCAATTCTTGAAGCTGCTATCATTGAGCCTATTAAAGAACAAGTTTTTGGAGGCATTGAAGAACTTTTAGGTATTAAGCTTGGCGGCCCAAAGATTGAAGATACTATTGAGGGAAACAAACAAAGAGTAAAATTAGATCCTACTACAGGAGGAGCCGCTGGAGGCGCTGCTGGGGGACTAGCAGGGGCAGGTACTAAATTCTTTGATGATTTTAATACCCCATCAACTGGAATTGTAGAAAAAGTATTTGATGAAAAAGATCAGTTCTTTGCTGATGCGGAGGCAGGGTATGAAGATTCAGCAGATGCTTATCTAAACTTTGCAGACAAAGTAGATACCTCTAATCAAGGGATGCTTGGCTCCTTAGGTTCAGGACTAGAAGGATTTGGTTCAAAGGCGTTGGGTGTTTTTGGTGGGTTAGGAAAAGGTTTGTCAAGCGTTTTTGAAGGAGTGTTTGATGGTATCGGAAGCATTTTCAGCGGTATCTTTGGAGGTGCTGGAGGTGGCGGAGGCGGTGGCGGCTTCTTCGGTTCATTACTGGGAGGTATTGGAAGCCTCTTCGGCGGCGGTGCAGGCGGCGGCCTATTTAGCGGTGCAGGTAACTTCCTTACTGAAGCGTTTAATCCATCTATGGCTTTTGGTGACATCGCCATGTCAGGTCTGCTCTTTAACTCTGGAGGACTGGTAACTTCTCATGGAGCCCTTGGTAGATTAAGCAGTTTTAATCGTTTTGCCGCTGGAGGACTACAGAGAGATAGAGTACCTGCTCTATTAGAGCCAGGAGAGTTTGTTTTACGTAAGTCTGCAGTAGATTCAATGGGAGTGCCCGCCGCTGAAATGCTTAATGCAACTGGTAAAGCAAATGCTATAAATAATAAACCAACAAAGGTTATGATTGAAAACTCAGGTTCTGATAAGGAAGCTTCTGATTCAACCTTCGATCCAGAATCCGCAGTTCTCAAGATTGTTCTAAAGGACCTAGCCACAAATGGTCCTATTAGAAAGTCAATAAGATCAAATACATAAGAGGAAATTTAAATGGCAATTTATCCAGATGATGCAACTGTATCAGCAACAGCATTCTCACAGACAGGTGTAGTAAGTTACGAATCAACTGGTTTTGATAGTACTTTTGAGCTTGCTGCTACTATTGATTTTGTTGCAGAGGCCCTTGTTACTATAGACGGTATTACACAAGATGTAAGTACCTATTACTTAGAGCCTAGAGGAAATGCTATTAGTTTTTTCTCTCCCCCTAATGCTAGCAATTTGACTATTAAAACAATTGATTTACCCCTTCGGTTTAGAACAACAAGAACTTATCCTGCTACTTTTTACGCTCACTATTCTAATACTGCGGCAACAACTATTGCCTCTAATACTTATTTGCTAAATGGAGTAACAACATCTTTTTCTTTACCTACAGGCGCTCTTGGAAGTGTAAATAGTGCTAACTCTTTACTTGTGACAATAACTGGTGTTGTTCAAGATTTTACTGCTTTTACTTATCCTAGTGCCACTTTAGGACTAAATGGTATTGATTTACCAGAGGCCCTTTCTAATTCTTCTGTTGACCCTACTTATGCTACCCAAACATTAGAGATTAGAGCTTCTGTACCAGAAGCACAGACTCTTGGCAGTTTTTCTGATATGAGAGATAGGAAACCTGATGTCGGTACTACTTCAGAAAAAGAATTTAAAACAGTAAAGTTTGAATCTCAGGCAGGGTATGAAAAAAGACGATTAATGTCACGTAGGCCAAAACGTAAATTTGGACTCTCATACACTAACGTTACTGGGGTAGAAAAACAAGCTATTGATGATTTTTATACTGCAAGAGGAGGAGAGTTTGAAACTTTCACTTTTGACTTGTCACATATTAATGAATCTGGTACAGTAAGAGTAAGATTCGATGGTAAATTAGATATTACTCACGTAGCATCTAGAGGGTCAAATCTTGTTGACAACTTCTACGTTGTTAAACTTTCATTACAGGAAGATTATAATTAATGAGTTCTAGACTTTATGACTATATATTAACAGTAGCTGACGCTTCTCCGTTTGTAAATGGTAACAACCTGATTGGAGTGACAACTAATACCTATGGTATTATTGCTAATGTTGATACCACTACTAATAATATTAAAGTCAGAGTTTCTAATACTCTTCAAGAGTATCAAATCGGAGAGTCTTTAGTTAGTAATCATGCTTTATTGTCTAACGTAGTATCTACACAAAATTTTTCTGCCGCTGCTTCTATTACACTAACTGGTGCTACAGTTCCTAGATTTGCACATGAGTTAACAATTTTTGAAAATAGAGAATATATTCACGATACTAATTGGTCTCTTAATGGAGCGGTAGTTACATTTGATGCTAATGCAATTCCGACTGGATCAATAGAAGTTAGAAGAGAAACTGGAAACTTAGCTTCTCAAAGCTTTATGGAGTCTTTTTCACATTTAGGCAATATTCAACAGTCTAGCACCACTTCTGTTACAGCTATTACCAGTAACCCTTTCATTAGAGAGACCTATAAATTACAACAAAATCCTATTGTAAGGCTCATAGATTTTTATTATCCAGGTGAGTGGTATCCTCCAAATAAAAACGGTAACCCTGCTGCAGATGGTGCAGGACTACCTTGGCCCCCTGATATTCCGTGGAGAATAGCAGAAGTTGTAGGAGATATACATTCTGATATTCAATATAATGTTACTTTTTCTGGAGAAAGCTATCTTCCTTATCCTTTAGAAGTAGATGGTATTGAAACAAGCTCAGACGGAAGAATAAATCAAATTAGTATTAAAGTTTCTAATTTTGATGGTGTTGTAACTGCGTTCGTCGAAAATCCTTCATTAGTAGGAAATGTGACCTCTAACTCTGCACAAGGTATTGTCAATGGAGAGTTAGTTTATGGATTAGATCCAAGAACTGTAGTTGGAAATGTTCATTATGATCAGACCGTAGTAGATAGTTTCTACCCAGGCCCAAATAGTGCATGGACTAAATCAGAGGCTGATAAACTAAATGAAACATTTAAACCTCTTAAATACGACTCAAGAGACTTTCTTGGGGGAGTTGTAGAAATTAAATCTACTTTTGCTAATAATCTTAGATACTGGCCGGAATATTCTGTTGTTGATTATATTAGAGGTAATACTATTGAGATGTTAAACTCAGCTCCTTATAGAGTTGGAGATACTTTACAAGCTAACTCTGATACTTCTAATACTGTTACTATTGTTGAAATTGAAGATAATGGTAGAACAGTATTCCTAAACAGTCCTTTCCCTATCTTAAGAACAGGTGATAAAGTATTTATCGTTAATGATGATTACGATCCAGAAGCCTACGTAAAAGACATTTTTAAGGTAACAGCATTAGCAGGGCTTAATGAAACTGCTGCTGAATTTTCTTTAACAAGTTGGTTACAATATTTTAAACTTAGACTTCCTAAAAGAAAATTTTATAGAAATACCTGCCAATGGGAATATAAAGGTGTAGAATGTCAGTATCCTGGCCCAGGAGGCTTACCTATACCCAACACTATTCCTGTAAAAACTTCAAATGCTAATCCTATAGATACTAATAATGATGTAGCTGTTAGTGCGGATGACGATGATTGCTCCAAGTCTTACATTGCTTGTAAAATAAGAAATAATACAGTTCATTTTGGAGGATTTCCTGGTACTGGCAGACAGCTTCCAAGGCAGTAATGACAGATTACATTAAATATTTAGGGATTAAACACGACTATCTTAATAACAATTGCATAACTTTAATAAGTGACATATACAAGAATGAACTAGATTCTGATGTGTTCGATTCTTTGTGGACTCATTTAAAAATTCCTGAAGGTAAACCTATAGACGGTAGAAAGTGGATGAAAAGAGTTAGTTTTGATTCTATAATTAACTGGGCATCTACAGTTGCTAAAAAAGTTAACTTGACAGAGTTACAAGAATATGATGTAATACTATTTAAATCAGGAAGATTAATTCCAACTCATTTTGGGTTGTACATAAGCAATAATCGCTTTATACATTTAGAAGAGTTAAGAACTAGTAAAATAGATGTTTTAAATGATTATTGGAGAGGGCAGATACATAGTACATGGAGATGGAATGGCTTAACAAATACTTAAACATACCATACAAGCATTTAGGTAATAATTTAGAAACAGGAATAGACTGTTTTAACTTAGTAGCGCAAATATACAAAGATAAACTGAATATAGAAATACCTTATACAACTTTAGATTTTTGTAATATTGTAGATGAAAATTGGTATACTAAGACTAATGACAGAGTTTTTGAAATAGCTGGTACTAAAGAGTATGGTTGGCAAAAGGTGCACTCTCCAGAACTCTATGATGTAATTACTATGAGTATCGGTAGTACTAATGTAACTAATCACTGTGCAATGTACTTAGGGAATAATAAAATTTTACATACTTTACAAAATAGCACATCACATGTAGCAGTTTACGGTAAGTATTATAAACAATATACGATGGGGGTTCACCGATGGATCGGTATGAAAAACTAATACAAAGTTTCAAAGATCACATGGAATTGACTCCGTCTGAAGAATGTTGCGGTATTATTACGAAAGATTTTGAGTATATTCCTTGTGATAATCTTAGCCCTTATCCAAAAGATAGTTTTATTTTAGACCCCAAAGCTCTGTTAAAATATGCAGATAGCTGCTGGGGTATTTTTCATAGTCATACATCTGAGCATAGTGAGATACCAAGTAATAAAGACGCAGACTCTACAATATTTAAACAATATAAATTTATTATGGGGAGTCCTAGTAATGTATTTTATGAATACTGGTTAGACGAAGAAATTAAATCATTAAGAATTAAGGCCTTTAGTGAGGAAAGTTTAATATGTTAATTACTTTAAAATTTCATCCAGCATTTTATGACATGACTGGAGGAGTTAAAGAACATACTTTTGATGTCACTTCGCTCTCTTGTATAAGAGAAGCGTTGCCTGTACTATTTCCTAAAATGAGAAGGTATATAAGACAAATTATAAGAGGCAGTGTTAAAGAAAATATGTGTTTAATTAGCGCTGAAGGTAAGATACTAACTAAACAAGAATATTATCTTGATAGAGTTAAAAGTGAAGAGTTTACTTTAGTTCCTACAATAGCTGGTGAAGGTGGTAGAGGTTTTGGACAAATTATTCTTGGTATTGCACTAATAGCCGCAGGAGTTGCGTTAGGCGGTACACCGCTTGGCGGGTTCTTAATTAAAGCCGGTATTTCAATGGCTATCGGAGGACTGATTCAAGCACTATCGCCAACCCCTAGTTTTAATAAACAATCGTCTGGAACGTCTGCGGAGGCTAGAAGAAATAACGATTTATTTGATTCTATAGAAAATACAACAAACCCAAATACTTCTATTCCATTAATTTATGGTATGACTCGTGTAGGCGGTCAGATGCTGAGCGGTCATATTGAGACTATAACTCACGGAAAAAATGATACAATATTCGTAAATGATCTGTTTACAAAAGATTTAGACGAATTTACAAGGACAGGTTAATAAATGTCGGTCGTTTATATTGATGATACAGCTGTTCCTTATATCCACGGAGGTGGCGGTGGTGGCTGCTTTGCTGAAGAAACGTTAATTGATACTGAGTTTTCTCAATTACCTATTTCTGAATTAGAAGTAGGCGATAAAGTATGGGCATACGATGAGTATGGTCGGTTATCTTTATCTTATGTCACTGAGACTTTTTATCATCCAAAAGATCAAATTTATAAAGTTATTCATGATTATGGAACTTTACACATAACAAAAAATCATTGGGTATTAAAAGAAGACGGAACCTATCAAGAATTAGGTGATTTTTCTATTGGTGATAATATCTTAACTCGTGAAGGCAAGTCTTCTAAAATTAAATCTATTGATTATTTACGAGAAGATGCAGTTTATAACTTTAAAGTCTCTCATTTCCATTCTTATATTGCTGACGGTATTAAGGTTCATAATGGTGGCGGCGGAGGCAAAGGCGGGGGCGGAGGTGGAGGAGGTGTTGAAGACCCTAACTCTTTGTTCTCTACTGATATTTTATTTTTAACAATAGGGGTTGGAGAAGGCCCTGTCTATCGTATTAATCCAAACGGGCCTCAAGACTTTGAACTTAATGAGGGTAATGTTGAAGACCTTCTAGTTGAAGGAAAAATTGATAAAGAGAAATTTTTTACTCTCTATAATACTGGTACGCTACAACAACAAAGACTTCCAGTCTTTGGTGATTTTACCTTTATTCCCCAAAGACTAAGCGCCCCTGTAGAACTTAAGTTAGGTAACGTGAGCGGAGTTCCTAGACAAGCTGTAGATTTACAAGATACTTCCGTAAACCCTCTCACTGCAATTAAATTTTACTTTGTTATTGGAGGTCTTCAAGAACAGACTGATGGGGGAGATGTTATTGGAGGGTCTTTAGGTGTTAAAGTTACTATCTTTGATAGAACAGGAATCAATATACTGGCTACACAAACCAGAACTATTTCTGGAAAAACTAACACTGATTATGCTTTTGATTTATATGTAGCTATTCCTCCTTCTGAGGTTAGTGCGTCTGGTTATAAATTTACAGTAGAAAAAACTTCTCCTGATAATGCTAGTTCTAAAATTCAAGAAATATTTTCTTTACATGGTTGGACAGAAATTATAGAGGAGGACATTGCTTATACTCGTACAGCAACTGTCGGATTTGCTCTAAAGGCTTTCGCAGAGCATAATGGCGCTCTTCCCGCTATTACTCAGTTAGTAAAAGGTTTATTAGTAAAAGTTCCTTCTAACTATAATCAACCGATTTTGGATAATGGTGATGTAGATTGGCGAGAAGTAGAAGTTTCTGCTTCTGATAGAGCAGACTTTGGTTATAGATTACAAAAAACAGGCTCTACAGTTAAAACTGACACAAATCCTGTTATTTATGATGGTCTATGGGATGGTCAGTTTGTGTACGCTTGGACACAAAATCCTTCTTGGATTATTTATGATTTACTTACAAACCAAACTTATGGACTTGGTATTCCAGAAGGTAATATTGATAAATTTTCTTTTTATGATGCCGCTGTATATAGCGACGCTTGTGACGTTACTTCTGGAGCGTTCTATGGTGTTGATGCTAACGCTGACGGAACTTTTAGATATAAGCCTAGAGGCACTAAAACTCGTGTTGAAGAAACATTAATAGGTTTAGATGTTGGGACTGCGGTAAAAGAAAGAAGATTTATTTTAGATGTTCAAATAATTGATCATAAACAAATTATTGATTTAATTAACATACTGTCTTTAACTAGTAGAGGACTGCTTTACTATACTGGTGGTAAAATATCTTTCTATCAAGATCGTCCTGATGAAATGCCTGTTGCTCTATTTACTGAAGCTAATATTATGGAAAACAGTATGTCAATTAGCGGTATAGGTGAAGAAGAACTTTTAACTGGTGTTGATATTACCTACTATGATGCCACTAACCATTACCGTAAAGATGTGCTAAGAGTTGATGATTCTAAGGCATTAAGTGAAAGAAATAATATTGAAAATGTAGCACAAGTAGATTTAGAAGGGGTTACCCGAAAGAGCCAAGCTATCAGAATGGCCCAATATCTTATTGCTGAAGCAAAATTTTCTCGAAGAAGTGTTACATTTAAAACTGGTATTGAAGCTGCAGAACTAAGGCCAGGAGATTTAATCTCTGTTGCACAAAAAGCCGCATCGGTTGCTTGGGGCTTTAGTGGTATTGTTGCTCAAGATTCTGTAAATGACATCGCAAATTCTTCTATTTACCTAGAGCATGTTGGCAGCCCAAGTATTCCTACTTCTTTCTTTACTCAAAATACTCAGCCTTTAGCTCTTAGAGTAGCTAGTACTAGATCTGGATTATTAGATACTTATATATTAAGTAATACAGATTATACAATTACTCAAACTGGTAATACGTATGTTGGGGCTGATTTTATACGTGTTAAAGCAGATTTTGTATACAATCATGGCCAAAAGAATTTTATAGGATTTGGAGGAGCGTGGAGTTCCTCTCGACTACCCCAGCGCTATGACTTATGGTCTTTAGGGACTATTCAAGATCCTAACAATATTTATACTTCTTTAAATGATAAATTATTTAAAATTCAACGAGTAAGCCGTGACAACGAAGAGGTTGTAGAGCTAGAGGCAAAAGAGTATATTGCTAATGTTTATGTAGATTCTGATACTATTATTAACTATGATCCTCTATTTTATAGTGATTTATTTAACCCACTGTTACCACCTCCTGCTCCTAGTTTTGACGCTGTTCCTATATTAAAAAGAAGCTTAGACGGTTCTTTATATACTGATATCGAATTAACTATTTTTAATGATTTAGCAGGATACTCAAGTGAAGTAAAAACAGAATTTTTTCATGCTAGACCTTTACGATTAAGTACTTTGAAATCTGCTAATGCGGGAATAACTACCGGTGTTCAGACTATGGCTATTAGTAATGTTGGGGGCCTTGAAGCTGGACAAGGGGTTACTATGTTCGGTAAAAACGGCTTCAAAACTCAACTAGCTACCACTAAGGTTCTAGTTACTGATGTGGCTGTTATAGACGTTGATGAAACTAACCCCGCTGAGGCTAATGGCTTTATTAGACTACTAGCAACAGGATTCTCTGGCATTATAGATAAAAACTTTGG
>Ga0222718_10003466_pt1 | contig 13540 bp, 19 predicted proteins | sample C33_27DmetaG_FD_165045 | JGI IMG/M metagenome (GOLD analysis project Ga0222718, IMG submission 165045) | Estuarine water microbial communities from San Francisco Bay, California, United States - C33_27D | ecosystem: Environmental > Aquatic > Marine > Unclassified | place: USA: California... | reverse complement strand
GAATTCAATTATTAAAACAATTATATGAGGACGAATTAATTAGAGCATTAAATGAAGATGGTTCTAGAACTTCAGTATATATATCTCCTCAATCATACTTTCCAGGAGGTGGTTAATGAGTTTTGCAACTGGAAAAAGAAGTCAAGCAATATCGGATAGATCTGGTCAAGCATTTCCTTATAAAGAAATGGTTAAAGAGTGGACAGGAGCTTTAGTTCATATTTCAGAGTATGAGCCAAAACATCCACAACTTGATCCTCCTTACCATAAAGCAGATGCAATTGCTTTAAAAAATACTAGATCACAAGATTTTCAACAACCTACTACAGTAAACGGTGCGATAGCGTCTTCTGGTGGACAGGGAATGATTACTGCTAATTTAACTTTACCTGGAGATTTTGCTTTTATCACTCAAGGAACAAGTGCTATGATTCCTGCAGATCCATCACTACAAAATAGAAGAAGACAATTATCAGTTCAAATTAAATCAGTAACAGTGAGTATTACATAATGGCAATAAGTTATTCAAATTTTTTGACACAAGTTAGAGATTACACTGAAGTAGATAGTAATGTTTTAACTGATAGTATAATTCAAGGTTTTATTAGATCTGTTGAACTCGATATTGCAGGCAAAGTTGATTATGATGATTTAAGAAAATATGCTACATCTAATTTCACTGCAGGTAATAGATATGTATCTTTACCTAATGATGCGATAATAATTAGATCAGTTCAAGTTATAGATAGTAACAATATAAGAACTTTTTTAGAAAAAAGAGACACAAGTTTTATTTCAGAATACTCTCCAAATGATTCAACAACAGGAACCCCTAAATACTATGCTAATTGGGAAGATAACGTCCAACAAGGTGCTGTAATTTTAGTTGCACCTACTCCTGCAAATGCTGATATTGTACAAGTAAATTACATTAAATCACCACCACAATTCACAAGTACAACTAATACTTTTGTATCTACAAACCAAGAATCCATGTTGCTTCACGGTGTATTAACTGAAGCTTTTAGATTCTTAAAAGGACCAGACAATCTATACAACCTATATCAAACCAAGTATAATGAAGAAGTACAAAATTTTGCCCTACAACAAATGGGTAGAAGAAGACGGGGGGAGTTTGATGACGGTGTACCTAGAATGGTAGTACCTTCTCCTTCTCCAAACCAATAATTTTAAAGGAGAATAATTATGGCAATAACAACAAACGCAATCTGTAATTCTTTTAAAAAAGAATTACTTCAAGGAAGTCACGATTTTGATACATCTGGAGATGGTGGCGATACATTTAAATTAGCGATGTTTACATCAGCTGCAACTTTAGGTGCATCAACTACAAACTACACAACTTCAAATGAAGTTTCATCTTCAGGTTACGCTGCAGGTGGTTCAGCTTTGATTAACCAAGGTGTAAAAGTATCTTCAGGAGTAGCTATTACTGACTTTGCTGATTTATCTTTTACTGGTGTTACTTTAACAGCTAGAGGTGCTTTGATTTACAACACTACAACTAACGGTGGTACAAATACTACTGATGCAGTTGCTGTGTTAGATTTCGGTGCAGATAAGACTGCAACATCTGGAACGTTTACAATCCAGTTCCCTGCATTCACTACTTCTGCTGCGATTTTAAGAATAGCTTAATAAAAGGAATAAGATGATATGGCCACTGGATGGGGTAGTAAAACATGGGGATCATCAGACTGGGGAGACCTGTCTAATGAAACCGTCTCAGTCAGTGGCATAGCATTATCTTCATCAATCGGAACAGAAACTTCATCTGCTAACGCTGATGTCGATGTAACAGGATCTCAACTCACACTTACAAACGCTGGTGCGGTAGCGGGAAGTTCTGTTTTAGTGTCATTGACTGGAAGTCTAGAATCGATGGCTGTTGGACAAACAGTTATTGGTATAGGTGTTCCCGTAACCTCAACCGGAGAATTACAAACTTCTATTGGATCAGCAACAGTTGATGAGACTACTTTAACAGGAGAAGGTTGGGGTAGAGATGCTTGGGGAAGTTTTGCTTGGGGAGACAATTATTCAGTTGCAGTAAATGGTATATCACTAACATCATCTATCGGAGATGAAACAGCATTTACGGATCACACTGTAGAAGTTACAGGATCAGAATTAACATCTACTTTCGCAAATCCATCATTTTCAATTCAAATCGACCAAGACATATTTGTATTAGCTTCTGAAGATCAATTAGAAGGAACTATTGGTACATTAGAATTTGATGCTGACGCTAACGTAACTGTTACAAGCGCAGGGCAGTTAACACCATCTGTTGGTATAACTGTTGCAGGATTAAAAACTCCTGTTGACGTTACAGGAATACAGGCTTCAATGACTTTAGGATCCATAACCCTAATCCAGTCAACAGTAGAGCCTGTTACTGGCCAAGAATTAACTTTATCATTAGGACAAGCAGAGGAAATACCAGGACAAATAATAGGTGTAGGTGGGTTTGAGGTAACAAGTTCTGTAGGAAGTGTAATAGTAGAAGGTACCTCAAATGTTGAGGTTACAGGTATTCAAATGACAATTTCAGCAGGAACCACAAACATTACGGCATGGCAAGAAATAGATCCTGGTGTAAATAATACTTGGACTGAGGTTGATTTAGCAGCTTAGGTAATGTAAAATTATAATAATTTAGGAGATAAAAATTTATGACATCATCTTATTCTACAGATTTAAAATTAGAACTAATGGTTACTGGCGAAAATGCTGGTACTTGGGGAGACAATACAAATAACAACTTAAACTTAATTCAACAAGCAATCGCTGGTTATGAAGCAATAGCACTTTCTGATGGTGGAACCGTTGCTCTTGCAATGACAGACAAGACTATTTCAAATGCAAGAAATATGGTCATTAAATTTACTGGAACTTTAACAGGTGCTTCAAGTGTAACCATTCCAGATTCGATTGAAAAATTTTATATTTTTGATTGTTCGGCAGTAGTGGGACCAACAAATCTTACAATTAAAACTGCATCGGGCACTGGCTTTACTTTAGACCAAGCAAAAATTTATGCAGCTTATTCTGATGGAACAAACTTAAATGAAATTTCATTAGACACTTTAGGTGGTACAGTTGCTGCAGCAAATATTACAGGTGAAATAGCAACTTCACAAATTGCTGACGATGCTGTAACGAATGCTAAAATTGCAGATGATGCAATTAGAGCTGCACAAATTTCAGACAACGCAGTTACAACTGCGGCTATAATTAATGATGCTGTAACAGCTGATAAACTAGCAGACACAGCGGTAACACCAGGTTCTTATACTTCAGCTAGTATAACAGTTGACGCACAAGGAAGATTAACTGCTGCATCAACCGGTGCAGGTGGAAGTAAAGGATTCACACCAAATTTTTATGTTACAGGTCCTGCTTCAGGAACTTTCACTGCTAACCCAGCAACAACTGAATTAATTGTTTATGCTACAGGTGGTGGCGGTGGATCTGGCGGAACGTCAGGGCAAGGAAGACGAGGGGGAGCTGGAGGAGATGGTGGTTATGCCGTTTATAAAATTCCAGTCACAGCACCTTTTTCCGCACCTTATTCTATTGGTGGAAAAGGAAGTAATGGATCTCCAGGATATAACGCATCCTCAGGAAGTGGTGGAGGTGCAACTAATTTAGGATCTCCAGCTTTATTTACTGTTAACGGTGGAGGCGGAGGGGCTGGTTCTAATTATGGAGGATTCTCAGGAATCAATCCAAGTCCCGCAGGAAATATTTCAAACGCACCTTCACCTGATGGAACTGTTGATGCAACATTTTTTGTCGACTCTAACTCCACAACTTATAGTGGCCCAGGAACTGGAAATTACAATGAAAGACCTGTTTTAGGTATGGATAATGGATCCGGTCAATCTGGTGATGGTGGTGGAAATTCACCTGGTGGTGTTGGAAGTAGACCTTCTAGAGGTGGAGCCCTTTTAATTTTTGAAAACGATACGTAGGAGATTAATAAATGAAGTATGCAATATTTGAAAATGGTGATTTAAGAAACGTAGCTTTAACTGATTCTGAAAAAGATTCATTGATGCAACATCGTACTACATATGTTTCTAAACAAATTAATGATCAACAAGCTAGTGATGCCTTAAATCTTAAAAAAACTTTTAGATTAGAGGGTGATAATATTGTTTCAAGTGATAATGAAATACCTACTACAGAAGCCCTTTCAAAAGAATATTTTGAACAATGGCATTCGTGGGCTGTTTCAGGAATAGCTGCTTTTTTGAAATCTAATAAAAATCATCCTGATTATAATGAATGGCAAACAGTTCAAAACCAATTATTAGCTGTAAATATGAGAGAGATGGAAGATCTTTATCCGTTATCTCAAACACCTCAAGAATGGTTTAGTGCTCAACCAGGAAACTCACAAAAGAAATTATTGCAATTACCGTAGATTAATTTAAAAACTAACCTATGTTTTCAAATAAGATAGAGTTTAGTATTCATCCTGATCTAGTAGAAGTAAAAGAAATTCAGCCAAAACCTGCTAAAAAATTTATACCAGAATGGTATAAAAAAATACCAACCCACTCTTTTCCAAAATTAAATATAAAAGGATGTATGCCTTTTTTAGATTGTATGACTGCTGGTTATACATTGCCTTTACCACAAGATATAAATTTAAACTTTAACTTTTATAATGAAGAGCAAAAAGCATACGGAATTAGATACCATTATGGAGCTGCAAAAAGTTATAGTAAAGAAGAATTATTTCAATACAATTTAAATAGCCATGAATCAAATGAACATAATATTGATCAACTAGGTGGTAAAAAAAGTTTTCCTGTTAAAAAAAACGGTAATTTTAGTTTTTTAAAAATATTAAATCCCTGGATAATAAAAACACCGCCAGGGTATTCCTGTTTGTTTATTCCTCCTGTACTAAATGAAAATGATTATTTTAGTATAATTCCTGCAATAGTAGACACTGATAAATTTTCACACTTTGTAAACTTTCCAATTATAATTAACGCTGATAAATATCCAAAATTTGATATGATGTTCAAACAAGGAACTCCATATGTTCAAGTTATTCCTTTTAAAAGAGAATCATGGAATTTTAAAATTAAAGCTATTGATAATAATATAGTAAAACAGAAATTTCAAAACTTAGGAAGTTTAATAAATAGTTATAAAGAAAAAATTTGGTTTAAAAAAACGTGGTCTTAGAAGATTTAATATACACCGAAGAAAATGTCATGCCACCAGAAACATTATCTTCTTTTATAAAATGGCTAAATAAAGAAGATGATAAATTTCAAAAAGCTGCAATTATTTCAAACTCAGGGGGTGGACAAATTGTGGATGAAAAAGCAAGAAAAGTAAAAAATTTAAGTTTGAATTTGCAAAGTAAATCACAAACAGAAGTGCATTGGCTTAATTTTTTAGGATCTATTATAATGAATTTAAAAAGAAATTATGAAAGAAAATTTAATACAACTTGTGTAGTTCATGGAGTTCAAGAGATTACTATTTTAAAATATGAAAATGATGGTCATTATGGTTTTCATTCTGACCATTGTCGATCTATACCGAGAACATTGTCTATAATTATTCTTTTAAATAATGAGTACGAAGGTGGAGATTTAGTTTTTAGTAATTTAAGTAAAACTAATGAAATACTTAGAGTTAAACCATCTGCTGCAAAAGCTATTGTCTGGCCAAGTAATTTTATGTATCCACATAAAGTAGAACCTGTAACGAAGGGAATTAGATATTCAGTTGTATCATGGCTACTATAAAAAATTTTAAATATAAATTAGTAAAAAACTTTCTTACAAAGGAAGAGACAGAATTAGCAAAAAAATATATATTAATAAAGCACAAGAATAATAGAATAGATTTTGATTTCGCTCAAAATAACAATTCAGATACAATATTTTACAGAGATCCTTTTGGTGAGTCTTTGCTTTTAAATAAAAAAAATTTAATGGAAAAAGAAACAAATTTAGATTTATTTCCTACTTATTCTTTTACTCGTTTATATACCTACAATTCTGAACTTAAACCACATAAAGATAGACCATCTTGTGAGATATCTGTTACTGTCATGTTTGGTAGTGATGGCACAAAATGGCCTATCTATATTGAAGATAATCCAATTAATATGGAGCCAGGAGATGCTTGTATTTATTTAGGTTGTGAATTAGAGCACTACCGTAAAAATTTTATTGGAGACTGGCATGCACAATGTTTTCTTCATTATGTAGACAAAAAGGGTCCTTATGCTGAGTTTAAGGATGATAAACAAGAACCCTTGTATAACTTAGACTAAGTTTATTTTAACATAATTAAATGGTATAATACCTCATGCCTTTAACAAACGTACAAATAAGACCAGGATTTAATAAACAAATTACTGAAACAGGAGCAGAGGGTCAATGGACTGATGGTGATTTTGTTCGTTTTAGATATGGTTTACCAGAAAAAATTGGTGGTTGGGAACAAATTACTAATCAAACATTAGTAGGTGCCGTAAGAGAACAGCTTGTTTGGGCTGATTTAGATGGACGGAAGTATGTAGCACTTGGTACCAATAAAACACTAATTATATATTACGAAGGTGCGTTTTATGATATTACCCCTCTAAATACTGCAATAACAGGAATAACCTTTGATACTACAGATACTTCAGCTACAGTTACTGTAAACAAAATAGCTCATGGGTTAACGGTTGGAGATTTATTTACATTTACATCGGTCACTACACCTGGAGCAGGTTATGTTGCATCAGACTTTGAAACTAATACCTTTGAAGTAGTAACTGTTCCAACAAATGATACTTTTACAATTACTATGTCAAAAAATGCAACTGCAACTGTTTCTGCAGGTGGAGCTGCAACAATTAACCCTTATATTAAACCTGGGCCACTGAATCAAAGTTATGGCTATGGTTGGGGTACTTCAACTTTTGGAGGAGCATCAGGAATTATTTCTACATTAAATGGAGCCTTGTTAGATGATACTGCAGGGACAGGAGGCGTAGGAACTTCTATTACGCTTACATCAACAACTAACTTTCCAACGTCCGGTACAATTAAAGTTGGAGCAGAATTTATTTCTTACACTGGAGTCTCAAATAATGATTTGACTGGAATTACTAGAGATGTAGCAGGAACACGTTCAGCTCATTCTAGTGGAGCCTCAGTAGAATTTTATACTTCATGGGGACAAGCATCTACAAGTTCCTCTGTGTTACTCGATCCTGCATCATGGTCATTAGATCACTTTGGACAAAAACTTATTGCAACTGTTAAAAATGGTAAAACATTTGAATGGGATCCAATTGAAGCATCAGCTTCTGCTTTACAAACAAGAGCAACAGTAGTAAGTGGTGCACCAACACGTTCAGTAATGTCTATTGTTTCCGAAAGAGATAGGCATTTAATTGTACTTGGAACTGAGACAACTATTGGAACAGATAGTTCTCAAGATAAAATGTTTATTAGATTTTCAGATCAAGAAAATATATCTGATTATGCGCCTACCTCAGTAAATACAGCAGGTACTTTTAGAATAGATTCTGGTGTTAAAATTGTAGGTGCAGCAAAAGCAAAAGATTATATATTAATATTAACAGACACCTCTGCATATGTTATGCAATTCGTAGGTCCACCATTTACTTTTTCTATACGACAAGTTGGAAGTAATTGTGGAGCTATCGGACAACATGCTATGAAATACGTTAATGGAGCTGTTTGGTGGATGGGTCAAGCAGGTGGATTTTTTGTTTATGATGGTACAGTCAAATCAGTACCTTGTTTAGTAGAGGATTTTGTATTTACAAATAAAGGAGATAATTTAGGAATAAATTACAACGCAGGGGAACAGGTATATGCAGGTTTAAACCACTTGTACGAGGAGATTAGTTGGTTTTATCCTAAAAACGGATCAACAGAACCAGATAGAGTTGTAACTTACAATTACACTGAAAACACTTGGGCAACTGGTTCATTATCAAGAACATCCTGGCATGATTCTACTTTATATGATAATCCTTATGCAACAGAATTTAATGAAACAGGAACGCCTACTTTTCCAATTATACAAGGAGTTACAAATATAAATGGTGCAACTACTTACTATGCACACGAGGTTGGAAATGATGAAGTAGATTCCACTGGTAATAAAACAGCTATACCAGCGTTTATCCAATCAGGAGATTTTGATTTAGGAGAAGGACAAAATTTTATGAGTATGAGAAGATTTATACCTGACTTTAAATTACTTACTGGAGATGCACAAATAACTATTAATTTAAGAAGATATCCAAATGACTCTTCATCATCCTCGCCTCTTGGTCCTTTTACTGTAACAAGTTCTACTGATAAAGTTGATACAAGAGCTAGATCTAGATTTGCTAGTATAAAAGTTGCTAACACTTCAACAGATCAAAATTGGAGATATGGCACTTTTAGAGCAGATATTCAACCCGATGGAATGAGATAATGGCAAGAGTAGATATAATTATACCAGAACCTACACCTGTTTATACAGAAGAGAATCAAAGACAAGTTTCTCAATCTTTACAAACTCTTAAAGATAAGTTAAATACTTCTTACCAACAAGAGTTAAAAAATGAACAAGACACTTTTACTTGGTTTATATCATGACAATTAGATACAAAAGCGATACGTTTGATCTAACAACAACAAACATCACCACTGTTTTAACATGTCCTGCTGATGCAACATTATTAGTAAAATCATTACAAGCAAGTCATCAAACTGCAAGCAATGTTGATGTTGATGCATATTTAAAAAAATCTGGTGGCTCTGATGTTGAAATAAGTCATATACAATTAAACAAAAATTTTAGTAATATGGTTAGTGAAACTTTAGCTATGGAAGCATCTGATGAATTAAAAATTAAAGCAGATACAGCAGATGAAATTACGGGTGTTGTAAGTTATGCATTAATAGACAGATCTCAAGAAAATGGCTAGAAAATTTAAAGACTTTGTAGAAAGAGATAAACCTAGAAAAAGACCTCGTAGGCATTCGAAAAGCCCCAATAAAAAAAAGAAATTGCAAAACAATAAGAAATATAATAGACAGGGACGAAGAAAAAAATAATAGGAGAATTTAATGAGTGATTTACCTAAGATCCCTGCAGAAGCAAAAGAAATTATCAAACATAAAAGAACTGGAAAAGTATATGCTAGTAAAAATGATTTTGATGCTGATGTTGCTGATCCCAATACTGATACTACTGTGGATGACTTTAGACAAGACCTTGAAATTAAAGTTACTAAAGTTTCTATGGGGGCGTTAACTAAAAAATAATGAAACCTCGTGGAGCCACTGAGCTACAAATGGAAATGCTTTATAAGCATGTTTCAAAAGAATTATTAGATCAAGTACAAATATGCACATCTATACCAGGTAAAGTTCCAATTGATCCTAATAAAGTAAACATACTATGGCAAAAAAATTCTTGGGACCAACCTAATTTACAAAAATTTTTTGGTGATAAATCAAGACATAGTGAATATGATTGGTATGTATTTAACAGTCATTGGAATTATGAAAAGTTTAGATACTTCTTTGACATACCAACTGATAGATCTATTGTTATTAAAAACGGTGTTCAAGATTTTCCAATAAGAAAAATTTATAAAAAAGGTGAACCTATAAAACTAATACACCACTGCACACCATGGAGAGGCTTGAATGTATTATTACGTGCAATGCAGGATGTAAAAAACCCTAATATTATATTAGATGTGTATAGTTCAACGCAAGTCTATGGTGATGATTTTAAAAAAGCTAATGATGATCAGTTTAAAGCTTTGTATGAACAAGCTAAACAATTACCTAATGTAAATTACATTGGGTATAAACCAAATGAATACATTAGAGAGATGATGCCTAATTACGATATGTTTGTTTACCCAAGTGTGTTTGAAGAGACTTCATGTGCTTCAGCTTTAGAAGCATTAGCTTCTGGTGTACATGTATTAACTAATAACTTTGGTGCATTGTATGAAACATGCGCTGAATGGCCAGTCTATATTAATTATTCTACAAACTATGAAACAATGGCTCAAGCTACAGCTTCTGCTATTGAGACTGCAGCAAACTATTTACATGAAGATTTTATGCAAGAGCATTTGGAAGAACAACAAAAATTCTATAAACGATTTTATAATTGGAATAAAAAAGGTATGGAATGGTCAAGCTTTTTGAAAGGAGCTATTAGTGAAAGAAACAATAAATAAAGATACCTACCAAACATTAAAAGAAATTAAGATAAGTTCAGAACCTGGTATTAAGGCAATAACACCTATGTGGAAACCAAATTCTGATCAAGTAAAACTAGAGGAATCACCTATATCTTTGTTTGTAGCAACACCAGTACATAGTGAGTGTTCAATACACTACACTCAAGCTTTATTAGAACTACAACAATTATGTATTAAAAATAAAATAAAAATTACATTTTCATTAATTAAATCTTCTCTTGTTACACAAGGTCGAAACCTTTGCGTTGCAGGATTCTTAGAGTCTAATTATACACATATGTTGTTTATAGATTCTGATATTTATTTTAATTCGCCTTCAATATTAGAGATGATTAAAAAAGATAAAGATGTATTAGCTATACCTTATCCATTGAAAACAATTATGTGGGACAAATGTTTATCAAGAATACAAGAAGGTGCTATTAAAAATATTAATGATTTAAAAAAATCATTTAATACTTATCCAATGAAAGTTAAAAGCAATGATAATATAAATGTTGATCATGGAGTAATAGAAGTTACTCATAGTCCAACGGGATGCATGATGATTAAGAGGTCTGTATTTGATAAAATGATTAAAGCTTATCCAGACAAAAACATTGTACAAAAAACTGTTATTAATGGTGATTATGTTGATAGACCCAACTTGTGGAATTTCTTTGACACGATCCACGATCCACGGACCAAGACTTACTTAGGTGAAGATTTTTCTTTCTGTCAATTATGGAAGGATATAGGTGGTAAATGTCATGCCTATATTAATGATACTATAGTACATATTGGTGAACATCAGTATGAAGGTAGATTTGCTGATGAGTTGAAACCTTCTAAGTAAAATGGTAATATATGCTATTATTAGGAAAATAGACTATGGATCCATTTACATTAGCGTTAGCCACATTTGGCGTACAAAAACTTAGAGGTAAATCAACAAAGAGAGCATTGAGAGATGCAGCTTTAATTGGTGGAGGTTCTTATGCATTAGGGGCTGCAGGCATTGGGCCTGCATCATTTCAAAACCCAGCATTTTCAAGTATTGGTATGGGAGCTCAAACTGCAACACCAATGCCTAAAGGAAATTTAGGTTCAAGTTTTTTAAATAAAGCAAACATGCCTGAAGGTACACCAATAGGAACTAATCCCAGATTCGAAAGAGCAGGAAAATTGATTGAATCAAGAGGTGGTCCACTTGAAGGATTAAATGTTATAGAGGAACCAAAAAAAGGCATCGCTGCTAACTTACTACAAAAAGCAAAAGACAAGCCTTTTCAAACTGCTATCTTAGCTTCAAGTGTTTTACCTTTATTACAAGAAGAAGAAGAGCCAAAACCTCCATTCACAGAACAAGATTATACAGATGCGTATAATGTACAATCTGGTAAATTAAAAGATGCATTTGTACCCGCAGAAGACACAATGCCTACAAGAGAAGAGACTTATGGAAGTAATATGTTTTATGCAAACCAAGGGGGTTTAGCCACTGCAGTAAAACATTTTAATAAAGGTGGTGTGAATTATTTACCGTCAAAAACTGATCATGATGAAAACGATTATAACAATTATGTTAGAGCAGAGGGCTATGTTGAAGATGGTGCTGGTAATGGTGATAAAGATGAAGACACTATGCTTGCACAATTAGCTGATGGAGAATTTGTATCAAGAGCTGATGCAGTGTTAGGAGCAGGTATTTTATCTGGTGGAGATCCTAAAAGTTATAAGAGCATGAGAAAAGCAGGTGCTGATTTCTTTTATGATCAACAAAAAAAATTAAAACGAATTTATGATTTAGTCGATGCAAGCAGAAAAGATAATTAAAAACGAGATTGAAGTAATTCCAATTATTCCTTCTAAGGTAGAGGATATTTGGGATTTAGTTCATTTTATGATTAAAGAAGCTTTAGTTTTTAGTGGTGGTTATGCAGAGCCTGATGATATTAAAGAGTTACTTCTTTCTGGAGACAACCAATTGTTTTTAATATTTGGCTCAGAAGGAGATGAATCTAATAAAGTTTACGGTGTTGTTACAACTAGAATATTTAACAACCCTAACTTTAAAGAATTACAAGGTTTAATTTGTACAGGAAAAAAAATGGATTTATGGGAAGAAAAATTAATTAGTACTTTAGAAAATTTTGCTAAAGTAAATGGTTGTAAAAAAGTTAAAGCTTATATGAGACCAGGCTATAAAAAAATTATGCCTAAATATGGTTATAAGTCTAGACATATTGAATTTGAAAAGGAGTTAAAATAATGAGTATATTTGGTGGTGGTGGAGGTGGTGATACTTCAAGTGGAACTTCAACACAGATAGCTAGAGAAGCACCAGGAGTTGAAGCTAGAAAACTAGCTTTGTATGATGAGGCAGCTCAATTAGCTAAAACACCTGTATCTTTACCTGGTATTCAAGTCGCACCAATTAGTGCTTTAGAAAAAGCTGGTATAGCTCAAGCAGGTCAAACGGGTGTTGGTGCAGGAACTGTTACTGGAGGAATTGGAGCATTTACAGGAGCACAACAAACTGCTGCTGCAGGACCAAACATAAATCAATTTTTAAATCCATATCAATCTTATGTAACTGATGAAATTTCCAGACAAGCAGGAATGGCACAAAACCAAGCTGCAGCACAAGCAGTCAATGCAGGTGCTTTTGGTGGTGGAAGACAGGGTATTCAATCTGCTGAAATAGAAAGAGCTAGATTAGCAAGCATAGGTCAAGCACAGGCAGCAGGATTTCAAACTGCATTAGGTGCAGCTCAACAACAACAGGGTTTACAAACTTCAACTCAATTAGCTGCAGGTCAAGGGCTAGGCCAGTTAGGTGCACAACAACAAGCTATGAGTCTTGCAGATATAAATGCACAAATGCAAGCAGGTGCAGTTCAAAGAGGTATTGGTCAACAAGCACTTGAAGCGCAAAGACAAACTGCATTACAAAGAGCATACGAGCCATATCAAAGAGTTGAATTCTTAAAAGGTATCATGACTAATTTACCTACTACACAGAGTACGCTTACAGCTACCACGGCTCCTGGAGCTAACCCATTAGCACAAGCAGTGGGGACTGGTTTAGCAGGATATTCTGCTTATAACATGATGCAACCGAGGTAATTATGGATAAAGTATTAACAAGAAAAATGTTTAAAGACAGATACTTTAAATCGTTAAAGCCGACTGTAAAACATTTTCAAGCAGGTGGTCTAGGTTCATTATCACCAAAAGAAAAAGCTATATATGCCG
>Ga0222718_10003465_pt1 | contig 13543 bp, 12 predicted proteins | sample C33_27DmetaG_FD_165045 | JGI IMG/M metagenome (GOLD analysis project Ga0222718, IMG submission 165045) | Estuarine water microbial communities from San Francisco Bay, California, United States - C33_27D | ecosystem: Environmental > Aquatic > Marine > Unclassified | place: USA: California... | reverse complement strand
GCGGCCGGCCTCGCCTCTCACTCTCAGGGGTGAAGGCCTCCATGCGCATGCCCACCGTATGGCTTCAGGCGGTGATCGTGGTGTGCGCCTACGTCGGGTACAAGGCAACCGACGACTTCTCGCTGCTCGCTCGCGACGCGCTCGGATACGACGATGTACAGGCCGGAATGATCGGGACGCTGTCCTTCTGGATCCGGGCGATCGCTGCGGTCGCGGCGGGCTACCTGGCGGATCGGATCGACTCGTCGCGCGTGATCCTGTGGGGCTTCGCGTTGCTGACGGCCGGCAGCCTCGTGATCGCGTCCGGCCTCCTCGTCCCGGGCGTTGCCTGGATGCTCATCGCCACGATCGTCACGACGAGTGTCGGCGTGTACGCGTTGCGCGGTGTCTACTTCGCCCTGCTGTCGGAAGGCGCAGTACCGATGGCCTACACGGGAAGTGCGATCGGTGTCGTCTCGCTCATCGGCTTCACACCCGACGTTTTCATGGGACCGTTGATGGGGGTGCTCCTCGACGGCTCACCGGGCGTGCTGGGCCACCAGCACGTCTTCGCCTCCGTCGCGGCCTTCGGACTCGTGGGCTGGATCGCAACCGTGATGTTCAGGAGGCTCCGACCGGCGGATGCGGCCGGCACGGCCACGACTGGCTAGCTCCTCACGCCATACCGCCCGGCGTCCAGCGCAGATTCCGGCGCAGGAACGCCACGGTCGCGAAGACCGTGAGATTCACGGCAGGCACGAGAAGCGGCATATCGGCCTGGTGGACCACGATCGTCACGACCGCCCCACCCATGATCAGGGCGATCAGGCTGCCCGCGTAGGTCGCGAACCGGGGCACGAAGAACGCCAGAGCACCAGCCACCTCCAGCGCCCCGATGACGTAGGCGAACGCCGCGGGATAGCCCCACCCGGTGAACATCTCCGTCCACATATCGGACGATGTGAACTTGGTCACGCCAGCGAGCGCCATCCCCGCTCCGGCTGCGATCGTGACGATCCAGAGAATGATGGTGCCAGCCTTGGCCGCCGTGCCGGGATGCTCACTCATGCTGCGTCTCCACTGATGGTGTGTCAGGCGCCCTACACACACGTCCAGACTCACCGCAATCCCCTGGGTACATGCACGGACGGCAGGCCCGTAATCGACCGAATTGTGGGCCACGAGTCTCTTGTCGATCCTCCTCCCGATGAAACGACCCTTCCTGTCCACAATGCCGGTTTTTTGTCTCATGCAGTGGAATCGAGTTCTTCGCGTTGGAGCCCTCGCCCTCGCGCCCGCCGTCCTGATTGCGTGTGAGGACGAGATCACGAACCCCGAGGACCAGTTCATTGAAGGACAGATCGTCCTCGACGCCTCGTCCCCTGTCGCGTTCACTCATTTCACCTTCGCTGACGGCGGATCGATCGTCCCCGTAACCGACCCTGCCTCGTCGACCGACTGGGACATGGCGTTTCGGCGTTTCGGGGTGAAGCTGAACGGAGGCGTTGCCGGCCCGGGCACGGTCGCGGGAGCAAACCTCGCGAACAACGCGTTGGCCGCAGAGGCTGAAGTCGTGCTGTTCACGCCATCGGATGCCGCAGCGGCGTTCGAAGCCGTGACCGCGGCCGACATTTCCGGTGCCACGTTCCTCGAGGACGGCCTGGTGGAGGACGTCTCGGGTCCGTGGTTCCGGTTCGACTTCATCTCCAACAACCTGGTCGCGAACCCGGGAGCGGCGTGGAAAGTGCAAGAGGCCGACGGTGGCTTCTCCATCGTTCGGATCGCCGAACTCGTGATGGGGGGTCAGACGCCGTCGAGCATCACCGTCGAGTACCGACATCAGGACGCCGGTGGCTCACTCGGTGCCGCCGAAACCGTTGCAGTCGACCTGACGAGGGGACCGGGCTTTGTCGATCTGAGCTCTGGATCGGTCGTGGCACCAACCGCCTGTGACTGGGACCTGTCCGTGAGCCCCTTCTTCACGATCGAGTTCAACGACGCGTGTAGTGCCGGCACCTTCCCGCTCGATCCCACGGAGGACTTCAACGCGTTGACGAACGCGGACGATGCGCCGGAGTACGGCGCGTTTCTTTCTGCCATCAGTGGTGCGTTCCCCGGGACGATCGAGGGCGCCGGGGGCGTGTTCTGGTACAACATTCAGGGCAATCAGCGCCTCTGGCCCACGCACAATGTCTTCCTGGTCCGCGTCGGGTCCTCGGTCTTCAAGGTCCAGGTGGTCGACTACTACAGTTCGACGGGCGACTCCGGCTTCCCGACGTTGAGGTTCGAGCAGATCCAGTGATCACCAGGAGTCTGGTCGCCGTCGCGACCGGATTGCTCCTCGCAGGGCCCGTGTCGGCCCAGGACGGGCGTGTCATTGATCCGCTCTCCGGGGCCGGCATTGCCTTCGCCGAGATCTCCTGGCATCCCGGGGACCCGGAGGCCGACCCGGCCGCGCGCATCGAGACGAAGTTGAACGGCCGCTTCACTCTCCCCGACGACTGGCGCGCCCCCGGATGGATCGAGGTGCGCTCGCTAGGCCACCAGACACTCAGGCTCTCGTTTGACGACGCGGCAGCCCTCGACTGGAGCTTTGTCCTCGACGCGGACCCACTCGAGCTCGAGTCCGTACTCGTCACGGCAGGCGCCCGCTCCCAGCGACGCTCGGAGATCGCGGTTCCGATCGTCCAGATTACGGCCGAGGAGATTCTGATCTCCGGTGCGGCATCCGCAGATCAACTCCTCGACGAGCTCCCCGGCCTGCAGTCTGCGCCCAAGGCTCCGGTGGGATCGACCATCCAGATTCGTGGGATCGGGGACGCCCGGGTCCTCGTGCTGGTGGATGGCCAGCCTGCCAACGGCGCGCTGCTCGAAGACCGGGACCTGAGCCGGATCTCGCTGTCGGGCGTTGAGCGTGTGGAGGTCGTAAAGGGGCCGCTCTCGACACTCTATGGCTCTGACGCGCTCGGCGGTGTCATCAACGTGATCACCCGGACGCCCGAGCGAGGATTCAAGGCTGAGGCGCGCGCCCTGTCCGGCTCAGGTGGTCGGTATCAGGGAGACGTCACCGTATCGGGCGGCGGCCCCGTGGTGGTGCGCGCGACGGGAAGCTGGCGTCAACAGGAGCAGGTGCCCGGTCTCGATGGGACTGCCGACGCCTTTGCGCGCGTCTGGGACTTCAAGTCCACGGTGCGGGCCGGCGACTCCAACGGTGTGCGCGCTCGGGCCGACATCGCGTACCTGCGGGAGCGTCAGCGATGGCCGGTCGGTGGAGGCTTCTCTGGCTTCAACGACAACCAAGGCCTCACAGGGTGGGTGGAAGTGACCCTCCCGGGTCTGGGCGGTGACTGGACGGTACGGACCCTGGCCCAGGGGTACGAGCACCTCTTCCGGCGTGCCCGCGGTGACGCACCGATCTCGGGCAACGACGACGAAAAGCAGGTGGAAGACCTCTGGAAGGCCAGCGTCCTGCACGCGCGGACGTTCGGAGGGCACCACATCGACGTCGGGGTAGAGGGGTCGCGGCGCTCGATCGAGTCCCCAGACAAGATCCTCGAGGACCAGGCGGCGGACGACCAGTTCGAGGTTTTCGGCCAGGACGCATGGACGATGGGGTCCACGACCGTGACCGGTGGCGTACGGGGCACCGTCAACGACCGCTGGGGCAACGCCGTCTCACCCACCCTCGGTCTCACCACCATGCCTGGATCGGAAGTGCGCCTGAGAGCGCTCGTCGGCCGCGGCTTCCGTGCGCCCTCATTCAAGGAGCTGGCATGGGATTTCGCCAACATCGGGGCCGGGTACACGGTTCAGGGCTCGCCTGACCTCGAACCGGAGCGGTCCTGGAACATGACAGCCGGGGTCGACTGGGCTCCGTCCGCGCGCTTCACCGTCGGCTTCGAAGCCTACACGAACCGGATCACGAACCTCATCGAGACCAGCTTCATCGGGAACAACCCTTCGGGGCTGCTGATCTTCTCGCCCAGCAATCTCTCCGAGGCCCGGACACAGGGCGTTGAAGTGTCGACATCCGGGCGTCTGGGGACATGGGAAGCGATCGCGGAGTACGTGCTGCTCGACGCGAAGTCCCTGGAGGACGACCTGCCTCTCGACCGACGTTCAAAACACTCCGGACGTGTGCGCGTGGGGCGGACTCTGCCTGTGCTCGACGGCCTGCGCCTGCACGTCACCACGGTGCTGACGGGGGACGCTCCGATCGTGGCCATCGACGAATTCGGTCAGCGGAACGTGCTCGACACGCAGGAGCGCTTCGTCTCCGTGGATGTGCAGAGCACGCTCCAGCTGCCCCGCGGGCTTCACCTCGTGTTCGGCGTAACCAACCTGCTCGACGCTCGCCCCGATGGCTGGCTGGCGGTCATCGAGCGTCAGTTCCGCCTCGGTCTCGAGGCGCGCGACCTCTTCTAGCTGATCGTCCAGCCGAGCCCGGTCGTGCCCCCGACGACCGGAAGCGTGATGGCTGTCCCCGTCAGGTCGATCTGAAGCTCCGTGCCGGGTTCAGGCCACAGCGTGAACTCCGGATCGCTCGAGAAGATCATCAGTCCGATGCGCTGGCCGGCAGGGATGACCTGATCGTCCGGCTGCAGATCGAAGGTCAGCTCACGGAACTCGCCGGGAGTGAGCGGCGTGCTCTCCCGCAGCGACCCCTCGTTCTGGGGATCAGCCCATCCACGGGTGATGAGGTTGTCATTGATCGAGGCTCCGTCGGTCCACGGCAGCGAGATGAGCCAGACGGAGAGGTTCGCTGCTTCAGCGTTCGCCGCGACCCGGACCGTCAGCGTGGCTACACCGGACAGATGGACATCCTGCGTGAGTTCGGGCGTCGCGTAGAGCAGACGATTCGTCGACGCGGCCGCGGCGGCGTGTGCCGCACCGTCGAAGCTGACGTCGTCGGTGAGGCCTTCGATACCGGAATCGGTCGAAGCCGCGAGCGACAACGTCCCGACCTCGTTACCACCACCAGTCGGATACAGCGTGACCGACTCGGCCTCGGGGTTCGGATAGTCGTCATACGCGGTAGGCTCGTTCCCCTGCACCCCCTCACGCACGATCCACGCTTTGGGATCATTCTCTACCCCGTTCTCGACATCGTACACGTAGCGGGTGAACCAGCGATTCATCTGTTCGAGCGGAGGCGGGCCACCATGCCCACCCTGGTGGTAGAAGATCTGGAGCGGCACCCCACGGTCCTTGAGTGCCTCGGAGATCCGGTAGCTGTGCTCGGGCATCACGTTCCAGTCGTTGAATGCGTGCGCCATGAGCGTCGCGGCTTGCACGCCGTCGATCACATTCAGGTAATCGCGGCCGTACCAGAAGTCGTTGTAGTCACCGGTGACCCGGTCCCGACCCTCGGCCATCTCCGTGTCACGCACATTCTGATTGCACCAGGCACGACGCTCGGGGTCGCCCGAGTTGATGAAGTCGTACAGGACATCCACGTCCTCGCCCAGAAATCCACCGGGTGCACGCACCAGCCCGTTCGAGCGGTAGTAGTGGTAGTAGGACGTGTTGGGTGCCACAGGAATGATCGCTTCCAGGCCGTCCACACCCGTCGTCGCGGCCGCGAGCGGCAGGGTGCCGTTATACGACGTGCCGGTCATGCCGACCTTCCCGGTCGCCCAGTACGCCTCGATCTCCTCTCCCCCAACAGGCTCGGTGTAGGCCTTGGCCCGCCCGTTGAGCCAGTCGATCACTGCCTTGGGCGCCAGCGACTCGTTAAGGCCCCCGACCGTCGGGCACCCCTGGGAGAGCCCCGTTCCAGGCGACTGTGAGTGCACGACTGCGAAGCCCCGCGGCACCCATGTACCGACATGAGAATTCGAGATCGTCGGGCGGCGGCTCTGCTGAGCGATCGGTGGCATGTCACCCCGAACCGGCGGCTCCGCGCCGATCTCGTGTTCGACGTTCCAGAAGTACTCCGATGCCGTCGTGCCCACACCCGAGTAGTACGGCGACGACTCGTAGACGACCGGCACAAGAAGACCTTCCGAGTCGGTCTGAGCCTGGCGTGTGACGTCCACGTGCACCCGATCGGGCCGTCCGTCGCCATCAGAGTCGAACTCGGTCTCGACCCAGAGGTCATGACGAATCCACGCCTCCGGGTCGGCAAAGGCATCGACGATCTGGGCCTGTCCATCCTCGAAGACAGGGCGTGCTGCCGCAGACGGTGTCTGAGCAGCAACGGGCACGGCGACGAGGGCAAGCGAAGCTCCGAGAACGAATCCGGTTACGGACGACGAGCGGGTCATAGTGTGTGGACCGAAGAGGCAGAAGATCGGCGCGGCAAGCTATCGATCAGCGATTACGCTGTCATACCCGAAATCCGGCTCGAGGTCGCCGCGTCTAGATGTCGAGACCGTACTGCAGGCCTGTGAAGGTCAACCGATGATGGGGCGTCAAGCCGAGCGCTTCGATCGCGCTGCGGTGCTCCGCCGTGCCGTACCCCTTGTTTCGCTCCCAGCCATACCCGGGGTACTGGGCCGCCAACCGGTGCATGAGTCGATCTCGGACCACCTTGGCGACGATCGAGGCGCACCCGATCGAGTGGATGAGCGCGTCCCCATTCACCACCGCCTCGTGCTCTCGCTCAAGCCACTTCACCGGCAGCCCATCGACGACGACCGCGCAGTCGGCGTGAGGTAGCCGACTCAATGCGCGCCGCATCGCAACCGTCGTAGCCCGGAGGATATTCCGTTGGTCGATCTCACGAACAGACGCCGCGCCGACCCCATAGCTGAGCGCGGACGACGTAATCGCGGCGTAGAGCTCCTCGCGCGTTACCGCCGAAAGCTGCTTTGAGTCGTCGGCTCCCTCGACAGATACCCCTTCAGGGAGGATGACAGCGGCAGCCACCACTGGGCCCGCCAGGGGCCCCCGCCCAGCCTCGTCGACTCCCGCGACCAAACGACCGCGGCCCCAGAACCGCTTCTCGTACTCGAGCAGGTCCTGGGGCCGCGTCGACCCTGAATTGTCCGGCTTCAATGCCGGTTCGATCAGCGAGCGGTGCGCTTCTCCGCGATGCGGGCAGCCTTACCACGGCGGCCACGCAGATAGTAGAGCTTCGCACGGCGCACGCGACCGCGGCGCACAACCTCGACACCACTCACGGTCGGGGCATGGAGCGGGAAAATACGCTCGACGCCGATACCGCTGGAGATCTTACGGACCGTGAACGTCTCGTCGACGCCGCCACCCTTGCGACCGATGCAGACACCCTCGAACACCTGAATGCGTTCCTTGGCTCCCTCGCGCACGAGGTAGAGCACGCGAACGGTGTCGCCCGGAGAGAACTCAGGGGTTTCGTCCCGGAGCTGCTCTTTTTCGAGTTCTTTGATGATGTCGGTCATGATCGACTCCAACGACACGTTCAGAGGTGTTCCAAAACAGACTCCCAAGATAATGAGGTCTGTCATGGACGTGAACCCCGGACACGACCAATTTGCACGGTCCGCTCGCAGACTTCTGCGTCCACGATCCTTCCTGCCTCCCCGCCGTCATGATCTGGCCTTCAAACCCTGCGGATTCCCGACTTCTCACTGTCGCCGGACTGCTCCGACACTCCCGGATCACAGCACGAGTGCTGAGCCTGCTGACGGTGGCCACTCTCGCCGGCTGTGGCGCCGGAGACGACGCGTCCGGACCGATCGAGGATACGGCCGACGCGGCACTGCCGGATTCGGAGTGGACCCGAGCACAGCGACTGGAGTCTCTGCTGTCGACTCTCGCCGCCGACTCGATGGAGGGACGACGCACCGGTACAGCGGGCGCCCACCGTGCCGCCAGGTTCCTCGCAGCCGAACTGGCGCGATACGGAATCGAGGCCGCGGGGGATGACGGCAGCTACCTGCAGACGGTACCGATGGCCCGAATCACTGAGGACACGGACAACGGTGAGCGCGAGCAGTATGTGATGGAGATCGACTACGAGGAGTGGGACGCCCTGCCCCCAGCCTCGATCATGACGACGGAGTCGAACGTGATCGGTGTCATCCGGGGATCAGACCCGGAGGTTGCCAACGAGGCAATCGTCCTCGGCGCACACTTCGACCATGTAGGGATCGGTGCCGCGGTCCCGGACGAAGCAGGCGTGCCCGACTCGATCTACAACGGAGCGGACGACGATGGCTCGGGCACGGTAGCCGTACTCGAAATCGCCCGCGAACTCATGCAGGGTATCCCCCCACGCCGCACAGTCGTCGTCCTTCTCAGCACGGGTGAAGAGATGGGCCTGTTGGGGACGAGGTATTACATCGCCAACCCGGTCATTCCGATGCACCAGACCGTCGCAGACCTCCAGATCGAAATGATTGGCCGTCCGGATGACGCGGTAGGGGGCTTCGGGCGAGCGTGGCTCACCGGGTACGAGCGGACGACCATGGGCGACCAGCTGGCCGCGGCCGGTTCTCCGATTGTCCCGGATCCGCGCCTCGAGCAGAACTTCTTCTTCCGTAGCGACAATATCGCATTCGCCGTGCTCGGAATCCCGGCGCATACACTCTCGTCGTTCGGCCTGCACCCGGACTATCACCAGCCATCTGATGAAGTCGAGCTGGTCGACTTCGACCACATGGCTGCGCTGGTGGACGCGGCCGTGGATGCCGTTCGCTTCCTGGCAGACGGACCGACGCCGGACTGGAAGGAAGGCGGCCGCGAGGGCCTCGAGAACTTCTAGGCCTCGCGATCTCGGGTGAGCCGCTCGGCTTCCGACTCTCGCCATGCTTCGATTTTCGCATGGTCGCCGGATCGCAAGATCTCCGGTACCACATGGCCCCGATACTCAGAAGGTCGGGTGTAGGAGGGCGCCGACAATCGGCGACCGTCATAAAAGGAGTCGGTGGCTGCAGCATCATGATCGCCGATCGCACCAGGAAGCAGGCGAACCACTGCGTCCGTGACGGCGAGGGCGCCGATTTCCCCACCGGAAACGACAAAGTCACCGAGCGAGATCTCGTCCGTCGCCAGATGATCGGCGATCCTCTGGTCGACGTCCTTGTAGTGACCGCAGAGCAGCGTCAGTTCGGGCTCGACGCTGAAGCGGACCGCATCCTCGTGCCGGAACGGGCGTCCGCGCGCTGAGAGCAGAACGACCGGGCCCCTGGGGGCGAGATCGTCGACCGCTTCGAAGAACGGCTCAGGCTTCATGACCATGCCGGCGCCACCTCCGTACGGAAGGTCGTCGACCGTGCGATGACGGTCATGCGTGTAATCACGCAGGTCCACCAGACGGTACTCCACCAACCCGGACTCCGCCGCCCGCGCAGGAATCGAAAGGCCCAGCGGCCCTTCGAAGAAGTTCGGAAAAATCGAGATGATGTTGATTCGCATGGTCATAGATCGAGCAACCCGTTCGGGGGGTCGATCACCAGTCGTCCCTCGTCAATGTCGACCTCGACCACGATCTCCGGCCGGTACGGGATCATGAGAACGCCGCGCTCGCCACGCACCTCGAGCAGGTCAGCCGGCCCCATCTCATATACCTCGGACACGGTTCCTACTTCATCACCCTCCACCGTCTCGACCGTCATGTCCAGCAGTTGGTGGTAGAAAACTTCACCGTCGGCGAGGGGTTCCAGCTGGTCGATGGGCAGAAAGAGGTAACGGCCCTGAAGCTGTTCCGCCTGAGTCCGATCCGTGACCCCACCAAAGACGACCAGCGCCCCCTTCGGAGACATACGGACGGACTCGATCCGCAGAGGCGGCAGATCAGGATCCGGTACGTCGTCGTTTGCACCCCCCAACGACAGAACCATCCCGGGAGCAAAAGCGCTCTCGGGATGGTCTGTGAGCAAACCGCAGAGAAATTCTCCGCGCGTGCCGTGAGGCCGAGCTAGATGACCGACGACGAGGTGAGTCGGGTCCTTACGACCCATGGTGACGCGTTGCCCGAGGGTTACTCGGACTTCTCCTCATCTTCCTCACTGGCCTCGGCCTCGGCGGCAGGTGCCTCGTCAGCTTCAGCAGCGGGCTCGTCCTCAGACGCAGCTTCCTCCGCTTCTGCTTCGGCAGCAGCCTCAGCGGCAGCAGCCTCCTCGGCAGCCTTTGCCTCAGCGGCCGCGGCCTCTTCGGCAGCCTTCGCCTCGGCGGCCTTGTCGGCAGCAGCCTTCGTCTCGGCAGCACGTCGGGCGGCGAGCTCCTCGGCCTTCTTGCCCTTGGCTTCCTCGGGATCTTCCACACCCACGGCTACGATCTCATCGCCACCCCTGCGGGCTTTGTCGATGAGCGACTTCATGGTTCCGGATGGGCTTGCGCCCTCGCCGATCCAGTAGTCGACACGCTCGAGATCGATGACAAGACGGGCGGGGTTCGAGAGCGGCTTGTAGTAGCCGAGCGTCTCGACGAAGCGACCGTCGCGCGGCGACGCGCTATCGGCCACGACGACCCGGTAATGGGGCTTCTTCTTCCGGCCCATGCGGCGGAGGCGAATACGTGCAGGCATCTTTGTGGTCTGTGGTGTTTCTTGCGTTGAAGCGACGGTCGGACCGCCGCGCCCGGCTCCGGTAGAACCCGGAAAAAGGGCAGACGCAAACAATAAAAGGGTCCGCGAGGCCTGTACAGCGATGGACGTACAGTCACGCCCGGGGTCCGAGCCTGTTCGCTACCTCCCGAACGGCATCCGAGGCATGCCGGGCATCCCTCCACCCCCACCCATACCTCCCATCATACCACGCATCTGCTTCATGAATTTCTGCATTTCCTTGAACTGCTTCATGAGCCGATTGACCTCGGATACTGGGCGTCCGCTTCCCTTGGCGATCCGGGCTCGGCGCGAGCCGTTGAGGATCTTCGGGTTGCGGCGCTCCTCGAGCGTCATGGACAAGATGATCGCCTCCACGTGCCTGAATCGCTTCGGGTCCATATTGGCCGCGGGAATCTTCATCTTGTTCGCGCCAGGGATCAGCTTCATGAGCTGATCGAGCGGGCCCATCTTCTGGATCTGGCTCATGGCGACGAGGAAGTCCTCGAGCGTGAAACGCCCCGACATCATCTGCTTCTGGAGACGCTCCTGGTCCTCCTCGTCTACCGCGACCTGCGCGCGCTCGACCAGACCGACGACGTCGCCCATCTGAAGTATGCGACCGGCGAGCCGCTGAGGATCTGCAGTGTCGAGATCATCGATGCCTTCGCCGACACCCAGGAACTTGATGGGTCGCCCGGTGACACCCCGAATGGAGAGCGCAGCACCGCCCCGAGCGTCACCATCCATCTTGGTCATGACGACGCCAGTGAGACCGAGCGCATCCTCGAAGCCCTGGGCGATGGTCACGGCTTCCTGACCCGTCATGGCGTCGGCGACGAGCAGGATCTCCTGGGGCTGAACGGCGTCCCGGACCTTGACCAGCTCGTCCATGAGCGCGTCGTCGATCTGCAGACGACCCGCGGTGTCGACGATGAGCGTCGAGTGCTTCGACTCGATTGCACGCTCCTTCGCGGCACGTGCGGTCGCGACGGGATCTCCGCCGAACTCCCCGGCGAACACCTCCGCACCAATCTGCTGTCCGAGCGTTTGGAGCTGCTCGATCGCGGCGGGGCGCTGGAGGTCGCACGCTGCGAGCAGCGGGGTACGACCTTCCCGCCCGAGACGTCGGGCGAGCTTCGCCGCAGTCGTCGTCTTACCAGCACCCTGAAGACCGACCATGAGAATGACCGTCGGTCCCGTGGTCGCCTTCTCGAGGGCGGGCCGATCGTCGCCGAAGAGATGCGCGAGCTCGTCATGAACGATCTTCACGATCTGCTGGCCAGGCGAGACGGCCTTCAGAACCTGCTCGCCGAGCGCGCGCTCCTGAACCCGACCGAGGAACTGCCGCGTAACCTTGAAGTTGACGTCAGCCTCGAGGAGGACGCGCCGGACCTCTCGCAGACCCTCCTTGATCATCGGCTCGGTGAGGACACCCCGCTGCCGAAGCTTTTTCAGCGCCCCGTCGAGTTTTGAGCCGAGTTCGTCGAACATTCCTGTCTGGCCTCCCGACTACCCATTGCTGACGTGCGCCCGAGAGCGCGAATTCGCGGACCGAAAGCTAGTGCAGGTGATCAGGGGTGTGGAGCCCGGAGCAGCAGGACTGTGGCACCAACTTTGCAACGCAAAGTAGATTGTGCGTACAGACTGGATTTTGACCCGTTGAGACGCATGCATCGCATTCGAGGGTACGTGAACGATCACAACGAGCGAAGATCGATGACGGCGCTGACTGAATTCCTCTTCCCCATGCCGGCGCGGCGCAATGTGGGCTCGATCGTCCGCTGGTGGGAAAAGCGCCGAGCCCCGTACAACCTGATGGTCGGGGCTGCGGGTTTGGCGTCGGTCGTCTGGATTGCGATCGCCGAGTGGATTGCGCCGGGCGGGCCCGGGCTCATCCTGGTCCCGTGGCAACCGATCGTTCTGTTCGGTGTGGGAGCGAACGTGTTCTACACTCTCGGCTCCATGATCGAATCGATCGCGCACAAGATCTGGGGCAACGAACTGCTTCCGATCGGACCGGGCCTCTACCGGATGGGCCTGACTTTTTCCGTAGGCCTCGCCCTCTTGCCGGGCATGATCTTCACGGTCTCCATGATCATCCGCGTGATCCTCGCGATCGTCGGAGTGATCTGACGGGCGTCAGTCGACGGGGATGATCTGGCTGCGTTGGGTCCCGACCGATACGAAGCGCACCGGCGCGTTCGTCAGTTCCTCGATCCGATCCAGGTACGCACGGGCATTCGGAGGCAGGTCTTCGATCCGACGCACGTCGCAGGTCGACGACTTCCAACCGGGCATCGTCTCGTAGACCGGCTCGATCTCGGCGAGCGACCAGGTGTCAGCCGGGAAGAACTCCCGTGTCTTACCGTCCGGCATACGGTACGCAGTCGCGATCTTCACCTCGTCGAGGGTGTCGAGCACGTCGAGCTTGGTCACCGCGATCCCCGTCAGACCGTTCACCTGAGAGGCGAAGCGTGTCAGAACGGCGTCGAACCAGCCGCACCGCCGCGGCCGGCCCGTGGTCGCACCGAACTCACCACCCAGCGCACGAACGTGTTCGTCCATCTCCGGGGACATGGCGCTCGGCAGAGGTCCCTCGCCCACCCGGGTCGTATACGCCTTCACGATGCCGATCACGTCCGTGATCTGGGTCGGCCCGATCCCGGTGCCCGTCGCCGCCCCGCCAGCCGTCGTGTTGGACGACGTGACGAAGGGATACGTTCCGTGGTCGAGATCCAGTGCAGTGCCCTGGGCTCCCTCGAGCAGCACGTGCCGGCCTGACCGCAGAGCGGCGCTGATCTCAGGACCGACATCGGTGGCGATCGAGAGAAGTCGCTCGCTGAGCGCCAAGGTCTCATCCATGGCCCGATCGAGTTCGTCGGTGCTTGCCCCAAGCTGTTCGAGGCGGGCAACCACGCGGGCTTTTGCGGCATCGATGCGCCCCGCCAGGCGCTCCGGGTTGAGGAGGTCGGCGGTGCGAACACCTCGGCGCCCTGCTTTGTCCTCATACGCAGGCCCAATGCCGCGACCGGTGGTGCCGATCTTGGTATCCGCAGCAAGCTCGACGGCCTTGTCGAGGAAGCGGTGGTA
>Ga0222718_10003456_pt1 | contig 13567 bp, 11 predicted proteins | sample C33_27DmetaG_FD_165045 | JGI IMG/M metagenome (GOLD analysis project Ga0222718, IMG submission 165045) | Estuarine water microbial communities from San Francisco Bay, California, United States - C33_27D | ecosystem: Environmental > Aquatic > Marine > Unclassified | place: USA: California... | reverse complement strand
ATAAGCATTAAGCTCTGAATTTCTAAAAACTGGTTCAATATGTTTGTTATATTCTAAAATTAAAAAATCCACTTTTATTCCGATATCTCTTCATTCAAAGAGATATAAAAATAAATAGAACCCTAGGCCTAGTGTTATCATAAAAATATGATATTTCAGCTAAGTTATTTATTCTTAAGTTCGGCTTTGTATAATATAGAAAAACTATTTTTGAAGAAGAATTTTAAAAAAGTTGTAATCCTAACTTTTTATATCGTTTCTTTTCTTTTTTTAATTTTCACTTTTTTGATAAATTATGATATTTCTAATAACGATTTATGTTCTGGGAATATTCATGAACAGTTGCAAATACATAACGGGGAAATAAAAGTAACTTTTAAGTCAATCAGTATGTTTCCAGAGTTATCTAAAATTTCATGTTTTGGTAAATTATCAAATACAGTACTTGACAATGGAGAACTGAATATTGAAGTTCTTACCTCACGTTTACTTCTTGAATATATAAATATTTTTTATGGAGCTTTATTTGGACTTGCATCGATACTTGTAAATAATCGAAATAAATACATAGGGCTTGCTATTTTGTATCTCCTTTCAGACTATATGCTGAATATGTTTTATTTCCAGTTAGATACAAATTATTCATTTCTTTTATTAAAAATTATTTTTTTAATAATGTTTTTTCAATTCTTTGTACAAAAAAAAGAATTTTCAAGAAACTTTGAATTTTTATCAATCTTATTAATACTTCTAGCTTACATTAAGCCTCTTAATTTTAATTTACATCCTGATGATTTATATTATTTGGGATATGCAATCCAAGGGTTGGACCAAAATTCTGCTTTTTTTGGCAACGAACAACTTTATCTTTATTCGTTATTATTAAAAAATCTCTATTCTTTATTTGGTATTTACTCAGTAATGATTATAAAGACTGTACTTTCTTGCTGGCTTGCAATAAATACAATACTTTTTTCAAATTATTTTAATATTCAACAACGATTAAGAATAGTTTTATCAATTTTTATAATTTCTTTTCAGTCTTTTGCTGGAGGAGATCAATTATGGGGTAGTTTTGTTCCAAAAAATATTTGCTATCTTTTCATTCTTTCAGGTATTTATACTTTAATTAAGAAGAGAATTATTTTGTCGGCTTTGTTTTTTGCACTTTCAGCATATTTCCAGATGGCTGCTTTTATTATTTGGCTTCCATTTATAGGAATTCTGTATTTATTTAACGTACCTTTAAAAGAAATTATTTTATCTTCTTTACTTGTAGTCTCTTTAGCTTTCCCACTTATTTATAGCTTATTTACTCAAAATTTTAATAGTTCTATAACAAAAGCAGAGAGAGGAGAAAGTTTAAAATTTATTATTACGGAATACCTTCCAGGACACCTCTATCCTTTTATATTTGAAAATCAAGAATTTCTAAAAGTTAACCCTAATTGGACAAGTGGATTGAGAAATATTTTAATTTTTCTAGTTGTTGTTTTATTTATTTCTATTTTTAATAAAAGTGAACATATGTCAATAATAAGATTATTACAATACTGTTCATTCTTAATAGTTTTACCTGTTATTTTCAATTTCTTTTTTCCTATAAATACATATATGCTGCTACATCCTTACAAAATAATTAGCCTTTCCTCATTGCTGCTATCTCTTTATTTTGTTTTGCTATTAAATTCAAATTATTTTAAGGAAAATATTTCAACATATTTAATTATTATGAGCTTATTTTCTTTTAGTCCATTCATATATGAACTTGCCGATAGTAATTACAATTACAGACCTACTTTTAGCACTTCTCAAAAATTTAAAAATGAGTTATTAGATATAAATCCAAATATTCTGATCTTACCTTTATATGAACAAAATACTGTTCAAGATAAATTATTAGACATTGAAATATACACAGGAATCAATACTTTTGTAGCTTACAAGTATTTTCCAACAACCATAAAAGATACTCGCGTGTGGAAAGAGAGAATTAAGATGGTCAGTTCTTTTTATAAGGGAGACTGTAACGCCTTAAGGCAAATAGACGAATTTTATTTTATTGACTATGTTGAAAATGACTGTGGAATTATTGTTTCAGAAGTTGGTCAATATAAAATCTTTAAAATAGATTATTAATTATGAGAATTCATTTAATTTTTCCGTAAAAAGAATATAAAGCTTTTTGCTGATATAGAAAAATATTATAAAAAATATAGATATTTTAATTATTATCAATAAATTTATTAGATATGAATTTATTGCTGGATTAATTGGGGATGCTATGAAAAACAGTAAAAGAATACCGGCCTCACTTGTAAGACCTCTTCTGAGTATAGTAAAAAATATTGGTAGTAAAATTACGGACCTGTAGTCATAATTTGCATAAAGGTAATTTACCAAAATCCAAATGATAAAAATAAATTCAAAATCTGATATTTCTATATCAATCAATTTCCTATTTTTGATTTTAAAGGTAAAAAATAACAACAGGATAATTATTAAAAAGTAAATGATTAATACATCTCTATATTGATTTGTTATTTTAATAAAATTTATCCATAAGTATTGACTTGTTGTTAAAAGCCCCACCGCATTCACTAATCCACTTGGTCTAGGAGAGGTAATAAACGAATTCAGTCTTATAAAGTATAAAATCATATAAATAGTAAAAGCAATGAGACTACCAAGGTTCACAAGTATTAAATTTCTATTTTTTTTAATGTATCCAATAATTATTAAGCTAACAATTAGTGCTATTGGATGAATTTTGATTAATGATAAAACTAATAAAACTAAACTAGTGATAAGAATGTTATTTTCTGGTTTCCTTAAGAATATTATTGCAACTAAAAGGATAATAAAATCAATATTCATCTGATGTATTATGAAATTAACAACAGGCGAAATTAAAGCTAGGGTAACTAAGTGCGAGTATTCATCAAAAATCTTATAGGCATATATTGATAAAAATATAATTAAAGCAAATAAAAAAACTAAATAAATTTTTAAAAAGTAATCAGGATCTATTTGCAACTTAATTAAGTACACAAGAGGTCCATAGCCCGGCACCACTAAACAATCTGAATCAAAATTTAAAGCCTCATAATTACAGTTGAATTGTTGAAGTAGATTATGAAGGTCTGGTAAATATGCATCATAGAAACTGTAAAATGTTGATTCCCATACTTCAAGATTGTTTTGAAAATATCCAATAAAAAATTTTTTAAAATAAAAAGACAATACTAAACCCTGGTATAAAAATTTAGATGAATTTGAAATTTTAGTTTCTAATCCAAAAATTAAAAGAAACGAAATTATTCCAACTGCAAAATATGAATAGTTAATTAAAACAAAATATGATATTAAAGATATTAAGCAGAAATTGTATATTTTTGGATTGCTGGTAATTTTATTTCTATTTATAGAAATCATTAATTATTTTTCTTTTGCATCAACTATAAATGCAGGCCTTTTTTTTATTTCCTCGAAGATTATTCCAATATACGCACTTATGATTCCTATCATCATAATTAAAGTAATATTTATTATTATTAATAGTGTTAGTCTTGGTTCAATCTCAATCAGAAGATCTCCAGTAATTACAAAATAGAAGAATGTAACCAATACAAATAACATACTAACTACGAAAACTATTGTTGAAATTATTGGAATTACATAAAGTATTCGTGTGGACAAAGATATTGGTAACTTAAAGTACTTAAGAACTGTAGGTAGATTAATTTTTGATTTACCGTCTTTTCTATTTTCTTTCTTTTCTTCAATCAGTTTGTATTCATATCCTGGCCAAATAAATATGCCTCTTAACAAGAAAATAGTTTCTTCCAATTTGGTTATCTGATTTATTATTTTTTTTGATATTAATCGGTAATCGCTAACACCTGAAATTATTAGACCATTTGAAGCATATGTCGCCCACTTGTAGTAAACATATGTCCCAAGTTTCCTATATAAGTTTTCTCTCTTTGATGCACCGTATTTAACTACCACCTGCTCAAATCCATTTTCCCAGTGATTAATAAGTTTTCTTATTATCTTTGGATTATCTTGTAAATCTCCATGAAGTATTACTGCTGCATCAGATTCACTAAAATTAAGACCTGCCCTAATTCCCCCATCAATGCCAAAGTTTCTAACTAGCTTTATTAAATTTATATTTTTTTGATTTTTGGATTGTTTGCTTAAAATATCGTATGTTTTGTCAATTGACCCATTGTCAACAAATATATAGTTAAATAATATGTCATTATTATTAGACATGATCTCATTTACTTCAGTGTTAAGTGCTGTAATAAAATCAATTACAACTTCTTCTTCATTGTAAAAAGGGACAATTATATCTATCGTTTTCATATACCTATTTTTTCCAGGGAGCTATTCCATCGTCCCACATTTTATTTAATTCTAAATATTCTCTATGTGTATCCATTGGCCTGAAAAAACCAGTATGTTTATAAGCATATATTTCACTATCTTCTGCCAACTGTTTTAATGGGTTTGTTTCAAAGGGTATGTCTTCGTTAAGATAGCCAAAGACTGAGGGATTTAAAATCATATACCCCATATTTACATAAGAATTTAATATAGGTTTTTCTATAAAAGCATTAACTTTCCCATCTTCATCAAAGTCAACTAAACCAAACCTAGAGACAGGTTTATTTACAGAAATAGTTGCAATTTTATTATGTTGAGAATGAAAGGTGTCTATTTCACTAATGTCAATATCAGAGAGCCCATCTCCGTAAGTCATAAAGAAATTCCCATCTATAAATTCTTGAGCTTTCTTAATTCTTCCTCCAGTATTTGTTTCTAGTCCTGTAGGAACCAAACTAATATCATTGTGGATATTATCTTTGAAATACTGAAATATAACTTCTTCTTTATAACCAGTAAGGACAAAAAATTTGAAGTTACCAAAAGTTCTAAAATGGTTAATAATGTGGACTAAAACAGGCAATCCACCTATTTCAACCATTGGTTTTGGGATAGATTCTGTATTTTCTCTCATCCTTGTACCCTTTCCGCCGGCGAGAATTAATACATTTTTAACATTCATTTAGATAATTATATATTAAAAAGATATAATAATTTCACTTATAGAGGTTAAAGTTATTTAACATCAGCACTCACTATCCAAATAATCTAAAATCAATAATAGGTTTTATATAATAAAAACCTAATTTAATAATTTATATAGAAAGTTCTTAATGAAGCTCAAATTAGATATTGATTTGATAACAGTCAACTGTGATAAAGTTGATGAAGGAATCAAAACTTTAAACTATTGCAGTAAGAATATCGAATTCAATAATATATTCTTATTAACCCACAAAGAGGTATCAGGAAATTTTGATTTAATAAAAATTAACAAAAATAAAGATATCGTTGATTACAACAATCAAATGGTTCAACTTCATAAATTAGTAAAATCTGAATATTGCCTTATTGTACAACATGATGGTCACATCTTGAACCACAGGAATTGGTCTAATCAATTTTTTGACTACGACTATATTGGAGCTCCATGGCCAAATAGTGAATCATGGAAAAAAAGATGGATTAAATATCCTGAAAATATAAAAAACAACATATACAAAAATATTGATCATAATCGAGTAGGAAATGGTGGATTTAGCCTAAGAAGTAAAAGATATTTAGATTATTGTTCAACTTTTGAACCAGATTTTTTAAAACATGGCGTTCCGGAAGATATTTTTTTAAATCTTGTTAATTATGAAAAAGCTAAAGACTCTGGTATGAAATATCCAGATGTCAAAACAGCAATTAAATTCTCTTATGAGACTCCACTAAAGGGTCAAGATTTGGCGGATGAAAAAAAATACCATATTTTGAACAAACAAAAACATTTTGGTTGGCACGGTAATTACTTTTTAAATAAAAAAAAACTTTTAAAAACTAAGTATATGTGATTACTAATGTGCTTAAATATTAATCAAACACTAATCTCTAACAAATTTATTAAATATTTTTTTATAAAATATTATCAAGAATCAATAAAAAGTACTCATATTTTTTACGTTAAATCTGAAAGATTAAACTAACAATATGACCTCTAAAAAACTTATAATCATTAGTGGAATAACAGGATTTATTGGCAGTTCAGTTATTAATCAAAAGATTAATGACCCAAAGTATTTAATATTAGGTACAAGTAGTTCATCTTATTTTAAATTTAATGGAAATAAACCTCATAAAATTAAATTTGAAGAATTTATAGAAATAACCCGCAACTACAAGGAAGCTAGTCTTATTCACCTTGCTACATTCTTTAGCCTTGATTCAAAAGATGATGAAAAAATTCTTGATGCCAACTATTATTATGGAATTAAGTTATTAAAAAAACTTGAAAAAGTAAATTTAAACAAAATTATTTTATTTAATACTATGTTTTCCTTGGGTAGTGATAAAAATATTTTGAATTCCAAATATGTAACTTCAAAAAATAATTTTTCAAAGTACGTTAAAAAATATAGTGTATCAAATTCAATTCTATTTAATGAACTGTATATTGATAATACTATTGGAGTAAAAGACAAAAGAAAAAAAATTGTTCCAATGATAATTAAATCAATAATCGACGACAAGGAAAACCCAATTCAAAATCCAGAAAAACTAATCAATTTAATAGATATAAGAATGGTGATAGATATTTTATTTGAAATAGTTCAATCAAATAAAGCTGGAAGTTTTGCTATTTATTCAAATAAAGATTACAACTTAACGTCTATTTATAAATATATTTATTCAAATGTTAAAAGGGAAAATAAGGATAAAATAATTTACAGTGTAGATACTTCTTTTACCGGGATTATTCCAAAAGAGATAAATAAAGTACCTTTGGAATATAGTCTTGAAAAAAGTCTTGATGAATTAATAACTGCATATAAATCATAAAAGTAATAAGATAATCAATATGGATACAATATTACTTACTGGAGGACTTGGGTATATTGGCTCTAAATTCGTAGAAAAATATCAAAATAACTACAAATTCTTAATACTAGATACTGGATACTTTTCTAAAGAAAGGGTAAATTCTGAGAATATAAAATTTGTGGATATCAGAAATCTAAAACGTGTTTATTTAGAAAAAATTGATATTGTAGTTCATATGGGTGAATTATCTAATGATCCATTAGGTAATTTAGATTCAGGACTAACAAATGAAATAAATCATCTTGCCACAATAGAGCTTTTAGAACTTGCAAATAAAAGTAGTGTCAGAAAGTTTATTTATATGTCATCTGCAAGTGTTTATGGATTTTCTGATACAATAGTGGATGAAAATTCAGATGTAAATCCTCTAACAGAATATGCAAAAGCAAAATTTAATAATGAAAAATATATCATTGATAATGAATTTAATTTTCAAACAATAATTCTAAGAAATTCAACAGCATTCGGCTTTTCTGCAAATCTAAGACTTGACCTTGTTGTAAATGATCTTACATACAGTGGAGTGTTTAATAAAAAGATTGAGCTATTTTCTGATGGTACACCTAAAAGACCGATTGTACATATTAGTGATATTTCCTCGTTTATTGATATCTTAATTAGAGACAAAAGAAATTTAGATAAAGAAATATTCAACGTTGGAGATAAAGACATGAATTTTTCAATTCGGGAAATTGCAGAGACTGTTGGTAAAGTTCTTGGGGTTGATAACTTAATATTCGGAGAACCAGATAAGGATCAAAGATCTTATTTTTTAAATTTTGATAAAACAAGAAATTTTTTCCCAGATTTTGAAATTGAATTTGATCTAGTAAGGGGAGTTGAAGATTTATATGAAAATCTAAAAGGGTATCAATTAAATGGAAATGAAAAACGATTGTCGAAAATAAATAAACTTATTGAAACTGATAAATTAGATAAGAATCTTTACTGGTTGTAAACTAAAGTTTTTTAGATTGAATAAATTCAATAAATGTTTCAAACACATAATCTAGCATATCCTGACTAAGGCCCGGGTATACTCCAATCCAAAAAGTTTGATTCATAACTATATCGGCGTTGATTAAATTACTATGAATTTTAAAATTACGATCTTTATATGCTGGTTGTTTTATAAGATTCCCCCCAAACATAAGCCTTGTAGCTATTCTTTTTTCATTAAGAAATTGGACTAATTCATTTCTATTGAATAAATTATTTTCTTTGACTGTTATCGCGTAACCAAACCAACTCGGTTCTGAATTAGTTGTAGCCTTGTGAGGAATAAATAAATCTTCATGTTTTCTTATAAATTTATCTATCGTTTTCCAGTTTTGTTTACGACTATTTATAAAATCCTCTAGTTTATCCATTTGTACATAACCAATTGAAGCTTGAAGATCTGTAGCCTTTAAGTTATAACCAATATTTGAATATGTAAATTTATGATCATATCCATATGGAAGGTCACCAAGTTGCCAATCATATCTTTTATTACAAGTATTATCATGTCCACTCTGGCACCAACAATCTCTTCCCCAGTCTCTGAAAGAATCTATTGAAAGTTTAAGAGAGTTGCTATTAGTCATGACTGCCCCTCCTTCTCCGGTAGTGATGTGATGTGCAGGATAAAAGCTTAGAGTTGAAACATGGCCAATGGTTCCTGTTTTTTTATTATCGTACGTAGACCCAAAGGCATCACAATTATCTTCAAGTAGCCAAATATTTTTATCATCTGCAAAGTCTCGTAATTTTGTAACTTCAAATGGATTTCCAAGTGTATGAGCTAAAAAAATTCCTCTTGTATTGTCTGTGTACGCATCAATAATCATATCGGCAGTAGGATTGTAGGTGCCAATTTGACTATCTACAAAAACTGGAACTAATTCATTTTGAAAAATTGGATTAACAGTTGTGGGAAACCCAACAGCAGTTGTTATTATTTCATCACCCTTTACTAAATTATTTTTTATTTTTTTACTTGTTAAAGATGAAAGTGCAACGAGGTTAGCAGAAGAGCCACTGTTTACTAACCTTACGTGTTTCATATTTAGAAACTTCGATATTTTTTTTGAAAACTTTTCAGAATATTCTCCGTCAGTTAGCCAAAAATCTAAACTTGCAGATACAAGCTCTTTTATCTCTTTATCATCAAACACACGCCCGTTTACAGGAACACTAGATATACCTGGTATAAAATCAGTTTTATTATGCTTTAACTCCGTGGCCTTTTCAACTAAACCAAAAATTTGAGATTTTATTAAATTATATTCTTCTTCATTGCTCATTTATATCAAAAATTCTCCATCTGTACTATCAAAGTTTTTATAGCTTTTATCCTTCTTTGAAATAATAGGGCTTTCTGTACCCCAGTCAACTTCTATGCTCAAAGGATTTATTCCACTTTCTAAATCAGCATCATAATTTCCAGATTGACAATAAAGTACCGTAGCACTGTCTGATAAAACACTATAACCATGACCAAAACCCTCAGGTATTAATATGCCTAAATTATTTTTACTAGAGAGTTTCAAAGCTTCAAACATTCCATAAGTTTTACTATTTTTTCTTAAATCAATAAATACATCAATAATCTCTCCTGACACGCAGGTAATTAGTTTTAATAATTGCTCAGGTTCATGTTGGAAATGTATTCCCCGAATAGTATTTTTTGGTGATATTGAAAAATATACTTCATCAATTTTCGGAAGAGTATTTTTAAATAATTTAGAAGTATAAAGTTTTGAAAAGTCCCCCCTTATATCTTTAAATGCATGGAGATTGACAAGCTTAATTTCATTAAATTTTTCAGAAAATTTTTTAATTTCAATCATCTAACTATTATAAGAAATCTATTTTTAAATGAAGAATAGTTAAATTTTTTCTGGCATAAATCTTATACATTTACTAATCAATAACGAATATCAAGTTAACATAAAAAATATAAAATGTAGGAAAAATTGAAAAAGGCAACAGTATTTTTAAAAGGGGGATTTGGTAACCAGTTATTTCAACTATGCTTTGCAGAATTCTTGAGAAAAAATGAATTTAATGTATTCATAAACACTGACTTGTTGAAGGTAAAAGGTAATCATACTCCTAGACAGTTAACATTACCTCTTAGATATTTTGGCTTCAAAGAGCAAAATTATCTTGAAAAGAAAAGATTTAATTATTTCTTAAAACTTAACTCAAGTTCTGTAATCAGTAGATCCGTATTTGGTAATGCCTTTAGTAAATATAAATTTACTAAAGAACTTTTTGATATTGAGGACTTGAATAAAAAAGAATATTTTTTTAATGAATACTGGAAAGATATGAGATTCATAAATGAGAATAATAAATTTTTAACATCTTCACTTTCAAATAATGAAATCATAAAAGAAGGATTAGATTCGAAAATTAAAGATGATTATGCGATGGTTCACGTAAGAAGAAGAGATTTTTTAGATCAAGATTGGCAGTTAAATGTATCTTATTATGAAAAAAGCTTAAGTTTACTCAAAGATCTAAATAGTGAAATAAAATTTGATGTCTTTACTGATGATCTTGAATGGGTAAAAAATCAGGAAATATTTAGTGAGGCCCAAAATATATATTCTCAGAGAAATGAAAAACTCAAAAATCAAAAAGAATTAATTTCTTATCAAAAAGATGATACTGATGATACGATAAGAACTTTTTCTGAAATGCTTAAATATAAAAACTTTGTAGTTGGAAATAGTTCTTTTGCTTTTTTTGCAGCATTCATACAATCTGACTCAACTTCTTTAGTTACAGTACCAGTTCCTTGGTTTCGAAATAATCCACATAAAACTTTAAAAAAAGATAATTGGATAGTTGTAGATAATAATTAGATTTCATCTACGCTACCTAAGTCACCTAACCTCTGCTACTGCTCTATTAAGTGCCTTGTCGTATCTCTGAAACGTTTTCTATACTCCTAGGTCTAATTAGAAAATATCAACAATTAAACTATGTATTTGTAAACTTATATTTATGGTTAAAAAACTAATCGCAAAAGCATTGTTATTAATTTTTAAAGGATTAATTAATTTACTAGCTAGGAATACTAAAGATGAGGCTAGATTACTCAACAAAATTATAGGTATTGCAAATTACAATTTAGGAAGGGGCTTTTCTGGTCCTAAAACACTAGAGGACGAAATACAAAGATTAACAAAATATTTTAATCAAAATGATTATCTCACTCTCATTGACGGTGGAGCACACCAGGGTTTATATTCAGATTCCTTCAAGAGAATATTTCCAAATTCAAAAATCTACTGCTTTGAGCCTTCTAAGGATAATTTTGATATTTTAAAAAATAAGTTTAGATCAAGTAACGATATTTCTGTTCTAAATTATGGGCTTTCGAATAAAACGTCACAAGGTGAACTTTTTTACGACAAAGAAGGCTCTAGTATGTCTAGCCTTTACAGAAGAAGATTGGATCATTTTCAGATAGATTTTAAAAAAAATGAAAAAATAGATTTAATTGATTTGGAATCATTCTGGAGAAAAAACTTAAACAATAAAGATATTGATATTTTAAAACTTGATATTGAAGGAAATGAGCTTCTTGCACTTGAAGGATGTGGTGATCTAATTAATAAAATAAAAGTTATCCAATTTGAATTTGGTGGTTGCAATATAGATTCAAGAACTTATTTTCAAGATTTTTGGTACTTTTTTGCAGGGAGGAATTTTACCATTAATCGAGTTACCCCATATGGATTAGTTAATATTTCAAAATATTCTGAGATTGAAGAACATTTTAGAACTACAGTATTTTTAGCTTCAAATAATAATATTTTTAAAAACTAGTTTAAAGACTATTTTAGGTTCTATTTTTCTCTAATGTAAACACCTATATCTTTATATGGATCTTCATAGAAATTAAGGTTTTCATCAGCCTCATATATTAATGTGTTTAGTTTTGAGTAATTACTTTTATAGTCATCAATAGCACAATTATAGAAATCAACTTTTTGAGGCTCGCCATCAATTATTAAGGTGCCATTACACATTATTACTTTTGGTTCTTCTTCAATAAGAAAACTTACATGATTAAATTCATTTTGTTGAATCATATTTAAATCCAGTAATTGTTTAACAATATATTCTTCAGAGTGATTTCCAGGATGCACGATATACGAAGTGTTTGGAAGATTTAGATAATAGAGCACTAGTACATAGTCCAATGCCAAAATATCAAAGTTCTCATTTCCTACAGACTGCTTAATTTCAACAGACAATTTTTTAAGAGGGTAATCGTTATATATTTCTGTAGTGTTTGACAAGTTCAAAATGGAGTCTTCAAAAGTTTTAGACCCTATCGTAAGGGTAGAACAAAATATGAGGACATATACAAATTGTGTTTGGGCAGGAGTGTCAATTGTAGAAAAAAGAATAATAAAGAAATAAATGGCATAAAACAGATGATGTTGGTAGTTGTGCCCTGCAATAAAAAAGAACATAACTGCTATTAAAAAATTCATTATTTCAATGTTCATCTGATTTTTAAAACCACTCTTATAAGCTTTTGTTAAGATAAAAAAAGCTGTAGAAATTAATGCGAAAAACAAAAAATAGTCATATTGAAGTATTCTTCTAGAAATTACAAATAATTCTGATATAGAAGGATTACTTGAACTAACGTAATTCAAGGGAAGTTGTACATATTGTGCAATATATAGATTTAATAAATTATTTAAATAATAAAAAATTATAAAAAATATGTGTGGAATCAAAAAACCTAAAGACATATTTTTGACATCTATATAAATATTGCCCCTTTTTTTATTCAAAATTTTTAAATAATAAGGCATTATAAATATTATGGTTCCTTGATTCACAAGTGTTGCTAAAGCAAAGTTCGATCCAATAAAGAATTTTACTAGGGTACTTTCAGGGTATCTTTTATAAAGAAAGTAGTTTAAAGATATAAAAGTGAGGCAGTAAATTTCACTAAATTCGCTTATAAACCAAACATGACTTGTGACAAGTATAAAGAATAAGGAAGTACAAAATGCTTTTAATTTACTCTCAGTACTAATTTTTACTGATAAATATAAAAATAAAATGGATGAAAATAATATTAAATCATTTAAAAGTCGGAAATATAAATAATTTCTGTTTGCTAGGTTTGATACAAAATTATATAAATATAAAAAGAACGGACCTTTTGATTCCCATTGTGTTGTAAAAGGAAGAAAACCGTTATTTATTTCTTGTGAGGCAACTAAGTAAGATGGAACATCCCAAGTTATTGTTTCTATATTTAAATATTTATTTTGTGTCAGAATTGTTATGGTAAGCAGTAACAATATATAAAAAATATTGCTTTTAAGAAACTTTACTTCAATCAAATTAAATTTAATTAAATTGTCTGAAGACAAAAACACATTTTTATATACAAAATAGAAAAGAATACAAAAAGTTACTGTTACTATTGTGGTGGTTTTTTGATGTTCTAGAACAGAATTCAAAACTAGAGGAAAGAAAATTAATATTATCACTGAAAGGTTATTTTTTTTAATCATGTGTTGTAATAATCGTAACAACATTCGTAAAATGTTAAGTACTTTAA
>Ga0222718_10003453_pt1 | contig 13573 bp, 12 predicted proteins | sample C33_27DmetaG_FD_165045 | JGI IMG/M metagenome (GOLD analysis project Ga0222718, IMG submission 165045) | Estuarine water microbial communities from San Francisco Bay, California, United States - C33_27D | ecosystem: Environmental > Aquatic > Marine > Unclassified | place: USA: California... | reverse complement strand
GACTTCTCGTAGTTCATGGGTCGTTCTACACCGGCCTGGCCGGAAAGTCACGGGCGCCCGGGTCAGCTGCCGGCAATCATGAACGTATGCTTGCGACCGACCGAATAGAGAATGGAGTTCCCAAGCATCTCGACGAGCGCGTTCGAGAGCTCATCCGTATCGATGACCACGGCTACCGCGATCAGCTGCGTCGTGTTCGGATCACCCGGCACCACGATGGGGGACAGGCGCTCGTAGTCCATCTGGTAGCCTTGACCGATGAACGAAAACCCATCGGGCAGGAAGTCGTCGAGCCCCGGCGGGGTCACACCCTGAGCCACCTCGGCGGGCCAGGTGAACTGGTCCGCATTGAACTGGTTGGTCGCGACCTGCACCACGTCGATATCGCCAGCGATCTGCGTAGCCTGCGCGCGCGCCATCACGTTACGCAGATTGGGGATCGCCAGTCCGCTCAGGATCCCGACGATGGATACTGCCAGCAGGAGCTCGATGAGCGAAAAGCCGGCGCGGCGCTGGTTTCGTCTAGTCATCGCCATCAACCGGGAAGGTCGATGAAGCCGCCGACGTAATCGGCGCCGGACTGCATGGACGAATCGAAGGTGAAGCGTTGTTCTCCGATCGTGAACTCAAGGATGTACCTGCTGTCGATCATGGAGTAATCGACACCCTGGTCGGCAAGCGTGCTCCCTGCCTCGATCAATGACGTCGGTAGTCGCCCGTTGGCCTGCTGGAACTGTTCAATCCGCTGGATGCCATCAAAGTAGATACCCTCGCGGGAGGCTTGAACCACCTCGGCCGTGGCGCGCGGGTCTTCGAGCGGACTCAACACAATCCATTGAGGCTGCGCGAGAAGAAAATACACCGCGAGCAGACCCAGATTGACCGTAACCGGCATCATCCACTTGGCCGGGCCCTTCTGTTGCACCCGTTCCCTGCCGGCTTTCTCCCGCTCAGCGGCATGCGCAAGCACCTCTGCCACGACATCGGCGGCTTCCTGCCCGGGAGCAGTGCCTTTCGCGTGAAACGGCTGTACCTGGTCCTGTTCGCTCATTGGCCCTGATAGGGGTGCAAAACCGTACTCTGAAACGTGCTCCCGGTCCGGCGGTCAGCGCAACCGGGGCACACCATGGAAATCGGCGACTGAGCCGAAAGATAGCCCATCGAGCCCGCGCGTGCGGGTCGACCTTCACCCGCGCGGGGGGTAGGTTCTCGCATGGCTCAGCGCCCCCTCTCCCGCTCCGTCGAAGATTACCTGAAGGTGATCTACGCCCTGTCCGAACACATGGGCACCGCGTCGACCTCGGCGATCGCCGAGTCACTCGACATCCAACCCGCCTCTGTCACCGGGATGGTGAAGAAACTCGCCGAAAGCGGGCTGCTGGAGCATCTGCCTTACAAAGGCGTCCGCCTGACCGAGACCGGCACGATCGAGGCACTCCGGGTCGTACGGCGGCATCGTATTCTCGAGACGTACCTGTGCGAACGCCTGGGCTATTCGTGGGACGATGTGCACGAGGAGGCGGAGCGCCTGGAACACGCCGCCTCGGACCAGCTCATCGAGCAGATGTCCCGAGCGCTCGGCTTCCCGAGCCACGATCCACACGGTGCGCCGATCCCCACACCGGCGGGCGTGATCGAAGAGACCGACCTCACTACACTCGCAGATGCCCCACCGGGTGCACGGCTCCGAATTCGCGCGGTGCGCGACGAAGACTCGGCGGATCTACGGTCGATGGCGGAAGAAGGGCTCGTTCCCGGGACTCAGGTGACGGTCGGCGCGACACCCGCAGCAGACGGAGCCATCCTTGTGTGGCTGGACGCGGGCGCAGGCGCGGAACTGGAGCGGTCCGTTTCCGCCGAGCTCGCCCGTCAGATCTTCGTGGTAACAGACCCGGGCTGACGACTCGTCATCCTTGGCGCTGGACTGCCCGGTCAACCCAGCGGGCACGCCGGAAGGCCACTCGGAACGTCCCTGACAAGAACGTCGAATCCAAGACCGAACGTCGCGCCGAACACGCCCGTACCGTCTCCGGAAAGGCTGGGAATCCGAACCTGACCGGAAGGGTTGAAGTTCCCGCCCCGAGCCCAGTTCACATAATTCCGATCCACTGCCGTAATCGAGATCTCAGCCGAGGTGCCAACGGGAAGCCCGACCTGAAGTCGAATGGCCAGGTCTGCATCCAGCGCGAACCGATTGAAGACGCCAAACTGTGAGGGGAAGACCACGTTCGTGTCGGAGTCGGAAATGGATAGCCCGAGCAGGTATAGCGGGTCGTCCTCCACGATGATTCCCTCCGGACGCAGCGCGTCCGCGAGCCCACGAATGGACGTTTCGTTCAGGTACGCCCACGCACCGTCCGACGGTGACCAACCAATGGTCATGAGGCGGTCGGACGGCAGGGCGCAGATCCCCGTGATCCCATCGAGCTCAAACAAGCCAGGAATGCGTGTCGCGCCACTGATCTTACCGCCCTCCGGAAGCTCGACGAGTACCTCCACCACGTCCCCTGGGCCAATAGCGCCAGCCGCTGCCGTGGCGACGAAGCACGCACCGGGTTCGTCAGAAGGCGAAGACTCCACACAATCCTCCCAGGCCTCAGCCACCAGCGGAAAGGAGTATCCATCCGTACGTGTCATCGTCACGGTGGCGGTGCTGAGCGACGGCAGGACCTCTGCGCCCTCAACGCCCACAGTCCGATGCAGGAATGCGCGCGCGATGTTGCCACCCGGCTCGGAACGGACGTCGAGGTAGACCTCTGCGATCACCACGTCCTGCACCTCTGCGATCGTGATCTCCTCGAGTTCGCACGCGGTGAGCACGACCAGAGATAACCCGAGGCTACCGAGCAAGACGATCGTCCGCATGCGCTCGTGCATTAGAAAGAGATCTCCAGCCCGACGGTGGGAAGCACCGGGAACATCGAAATCCCGGCCCGCACGGGCGGAGTGTCTTGATACTGGTAGAAGTAGAAAAGGACGTTCCGCTGGTTGTAGACGTTCACGAGGTTCACGTACGGGGTCAGGGCTCCCCAACCCTTCGCGAAGGTGCGCCTCAAGCTCACGTCCAGACGGTGATAGACCGGATAGCGGGAAGAATTTCGATCCGCGAGGACAACGCCGTAACCACCCGTCGCCGATTCGTCCGCGTCGCCCGTCCAGTCCAGGCCACCACCCTCCACATAGCGGGGTGAGTAGTAGGCGTACGAGCCCACAGCACGGGTGTATGGGATTCCCGTCCCGAAATTCCAGCGTAGTCCGCCGGTCCAACCCCACGGGCCAGGATACGTCAGCACCAGATCGACATCGACACGCCGATCGAAGATCGGCGCATAGGTGACCTCCGGGGCCGGTGTCAGCGGAGACAACTGATCGGGGAAACTCCGCTCTGCCCTCAGAAACGACAGGGCAAGCCAGCCATTCACATCACCGGTCTCCTTGCGGACCATCAGATCCACCCCCCACGACAAGCCGGTGCCGCCAAGAATGTCGTCCGCATCGTCGTTCGGGTCGTCGGCCGTGTTCAGCGCGACGACCCCATCGAAGTGGCGATAGTAGCCCTCGATCGACCAGAACCAGTCGATATCGCGCCATCCCTCGATCCCGAACTGGATCTGATCGGAGACCGTGTGTGGGATGTCCTCTCTGGCGATCACCCAGACATCGAGACCCAGAGGAAGTTCCTCATCGCGCAGCGAGTGCAGAAACTGCGTGTACCGCCCCGCAGCCAGCTTCACGGCAAGACTTCCATTCCCGAGGAAGCGCTTCACCGCGAGTCGGGGTGACGGCTCGAAGACCGTACCACCGGGATCCTGCAGAAAGCCATCCGCACGGAGACCAAGCTCGACCAGCCATCGGCGGGGGAGGTTGTACCGCCCCTGAGCGTAACCGCCCAAAAGCCACCCACGTCCCGAACCGCTGCCAAAGCTCGTGCCCCCGGTCGAAAAGCTGTTCTCGTACTCCATGCGCTCGATGCTGGAGCCGACCTGCATACTCCAGTAGCGACTCGGCCGCGTGTCGAGGTCGGCCCTGATCTGTGCCTGCTGGATCCGACTGCTGAAGTCGGTATCGTCGAAGTCCGTAAAGAGAAGGCCCGTGTCATAGCTACTGACGTTGGCACGAAGATCGAGTGAGCCACCGCCTCGCCGGGCGTGACTCCAGCGCACGCCGAGGGCTTGGTTCCCCCAGTCCCAGTCGACGCGAAGAGGAAAACCGTCGTCCTCAATCTGGGTCAGGTCGAACACGTCCTTTCCCGAATAAGCTGTGACCGTCAAGCGGTCGCCCGACGGCGTCCAGCCCTCCACCACCGCCTGCAGGTCGGTCAGGTGATACGGGAACTCGAACGCGGGCTTGAACAGCACGTCGAAGTACGAGCGACGCGCTGATACCCGGTACCGGACGCTGGCCTGACCGAGCGCGCTGGCCACGCCGTCGGGCAGACGACCACCGACAGCCACCCGGCTCGAGAGCAGCGATACGGCCGCGTCACCGCCAAAGTCCCCTGAGCCGGCATCACTCTCGATCTCGAGCACGGAGGACACACGTCCTCCGTGCTCAGCTGCGAAGCCACCCGACATCAGCTCGACGCGATCGAGCATATCGGCATTGAAGACGGAAAAGAGGCCGCCAAGGTGGAACGGAGAGAAGATCGGCACGCCGTCGAGCAGGATCAGGTTCTGGTCCTGGGATCCACCTCGGACGTGAAACGCGGCCGAGAAGTCGGAGGTAGATACCACACCCGGCAGGACTTCGATTGCACGCACGGGATCCGGCTCTCCCAGTCCCGGGACAACACGCACGTCATCCAGGTCGAGTTCTCGGATCGTGGCACCCCCGATTTCCTCAAAGCGAATACGATCCCGACTGCGTTCAGCCTCGACATCGATTCCCTCGAGCACGAGGGCGCTGGGCTCCAGGCGAACATCGAGCTCGACCGTGCCCGACAGCCCCAGTTCGATCGACTCCGTGAACTCCAGGTACCCCAGTGCCGCCACCTGAACGTCCCAGGGCCCCGGCAGAACATCCGTGATCCGAAAGGACCCGAGTCGATCCGTCTCGGTCACGAACGCACGCGTGTCTCCTCTGAACAGCGAGATCGTCGCTCCGAATACGGCAGCGCCTTCGACCTCACGTACCCGACCCTGCACCGTGCCCGACTGGGCCTCCGCGACCACGGCAGTCATCGCGTGAGTGAGGAGAACGAGTGCGACCAGGCGGGCGGCGCAGGCCGCGCTCGTTAAAAGGTCAACGGGTCTGTTGTGCAAAGAGAGCATCGGTGTCCGGTACGGCCGGACCTCCGGTTCGGATTCGGGTATCTTGTCTTGCCGCCCTACCCGACGTCGACTCGAGAGCCGTGCTCGCCTGGTACTGCGACCAGTTCGTTCTTCCGCTGCCCGACCATCATCGCTTCCCGATGGAGAAGTACCGACTTCTCCGAGAACGCGTTGCGTCCGACGGTCGGATCCAGCTCGAGATTCCGGAGGCTGCTACCAATCACGACCTCACTCGGGTCCATACGGCCGAGTATGTCGCGCGTGTCACCTCGGGCGGCCTCGCGCGGGACGAGATCCGTCGCATCGGGTTTCCATGGTCACTCGAGCTTGTCGAACGATCCCGTCGCTCCACGGGTGGGACGATTCACGCAGCCGAGCGAGCCCACCGAGACGGAATCTCAGTCAACCTGGCCGGCGGTACGCATCACGCGTTTGCCGACGGGGGTGAGGGATTCTGCGTCTTCAATGACGTCGCGGTCGCCGTCCGGTCGCTGCAGTCGCGGGGCATCGTCGACCGATGTGCCGTACTGGATCTCGACGTCCACCAGGGCAACGGCACGGCCGCGATCTTCCGGGGAGATGACTCGGTATTCACCCTCTCGGTCCATGGAGCCTCCAACTACCCCTTCCGCAAAGAGACGAGTGATCTGGATATCGGGCTCGACGACGGAGCGGGGGACGATGTCTTTCTGTCGGCCGTGCATGAGGGCGTGAGGCGCGCACTCGGCGCAGGTGTGGACCTCGCCTTCTACATCGCCGGTGCGGACCCCTTCGAGGGAGATCGGCTTGGCCGCCTGGCGGTAAGCATGAACGGGCTCAGAGAGCGGGACCGCGTCGTCTTCGACGCATGCGAACAAGCCGGGACCCCCGTAGCGGTGGTCATGTCCGGCGGATACGCTGAGGACGTTCACGACACGGTCGAGATCCATGCGACCACAGTGCTCGAAGCCGCACGCCGAGCCTCTTCCTCCGCGTCCACGAACCTCTGACATGCTATCACGCATCGAAGCTCTGGATCGACTTCGTACCCAGCCGCGGACGCGGTTGGCGAACCTCCCGACTCCGCTCGTACCGCTGCCCCGCCTCGGCCGCGCGCTCAATGCCAGCCGCCTCTGGGCGAAGATGGATGCTGAGACAGGGTTCGCACTCGGTGGCAACAAGGTCAGGAAGCTCGAGTACGTGCTGGCGCCGCCCATGCTGGACGGAATCACGTGCCTCGTCACCGCCGGTGGTCCTCAGTCCAACCACTGTCGTGTCACAGCGGCCTTCGCCGCACGGCATGGTCTGCGCTGTATCCTCGTCACCAATCGTGGCCCGGAGGGAGACCCCACGGGAAACGCGCTTCTGCACCGATTGTTCGGTGCCGAGATTGTCCTGATCGAAGACCGGAGTGAGCGCTCAAGTCGCATGGAGTCGGTGACACAGGAGCTGCTCGCTGCCGGGGAGACCCCCCTCGTGCTTCCAATCGGGGCATCGACACCGTTGGGCTGCCTCGGGTACGCGAGCGCGGCAATCGAACTCTGCAACCAGATCGACGTCCTCAACGACGGGTGCACCGAGACGGTCGTGTTCAGTGCCTCATCCTCCGGCGGTACCCTGGCCGGGTTGATCCTCGGGCTGGCTCTCGTCCAACGGACCGATATACGTCTCTTCGGAGTGAGCGCCGACGAACCGGCCGATGAGCTCGACGCGGTGTGTCGCACGCTCGCGCGGGATGCTGCGGCCGACCTGCTCGGCACGACCATCGACCCGGAGATCGTGCCCTTCGAATCGATCGATGATCAGGTCGGCGACGGATACGGCATCCCGACCACCGCGTCGCGCGAGGCGACTGAACTCTTTGGTCGGCAGGCCGGTATCGTGCTCGATCCGACCTACACCTCGAAAGCCGCAGCCGCGCTCATCGCACACCTTAGAGGAGACGGCATCCCGGACCACCAGCGCTGTGTGTTCCTCCACACGGGCGGCGCCCCCGGGCTACTCGCCTGACGAGACCTGTGAGTCCGCAGTCAAGATCTGAGGGGTGACCGATCGCAGGTACGGAGCCGGGAGCTACCGCTAAGGCCCTCGCACCCCGAGCAGGGTCGTAATGCCGAAGGCTTCGAGCGTCATCCAGACCCCGAACCCCCCATAAAGCATCAGCATCACGTGTGCCTCCTGCATCGACAGCTCCATGTCACGCAGCATGAACACGAGCATCACGATCGTGGCGAGGACGAGGAACGTCATCATCGGCACGATCTGCGTGAAATTCACGACGATCGCACCCGTGATCATGACGCCCATGGGCACGGCCACCAGCAGATCGAACACGTTACTGCCGAGCACATTCGACACGCTGGATTCGCTCCGCCCAAGGACCGACGCACGGACGCTCACGAAGGTGTCGGGGATCGACGTCGCCGCCGCGACAATCGTCATTCCCCAGAGGAAGGTCGGGGTCTGCAGCATTTCGCCGAGGTTGATCGCGACCCTGAGCAGTATCTCGACACCGATCAGGATGAGAACGATGCAACCGGCCAGGGTGCCCCATTCCTTGAGGGGGCTGATCCCCTCCCTACGCGGGTTATCGTCCCGACTGCGCTTCACCTCCTCAAACTGGATGAAGAGGTAGAGACCGTAGAGCAGCAGCGGGAACGCGGCGAGGTAGCGCGTGAAGTCGCCGAAGAAGACCTCGCGACCATCCGGCAGCAGGTCGGGTGGTAGGTCGCCATAGATCACGGACAGGCTCAGGATCAGCATCAGAACCGCCACGGAGACCAGATAGAACTGAGCTTCGCGGTACACGAGATCTCGGTTCGCCCGAAGCGGCCGACCGCGCGCATACACGGAGAATGCCGGGATCACGAGGATGTTGTAGATGGCCGACCCGATGATAGCGGACAGACCGAGCTCGAAGTCGTTGTGCACCGGGAACGCGAGCAGAGCCGTCATCAGCTCCGGCATACTCGACGCCACGGCGAGCAATACGGATCCCTTCACCGCATCGGGGATTCCGTAGTACTGAGCGAGCCTGTGAGTGGCTTCTTCGAGCTTGGAGCACGCAAGCCAGAGAAGCGCGGCCCCAAAGAGGATGGCGCCCAGTATGAAGACGATTGTCATCGCGCGAAGCTGTTCGGACCCCGGTCCGCTGGCAAGAGCTAGATCGGCCCGACTGCCCGACTCGGGTTCATCACCTGACGATCAACACGAGGATCGGTGCGAGACGGCAGTGGCTCCCTCCTGGATCTCCGCTGCTATTGGCGCCCACCCATCATTTTCTTGAACGGCTGGCTGACCACGAGTGCCAGGATGCCCACGCCACCAATGATCATGGCTACCGTGCGGAATAGATCAGCCGGCATCATGGTCTCGAGCTGGCCGGCCACCAGACCCGCGAAGAGGTTGCCGAGCGCGGCCCCGACGAACCAGATGCCCATCATCTGACCTACGCGGCGTGTGGGTGAAAGCTTGGTGATCGCCGATAACCCGATCGGCGAGATACAGAGCTCGCCCACGGTGTGCAGGAAGTAGGTCACGACAAGCCAGGACGGCGATACCAGACTGTTCGGCGACGCGTTCGCCGCACCCCAGGCCAGAACGAAGAAGCCCATCGCGAGACCCAGCAGCCCGAGCCCCGCCTTCACCGGGATCGATGGATTCACCTGGCGTGAGTCGAGCCAGACCCAGAGCGTGCCGAACAGCGGGGCGAGCAGAATGATGAAGCCAGCGTTGATGGACTGAAGCGTCGACGCGGGAATCTCGAAACCGAACATCGTCCGGTCGGTCAGGTCCCGAGCAAAGAGGTTCAGCGAGGTGCCGGCCTGCTCGAACCCGGACCAGAAGACAGCAATCATCAGGAAGAGCCAGAAGATCACCGCCATTCGTTTGTTTTCTTCAGGGGTGTGGCCCCCGAGCGTCCAGACGTAGACGAAATAGAGGGCCACCAGGATGAGAACGCTGTAGCCGAGCGCCTGAGCAATCTGCGTGATCGAGACCGCGATCGTTCCATTTGACACGAGGAACGCAAAGGCTGCGACTGCCGCGACAACCGAGGCGAGGGAGCCAAAGAACTTCTTCGAGAGTGCCGCGACCTCTTCGGGCGTCTTGTCCGTCCGCAGATGACCGATGTCCCCGAGGTGCGGCTGCCCGATCCGGTACTGGATCAGACCGAGCACCATCCCTACGCCCGCTGCACCAAAGCCCCAGTGCCAGTGATACCCTTCACCGAGCCAACCTGTGATGAGCGGTCCGAAGAACGCCCCGAGGTTGATCCCCATGTAGAACACGGAGAAGCCCGCATCGCGACGCGCCCCACCCTCCGGGTAGAGGTCACCGACGATGGTCGAGACATTCGGCTTCAGCAGTCCGGTCCCGCAGATGATGAAGACCAGCCCAAGGAAGAACGTGAAGTTCGACGGGACGGCCATCGTGAAATGGCCAAGGGCGATGATCCAGCCGCCAACCCAGATTGCCTTGCGCTGACCCCAGAGGTTGTCGGCGATCCATCCGCCCGGCAGCGCCGTGATGTACACGAGCGCCGTGTACATACCGTAGATCGCTCCGGCCGTCGCTACGTCGAGTCCCAAGCCCGGGTTCGACTCGATGGTCGCAGTGGTCATGAAAAGCGTGAGTAGCGCGCGCATCCCGTAGTACGAGAAGCGCTCCCACATCTCGGTAAAGAAGAGCGTCGACAGCCCCCACGGATGTCCGAAGAAGGTCCTTCCATCGGAAGCCGTGAGACCTCCATTTGGGCTTGAACTGTTCACGCTCATCTGCTCCAGGGTTGAACTCGGGCCTCGAAAGGTCGAAGCACAAGCCACTATCTGGGGGGTCGAGGCCGCTGATCGCAAGACGCTGTCCTGTGCCGGAATCAGCCAAAACGGCGGGTTCGGTGTTGCACGCGTACAGCAACGCGACACGACGGGAGCCAGCCTCGGAGCTTTTTCTACGCCATAACCGATTGCAGCGCCCCGTTTTAAAGAACCGCTTTGACAAGGCATTTCACCTGCGGGTACCCTAATTGTGTTATTCGAACATCGATTTTCTACTGAGTTCACGCAGATGAAACGAAACGCGAAGCTTTTCGCCCTTCTCGCACTGGCCACAGTCGTCGCTTGTGACGTCGAGACCCCGACCGAACTGGCGCCTTCTCCCAGCTTCTCGACCGTCTCGGCCTCGAGCGACGCGATCCCGGATCGATACATCGTCCGACTGAGTGATGACGTCCCCAGCGCGGCCGCCGCTTCGGCATCGATGATGCGCGGACTTCGTGGTGAGGTGCACTTCACCTATGAGAACGTCTTCAAGGGCTTTGCCGTCACACTTCCGGCCCAGGCCTTGAACGGCCTTCGGCGGAATCCTCTCATCGCGGCGATCGAGCAGGATGCAGTCGTGACCCTCGATGCGACTCAGTCCGGCGCAACCTGGGGGCTGGATCGGATCGATGAGAGGAGCCTCCCTCTTGATGGCGTCTACTCTTACGGTCCGACAGGTGCCGGTGTGGACGCGTACATCATCGATACCGGAATCCTCTCCGGGCATATCGATTTCGGTGGTCGGGTTCAACCGGGATACGACGCCGTGACGATTGGTGGTAACGCGGAAGACTGTGACGGCCACGGTACCCACGTTGCAGGTACTGTAGGAGGCACCGAGTGGGGCGTCGCCAAGGAAGTCAATCTGATCCCGGTCCGAGTCCTGGACTGCAACGGCTCCGGAAGTTTTTCAGGCGTGATCGCGGGAATGGACTGGGTTGCCGCACAGGCATCCGGCCCTTCAGTCGCCAATATGTCGCTGGGCGGCGGGGCCTCGTCGTCGGTCGACGCCGCGGTGAGCCGTATGGTCGACGCGGGTGTCACCGTCGTCGTGGCTGCGGGGAACTCCAACGCTGATGCGTGCAACTCGAGTCCTGCCAGAGCGGCCGCCGCGATTACCGTGGGTGCTACCACCTCCAGTGACGCGCGGGCATCCTACTCTAACTTCGGCAGCTGCCTCGACATCTTCGCTCCGGGTAGCGGCATCACGTCGGCCTGGTACACGAGCGCTAACTCAACCAACACGATCAGTGGCACATCCATGGCCTCGCCGCACGTAGCCGGAGCGGCTGCGCTTTGGCTGGAGGGGAATTCAAGCTGGACCCCTGCGGACGTCGTGAATGCCCTGACCGATGCCGCGACTCAGGGCGAGGTCACTAACGCCGATGGTAGCGTGACATCAGGCCGTGGGAAGAACAGAACAACCACAACAATTCCCAGCGCCAACCTCCTGCTTTACGTCGACCCGGGCATGGGTGGTGGTGGTGGTGGTGGCGGTGGTAACAGCGCGCCGTCCGCGTCGTTCACGTATTCATGCAACGATCTGACCTGCGATTTTACGGGCTCAGGCTCCGACAGCGACGGTTCAGTCGTCAGCTACGCATGGAGCTTCGGCGCAACCACCGAGACCGCCAGCAACACCTTCGAGGGTTACGGCAGCTTCTCTGTGACCCTGACTGTGACCGACAACGAGGGCGCCACGGGAAGCTCGACTCAGACGGTGACCCTGGCCAACCCGAACCCACCGGCGATGAGCCTGGACTTGGTGCGTCAGTACAAGCAACGGGGCACTCCCTTCGCTGACTTCACCTACTCCGGTACGACCAACCCCGTTGACTTGGTCGGGCCGACCGGGGTATTCGGTACTGCGTCAGGCGGTGAGTTCACGGTTCAGTTCCCCAAAGGTGGTGGGACCTATGACATCCAGGTCTGTGACACGGGAACCGACAACTGCTCGAACACCGTAACCGTCGCCTGGTGATAGCAGGTTAGCGAGGCACGCCAGTCATTCAGAGGGGCCTGGAGCACACGCTCCGGGCCCCTTTCGTTTCTTCAGTCGCGACTCGCGTGGGCGCACTGGGGCGTATGAGCATCGGTACGAACCCTCTTTCTTCATGCCGTCCCCACCGCTTGATTCAAAGTTGCGCACCCTGAGACGTACGGCGACCCGACGAGAGCACGATGGAAAACGAAGTTCAGAGCATGCTGCAGTACCTGCTGGGGAACCCGGTCTTCCTGGTCCCGATCCTGGGCGTCGCCGCGATGGTGATCTACGGGATCCTGAAGAAGCTGATCAAGCTCGCCGCGATCGGTGCGATCGCTGGCGGACTCTACCTCATGATCGTGCGCTACCTTGGGACAGGCTCCGTCTTCTAGAAGGGCAACACGCGCTGGACGTTGAAGCCGAAGCGCAGTTCACCCGCTTCGAACGGGCTGGCCGCACCACCCAGGTACTGTGTCGGGTTCATGAGTGTCTGGTTCGTCACGAGCAGCTTGAAGAAATGACCTCGGGTCTCGAACTCGACGCCAAACGTCCCCGAATCATACGCTCGGTCCTGAAGCTCCTCGCTGAAGATCCACTCGCCCATCACACTGACGGCTCGCGTCAGGTAGACCTGCCCGTGGACCCCGAGCGCGAGGGCGTTGAACGTATCCACGTCACGGATCCTCGGATTGCGAAGCCAGGTGGGGACGACTCCGACAGCAATGCGTTCCGTGACCAGAGCATCGATAATCACCTGGGCGTAGAACTGGGACTCATTGTCCGTGGCCCCATCGAGAAGCACGGGGTCCGTGTTCCACGCCACGCCGGTCACGGCCGCAAGCTCCACGGGCACGGCCCCGAGCTGGAGTTCAAGCAAGCGGGCTTTTGCATTGAGCTCGAGGTTGTCCTCGAGATTGGACCGCTGAATACCGAAGAGCACACCCGGCGTCGGCATATAGGTGAGGCCGAGACGGTTGTACACGGGCCCGTCCAGACCCCACAGCGCATCCTTGCCTTCGGAAATCGCCGGTGCGAACCGGTGAGAGATCTCGAAGAGCCAGCTGCCGGCCCGAAGACCCGATGTGGTCTGAAGGTTCGGTGACTGCGTCGAATGGAAGATGTCCTGAGCCGAAGACGGGTCGGTGACCACGAGTGTCAGCACCAGGCTGACGACGGCTAGAGTGGAGTGTTTGCTCATCAGTTGTTCGGAGCCCCGTTGTCGATCCAGTTGCGGATGTTGGCCTTGTCTATCGCGTCCAGCGGTGAGCCCCCACGTGGCATGATCGAGCCCCGCGTCTGACGGCCCTCGATCTTGATGACGAGATAGCTGTTTTGCGCGTCCCCCGCTTCGACGAGCTGGAACGGCTCGGCAACCGCCTGAACTCCGACGAGCCTGCTGAAATTCGTCGTTGCGTTCTCGGTCAAGGTGAGTCCGCCGGCACCGCTCCCGTGGCACGAGCCCGACGCGCACCCGCGCTGCAACAGCACCGAGTTGATGTCGGTCACAAAAGACGGATTCGTGA
>Ga0222718_10003452_pt1 | contig 13573 bp, 6 predicted proteins | sample C33_27DmetaG_FD_165045 | JGI IMG/M metagenome (GOLD analysis project Ga0222718, IMG submission 165045) | Estuarine water microbial communities from San Francisco Bay, California, United States - C33_27D | ecosystem: Environmental > Aquatic > Marine > Unclassified | place: USA: California... | reverse complement strand
GATCAGTATTTTTTACAGATGTAAATTCTGGTAAGGTTGTTAGAATAACAGGAAACGACATAAAGCCTGTTAGCGACATAAATATGGAATCTTACTTTGAACCTAAGTTTTCTACTATAAGTAAGTACCAACCTAAGCTTATTCCTGCTGGAATAGATACTGAAAATGGCGAGTACATAATATCTACTGATGAGATTACAGAAGCTAGAGTTATTATAAACTCGGGAGCATACGAGTATAAGGCACAGCTAGACTCAACTGGAACACAAGTTATTGCTCAAACATCATACAATCCGTCAGCTGTTTTCTCTTTCAGTACTGAGGTAAGGGATTTTGACGACATCTGTGACAACTTTGATGACAGCTTGGGTGCTATCGTATACTTAGATGAATTGATTAACGGAGATCCAATCTATGTGAATCAACCTTTCCAAACAAGTAATCTTTATGGTATAGCTACTAATAAGAATTACGACTTCTTTGTATCCATAAATGTAAATATGTTCTTACCTGGATTTACTTTTGATAATGGGTACTGTGATTCAGACGATACAGGAGCTATATCTTCGGGTGCTGTGGTCTTTGAACCATTTACAGCAGCGTACTCTTTATCTAATAATGTTTGGACTACTCGTTATTCTTTTATACCAGAAGATGTTGTGAGTGTACATAACACTATGTATTCCTTTAAGAACGGAAGCATATACAAGCATATTGAAACAGCAAATAGAAACACATTTTACGGTTTAGAAACGGAAGAATCTATTGTAGAAGTTATTTCTAAAGTTTCTCCATCAGCTATCAAGACATATGAGTCTATATCTTTGGAAGGTAATAGCGCCTGGGATGCAGTTGTGTCTAATACAAATCAATCTGTTGTTATTGATGACGCTTCTTTTAAAAAGAAAGAAGGCTTCTATTATGCTTATGTACATGGTGCTACTACTTCTAGAAATGGAATAACCAACATTACAAGCACAAGCAGTACGGATGAGTTCTTTGGATTAGGTGTTGTTGACAGTGTATCAAATGATACTATCACTTTTAAAAACAATATTGCATCTATGAACTTCCCATTGGGTACTTCATCGTTCTTATATAAGGTCAACGGTACACAACTTGACGCACTATCTCTAACAGCGTCTAGTATTTCTGAATCAAATCAACTAACTTGTAACACAAATGTTACCGGATTGGTACAAAATGATTTAGTAGTGTTGGTCGCTGATTCAGCTATTGAAGGTGATCAAATAAGAGATTACTACGCTAGTATTAAACTAACAAAAACAGATACAAACCCTATAGAATTATATGCTGTTAATGCAGTGATAACAGATTCTAAGGCACATAATTAAAATACGTAAATTTGCACTATGGATCCAATTACAATGTCACTTCTTGTAGCTCAAGGTGTAGCCGGTCTAGGTAAGACTGGTTATGGTTTGTATCAGCAGCGTGCTGGTAGATCTGGTTTAGCTGGAGTACAAGAAGCTTCACGCATGAAGCCGGCTGAATATGCTGAGATGTTAAAACAAGCTAAGTCTGGTCAAGCTGTACAACAGCGTATTGACGCTATTAATAAAAGTTTAGCAACATCTACAGAGGCTTTACAGCAATCGGGTTCACGAGCTGTTATTGGAGGCATAGGCAAGGTTGTTGATGCGGGCACAGGAGCTACAAACCAGTTGCTAGCACAACAGCAAAGAGACATCATGTCTGCGTTAGGCGCTTCTGCTACGGGTTCTGAAAGACAAATAAATAGAGATACACAGCGTGAAATGATTCAACGTCAAGGATTCCAAAATGCTATTAATGCGGGTGTTCAGAATACAGTTGGTGGACTAAGCGACATTGGAAGAACTATTGGTTATGGCGCTTCTATGTCAAATAAAAAAACCGGATCTGATTCACAAGATTTTTTAGATTTTGAGATGAAAAATCCTTTGGAAGAAGCTACTATATCTCAAGTAGGTGACCCTCTTATAGAAGGTGGTGTAGATACAGCTGGTATTGCTGAGATGTACAGACCTACTTCAAGCCCTATGATGGACTTAACTCTAGAGGAAGAAGAGGCAGCACGTAGAGCTATTAGCCAAATGAATAACTTTAAATATGGTGGTATGATGCAAACTCCAGGAGAGTTTAGTCATGATACTAATCCTATACACATGATCCAGGACGGAGAAGTTATTGGAGAAATGACAGGAGGAGAATATGTTTTGAACCCAAAACAAGCAAAGGCTATATCTAAAGAATCAAAGTTCTTCCGTAATCTGTTAAAGACAAAAAGATTTAAATAATGGAGGAGTTCGTACCAAGCACTGTAATTCAAACACCAGACTTCCTTGGATTGGCGCAACAACGCCAGGACCAAATGAAGAAACAGAAAGCGGCTACCTATAATTACATTAACGATTATAAGCAGACAGGTGAAAACTACTTAGAAGGTTTTATTCCTGCTGTTCAATCACAATGGAACCAAGTAGAGCAGGCAATGAATGCCGTTGCTTCTGATGATAATATTTCTAGTAGACGAGCGTTAGATAACGCATATGCTAATTACGCTCAAGTAGCGGGTAAAGCTAAGTTTTTAACTGATGGGTATTATGAGAATACTTCACAGTATAGAGCTGACCCTTCTGCTTATGGTGTAGATTATAATGAGTATGAGCAGTACTCTAATGTGTACAGATACACCCCTCAAACATCTAATAGCTTATTAGCTATGGAGGAATATGTTGTGCCTAAGTCTATGGAGTTTCAAATTACAGCTCCAAACGAAATGGCTAAGACAATATTAGACCAAGTAAAACCAAGAATTGAAACAGACTTTTACGACCCTAGAACAGGTAGATATGACGTTGCAAGCATAGCTGATTTAGGACGTAATTTACTTCAAAAGACTGTTGGCTATGGTACTGAAAATATAGAGATGGCTACTGTTTACGGTGGTCTACGTAGTATGGGTAAGGATAAAATCACCAACTCACAGCAGTACAATTTTATCATGAGTCAAGATGATAACGCAAAATTAGGTTATCAAAACGATTATATAGACAATACAATGTCAATTTTTGTTGACCAGCTCAAGCGTTTAGGTGATCAAACCAAGGGTATTAGTGACGCTGACTTAAACATCAAGACATTTACTACTGATTTAGATAGCATCTATGATCCAGATGAAAAAATGATTATGGGTGTTGCTGGCGCTAAGGGATTAACATTACCAAAGACTGTTGAGACAACAATGGAGTATCCAACAGCTGAGAAGAGTGTCAATGATATTGCTAATGATAAATATGGTGATGACTACGATAACTTAAAAGATAAAGAAAAAGCAGCTGTTGATAAAGAACACCAGTCACAAATGACTTCAGGAACTACTGGAAGAACCGTAAAAGTTAAAGAGAAAATTACTTCTATATACGAGAAGAATGGATCTTACTTTGTAGAGACAGAAAGTAAAATTGACGATGACCTCAGCAAAAAGATTACTGCAATTAAAGCTGGTGTTGGTGGTGCGTTATTGATTCAAGAAGATGGAAAAGTAATGACTACGACAAGACGGGCAACAGATAAAGAAGTTGCTAATATACTTAGCAATAGAGCTGTTGAAATGGCTTTACAAGGAATGTCTATGGATCCAAATGATCCAGAGGGCTTGTTTAGTGACTCTCAAAATATAAACCCAAATGATCCAAAAGGCGTCTTTGCAAATTAAGTAAATTAGCCTAATAGAGTTAGATCTTAAATAAAAAACGTATAAATGCCTAACGAAAAGCTATCTGTACAAGACTTTGCAGCAAAGGTAAAAGCTAAATACCCATCTTACGAATCTTACGAAGACAGCGTTTTGGTTGATGCTTTCTTGAAGAAGTTTCCAGTATATCAAGATGCTGTAGACTATTCGCCAAAAAAAAAAGAAGATACAGCTGGAGAATCTTCGGTTACCGATTTACCCTCACCATCCAATCTTGACTTACAAGAGTATTATAGTGAAGCTAGCAACTGGGCTACGCAAGCTTACAATGATTTTAAAAAATCTAAAGGAGAAGACCCTTCAGAAAGTTATTTAGACAATATTGATAAGTCTTTTTATGAATTTACAGCAAACGCTCCTGTTGTATCTCAGATTGTAGGCGGTTCAAATAGATTTGTTGGAGGTGTGTTAGACATGTTTAACGGATTGATTAAAGAAGCGAGTAAATTCCCATCACCTTTGACCGGTGTTCCTAACCCTATAGCAGAAAAGTCTTTTGAAGAGGGCAACTATTTTACAGATCTTGCAGATACTTATAATGAAAATGCAGAGTATTTCAAGAAAGCTAGAGCTATGAACTCTGGTATATTCAGTCCTAATCTAACACAAGAGGATATGGACAAAGGGTTTTGGAATAACCTTACAGAAGGTGAGGTATCTAAAGCTAGTTGGTTATTAATGGACGGTGTATTGGAGAATGTTCCAAGCATCATGGTTGGTATGACCGGTAGCCAAGTAGGTAGTCTTGCTGTTTTAGGTAGACCAATAACTTCGGGCACACTTTTAATGGGTGCTTCTTCTGCTGGTAATAAATACCGTCAAATAGAAAACGATCCACGCTACAGCCCTGCTGAAAAGCTGGCATTTGCTTTTGCCCAAGGAGCTGTAGAAACAATATCTGAAAGTTTATTCCGTGGCGATTTAAATGCAGCACGCAGTATAATATCTAGTTCTTCAAGATCAAATGCTTTAAAAGATCAGTTTATTAACGAAGCACGCATGACTGATGTCTATAAAAAGATGATAGCCATGGGTAACGAGGAAGGATTTGAAGAGGTTCTTGTTGAGACTTGGGATATAGTAACAACAGGAATCAAAGAGGGAAAAACTATTGAAGAGATAAATGCAGAGATTCCTAGAATCATTGATGCTTATGCTTTAGGGTTTAGCTCAGGTGGTGGTATTCAACTTATTGCTAATGGACGTGCAGCACGTGGTAGTCTTAAAAACGGAGAGGCTAGAAAGAAAGCTGCTGAAACCATAAGAAAAGTTGAGGAAGCTGTTAAAGGCATGGATGATCCTCAAAAAAAGAATACAGCTGTACAGCTAATACAAGAAGAGAAAAGAAAGCTCAACAAGCTTATTGAAGAGGACCGTGAGTACTACAGTCAATTTAGCGAAGAAGACCGTAATCGTGTTGTTTTAATTGACAACCAGCTTGAGGTATTAGAACAGCAGTTGGATCTCATTAGTGATTCAGAATTACGTGCTGAAAGAGAGCAACAAGCGCTTGATTTAATAAAAGAAAGAAACGATATACACGGTAAGTACCCACAAAAAGTAACAGCTAACCAGGCTGTACCTGTCGCTCCACAAGCAGCAGTAGAAGAGGCGGTAGAAGAACCAGCTCCTGTAACTGTTTCTTTGACACCAGAGTCTAATGAGGCAAAGGTTAAAGATGTTATAGGTAAGCGTGTTGAGTTTAACAAACAAACAGGTATACTTACAGACGAAGGTGGTGGTAAGATTGCGTTATATACTGACGATGATCAAATCATTGAGCTTGGAAACATTGAAGAGATTGGAGAGCAACCATTAAAAGAAGCTGGCATCAGCTTAACTGATGATTTAGTTTCAATGGATGGCGACAATATTGTTGTTCGTGGTAAGAACTACAAGAACAATTATAGTAACCCTCTCGCTGCGATCAACCGTGATGATGAGGGTAACATCCTTTCTGTTACGTTAGACACTGAGGATGGATCTAAACGTACTTTTAAAGGCAATACTGCTGATGAGTTGGCGTACAACATCATAATGTCTCAGTACGAAGACCAACAGCTAGAATCAGAACTAGAAGAATTATATAATGCAGACGAAGAAACAAGACAGCTCCTTGAAGAGATTGAATCAATTAAAGAAGCTGCCGCTAAAACAGCAGCTAAAAGTGCTGAGCAAGCTCAAGAGCCAGCAGCAGAAGAGCAAGTAACTGAAGAACCAGTAGCTGAAGAGCAAGTAACTGAAGAACCAGCAGTGACAGAAGAGGCGGCTGAAGAAACAGTCGCTGAAGAACCTACAACCGAGGAGTCTGTAGCAGAAGAACCGGTAGAGAAGACTAAGGGTGAAAATAAGAAGAGTGTATACGATCCGAAAATAGAGCCTGGTCATTTCGTTATGCTTTACAGGAAAGTATTTGGAGAGTATAACAGCCAAGGAAATTATATTTTTGGACCATATGCTGGTGGGAAGGGAGCTTATCCTAGCATGGGTAACAAAGACGAAAGCAAGATTGTAAAAAGTGCTATGAAGTCTTCTAAGACTTATCAAGAAGCTTTAGCAAAGATTAAAGAAGACGCAAAGTCTCTAAAGAAAGAAGAAGCTAAGCCTACTAAAGCTAAGGCAAAAGAAAAGAAGCCTGTTGAAAAAGCTGAAGAGTCTACAGAAAAAGGTCTTGACTACCAGTCTGTAATTATATTACCTGATGATGCATCTAAATTAAAAAGTGTTACGGACGGTTACAGTAGGTTTTATTCTTCCCTTGTAGGACAGCGTGTTTTGAAACTTCTTACAGAAGCTAAGAACAGAGCTCAAATGAATTTTGATTTTAAGTACAATCTAGATGTAGCTACTCGCATAGCAGATGCATATGCATTTGGGATAAGAATACTGTTTCCTTATACTGATGCTGATGGAGGAATTAACGCTCAAGGTTTTGCAGAGGTTTCTATAGCAGATGCTGCTAATAACATACGTGAGTACGCTGAAAAGAATAAGCTAGGCAGATCTTTAGTAGAGGAAAATATTAAAGAACATCGTAATTTTTTAATTAAACAGCTTAAAAAAGCTCTACCTAAGAACGCTAATTTAAAATTAGTAAACAATTATCACCAGACATTACGTGAGGCAGGTCTTCCAACAGATATGCTTATTGAAATGTATGGCGGTAAATCAAACTTTGAAAAGGCACTTGATATTGTTTTTGACCGAGAGGGTAAATTAAAATACAAGCCTAAGAAAAAGAGTGCAGAGCCAACAACAGAACCTGTATTAAAAACAGAAGAGGATGTTGCTGTTAATGCTAAAACAGATGTCTTAACACAACAAGACCCGCAGGGAGATCCAGGTTTATTTAACGACTTGCTGTTTAATGAGGTAGCTAAAGGCTATACATTTGGCAAAGTAAATGAAGTATTCAATAAGTATTTGGGAGATTTAGTACCTAGAATAAATAAGATTGTAAAAGGTATCAAGTTTACAAACGGGTTTATACCGGACAGCCCAGAGGCTAAGAAAGCATCTAGAGCTCAGTCTTTAAAATCCGACAGTAAAGGTTTTGTGCCTTTTGTAAATGCGCTTTTATCTTTTGGTTTTGAAGTTCATATACTAGATAACAAAGGAGCTCATGGTATATTTAATACTCCAGCATCTAATGTTGACCCACAGTTTACAAGAGAAGGTTTTGTTTACAATACTGGAAAGAAGGAACTACAACTTGATGCTACTTTAAAACAAGAGGCTTTACAGCAAGTTTCCAGACTTGTAGACTTCTATCAAAAGGGAGGTAAGATTTCTGAAATCATAGGAGCACTCAACTTTGATCCTAATAAGGAAGTAATCATACGTGGTACAGGTGTTCGTGAGTTTGCTCAACTTGTTTACGACTTACGTAACAATCCAGAAAAGGGATTAGGAAAAAATTATTACGAAGGCAGCTATAGAGATTTCTCTAATGACCTTAGATTTAAAGATCGTATTAACGCTATTGTTGACTCTAAGTTCATGAGCAAGGAAGATATGATCGATATGATCTCTAAGGTATATGATATGCCAAAGCCTGTGGTTGCATCTGAAATATTCTATGACGACAGTTTACTAAACAAGGTAAAAGAAGACAGCAAAGAAGAGGAAGTTATCATTCAAAAGGTAGAAGAGAATAAGAAAGGAAACGATCTATCCGATACCTATACCAATGTTCAAGATGCTAAAATAGAGTTAGATACTATTGACGATGCGGAAAGCAGAATAATAAGTATTGACGAAGAGATAGGTATAGAAAAAGAAAATATCCAAGATCTGAAACAACAGCTTAAGGAGGATGTTAATGATATTAAGAAAGACAAGAGCTTAAGCAAAGAAGAAAGAGCATTAGCTATTGAAAGCTTAAAGGAAGAGATTCAAGACGAGATAGAGTCGATTAGAGATCAGATTGAAATCTACAACGAGGACAAGAGAGGATACATGTCGGACATTAAAAAGTCTAAGAAGCGTCTAGGTAAACTTGAAAAAACCGATGAAGAGGTAGAGGTAGAACCAGAAGCTATTACTGTTAAAGATGGTGATCTAAAGATGACCTACAGAATTTCTGAAGGTAATAAGTCTTGGAGCAAAGCAGCAGCAATAGGTGAAAACTTCTTATTGAAAATCAAAGAGGGTATGCTCTTTAACGGTACGGCTAAAGTTGAAAACAGTGCAGACATTGCATACTTGTTTAGACGCTTGCGTTATGCCAAGAGTGAGAATGCTTTTGCTGTTGTTTATACTGAAGAGGGTGATTACTTAACAGCATGGTTGGGTACAGGTGATGGCAATGTAAAGCTGAATATGAGTGACATTGTTAAGTTTGTTGAGAATGCTAAGTCTAAACTGAATAGATCTAACGTTAAGCTTTCCTTGGTCCACAATCACCCGTCAGGAAAGTTAATGCCATCAGTTTACGATAAGGATACGTACAATAAGTTGTACAAAATATACGACGCTCAGTCTAACAAAAATGCTCTTCCGGGTGTGGATGTTATGCCTTTTGTTATCATTAACCTTGACTCTGGTAAATTTGCTGTATTCAATAGTGAAAATAGCGGAGAACAGCCCGAGCTTACCTCTGTTGAAGAACAAAAAGAGTTTAATGTTTACGAGTTAGATAAAGATGTTTTATACAGCAAATATGCTGGAGCTCGTAAGATGTATAGCGCTAAAGAAGTTTCAGAGCTGTTTAGTCAGATCAAAGCTGGAGACCCATCTAACCATTTAGGTTACGCTATTCTTGACTCAGAGAACTACATGATGTTCAGCTCTATTGTAGACAGCGAACACCAAATGATTGGCAGCACTGGATATAAAGCTCTTGTAGATGATATTGTATCTAACATGCTTGCTTATAATGGTAACCAGGTTGTCTTCTTTGATACAGCTATTCCTGGTCAAGGTACTGCCTTGGTTAGCGATAAGCATAAAATGATAAGAAAGCTTACGGAAGATCGGATGAAGCAGATAAATTCTAACTCTGCTGTTCCTTTATCTTTTAATGAAGATGTTCCTTTAATAACAACAGAAGATAAAACAACTGAAGAGCGAATAGCAGAAGGTTACAAGCCTGTAACTAAAGAAGATGTGTTCGGTACTCGTAGAGAAGCAGCTCTAAATAGTGCACGTAAGTTCATGGATAAGGTCTTCTGGAATAAGATTCAAGCTAAGGTCATCGGTTCAAAAGAAGTGAAGTCTTCGTTGATGGCTGAAGATTCTAAGAAGGTAAACGAAATGGCTAATGAGATGTCTAAACTGCTCAAGCCTGGTTTTATTTCTAGATTGCGTGGTAAAAAAGGTTTAGACAAATCCTTTATTGATTTAGCTAACCAATACTTTACAGGCACTAAAGAACAGAAGGCTGATGCTATTAGCAAGATGAAGGCTAGCACTGATCCTAAAGCTAAGAGATTCTTAGACCTTGTAGTAGATATGCGCTCTTACGTAGATTCTCGTTCTGATAGGATAGTAAACGATCCAATGTATGACAACTTACCAGAGAAGAGTAGAAAGATTATTGAGGATAATATAGGTTCTTATGTACACCGCTCATACTACTTCTTTGATCATCCATACTTTAAGATTAGCAAAGACGCAAAGACTAAAGCTATTGCTGAGGAACACAAGATATTACGTATCCAGGAATTCAACAGCATCATGGGCGAGGTCATGGGTATTACCGAAGATCAAGCTATTGATTTGTTAAACAGCAGAGATGCATACTTAAAACGTAAGGCTCGTCAGAGCGTGCTTAAGCAAATCTCAGACTGGGAGAACAAGCGTAAGGCTTATAAAAGAGATAAAAATAAAAGCACAAGTGACTCTGGATTAAAGATTGATGAGTCAGCAATGATCCAGAGAAAGGATGTACCTGCTCATATTCGTGAGATGCTTGGAGAGATTAAAGACCCTGTAGGTAGTTTTGTTTCAACAGCAAACGCATTAAATGCAATACACCGTGGTTCAGAGATGGCTAATAAATTGTTAGAAATCTTAAGCTCTACGAGTATGTATCAAGTTTATTCTCAAGAGATGTATGGTAAGCCTTGGAATAAGCTAACAGATGCAGAAAAGCTATTAGTTACTAAGCGTGCTGATGAGAACTCTTTGATTAAAACTAAGTACAACATCAAGGAAAGAGAGAAGTCTTCTTACAAGAAGATTAACAATCCTCTAAGTCCGTTGCATAATATGTACGTGCATAACGATATTGTAGAAGTGCTTGAAGAGGTTCCGTTATACACTACTCAGTTTGATGGTCTTAGCGGTATGCTTCATCAGACTTACTTAAATGTATTGAAGGCACAGCGCCAGACAAAAGTTCTTGGTAACATTCCTACCTGGGGTAAAAACTTTATTGGTGGTATATTCTTTGCCGCTATTAATGGTGTTGTAAACCCTACATATTTCTTAAGAACGTCTTTAAACTTAGCGAAAAAAGTAGCTAAAGGAGACAAGACCTACGACAGTGACATTAAGGAGATGGCAAAGTATGGATTGATTGGTAGAGATGTTAATGCTAGTACCATTGGTATGTCTGCTATGCTGTTCAATTACTCTATGGGTGAAGATGTCAGCACTTACAACAAGTACATTGCAAACAACCGTGGTAAATGGAAAATCTTTGTTAGAAACCTAGGTTCTAAGTATGCTTCTATTGATGACTTTACTAAGATGATTATCTATGGCTATGAGAAGAAGTCTTTTGCAATCAAGATGTATGGTAAGGACTACTCAGAGCTAACGGACCAACAGCAAGTTGAGGTTCAGAAAGAAGCAGCGGAGCGTGTAAAACAAAACACACCTACGTTCAGCCGTATGTACAGAGTTGCTAAGAAAATTCTTCAGCTTCCATTTGGTGACTTCGTTGGGTTTAAAGCTGAGTCTGCAAGAAGTTTAGGAATGACCGTAAAGAATATGGTTGAGGACTACAAAACTGGTATTGACAAAAGCAATAACCTTAGCAAAGAGCAGAGAGCAGAGTATATTAAAGACGCAAGTAAAAAGCTTGTAGGATTATCTACAGTTCTCGGTGCTGTTCCTTATATAATACTTCAATCTTTGATGGAAGGCGATGATGGCGAGGAAGAAAAAGAAATCAGAAGACTTGCTAAATACATCAGACCAGGATGGCTTAACAACCATGCTATTCTTGTAAAAGATATTGACCGCAACTTAAACGTTACTGTTTATGATTACACAGGTTTAGATCCTTATGGAACTGTATTCTCTGCTCGTGAGCTTAGTGAAATATTTAAGCCTAACATGACTGTAGAAACAGCATACAACCTAATGAAGGGTCAAGATGTATATGGTCGAGCTATTGCTGATCCTAGTGACCCGGCATTCCAGCAATGGTTTGATAAAGCTAGATACTTTATAGGTACCACCTATGTACCTCCTAACGTGTCTTCTTCATACCGTGATGCTAAGAAAGCTCAATTAGAAGATCCGGATATCAATGTGTTTAGTGAGACCTTCAAGATTATGAAAGATCGTATTGTTGTTAGATCATACAAATACAATATGCTACAGCAGTTCCGTTACGATGTCAAGGAGTATGAGTTGAGCTTTAAAGAGAACTACTTAAATACTGACTGGGGTGAAACACGCAAGGATAAGCTTGATGATATCAGAGAGAAGTATATTGCTTTATATGAAGTGGCTAACTCCCGTAATAATTATAAAGCTGTTGAAGATGCTACTAGCATCATTGTAAGAAACTTTGATGATGCAGAGCAGTTATATATTTTGTACAATATAGACCTATCAGAATAAATCAAATAATCAATAATTATGAAATTCGTAGAGATTTTTAAGAATGACAACAGCTACAATGAGAAAACGGTAATAGGTTTTTTATCGTTTGCTGTTATGGTATTGGTAATGCTTGCCGATGTAATCACTGGAGCATTTGGAGCACACCTACCTATCAATGAGTTTACCTATAACAGTTTTGTTATTGTTACTCTAGGTAGCTTTGGTATCGCAGGACTAGAGAAGTTTGCTAAAAAATGATAAGAGCTATGGAGTTAGAGGTACTGCGATTCAGCAGCCAAGATGATTCAACAAATGGAATATTATTTGATGTTACAGGAGGACAAAGAAAGTTCCTCTGCTACACTCTTGAAGATGAGTACAGGGAAGACAAGGTCTCAGGTGAGACTAGAATCCCTGCTGGAACATATCGGATTACTTTCCGGACGACTGGAGGATTTCACGGAAGATATGTAAAGAAGTATGGGGATATGCACAAAGGAATGCTATGGGTACGTGACGTGCCTGGTTTTGAGTATATCCTTATACACACTGGTAATACTGACGAACACACTGCTGGGTGTCTCATTGTTGGTGATAGTCAACAAACGAATTTTGGCGATAGCGATGGTTTCATTGGCTCGTCTGGCAATGCATATAAAAGAATTTACCCCCCAATTGCTGAAGCTTTGGAGAAAGGGGAATCGGTAAGTATATCATATAGAAACTTTGATCATTTAGGATAAAGATGAAAGCAAGAAAAAAATACAACAAAGGTGGAAAGATAGACCCACCAAAAGGTAAGCTAAGCAATAAGCAACTTGCTATGTTTTTGCGTAAGATGATTGCTAATAAAACACCTATTGATGAAATGGGCAGTATAGCAAGCTCTTCAATAAATTACATTGGTGATACTGATGATGGAGATTGGGTTGGGTTGAATAATAGAATTTCAAAATACAATGATGACGGCAGTGCTAATATTGGTTTTGGGAAATACGGTGATGGGTATAATGGCACAGGTATGGAATGGTTTGGAGTACCTGTAAAGAAGGATTGGCTTGGTGGTGATTATATAGACCCCATAACAATTCATCCGTGGGAAGATAAATTAGAGTTTAGTAACAAAAGATTCAAAGAACAGAAACCTATGAAGCTTGTAGACCCATTCCCAAAAGTATACGGACGAAAGATGGATGCTTCTGGTACTAAGGCTATATATAATACAAGCAAGGGTCAAATCACTAAAAAGAAAGGCAAGGAAGATGCTGACTTTGTAAAGATGATGATAAGACTGGGAAGAAACTATAGATGATGAAATGGCTGGTAAAATTAACTCTAGTGCTGTTATTAACGAGTTGCAGCGCTCAATGGCACTTGAAGAAAGCGGTGCAAAAAGACCCATTAATTCTGGTAAAAGACACGCTGGTTGTAACGACCACGGTTGTCAGCCCACCTGTGGCTATCACGGATACTGTGACTTTGAAGCAACACGATACTATTACAATAGTGAAGGACAGACTGAAAGTACAGCTA